>Ga0316204_10002931_pt1 | contig 36296 bp, 31 predicted proteins | sample 6monrhotite_MG_2_FD_205661 | JGI IMG/M metagenome (GOLD analysis project Ga0316204, IMG submission 205661) | Microbial mat bacterial communities from mineral coupon in-situ incubated in ocean water Damariscotta River, Maine, United States -... | ecosystem: Environmental > Aquatic > Marine >... | reverse complement strand
GCCACCTGAAAACATCGAAGACTTGGCAAAACGCCTAGAAGAGCCTTACTAGAAGGCAATTCTTGTAAAATACGGGCCGTGTGGCCCAGCCCGCCGTACCCGTTTTTCCTTAGAAAAACGAGGCGGTGGGTTTTGCAATCTGTCCCAAATATTTAAGGGCAGGCTATAGATAGGAGAGATCATCATGCGTCATGGAAATGGCCTACGTAAACTGAACCGCACCTCAAGCCACCGTAAGGCTATGTTTTCAAACATGGTGGTGTCCGTCTTGATCCACGAACAAATCAAGACAACCTTGCCAAAAGCTAAGGAAGTCCGTCGGATCGCCGACAAAATGATCACGTTGGCAAAACGGGGTGACTTGCACGCGCGTCGCCAAGCTTTTGCTTTCCTGCGTGATGATGCTGCGGTCGCAAAATTGTTTACCGTTTTGGGTGAACGCTACAAAGAACGTCCCGGTGGCTACACCCGCGTTCTTAAAGCAGGCTTCCGTTATGGTGATGCTGCTCCGATGGCCTTCTTGGAATTGATGGACCGCGATCCAGCTGCTAAGGGTGCCGAAGATAAGGCCCGCGCTGCAGCAGAAGTTCTTGCGGCAGAAGAGTAGCGCGAACGCGTCTTAAATTATAAAGCGGCCTTGCCGCTTCGATCCGCTTTAAATATGGCCGACAGAAATGTCGGCCATATTTTTTTGTCGATTTCCAAAGATCTGCTTTTGATAGAGCTCAAAATTTAGACGTCCTCTTAATCACAGGTTTGAAATTAAGGATTCATGCTCTAAAATCACTGAATAGTTTCAAATCCCAATAACATAGGTTTTTTCATCAGGGCCTGAAAAATTAGAGATCAAAATGAGTGAAGTCGAAATATTCCCTTGGAACAAATATTTTGAAGTTGGTGTCGATAAAACGGACGCCCAGCACAAAAAACTCGTGCAAATCATAAATGAAATTTGTTTCTGTGCCTTGTCGAGCAAAAACTATGACGAAACAATCAAAGACTTATTTAAAAAGCTTATTGATTATTCAGAATACCATTTTGCGTGGGAAGAGGAATATTACGAAGAAAAAGGTCTTCCGAATGATCTCTTCACGTCTCACAAAAATAATCATAGCGCTTTGATTGAGCAAATTCTTGACTTGAAAAGTAAGTACGACAGCGACGTTAATAAGGATGCAAACCTAGAAGAAATTTTAACGACACTCGTTATTTGGCTAACGCACCATATTCTCGAAGATGACATGAGTATGTGTTTGATCATTGCGGATTTGGAAAAAGGCATCAATCCAGAAGACGCGGTGATAAATGCTAAAAAGCATATGCAAGGGCCTAAAGGAACCATTGCCAAGGTTATGAGTTCCATGATGAATGTTTCGAGCACAAGCGTATTAGAATTAAGGCGGGAAATCTCCTTCCGCATTCAGCTTGAAGAACAGCTTACGGAAGAAATATCTATACGCAAAGAAGCTGAAAATAAATTGAAATATCTTGCCCAGCATGATGCGTTAACAGATTTACCCAACAGACGCCTTTTTGAAGAGCTCGGTGACGTCGCTTTAAAAAGCGCAAAAAGAAATAAATCTGAACAAGCCATACTGTTTGTGGACATTGACGGCTTTAAAAGCATCAATGATACGCTCGGACACTCGGCTGGCGATTCCTTGCTTATTTCGATCGCAAGGCGATTAGAAGAATGTGTGCGGGATTCAGATATTGTCGCACGTATCGGAGGGGACGAGTTTACAATTTTTTTGGGAGGCCAATGCAATGCAAATGATGCAAGCCTCATCGCCTCAAAAATTATTACCTCTATTTCCTTACCGTTTGAGCTTGAAGAAGGTGTCGCCAAAGTTGGTGCAAGTGTTGGCATTTCAACTTATCCCCTGGATGCAGATGATGTTAAAATGCTTCTTCAAGATGCGGATGCTGCCATGTATGTTGCCAAAAAATCTGGGAAAAACGCCTATAAACTCTTTGCGGAAATCTGACGGATTGTTTTTCGCCTTTTGTGCAGAGCTGTGCCCTCGCAGCAGCACCTTTTTTTTGCCTTCAATCAAGACTACCTTGTGGCCAGCTTTGTAAATTTAAACGTACAGGACCAAAATGATTAAAACGGCACTTCGTATTCTTTTGAGCACGGCCTTGATGGTCGGGGCAAGCGTGACGGCTCAGGCGCAAAACAAGACGGTTCCCGAAAACCAGTCTCAGGTGCAGCTTTCCTATGCGCCCCTGGTGAAAAAAACGGCACCCGCTGTCGTCAACGTCTTTACGGCTAAAACGGTTCAGTCTCGCCAAGTTTCTCCGCTGTTTAATGATCCTTTCTTTCAACGCTTTTTTGGCGGACAGTTACAGCAAGGGCGGCCGGGGCCAAAGCGTAAAGTGCAAAATGCGTTAGGGTCGGGGGTTCTGATTGACGGTCACGGCATCATCGTTACCAACAATCACGTTATCGAAGGAGCCGAAGAAATTAAAGTGGTGTTGAGTGATCGTCGAGAATATGCGGCAACACTGATCGGCACCGACAAACGCACGGACATTGCCGTTTTAAAAATTAATGCGGGAGACGAGATTTTACCGTTTTTGAAGTTAAGCGATCCGGATGCCTTGGAAATTGGCGATATCGTTCTGGCCATCGGCAACCCCTTTGGCGTTGGTCAAACTGTCACCAGTGGCATCGTGTCGGCCATGGCGCGCAATAATATTGGGGTGTCGGATCTTAATTCGTTTATTCAAACGGATGCTGCCATCAACCCCGGTAATTCCGGCGGGGCCTTGATTGATATGCAAGGCGGTCTGGTGGGGGTGAATACGGCTATTTTCACCAAATCTGGCGGCTCTCATGGCATCGGTTTTGCCATCCCGGTGAATATGGTTTCCCACGTCGTGAAAAGTTTGCTGTCGTCCGGCGAAGTGGTGCGGCCTTGGTTGGGGGCCAGTGGTCAGAATGTAACCTCGAACATCGCCCAAGCCTTAGGTATGAAGCGGCCTGTCGGCATCATGGTTGTATCTGTTCATGACCTGGGCACCGCCAAACGGGCAGGTATTAAGGTTGGTGATGTGTTGTTGGCGATCAACGGCCACGCCTTGATGGATGTGCAAGATTTGCGGTTTCGCATTGCGACCCATTTTGTCGGAGAAACGGCAAAAGTGAAAGTGATGCGCCCCGACGGAGAAGTGACCTTAGACATGGTCCTAGAAGCGCCTCCTGAGGTGCCTAAGAAGGACGAAACCGTATTACAAGGCCCCCATCCGTTCAGCGGTTCCGTGGTGATTAACTTGTCACCTGCCGTGACGGATCAACTGGGCCTGGACCAAGATGCCAAGGGCGTTATCATCTTAAAAATGGACCAAAGACAAAATGCCGCGCGCCTTGGCTTAAAACCCGGTGACATCGTTCGTAAAGTTAATGGCAAAAAAATCACCAGCGTGCGCCAACTTGTCAACATTCTGAAAAATACAGAACAGGGCTGGCTGATTGTTATGGGCCGTGGCGGGCGTGAAATTAAGCTGGTGGTTAGGTGATCAACTGATGGCCACCTTGTTCGAAGACCAGGCCCCCCGTCCGTTGGCAGACCGATTGCGTCCTGAAACCTTGGATCAAGTCGTTGGACAAGCGCATCTGTTGGCTGAACAAGGACCGCTGGGGCGTATGGTCAAGGCCGAACGGCTATCCAGTCAAATTCTGTGGGGGCCGCCTGGGACGGGCAAGACCACCATTGCCCGATTGCTTGCCCAACACACAAAATTATACTTCGAGCCGTTGTCGGCGGTGTTTTCCGGTGTTGCGGACCTCAAAAAAGTGTTTGCCCGCGCCCGCGAACGCCGCGAAGCGGGGCAGGGGACATTGTTGTTTATTGACGAAATCCACCGCTTTAACCGTGCGCAACAAGACGGGTTTTTACCCTATGTCGAAGACGGCACGGTGATCTTGGTCGGCGCCACGACGGAAAACCCATCGTTTGAACTGAACGCCGCGTTGCTGTCACGGTGCCAGGTGCTGGTTTTGAACCGCTTGGACGATCACGCCTTAGAACAACTTCTAAGCCGCGCCGAAGATGAAATGGGCAAGGCTTTGGCGTTAGAACTGGATGCCCGAGCTGCCTTGCGCGCCATGGCCGACGGCGACGGGCGCTATTTGCTCAACATGGCCGAAGAACTGTTTGCATTGACCCAAGACGGTGAACTGTTGGGGACACAGGACTTAGCCCGCGTGGTGCAAAAGCGGGTGCCGCTTTATGATAAATCTCAAGAAGGTCATTACAATTTGGTCTCGGCCTTGCACAAATCTTTGCGCGGGTCCGATACCGATGCAGCGCTATACTGGTTTGCCCGTATGTTGGATGGCGGCGAAGACCCGCATTTTATTGCTAGGCGCCTCACCCGTTTTGCTTCGGAAGACATAGGACTAGCCGACCCGAATGCCTTACCCCAAGCCCTTGCCGCGTGGCAGGCCTATGAACGCTTAGGCTCACCCGAAGGTGAATTGGCGTTGGTGCAGTTGGTGATCTATCTAGGCACCGCGCCCAAATCCAATGCCGCCTATATTGCGGAAAAAGCGGCCAAGCGTGCGGCCCGCGATAGCGGCTCTGTAGCACCTCCTAAACACATCCTCAACGCGCCTACGTCCATGATGAAAGACTTGGGCTATGGTAAGGGTTATAACTACGACCATGATGCCCAGGATGGCTTTTCCGGGCAGAACTACTTTCCCGACGATATGCGGCGTGAACGTTATTATAATCCCAAAGAAATAGGCTTCGAGCGTGACATTGCGAAGCGTTTGGCCTATTGGGACAAGCTGAGACGAAGCAAAGAAAGCGAAAACCAATGAATCCGCAACTGTTGATGTTTGTAGGGCTAGGCGGGGCCATCGGCGCGATGGGTCGTTTTGTCGTCATGAGCGCGGTGGGCCACGTGACCCATTCGGGCTTTCCGTGGAGCACCGTCACCGTCAATGTCCTCGGGGCCTTCGTGTTGGGCGCGGTGTTAGAACTGTCGGCTCTGGCGTGGTCGCCGTCACCGGAAATCCGGGCGATGGTGGTGGTCGGGGTGTTGGGCGCGTTTACGACCTTTTCTACGTTTTCTATGGATTTGTATTACCTGCTGGATCGCGGGGCTATCGTCAATGCTGTGCTTTACGCGACGGGCAGTGTGATTGTGTGTTTGGTCGCGTTTTGGGCTGGTATGAGCCTGTTGAGGATGATTTTATCATGAGTGGCGTAACCACCATTACCATCGGCCCTAAAGCCGAAGAAATACGTCTTGATAAATGGTTTCTCGCCAAATATCCGGGCCTGACCTTTGGGCGGCTGCAAAAGCTGTTGCGCAAAGGTGAAGTGCGGGTGGATGGGAAACGCGTCAAGGATGCGAAGTTTATTCTTAAACCCGGCCATGCGTTGCGCATTCCACCGTTGGATAAAGAAAAAACACATTCCAAGCCGCAAATTGATCGGGACCGTGTGAGCGCCGAAGACGCAGAAATGATCCAAGCCTGTGTGCTGCACAAAGACGATCACGTGATCATCTTGAACAAACCCGCCGGATTAGCGGTGCAGGGCGGTAGCAACACGACGCGCCATGTGGATGGCATGCTGGGGGCGTTGAAATACGACACGGGCGAACGTCCGCGCTTAGTCCACCGTATTGATAAGGATACCTCGGGCATTTTGGTTCTTGCCCGTAGCCAGAAAGTCGCGCGCTTTCTCACCGCCGCCTTTCGCGACAAAGACGTCCGCAAAGCCTATTGGGCGATCGTGATCGGCATTCCTGAACAAGATGAAGGTCGTATCGAGTTGCCGTTACTGAAGCTGCCATCGCCAAACGGGGAACGCGTGGTGGTGGATGACGTTGAAGGCAAGCGTGCCGTAACCGAATTTAAAGTGATTGAAAAAGTCGGTCGCCGTGCGGCCTGGTTGGAAATGGAACCCATCACCGGACGGACCCACCAACTGCGTGTGCATATGAAGGCGATTGAAACGCCGATTATGGGTGATGGTAAATACGGCGGCAGCGAAGCCTTTCTGAGCGGTGCTCAAATTGCCAGCCAGTTACATCTACATGCGCGAGCCGTTCGATTCGCCCATCCCGCAGGCGGAAATTTCGAAATCACAGCCCCATTGCCGCAACACATGAAAGACACATGGGATTATTTGGGGCTAGATGAGCGTCTCGCGCCCGAAGCCTTTAGCGATGATGCTTGAACGAACATTTTCAATACAATATTGAGTTAATGTAAAAATTCGGTCAAGATGCATTCTTTCCAAGGAGAGGCCTTTAATCGGTCGAGGTTGCCATGCGTATTTTGCTGGTTGAAGACAGTGAGAGTATCGTTGAATACGTTTGTGTGTGCCTCAAAGATGAGGCCTACATCGTTGATTCTGTCGGCACCCTTAGCGATGGAGAAACGGCGTTAAAAACCACTGTCTTTGATATTGTCATTTTGGATTTAACCTTACCGGATGGAGACGGTTTAGATCTTTTGAAAATACTGCGGGCCGAAGGGAACGCGGTGCCGGTGTTGGTCTTAACCGGGCGTGATGAGCTTGAGCAACGGGTTATGGGGCTCAATAGTGGGGCCGATGACTATCTGACCAAACCGTTTGCCTTGGAAGAACTCAAAGCACGCTTGCGGGCCTTGTTGCGTCGCCCAGAGAGCGTGTTGGCGAGCACTTTGACGGCGGGAAACGTTACGTTCGATTCCAATACCCGAGAAGTGCGGGTCGACGATGAAGTGATCAAAATCTCCCGACGCGAAATGGGCGTGTTGGAGCAATTGATGCGGCGTTTTGAGCATGTTGTTGCCAAAGACGCTCTGGAAATGAAGCTCTATGGTTATGATGATGAGGTTTCGCATAACTCGCTCGAAGCCAATGTCTCTCGGTTGCGCAAACGCTTGAGCCAAACCGAGGCATCGGTGAAGATCAACACCCTGCGGGGAATCGGCTACTTACTGACGGCGAACTAAAGATTTTCATGACTTAGCCCTCAGTCGTCCCTTTTTCACGACATTCCCAAAAATAGTTAAAAAAACATTTTCAACTAACACACTGTTTTTAACTACATATATTATTAGCATTACAATTAACCACAATAACTGTCAGGTTATTGTCAGGTTGCGTATGTATGTTCCTTTCAAGAAAAATTGCGAAAAGAAAATAACAAATCGCATTTTATATAGCTCGCGTTGGGAGCGTCTCAATCGGGACATCACACGAGGAATTGTGTGACAACTCTAATTTAAATAGAGGCTCTACATGACAAAGATTTCAAAACTATTGGCCGTTATAGCGGCCACAGGATTTTCAGCTCTCTCTTTTTCTGCAAACGCGGCAGATCCGTCGTCAGTTCAAATTGCAGCCCTTCCTCCGATCTTTTTGCAACTCGAATTTACAACGTCCTGTACCGAAAAAGGGACGGTTATAAAAATCGTCAATCATGGCGAAAAATGGCCACAAACGGGAGTTTTGCGGCTCTACACAGCGGATAATAAATCTGTGCTTGGCCAACGCAAACTGCGCTTAGCCGCCGGACAAAAGGTTTCTTTTATCGTTAAGGATACGGTTTCCAACGGCCACCCCATTGCCGTGTGGATTGAACCGCACTGGTATCAACGAGACTTTAAATACGACGCGACCATAAAATGTGGTTAATGACCTGAGTTCTTTAAAGCCGTTCAATTGGCGGACTCTCCCCCCCCTTAATAATAAAAAAGAAAACCGGAGCGTGGTGTCCCCACACTCCGGTTATTCTTTATGTGTCGAGATAGGCTTGCCTTTATGGGCTATGTAGTCGACTTTATAGACATGAACATAAAGACCAGCCCATTACGCCTAGCGGTGTTTGATTGCGATGGCACTTTGGTGGATTCTCAAGAGTCGATCATTGGCGCTATGTTTGCGGCGTGTGACCATCATAGCCTTGTTCGCCCAACAGAGAACGCTGTGCGGCGCGTGGTGGGTTTGCCCTTGGATATTGCCATTGGTCGCGTGCTGGATGAGGTTGACGAGGCCTTTGCCCTGGAAATTAGTGAGACCTATAAAGCGGCGTTTGGCGACCTGCGGGCCCAAGGAAACGTCAATGAGCCGATGTTCGACGGCGTGGCGCAGGTCTTAGACGGTCTGGACGATCAGCAATGGCTGATGGGCATTGCCACAGGTAAGTCGTTGCGCGGCCTTAAACGCACGCTCCAACACCACAACTTGATGGAGCGTTTCGTGACCCATCAAACCGCTGACAGTGCGTTTGGCAAGCCGCATCCCGATATGCTGCTCAAGGCCATGGCGGCCACGGGTGCGGCTCCTGAACATACGGTGATGATAGGCGATACCACTTTTGACGTTGAAATGGCGAACAATGCCGGGGTGAAGGTTATCGGTGTGGCGTGGGGATACCATGAGGTCGAAGAACTGAAGGACGCTGGGGCCTTTCAAGTTGCGCACACAGCAGACCAGCTCAGTGCGGCTTTGATGGAGGATTGTTCGTGAAGGTGAAACTTTGGATCAAAGTCTTTGGTGCTGTCTGCGTGTTGCTGGTGGCCGCCACCGTGGCCGCAATTTCCGTGCTAAAGTCCATGGATTTCAACGATTTCAAAACGACCATTGAAGCCTATGCCGTCCAGGCCACGGGCCGCACTGTGACCATTCAAGGCGACCTCAATTTAGATATTTCCCTGTCTCCGTCCTTAAATATGTCGGACGTCACCATCGGCAATGCCGCGTGGGGTAAAGACCAGCCCTTGGTGGTGTTGAAAAACCTCAAAGCCAAAGTTGATCTGATGTCCTTGCTGACGGGCCAAATCGATGTTGATTACTTCGTGGTCAATGGCTTGACCTTGAACTTGCAAACAGATGGCAAGGGCTTGGCGAATTGGGAATTTGATTTGCCTGAGGGTGATGTCGCACAACAACCAAGATCGTCAGGATTATCATTTACGCCGAGGGTGCGCGACGTGCGCCTGAACAATGTTGACCTGACCTATATTGATGGTGCAACGGGCGGTACTTTTGAGGTGCTCTTAGCCAGCGCAGATATACAGGCCGACACCTTTGACAGTCCCATGTCGGCGGTGATTAAGGCCGCTTACAACGACGTTAATTTCAATGCACAAGCAGACCTGGGTTCGCTACATTTGTTCATTGGGGCCGAAGGCGAAGCGTTCCCGGTGGACTTGACGGTCAAGGCGCCTGGTCTCAAAGCTCATATTGTGGGCAGCGTAGAACAGCCTCGCTTGGGTATGACGGTGAACGCTGACGTTACGTCTCAAGTGACCAACATGGGGACTTTGGGGAAATTGGCAGACTTAGATTTGTCGTTTGCCAAGGCGCTGCAAGCCCGTTTTGCCGTCACCGGGCAGGGCACTCATTATGCTTTTTCAGATATTGTCGTTAAGGCCGACGGTAACGATGTGACGGGAGCCTTAGACCTAGACGTGACGAACAAACGATCCCGTTTGAGCGGTCGCTTAAACTCAAACCTTATAAACATGCCAAAGTCGCTGCAATCTAGCCAGGCCACGGGGCCCGTCTTTACAACCGATCCCTTGGCCTTGTCAGGCTTGCAAGGGGTGGATTTAGACGTGACGTATGGGGCTAAAAAGGTTTTACTCGAAGGCCTTCCCCTGTCAAATGTTAGCACCAAGCTCAAGCTGGACGCCGGGCGTTTGCAGATTAAGCCTTTAAAGCTCAGCCTTGGTGGTGGTGGTCTTAGCGGTGTGATTAAACTGAACAGCGCCAGCAAAACGCCCAAGGTTACGGCAGGACTTACAATCAAAAGCGTCGATATCGGTCAAGTGATCGCGGGTTTAGGGTACGGCGATTTGGCGAGCCTCAAACTCAACGGAAAACTGGATGTTAAATCAGGCGGGGATTCGACGCGGGCCTTGATGCAAAGCCTAAACGGGACCGTTACCCTTTCGGGACGTGACGGTCGGATTAAGGCTGCAACCATTAAAGAAATAGGGGCCACCGAAATCAGTTGTTTTGTTGGCCGCTTGCCCATTAAAAACGGCTCTGTCATCGCCCAAGCGGTTATGCTTGATACGCCAAAATTTGACGCGCAAGTAACCGGAAATATAGATTTACCAGGAGAACGCCTGCACTTAACCATCACCCCTCAAGCCAAATCTACGGGCCTTGTTAGTTTTGCCGTTCCGGTGCGGCTCAAAGGTAGCTTGCGTGACCCTGTGATTGGCTTTGATGCCACCGAAGCCATTGCCGGAACGGTTGGCAACATTGTCAAAGCCCCGGTCGGCGTGTTGGTCGATATTTTAGGGACTATTATCAAAAATGATGTTCAGGACCCTTGCCTTAAAATGCTGAGCGGGGGTAAGACAACACCCAACACCTCTAACGCACCTTCACCGCAACCCAAACCACAAGCCAAACCCAAACCACAAGTCGCAAATCCAGTGCAAAACTTAGGCAATGCACTACAAGGCTTGTTCGGAAAATAACCTATGAAAAAAAGATTTTACGACACAGCCGCCTGCGCCAAAGTGGACGGAGGCTACGCCGTTCAACTGGACGGGCGCGGCATTAAAACCCCTCAAGGCACGCCTTTGCTCATGCCCACCCAGGCGTTAGCCGAAGCCATAGCCGACGAGTGGAATGCCCAAGGCGAAGAAATTGATCCGAAAACCATGGAGATGATGCCTATGGCCGGCACCGCCATTGATCGCGTTCCTGAAGTCCGGGATGGCTTGATTGAAGGCTTGTTGAAATATGCTGAGACCGATTTGTTGTGTTATCGCGCCGAACGCCCCAAAGATTTGATCCAACGTCAAAAAGAGGCCTGGGACCCAGTGTTAGACTGGGCTGCTAAAGACCTTGGGGCGCGCCTCAAACCCACTCATGGCATCGTTGCCATTGACCAAGACCCAGAGGCTCTGAGCGCCTTAAAAAAGGTGTTGGAAGGGTTCGACAATTGGACCCTTACGGCCATGGGTGAATTGGTCGGTATCAGCGGCTCTCTTGTGGTGGGCTTGGCGTTGATCAAGGGACACTTGACCGTCGAGCAAGCGTTGCACATCTGTGAAATTGATGAAGCGCATCAAAACGAGCAATGGGGCGAAGATTTTGAAGCCATCGAGCGGCGCAAGAATATCGCCAAAGACGTCACGTCAGCACATCGGTTTTTTAAGCTGGCGAGCGTTTAAACGCTTTTCTGCTCGATCTTGACCTTGGCGAGTTCGGCGTCTTGGACATCATCGTCATCGTCTTCGGTCTCAATGTTGTGGCGCATGATCAGCGGCACTTGGGAAAAGCTGAACAGCAGGGTCAGGGGCATGACGCCAAAGACCTTGAAACTCACCCACATATCGGTGGTTTGGGTGCGCCATACCGCTTCGTTGACGATGGCCAAAAACAAAAAGAACCACGCCCAACGCCATGTCATCTTGCGCCAGCCCTCGTCATCAAGGCTAAGGGCGCTTTCCAACACGGTTTTCAGGAAGCTCTTTTTCAAATAAAGCCCGGTAAACAGCGTTGCCGAAAACAATGTGTTGACGATGGTGGGCTTTAATTTGATGAAGGTATCGTCTTCTAAAATGATCGTCAGACCGCCGAAGACCATGATGAAGGCCCCGCCAATCAACGGCATGGTGGGTAGTTTTTTCAGTTTCCAATACGAAAAGGCGAGCGCCAAAACGGTCACCACCATAAAGACGGAGGTGGCCGTGAAAATGCCCATTTTCGCATTTACAATAAAAAAGACCACCAGGGGGCCAGCTTCAAGTAAGAGTTTTAATCCGTGTTTCATAAGGGATATATAGCGCTTTCTGGGCTGTAATCAAACTGTAACCGTGCTATTTATTTCGACGACAGGGAGCCATTGGAAAAACCGATGCACGAAATTATTGAAGAATTGGACCGCCGCCGCGAAAAAGCGCGTTTGGGCGGGGGGCAAAAGCGCATAGATACCCAGCACGCCAAGGGTAAGCTGACGGCGCGCGAACGCATTGATTTGTTGTTAGACAGCGGCTCTTTTGAAGAGTGGGATATGTTCGTCGAACACCGCTGTATCGACTTTGGTATGGAAAAACAAACCATCCCCGGCGATGGTGTGGTGACCGGGTACGGCACCATTAATGGTCGTTTGGTGTTCGTTTACAGCCAAGATTTCACCGTTTTTGGCGGGTCTCTATCGGAATCCCATGCCCAGAAAATTTGCAAAATCATGGACCAAGCGCTCAAAGTTGGGGCGCCTGTGATCGGATTGAATGATTCCGGGGGGGCGCGCATTCAAGAAGGCGTATCCTCGCTGGCGGGCTATGCGGAAGTGTTCCAACGCAACATTGATGCGTCGGGCGTGATCCCGCAAATCTCTATGATCATGGGGCCGTGTGCAGGTGGGGCCGTGTATTCACCCGCCATCACAGATTTTATTTTCATGGTTGAAGACACCTCGTACATGTTCGTCACCGGACCTGATGTGGTCAAAACCGTGACCCATGAAACCGTGACGCATGAAGAATTGGGGGGGGCACAGACGCACACCCAGAAATCCGGGGTCGCGGATCATGCGTTTGCCAACGATGTCGAAGCGTTGTTGTATTTGCGCCGCTTTATCGATTTTTTACCCGCTAACAACACAGAAAAGCCACCGCAGCGGCCGACACCGGATCGCCCCGAGCGCATGGAAATGTCGTTGGATACCTTGGTCCCCAACAACCCTAACCAGCCCTATGATATGCACGAATTGGTGAAAAAGGTTGTCGACGAAGGTGACTTTTTTGAACTTCAGCCCAATTATGCCGCCAACATCATCATCGGCTTTGGCCGTATGGAAGGCAGCACCGTGGGCATCGTCGCCAACCAGCCGATGGTTCTGGCAGGATGCTTGGATATCAATGCCTCTATCAAGGCGGCGCGGTTCATTCGCTTTTGCGATGCTTTCAATATTCCCATTTTGACGTTTGTCGATGTGCCCGGTTTTTTGCCCGGCACGGCTCAGGAATTGGGCGGCATTATTAAACACGGTGCGAAGCTTTTGTATGCGTATGGCGAGGCCTCGGTGCCTAAAATTACGGTCATTACGCGCAAGGCGTACGGCGGGGCTTATGATGTGATGAGTTCCAAACATTTGCGCGGCGACGTCAATTACGCTTGGCCGTCTGCCGAAATTGCTGTGATGGGACCAAAAGGGGCGGTGGAAATTATTTTCCGTGCCGATGCTAAGGACCCCGACAAAATCACCGCGCGCACCGAAGAATACCGCAAACGTTTCGCCAATCCGTTCATTGCCGGACATCGTGGCTTTATCGACGACGTCATCATGCCGCACAACACCCGAATGCGCTTGTGTAGAAGCCTGCGTATGCTGAAAAACAAAACCTATACAGGGCCGTCGAAAAAGCACGGCAATATTCCGTTATAAGGATCGTTATGAGTAACTTTAAAGACGAAAAACAACATAAGAAAAATCTGGACGAACTTGGGAAGTTTGCGGCCGTCGCGCTGGGCTTTCTGGTTCTTGTCTGCGCCGCATTTTACGTTAACTATACCTATACCCCAAGGGTTCCGTGGTTTTTGGCGGTGATCATCATCGGTTCGGTCAAAGTCGTGCCCCGTGCGCGGCGCTTGATGAAAATGTTTGAAGACAACACCAAACAATATTAATTGAAGTCGGAGCCTATCGTGGCCGCGTCCAAAAAACCGTTTCAAAAAATACTCATTGCCAACCGAGGCGAAATTGCGTGTCGGGTGATCCGCACCGCCAAGCGTTTGGGCATCAAAACGGTGGCCGTGTATTCCGATGCCGACCAAGACGCCTTGCACGTGCTTGAGGCCGACGAAGCGGTTAACATTGGCCCGGCGGCGTCGTCTGAAAGCTATTTGTGCATCGATAAAATCATCGACGCCATGAAACAGACCAAAGCCCAGGCCGTTCATCCGGGCTACGGTTTTTTAAGCGAAAATGCGGCATTTACGCGGGCGCTTAAAAAGGCAGAATTGGTTTTTATTGGTCCGGGTGATCTGGCCATCAAAGCCATGGGCGACAAGATTGAATCGAAAAAACTGGCGGAAAAGGCAGGCGTCAACGTGGTGCCGGGTCATGCCAAGGCGCTGATTGATTTTACGGAGGCCAAAAAAGTTGCCACCACCATCGGCTACCCGGTGATGTTGAAAGCATCAGCAGGCGGCGGCGGTAAAGGGATGCGGGTTTGTGAAGACGAAGCCGATTTGAAAGAGGCGTTCGTGTCGGCTGTGCGGGAAGCCAAGTCAAGCTTTGGCGACGACCGGGTGTTTTTGGAAAAATTCATCGTCAATCCGCGTCACATCGAAATTCAGGTTCTGGCCGACAGCCATGGCAACACCGTGCATTTGGGCGAACGCGAATGTTCCATCCAACGCCGTCACCAAAAAGTCATCGAAGAAGCCCCCAGCCCGTTTATCGATGCCGAAACCCGCGCGGCCATGGGCGCCCAAGCGATCAAGCTGGCGAAGGCGGTCAATTATGCCTCGGCGGGGACGGTGGAATTCATCGTCGATGAAAACCGCAATTTCTATTTTCTGGAAATGAACACCCGTTTGCAGGTTGAGCACCCGGTGACCGAATTCGTCACCGGGTTGGACTTGGTTGAACAGATGATCCGCATCGCCGCCGGGCAAAAGTTAGGCTTTACCCAAGTCGATGTGAAAATAGACGGTTGGGCCATGGAAACCCGCGTTTATGCCGAAGACCCATTTCGCGGTTTTTTGCCATCCATTGGTCGCTTAGTCCGCTATAAGGAGCCAGCGGGCGCAGGGGTGCGGGTGGATTCAGGCGTCTATGAAGGCGGCGAAATTTCCATGCATTACGATCCTATGATCGCTAAACTGGTCACCTATGGGGCGGACCGTGGGCAAGCGATTGAAATCATGAGCCACGCGTTGGATGGCTTTTTCATTCAAGGTGTGCAGCACAATATCTCGTTCTTGTCGGCCTTGATGAACCACAAACGCTTTATCGAAGGCAGGCTCACCACCGGGTTTATTGCCGAAGAATACCCAGATGGTTTCAACGCCGACGATGTAATCCATGACGATCCCGCGATTTTGGTCGCCATTGCAGCTTCGATCCATCAAGCCTATCAGGCCCGCGCGGCTGAAATCACTGGCCAAGCCGACGGTCATGAACGCCAAGTGTGCGGGACCTGGACCGTGATGATGGGGAAAAAGTGTATTCCCGTCAAAGTCCAAGGGGTTGATGGTGGATTTGACGTTTCGATCACCGCCAAGGGTTTTGCAAAAACCCCGTTTGAAGTGCGCACCGCCTGGCAGCTGGGCGAATGCATGTTTGTTGCCACCGTCAACGGTGCGCCCACCACCCTGCAAGTCGAACGTTTGGCGGTGGGCTATCGGGTGCTGCACGCGGGCACCCAGGCCGATATCCGCGTAGTTGGTGCACGGGCGGCTCAATTGATGGCTTTGATGCCCAAAAAACGCGTGGCCGACACCTCGAAACTGTTGCTATCACCCATGCCGGGGCTGTTGTTGTCGGTGTCGGTGAAACCGGGCCAACAGGTCAAAGCGGGTGAAGAGCTGGCCGTGATTGAAGCCATGAAAATGGAAAACGTGCTGCGCGCCGCCCAAGACGCAACGGTCAAAGAGGTCAAAGCCCAAACCGGTGACAGCCTTGCCGTCGATCAGGTGATTGTGACCTTTGAATAAGCCAACAAAATCCATCCACGCCATCTTCCAAGGCCGCGTCCAAGGCGTCTGGTTCCGCGCCTGGACCGCTGAAAAAGCCACCGCACTGGGGTTGAACGGCTGGGTGAGAAATTGCTCAGATGGCACGGTCGAAGCGGTTTTTAGCGGCCCTGCGGACAAGGTTGATACTATGCTGGAAAAAGCCAGAAAAGGCCCGATGCTGGCTCGGGTGGATCGTATCCTCACCGAAGAGGTAGAGACTCCCGCCGAGCTGGGCTTTTTTAAGCGGGATACAGCGTAGGGGTTGAGCCACCGAGTTCGCACAGAGCAAAAGAACCCTAGCAAAACCCGGGACATGACCGAATTTGTTCCTTTTTCTTTTTATTCTCACATTCCAGATTTACCCACCTTGCAAAACCCATGCAGGGCATGTCATTGCGCTTTGTTTCTGGTGGTGAAATTTCATTGGTTAAGCGTCTATTTAAAATGGATTGTTTAGAGATAAAATACAATTAACTATTGCAATGTCACGCTAATCTGGTGATATTGTCGATAAGACTAGATGTTTGTTCATTATGAATGAACATCGTTTAAGGGGGGATTATGAATAAAATACTTACCATAGCAGCCTGTGCGGTTGCCCTAAACGCTTGCGCGACACCACCTGAAAAAATTTCATCGGCATACGTCTCGCCTCTCCAATACAAGGATTACGACTGTGATCAAATTACAATGGAGACAGACCGCGTAAGTAGGCGCGTGCAAAGTTTAAATGCAAGCTTGAAAAAAACGGCCTCCGACGACTCCGCTCAGTTGGCAATTGGGATGGTGTTGTTTTTTCCAGCCCTCTTCTTCCTTGAAGGAAGCGATGGAGCAGATGCACAAGAATACGCCCGCCTTAAAGGTGAGAGCGAAGCCCTTCAATCAGCAGCCGTTCAAAAAAAATGTACGATTAATTCGGTCAAAAAACCTGAAGAACCAGATTTAAAATCATCCGGTGGCTAGTCTTTTCGTTAACGGATATGCATACAGATTACTTATATAGAGAATGCTATGTGGCTCACAAAAGTTTTTGCGGTAATAACGATTGGAATGCTGGCTTCAGCGTGCGCTTCACCTGCTGAAGTGAAGAATATGACGGTTCAACCTATTGCATCGTTAGGAGCAAGTTCTTCGTCGCCATTCCTAAACAACCTGCGACTTGCAGATGTTTCTGGTGGCAAAGAAACAAATCCAATGTGGACTTCACAAGTCAGCGGGGCAGCATACGAACTTGCTTTACGCAATTCATTAGAAGCCAATAACCTTATTTTGAAATCAAACCCTGATCCGAAATTTGAGCTTCATGCGAGACTTTCTGAACTTGACCAGCCTCTTTTTGGCCTAAACTTTACTGTTAAAAGTAAGGTTTTATACGATGTTGTTGAAATAAAAACACGAAAGTCTTGGTTTGATAAAGAAATTTTAGCCAGTTATACGGCTACATTTGGTGATTCACCTATGGCCATAGTCAGGCTACGCTTAGCTAATGAAGGTTCAATTCGTAAGAATATTACAAAATTCATAAACGAACTATTTCTTACACCACAACAAGCAGCTCGTAATTAAGGCCCCAGCCGCACTTAATGCGAGGGCGGACCACTCTTTCAAAATAGCGAGGTCTGGTGTTTCTTTCCCCAACTTGCCATTAGTCCTGTCCCAAAGCTGACAATGGGCGTATAGCCAGGAGGTGCACACGGCGTGCACGTCATGAATTGGATCTTTGAGCATGAGTCTCGGGTCGGCAACATCGGTGCGGTCTTCGGGGCCGGGTGGCGGTTCTGCGCCACAGTATTGGACCGTTTTTGCCAACGCCTTTAGTGCGTCTGAATGCGCCCAGCTCACCTCTGTTTTTGCCGCCTTGGAGACCACGGATGGTGGCTTGGTGGCGGGGCAATTTGATCAAAACGTCCGTCAATCTTCCCTGGTGTGGCTGCCTGAACGGGCTGATTTGGCGTGGGTCGATACGCGCATGGCTCGGCTCACCGCCGAGGCCAACCGCGAACTGTTTGGCTTTGCCTTAGATGGTTTTGAAGAACAATTGCAAATGGCGGCTTACGGCCCCGGTCATTATTATGACTGGCACATTGACTGCGGCCAAGGCAACACCGCCGGGCGGCGCAAGCTCACCGTTTCGGTACAGTTGAGCAAGCCCGAAGACTACATCGGTGGGGGCTTGGAACTCAACGCCGATGGCCGGCCTTTTCAAGCCCCGTGCGCTCAAGGCACGGCGGTGGTGTTTGCCGCAAATACCTTGCACCGGGTGGCCCCCGTGGTCAGCGGTTTGCGTCATTCATTGGTGGCGTGGTTGCACGGCCCCGCGTTTGTCTAAAACGCGGTTCTGCACGGACGTTTCAATATTGGTAAAACGTTGAAAGAAAGCGTACAATTCACACATAAGAAGATCAAAAGCGGGGCTTGCCCTGTAAACAACGAAAGCAATAGGCATGATTAAGTGGTTGCTGCTCCCCACTGTTTTTTCAATCCTGACCTATGGCTTTTGGCTGTACCCCAACGTCAAGGAGATCTCGGCAGGGGTTGCCATATTCTTGTTTGGCATGTTGTTTTTGGAAGAAGGCTTTCGCGCCTTTACTGGCGGCTTTTTAGAAAAAATCCTTAAAAACACCACCAACCGCCTGTGGAAAGCCATTACCTTTGGCATCGTTTCCACCACCCTTATGCAGTCCAGCTCGTTGGTGTCGATCATCACCATTTCGTTTTTAAGCGCGGGCCTGATTTGGCTATCGGCGGGGATCGGGATTATTTTTGGCGCCAATATCGGCACCACCACGGGGGCGTGGTTGGTCGCGGGGTTTGGGCTGAAGGTCAACATTGCCGCCTATGCTATGCCGATGTTGGCGTTCGGTATTATTTTGGTGTTCCAAAATTCTAAAGTCCTAAAAGGCCTGGGTTACGTTTTGTCAGGGCTGGGATTTTTGTTCTTGGGTATCCATTATATGAAAGAAGGTTTTGAGACCTTTAGCCAAACCATTGATCTTGCCAAATACGCCATGCCTGGGTTTTTGGGCTTGATTGTTTTTACCCTTTTGGGCATGGCCGCCACGGTGATTATGCAATCGAGCCACGCCACTTTGGTGTTGATTCTCACCGCCTTGGCCGCATCGCAAATCACCTATGAAAATGCGTTGGCCTTGGCGATTGGGGCCAATGTTGGCACCACGATCACGGCCATCATTGGATCGTTAAGTGCCAATTACCAAGGCAAAAGGCTGGCGTTGGCGCATTTGATCTTTAACGTCGTGACCGGAGCCATTGCGATTGTTTTCATTACCCAGATCGTTTGGATGGTGGACACTGTCGCCGTTGAAATTGGCATTCGGGCCGATGATTACAGTCTGAAACTTGCGGTTTTTCACACCATATTTAACACCATAGGCGTGCTGGTGATGATCCCGTTGATCCCACGGCTAGTGGTTTTTTTGCAAAACACCATAAAAAAACCCCGCGAACGGTTGGTTGAACCTCGCTACATCAACACGTCTGCTTTTGACTTCCCCGAAACCCTGTTGGAAGCCATCCGCAAAGAAACGATCCATCTTTATGACAATTCGTTTGAAATTATGGCGCACGGCTTAAACCTTCACCGTTCCATTATTCTTTCGGATGCGGACCTTGTGAAGCACACATCGATGAGCCGTGCACGTATCGAATTTGACCTTGATCAAACCTACAACACCAAGGTGAAACCGCTGTATGCCGATATTTTAGAATTTATCAGCAAGGCCCAAGGTCAGCTTCCGGCCGAGTACGCGAGCCACCTTTTCGAGTTGCGTGATGCTTGCCTGGGTATTGTCACAACGGTCAAAAATATTAAACATCTACGTAAGAATATCTCGCTCTACATCCGCTCCGATAACGAAGACATTCGCCGCGAATATAATAAGCTGAGAATTCAGATCGCCGAGGTGATGCGAGAAATAAATACCTTGGAACAAACGGAACGTGACGATCGCGATATCTTAGCCTTAGATGAGTTTAAGGTGGCGATTGAGACTGGCAACATCATGGCCACGGGCGAGATGGACACCTTGATTCGTAAAAAACAAATCACGGTCGAAATGGCGACCTCATTGATGAATGACTTGGTCTATACGCGCGGTGCGGTTTGGCATCTTGCCGATGTGGCGAAGGCGTTGTTCGGGGCCAAGGATACCTCGTCAAAAGAAGCACAGGAAATGCTTTCTTTGACCGAACAAGACGTTAAAGAAATGCACGAGAGCGAAGAGGGGGGAGCATGAAAACCAGCAAAATCTTCAAGTACCTTAAAAAGGCATTGAACAAAGGCGACGCCCAGAAAAAGGACGCGCTTAGAGACATTCTCGACAAAATGAAAAAGAAAGAGCGTAAGCTTAAAAGTCGGCTTGAAAAATGCGCGGACGAAGCGGAACGCGCGATCCTTTTGGAAAAGCTAAAAGTCAACCAAGCCCACCGTAAAAAAGGCGTCGAGGCCTTGCGTAAACTTAGCGGTAAGACGTGACGGCTTGCTGCATGTAGTCTGCTAACGCGTGTTGCTGGTCCGCGTTTAAGCGAAGCCCCAATTTGCTGCGCCGCCACAAAACGTCTTCGGCAGTTCGCGCCCATTCTTGATCAATCATATAATCGACCTCGCGCGCGGTAAGACCCGCCCCAAAATGTATCCCCAGCTCAGCCATCGTCTCGGCCTCGTTTAAAATCACATGGGTTAAGTCGCCGTGTCGATTGGCCAACCCATGCAGAACCACGTCGTCTATGTCGCCATACATGTGGTGAAATTGGTCGAACAACGCGTCGCCAAGGCCCCCACCCGGCAACACCGCTTTGGCTGTCCATGGGGCAGGCATGTGCGGAAAATACGGATTGAGGCGCTTTAATACTTTTTCTGATAATTGCCGGTACGTGGTCAGTTTGCCGCCAAAGATGGACAACAGAGGCGCTTCGCCATGGACGACATCCAAATCCAAAACATATTCTCGCGTCACATGAGAGGCTTTCGCCGCCTCATCATCAAACAAGGGGCGCACCCCGGCAAATGACCACACCGCGTCTTTGGCGGTGATGGATTTTTTGAAGTAGTCATTCACGGTTTGGCACAGATAGGCGGTTTCTTCAGCGGAGCTATCCAGACGCTCATCACTGTTTGGCGGAGCTTCTAACATCACCTCGGTAGTTCCAATCAGGGTGAAGTCCTTGTGGTAGGGGATGACAAAGACAATCCGCCCATCGTCATTTTGTAAAATGTAGGCGTGATTGCCCGGGTATAATTGATCCACCACGATGTGGCTGCCCTTGACCAGTCGCAGCTGTTTACCTTGGGCATTTCCCTGACAGGTTTTCAACGCATCCAAAGTCCAAGGCCCCGCTGCATTGACGATAGCTTTGGCCCGAATGGTCTGGGACTCATTGCTGGCTTTATCAAACAGCGTGACATCCCAAGCCCCGTCTCGCCGTTCGGCCTTTGTGACCTGGGTGCGGGTGTAAATGTGTGCGCCATGATCCGCCGCCGCGCGGGCATTTGCGACCACTAAGCGGGAATCATCAACCCAACAGTCGGAATAGATAAATCCAGCATCGACCGTGTCGTTAAGCGCTTCGCCTTCAGAGTCCGTTTTTAAATTAAGCCGATGGCTGCGGGCTAGCCTGGGATCGAATTTAGCCAGATGATCATAAAGAAACAGCCCCATCGAAAGCATCCATGCCGGACGCATAGACGGGTGGTGGGGCAACACGAACCGCATCGGGTGCACCAAGTGCGGGGCCTTGTCGAGCAAGGTGCTGCGTTCGGACAAAGATTCCCGCACCAGCCTAAATTCATAATGTTCTAAGTAGCGCAGGCCGCCGTGAATTAGTTTTGAACTGGCCGATGAAGTGGCGCTGGCCAGATCATTTTGTTCGCACAAAACCACCTTCAAACCGCGCCCCGCCGCATCGCAAGCCACGCCGACACCATTGATGCCGCCGCCAATGACCAATAGATCTGTGTCTTGGGGAGGGTGGCTCATGGCTGTAGCCGATCCGGAAAATCCGTAAACACGGCATCAACGCCCATCGCGAACAGGGTCTGGGCAAGCCCAGGGTCGTTGACGGTATAAACATGCAAACGGTGACCCAAGTCATGTACGGCGTCGGTCAGCTCAGGCGTGACAAACGCATGATAACAATGCAGGCTTGAACACTGATGACGGTCCAAACGCTGTTGCCAGTTTTCAGGGATAGCATAAACGATCAGGCCTAAGGTTACGTCGGGCATCAATTCGTGAAAGACATCCAGCGCCAATGAGCTCATGGACGAGACTAACAATCGTGCGTCTTTGGGCCAGATCTCTTTGAGCGTGGCTGCGACCGCCCGCGCGGTGGGTTCTTCCCACCCCAAGGTGGGTTTGATTTCTAAGTTCAGCGCGATGCCATGGGATGTGACTAAGGCAAGGGCATCACGGAGCAGGGGGATGCGTTCGTCTTTAAATTTCAGATCAAACCAAGCCCCTGCATCCAGCTGGGCAATTTCGTCTAGGGACTTCAAAACCACCGGACCTTCGCCATCGGAGCAACGGTCAACGTTGAAATCATGCATCACCAAAGCCTGCCCATCGCGGCTGACGGTGGCATCGAATTCGACGGCTTTCGCCCCCAATTCAATGGCGCGGGCCAGCGAAGCCAAGGTGTTTTCAGGCGCATGGCCCGAAGCTCCCCGGTGGGCAATAATCTTTGGCATAAAGGCTGGATGGCTGTGGGGCATCGTTTAAGCCTTATCTCGTTGTACAAAGACACTGAGCAGCGCCAATCCTCCCGACACCGTCATCAACAACAACGACAAAGCGTTGAGTTCGGGTGTCGAGCCTTCGCGCAACTTTCCATACATGGCGATGGTCAGCGGTTGGTCGGACCCCGCCAACATAAGGGTGGTGTTGAAATTTTCAAACGACATCAAAAAGGACACGATCACCGCGCCGATCAGGGCCGGTTTAAGATACGGGATGGTAATGGTCCAGATCGCCACCAGTTTCGAAGCCCCCAGGCTTTGCGCGGCTTCTTCTAAGGCGGTGTCGAATTTTCGCAGGCGCGCGGCAATAATCAAGGTGGTGATGGTGGCGATGAACGAAAACTGCCCCATCACAACCAAAAACGTACTGGGCCGTAAAAACTCGAAGTCCAAACCGACGTTGGTTTCCAGCCACGAGGCGATGGTGCTGGAAAACAGCAAAATAGAAATGCCGAGAATCACCCCCGGAATGACCAGGGGCAACAGCATCAACATATACAGGACGTTCTTGAACGGGAAAGTGCGACGCTCGAATAAAAAGGCATTGGTGAGACCAACGCTGACCGACAACAACGTCACCCAACAGGCAATGTAAAAAGACGTCCAGATGCTGCCCATCAGTCGCTTGTCATGAAACAGCCCCAACCTTGGCTCGGAATCGTTAAAGAACCAGTCCAAAGTAAAGCCGCCCCAGGGCAACGATGGAAACATGGAATCATTAAACGCGAACACCGCCACCACGATCAACGGCATGACCAGATAGGCAAAGAACAACACAATGTACGCACCATACGCGGCGCGAAATCCAAGCGGCTGAGGAATGGAAGGAATCATGGTGTGTTCCTATCCCATGGTTTCAGATAAGGACTGGCGCGATAGCTTTAACCCAGACCAGACAATGAACGACGATAACGCCAATAACAAAAACCCAAACGCGGCCCCCAGTTCCCAATTAAAGCGCGTGATGAATTGGGTGTAGATCATTTCGGTGAACCACAAACTGTTTTTTCCGCCCAATAAGACGGGCGTTAAGTAATTGCCCAACGTGAGCATAAACACCACGATGCAGCCCGACACAATGCCCGGCATGGCATGGGGGATGATGATTTTTCGCAGCACCGTAAAGGCATTGCCACCCAAATCGTAACCCGCTTCGACCAAGCTGTCGTCCAGGCTATCTAGGGTGCTGACCAACGGCACCACCATGAACAACATCGAGGTGTAGACCAGTCCGACCATGACCGTGGCATCGTTGTACAACATCTCAACCGGGCCAGACGCGATGCCCATCCATTGCAGCACGCCTGAAAACACACCACTTTCACGCAGCAAGATCATCCAGCCAAAGGTGCGCACCAATTCGCTAACCCAAAACGGCACCAGACACAGCAAGAACAAAAAGTTTTTAAGCCGTCCGCGCAACATTTTGGCGATGTAATAAGACACCGGAAAACCGATCAACAACGTCAAGGTGGTTGCCATAATCGACATCACAGCGGTGCGGGTGAAGGTGCGCCAATACAAAGGTTCGGTAAAAAATTGAGCGTAATTTGCGGTGCTGTATTCATAAACTCTGGGGGCGACTTTTTCGTGAAGAGAGATCAAAAACATATCTATATGCGGCAATATGATGAGAACAAATAACCACAAGCCCAGCGGTGCCAGCAACAGCAACAAACTCAGACGTGAGGCACTTTGCATGTTCATGGGGCGATCTCCACGTCATCATCAGCCATCGCGACAAAGGCTTTGGCCTGGGCAATGCCCCAGCCTAAGTGAACTTCTTGACCTTGTGCTAAGTGTGAGAACTCTCCCGTTTGCGGCAAGGCGACGTCTAACTCGCCGCCCGTTTGACGGTCTCGGATGAGGGCGCGACTGTTGGCGCCATTGAACAGAACGCTGACCAAGTCGCCCGTGATGGAATTGTCCATACCGGCAATCCGTTCGCCATCCGTCGCAATCACCACCGATTCTGGGCGCACGAATATGTTGACCTCGGCACCTTTGGTAAGGGGCGTAGAACCAGCGGCGGTCGCCAACAAAGAAACGCCATCGTTGGACGTGACTTTGATGCCCGTCTTGTCGATATCTTCAACGCGCCCATGCCAACGGTTGGTGTCGCCAACGAATCCCGCAACAAAGGCGGTGTCAGGCTGATAATACAAGTCTTGGGGTGTGCCAATTTGTTCAAACTTGCCTTTGTTCATCACCGCAACGTGGTCGGACATGACCAAGGCTTCGGATTGGTCGTGGGTGATGTAGACAAAGGTGGTGCCGAACTTGTCTTGCATTTTTTTCAGTTCGACCTTCATGTGTTCGCGCAGTTTTAGGTCCAGCGCACCGAGCGGTTCATCCAATAACAATGCGGTCGGTTCCAACACCAAACAGCGTGCAATCGCGACCCGTTGCTGTTGCCCACCAGACAATTGCTTAATGCTTTTGTCGCCAGATGTGGGGAGATCAATGCGATCCAACGCGGACTTAACTTTGTTGGCAATATCACTTTTTCCCAAGCCTTTGCGCACCAGTCCATAGGCGATGTTTTCGGCCACCGTCATCATGGGGAATAGGGCTAAATGTTGGAACACCATATTCACGGGGCGTTTGTTGGGGGGCATTTCCACCACGGACGCGCCTTTGATTAAAATATCACCAGAGGTCGGGCGATCAAAGCCAGCCATCATGCGCAATATGGTCGTTTTACCGCACCCAGAAGGGCCAAGAATGGAAAAGAAATCGCCTTCAGGAACACCAAATGACACATCGTCAACGGCTAGAAATTGGCCATAGCTGCGCACCAGATTGCGGCATTCAAGGTCGAAGTTTTCGGGCACATCCGATGTGTCGGTCATAGCGTTGTTCACCCGTGAGCAGTTAAATTCAGTTTAGTTGATTTGGGGCACAAAAGGAAATCCTCCTGTGCCCCAAATTCATAAGCCTGGTTAGACTATTTGGCAGCTTGGATACGATCCAAAATCTTGCCTTCAATGTCTTCAAGACCAGCAGGTACCGCAGGATACCATTTGATGTTGTCAATCGCCGCTGCGGGGAATGTGCCCTGATAAAGCTTGCGTTTAGCTTCGCTGACGAATTTATCGCCATCCTTAGCCGCAGTGAAGTTGCCAGCAGCTTCGGCGATCATACTGGCGATTTTTGGACGCATGACAAAGTTGATCCATTTGTACGCAGCCGCGTCAGCTTTGGCTTTCTTTGGCAATACGAAGGTGTCGATCCAGCCCAAAGCACCCGAAGTCGGTGCGATGGTTTTAACGTCAGGATTTTCCGCACCCACGAGCCAACCCGCACCATCCCACGCCATGGCGGCAATGATTTCATTAGAACGGATCAGGTTGATAAGATCATCCTTGCCGGACCAAAATGCCTTAACATTGGATTTGCAAGAGATGAGTTTGGCTTCAACCTTGCTCATAATTTTCTGGTAAGCGGCTTTGTCGCCATAGGCAGCAAACGGGTCCATACCCATAGCGAAGGCGAACGCGATGAGCGTCGGGCGTTTGTTTCTGTACGAAACTTTACCTGCATATTTAGGGTTGCACAGATCAAGGTAGTCTTTGACATCCGGTGCCAGAGAAGCGTTGACCGTCAAAGCACTGGTGCCCCAGACGTGCGGCACGCCATAGACTTTTCCGTTGTAAGTGGTGTTGGTCTTGGTGCCGTCCAACATGGACGTAATCATCTGGCTGGCGTCGATTTTGGACAGGTCCATCGGCTTGTAGATGTCATATTCCGCCTGAGCACTGGTGATACGATCTTGCGAAGGCTGAGCCAAATCAAAACCTGCACCACCCGTGGCGCGTAATTTTGAGATCATTTCTTCGTTGTTGGAAGCGGTCACTTCAACGGAAATACCCGTTTCCGCCTTAAACATTTCGACCACTTTGTCAGGAGCATAACCACCCCAGGTGAGTAGACGAAGCGTTTCTGCGTTTGCTTGGCTTGCCGCGATAACCATGCCTGCACCAATTAAGATGCTCGAAAACAGTTTGCCCTTGCACTTAAACATGTTTGCTTTCTCCGTTTATCTGAAATTCAATTAAATCTTTTAGGTCAAGTCTTGTTGTTGGCGCTTTTGATGCGTTCTAACCGTCAATAATTGGGCCGCTTTTGAAACAATTTGGCCCTCATTTTGCCCGTTCCTCCATAAAGCTTAGAACCGCCAGTAAGTCCTGGCAATAGCTCAAATGTTATGTTTATAAGTCATATAAATGGCCGTTTAATTTGGCCTTATTTTTGTGTTTTCGATTAAGGCATTGCACTTCAATATTGGGGCGCGATATCCTATGGCTTCACAACTGGGAGAGAACACCATGACGCCCCACGCCCCACACATTTTGATCGTTGATGGCTACCCCGTGGCAGACCGCGAAAATTTAGCCGGGTGCGGTATGGGGACGGCGGGGGATTTGTACGCCCAGATGTTGAGCTCCCTTTGTCCAAACGCAAGTTTTGAAATTGTTTTTCCCTCTGATCCCGGCACTCATCTTCCCGATGGGGCGGGGCTTGAAAATTTTGACGGCGTGGCCTGGACCGGCTGTTCGCTGACCCTTCACGATGCCACCGATAAACGCGTGTTGCGCCATATTGAATTGGCCCGCGAAGCTTTCCGGGTTGGGGTGCCGCAATACGGCACGTGTTGGGGCATTCAAATCGCCGCCGTCGCCGCTGGTGGCACGGTGGCCGCCAACCCGGGTGGCCGGGAAATGGGCATAGCGCGCAAAATCACCTTAAACGCCACGGGACGCGGCCATCCGCTGTATGAAAACAAGCCCACCACCTTTGACGGGTATGTTAGCCATTTTGACGAAGTGACACACGTGCCACCGGGTGCCGATGTTTTGGCTGGAAATGCATTTACGCGGGTTCAGGCTTTAACGGTGCACCAGGATAAAGGCACCTTTTGGGGGCTGCAATATCATCCCGAATACGATCTCTATCAGATGGCTCGCTTGATGTCCGCGCGTCGTGTGGCGCTGCTGAAAGAAGGTTTTTTTAGCAGCGAAGAAAATGTCGTGTCGATGGTTGAAAGCTTTGAGACGCTGCACAAAAACCCAGACGATAAAGCCTTGGCGTGGCAGTGGGGGGTTGAAGCCGATTTGTTGATCGACGCCGTGCGCCACACCGAACCTCGCAATTGGTTGGAACGTTTGGTTATCCCCAAAATGCAAGGGTCCTAAGGTAAGCGCACCAATTCAATAGGATTGATGTATTTGAACAAGGATGGCTCATCTACATACTTGTAAACAATCGCCCCTTCTTTCAAAGTCGCAAAACGATTTTGGGTGACGTCATAGTGAAAAATTTGCAACACCGTTTCGCGTCCCGACGCCGCATCCAAGCCATACCATGACTGCACCAAATTAACTTGTTGGGGTTTGCCCAAGGGGGCCACGATGCGATCTTCTCGCTGATCTGGGGCCCCATAACGATTGACAAAAAGCGCGGTCACGGCCTCGAAATCGGCGGCTGGGAAAATGGTCTTGATATAGCTGGCCATATTTTTGCGATACCCAACAACGGCCCGGTCACCTCGACCAAATCGCTTGTAAATGCTGATGTCTAGGTCGCTAAAGTGTTTTAAGGTTTCTCCTGACCACGCCGATGTTTCGATGCAAACGGTGATAATTTTGCCTTTGGTTATGCAAGGTTTTGGTCGACCAGGTCTCTGTTCAGGGGGGGCTTTGCCAAGGCTTATCTTTAACGCTCCATTCAAATTTTTATGATCCACCACACGTTCGGCGGCCTTGGCTGGCCTTGGCGCAGGTGCAGGTGTCGGGGCTGCATTTTGGAAGGGGGCTATAAAGATCGGGGCGGCAATTTGAGCGGGTGGCGGTGTTGGTATGGGCGCAGGCTTTGGTTCTGCGATCGCCACGGGTTTGGGCACGGGGCGTGGTTTTTGTGCTGGGACGCGTTTGAGTTTTTTGGCAACAACAGGCTCGGCCTTTGCCTCAACAACAGGCTCGGCCTTTGCCTCAACAACAGGCTCGACCTTTTCTTCAATAATTGGTGCAGGCTGAGGCTGATGTTTTGGGGCCGTAAGATTCGTTTTGGGCGGGGCCTTGGGGGCAAAGGGGTCAAAGTCTGTGTTGAAAATGCTAGGGTCAATGGCGTCCATTTGGGGGGGGCTGGGTGGCGCCATAATTTGAGGCGGCACCACGTTCGCAAGGGGCATTGTGACGGGAGGATCGATGCGTGCAACGCGTTGCCGTTTTGAGTGTTGAACACGTTCCATTAGGTAATGGGCGAGGTCGAAATAGCCTCTGTCGACGGCCACATCGGTTGGTGTTTGACCGATGAGGTTGGTGCTAAAAAGGTCGGCACCTTGATCAAGGCTGGCTCGGACTTTGCCAAGGTCGTTTTCCCATACGGCTTCAAATAGACGCTTGGTGAAACTGCCTTGGGCTGTTCGCGGGTTGGGTGCGGGGGCGATTTCTAGGGGCGGTGGTTGCACGTTGGAGATCGGTTGAACGGGTTTGGCCTTAACCTGATCGGCGCGGTCTAACAGATAATGAGCAAGGTCAAAAAAGCCCTTGTTGATGGCCACATCGGCGGGGGTGTTGTCATGGGGGTTCTTGCTTAAAACATCAGCGCCTTGTTCAAGGGCGGCCTTAACTTTGCTTAGGTCATTTGCCCCAACGGCTTGAAACAGCTGCTCGGTGGCGCTGTTTGAGGCAACTTGGGCAAAGCTGGGCAGGGTCAATCCACACAGCAGCACGGCTAGGGTTATCGTCTTGAACATAACAAACCAATTCCAAATGTCGCAGGGAGTGTAGCTTGAATGAAAGCAATCGCGACCTTTTTTTTGGCGACCCATCCTTTTCGTCTCTGTGATCACGGTCACGGCGAAAATCAATACGATCAGGCATGATATTTGTGTTCGGGAGGGCAATTCTAGGACTGAAAAAATGCTGTCGCGCACTTTACCACTTTATCGTTTTAAGCAATCGGATGCAGGCGCAACCGCCGTTGAATTTGCCCTGGTTGGGCCTATTTTTCTGTTGCTTATGTTCGCCATATTTGAAGTGTCGCTGATGTTTTTTGCCGCCGTGAACTTAGATGGGGCCGCGATCTTACCGATGGCGATAACACCACCAGTAATTCCGTCGATACCGCGTATGGCTATCGGTCAGAAGGTTTGTTGGGCAGCACGTTATCAGGAGGTACCTCAAGCGAATTGGATAGCCGCCGGTTGGACGTGTGCACGGGCGTGAAAAATGATGGCATTATCGTCTATACCATCGCCTTTGGCTCTTCCATTGGATGGGGGACGGCCTCGATGATGGAAAGTTGTGCGACCAAACCTGGAAACTATTTTGAATCCCCGGACTCAGCGACCTTGTCGCAAGCCTTTCGGGCCATTGGGGCAGAGCTTAAAAACTTGCACCTCAGCCAGTAAATGAGGCTAGGTTATTATGTTCGTATGCGTCTATAATCGCGAGATAATCATACGGAAATAGTGTAATGCGCATTGACAAAACCCTCGTCCTGGCCGCCATTGGCTTTGCCTTTGTTCTAACGGCTTTCGTGACCCAGGCGGCGGAGCTAAATCCCGACAAAGGCCGCCGTACCGACATCTTGGTCGGCAGCGAATTTGATTTCCCCCCCTATGCGTTGGTGGACAAAGACGGCCATGCCGACGGCTTTAGCGTTGATTTGATGAAAGCCGTTTGCGAAGTCATGGGGATCAATGTTCGGTTTCGAGTTGGGCCGTGGGATGAAGTCCTTACGGCGCTGGAAGATGGCAACGTCGATGCTTTGCCGTTGGTTTCGTATTCCGCCGAACGCGAAAAGGTTTTCGATTTTACCACCCCTCACACGGTGTCTTACGCGGCAATTTTCAAACGCAAAGACAGCCCAGATATTGGTTCCCTTGATGACCTAAGAGGCACGTCGATCATCACCATGCGCTCTGATGGGACCCATGACTGGCTGGTGAGAAATAACATTTCTAAGTCCTATACATTAACCAATACTATGGCGGATTCACTGCGCTTATTGGCGTCTGGTCAGCATGATTACGTCTTGGTCCCTCGTCTGGTGGGTTTAATTGCGGCGAAGAATTTAGAGCTGTCCAATATCGAAGTCACCGGACCCAACCTGGATGTTTATGGGCGCGGGTTTGGCTTTGCGGTCAAAGATGGCGATTTGGCGCTGTTGGGCCAATTCAACCAAGGTCTCGCGATTATCAAAGAGAACGGACGCTTTGACGATATTTATGATAAATGGTTTGGCCTTGTTGATCCCAAGGGGCCGTCAACTGAGACCATCGTTCGTTATGTTGCTTGGGGCGCGAGTGGACTTTTGTTTTTAATGGCGTTGTCTTTAGCGTGGTCGTTTTCGTTGCGTCGCAAGGTCGATACCAAAACCCAATCGTTGAAAACGGAGATTAAAGAGCGGAAAAGAGTCGAAAAAGCCTTGGCCACCCACCACCACACTTTGGTGCGTCTGCAAGGTCTAACCTCGTCAACGGACTTAGACTTTGACGAAAAGGCTGAAGCTCTGCTGAAATTGGGCTGTGAAATTTTCAACATGCCGTTGGGCATTATCAGCCACATCACTGGCGAGGTGTACACGGTGCGTTACGTCACGGGGCCCGACTGGGCGCCGTCACCGGGCACCACCTTTGACTTGGCCAACACCTATTGCATTCACACCCTGAATGCCAACGCCCCAACGGCTTTTTCCAAGGCCGGGCAAAGCGAGATCGCTCAGCATCCTTGTTATGTGAATTTTGGCCTTGAGTCCTATATCGGTTGCAAGGTGATGGTTTTGGGCAAACTGTATGGCACGCTTAATTTTTCAAATCCAGAACCCAATTTGGCGGGCTTTAGCGATGCGGAATATAGCCTTATTCAACTTTTTGCCGATTGGTTGGGAAGTGAACTCACCCGCAAACAAAATGAAGACGTTATCTTTCAAGCAATGTTGGTGGCTGAAAATGCCAACAAAGCGAAGTCCGAATTTTTGTCTTCAATGAGCCATGAGTTGCGCACCCCGTTAAATGCTATTTTGGGCTTTGCGCAAATTTTGTCACTGGATACGCAGAACCCTATATCCGACAAGCACAAAGACGAAGCGCAGCAGATCATCAAGGGCGGGGAACACCTTTTGGATTTGATCAACGAAGTTCTCAATCTGGCGGCTATTGAGGCCGGGGGTTTAGAACTTGAGATTGAACCAATAGACGTTGAAGAGGTTCTTGATGCCTGTTTGTCGATGGTTTTTCCTTTGACCCATACGCTTAATGTAAGCGTAGAAGCGGGGCATTTCACCGGGGTCTTTGTCCTTGCGGATCGGGTCCGGTTCAAACAGGTATTGTTTAATTTGCTGTCCAATGCCGTGAAATATAACAAAGTCGATGGCAGCGTCAGTGTGACCAAAAGCCTTGCCGATGATGGGCGTCAACGCATTTCCATCACAGATACAGGCATCGGTATTGCGGCCAATAAACAAGCTGACCTGTTCACGCCGTTTGCCCGCTTAGGGGCCGAAAATTCCACCATTGAAGGTTCAGGTATCGGCCTCACCATTACCAAGCATCTGCTTGAGGCTATGGAGGGTGATGTTGGATTTGAAAGTTCTGAGGGTCAGGGGGCAACGTTTTGGCTCGACCTGCCGTTGGCGACGGCTGACCAAATCGAAGCCGCAAAAAGGGCCGCCATTATGGAAAAAACAGATATGTCCGTCGCTGATGAAGCCATTGGTCGCATCCTATATATTGAAGATAATCCAGCCAATGTCGATTTGATGGAGACGATTCTTGAAAGTGTAACGGGGCTTGAATTTGAAAGTGCGCCCACAGCTGAATTGGGCTTGGCTATTGCCATGCAAACCAAACCAAATCTTATTTTGATGGACATTAATCTACCGGGTATGAACGGAATCGAAGCCTTGGCCCAATTGCGCCTTAATGAGGAAACGAAGGATATTCCGGTGCTTGCCATTTCGGCTGCGGCGATGCCAAAAGATGTACAGAAAGCCTTGGATGCGGGTTTTCTTGCTTATTTAACCAAGCCCTTCAACGTGCCTGAATTGCTTGAAGCTATTTCAGACGTACTTGAAATATAGACGTTCTCGGCGGCGTTAATATAAACAAAATTTCGTGTCAAATCAGGAAACTTCGAGTGGTGTGCGAGCACCAATCCCTTAATTCAGTTGGCATTCAGGCCAATGGGCGTTTCAATGCGGTGCGCTGTCCAAATAGAAAAACCTGACGGCCCCTCCAAACACAAGTGGCCATAGCCAGGCGCACGTGTCTATGTGGTTGGTAATAACTCCCAAAGGCACTAAGTTTGTTGACTGGATCGGTATAAGTGTTAAAAAGATAAGCAACTTATAAGGTCAAACGTATCAGGAGGTAATTCGCAATCTATTATTCCTGAATTCGAAGTCGAAAACCACCATCCTCCAAACCGGATTGAACGTCAGGCGTATAAAGAAAAAGGATGTAAAAATGGGAATGTTTGATAAGATCGGGCTAAACTGCGGAAGTATTTTTTCAAAGCCAGCCGCTCCCGTCATTGTTACAAAACCCTTTCAGAGACGCCTCGTGATAGGTGTCATATGCGCCATCGGTTCTTTGATGAATGGCAATTCGTCAATCGCACAGACCTTTTCGGGTCAGTTCAACAATCAAACGGCCTATCCTTGGCCTGCAGCACATCCTGATACAACGAAAGTATTCAGTGGCGATTTTAATGGCGATGGTTACGGGGACGTCGGCTTAGGTTATCCTAATAAAGGCAATCTTTTATATATAAAATATGGTGACGGAACAGGTCAATTTTCTGAGAAAACGCAAACCTCCTTTTCTTGGCCTGCGCTTGGTTCCGGATCAGGGCAACCGTTCAGCGTGGATATCAATGGGGATGGATACTCAGATATAGGTCTCTACAATCCCAATGGACTGGGAAATTTTTATTTTAGGTACGGGGATGGTACAGGGAATTTTAAAGTCCAAACCTCTTATCCGTGGAAAGCTGCAAAACCCAAAAATACCAAAGTATTCAGTGGGGATTTCAATGGCGATGGATGGGGCGACATCGGTCTCTACAATCCCAACGGTGGTTACACATTTTATATAAAATACGGGAACGGTTCGGGGTTACATTTTAATGAGAAGCCTCAAACTTCCTATCCCTGGGCTACGGCCAATATCAAAAAAACGCAAATAATCAGCGGGGATTTTGACGGGAATGGCTACGGAGACATCAGTCTCTTTAATCCCAATAATGGGGGCGCTTTTTACATCCGGTATGGAAATGGGTCTGGGGGATTTACTTCCGAAAAACACCAAACTGGCTATGCTTGGGTCGCCGCAGGTACGGCTTTCAGCGCAGATTATAACGGAGACGGCTACCGGGATATTGGCCTTTACAATCCCAATGGTCAGGGAAATTTTTATATTAAGTATGCCGTGCCGGCGGTGGTTCATCAAACTAACGCTTGTACTTCTTTAGCAGGTTCTAATTGGCAATCAATCGACAGACGCGTAACCGCATGCACGGGAACGTGGTCGGCTCCAGGTATTCGAACCGCCGCAACGGCCCAGCAACCTTCTGTCGCGGAAAATCTTTGCGGACCAGGCTACCGCGTTTGTAAAAAGGATCGGGTTGCCACGTGCGTAGGGATATCAAATAAAGCCCCAGGTTTTTTTGCTGCTGATCAAAGTAGCAATGGGGGTGCCATTTGTACATCAACCGGGGCCAACGATCTTTTCGGTTGTGGTCTTGCAGGCAATAAACCGGCAAACAAGTGTTTGCCCTTGAACAAGACCTCTGGAGATCTTTGCAGTGCAATTGCTGGCCAAGGTTGGGGCTGTGGAACGGATGGAGCTGCTGAATTCGACAACGTCACCAAAACTGCGGGGGCAGGCGGTGTGCTTTGCTGTCCCATAGAAAATGGAGGGATTGCCTGGGAATCCCCGCAAAGCGGTGTCTATCAGATTTCTTCAGATATGTTGGGAAAACTAAAAACCAGGCCCAACATGGACGTTGAAACGGCGCAGGCGTATGCGGATTCAAGAGATGTTATTTCGTCATTCTACTTGGTCGGAGACGGTTATACCGGGTCAGACCTCAAACCCGGTGACGCGGTATTTTTCGCGGGGATACCGAAGACCGAAAGCACCACCGGCGTCAGTCTTTACGAAAAGCACACCTCTTCTGTCGCGAGACATGCCCTTAAGTATCTGCATGCCTATTATTCTTTTGACGTGAATGCCAATGATAACAGCAATAGTGGCAATAACGGTACGCAGAATTTTGCAACACTGTATCAGGATGGATATAGGGGGAATGCAATTCGGTTCCCTGCCGGAACGAATGCGCAAGTCACATTTCCTTCCTATAACAACAGCTCGCTAAGCAAGTTTTCGATTTCGTTGTGGGTTAAGGCGACCGCAGGAATGAAAGCTGGGGCGACCAACGGCAAGGCCTCAATTCTGGGGCCGCTCTATTTTGATATCAATTCCAATAAAATAAAATATGAACTGTCTGCGACAAATGGAAGTAATGCCGTTTCATTAACGTCGGCGACGGCCATCAACATCGGTCAATGGACGCATGTGAATGTAACCAAGGACAAGCTGTTCGTTACTTTGTTCATAAATGGTCATGTGGCTGCCAGGGAAAATAACATAACGGATATCGCTAACCCGTTTGGCTCAACAATCGGTGGAATACCCGCAACGAGCAGCCCACCTTATGCCTCTTTTGTGGGGGCTGTTGATGAGGTGTTCTTGTTCACAGATTCTTTCACTATTGAAGATATCAATATTTTTGCCGGAAAAAGAAAGTCTGAGCGGGGCATCCGGAATGATCGTGGGTTTTCCACGCAAAGTTCACGCAATGACGGGCAGCCTGGGTATAAGGCAAAAGCCGTCTGTCGGAGCAGTTGGGGTTTCTGTCTGGAATACGCATATGCGTGCGGCGGTAATCAATTTCTTCATGATCGCATCTGCAAATGTTCCGCAGGTACAGATGCGAAATCACCAGCCGGAACGGGGTGCATGGCGCCAACCACACCACCTCCCCCACCAGCAATAATGACCTATGAAAATTTGTCGATAGGCTATGAAAATATAAGTAAAAAGTGGATACCCAAAGAAGTATTGATTTCCAATGCAAGTCGGGCCTTTTTCCAGGGGACGGGTAACTCTGCCGTAACCAATAAAAAACTAATAGAAAGATTCAGTGCTGTTCCGACGACTATAAAAAAACCCAGAAAAATTATTACTGCTATGTGTAAACAAGAAAAAGATCGGCACAACAATGGCAAGCCTTATTCTCTTTTTGTAACGGCCTCTTTCCTTACAGCATGCAATAAGATTGAAAATAAAATGGAAGCTTCATATCAATGTCGTGGTGACAAAACCAATGACCTAAACATAAGTATGAAACTTCCCCCCTTATATACTGAGGAGGTTCAAATGAACTTTCCAAAATTGAATGTTCAAGAGTGGGGGAATCTATTCCGTGATCATAATCCAGCTGTCAAAAACTTTATTGTCGTGAACACCAATTTTTGGGAAATGACGGATACCCCACCTTGTGGCAGTCCTCTCGGTTACTACAGAGGCGATGGTGCAACCGAAAGCACCAATCAAACGGAACAATATGACAGTTTAGCCATACGGATGGATGAAACCAGCAGGGAACACACATTCCATTTTTATAGAAATGGCAATATTCCAGTGCCACATTTAGTAAATAGCCATGTTATCGCTTCCGGTGTTTTGCTCCGCCATAATGGTACCGATATCCCGACCACCCAAGCTACGCCAACAAATGCGAAGGCCGACCAGAAAGTTGGACGCACGGCCCTTGGTTATAGTTCTGCTGATGATGAACTCAAAA
>Ga0316204_10002930_pt1 | contig 36300 bp, 36 predicted proteins | sample 6monrhotite_MG_2_FD_205661 | JGI IMG/M metagenome (GOLD analysis project Ga0316204, IMG submission 205661) | Microbial mat bacterial communities from mineral coupon in-situ incubated in ocean water Damariscotta River, Maine, United States -... | ecosystem: Environmental > Aquatic > Marine >... | reverse complement strand
TGTAGCGGCTGGTTGAGAGTGCCAGGAAGCCCGAGGCCGCGCCGTTGCCCACGCTGACATCGCTCAGATCGAACCCGGTCACCGCCTCGGAGAACGTCGCCGTCACGGTGAACACACCCGAATGCGGTGAGGTCGCCGGGGTCGAAAGCGCCAGTGTCGGCACCGTTGCGTCAATGACCAGGCCCAAAGCACCGGACGCCCCGGAACTGTTGCCCGCACGATCAGCTACCGTGATCGTGAGATCGTGTTGGCCGTTTGCCAGCGGCGTCTGAGGCGTAAAGCGCCAGGTTCCGGTTCCATCGACCTCGGTTGTTCCGAGCACGCCCAGACCCGACAGGCTGATCGTCACAAGATCGCCGGTCACCCCGGTCCCGGTCAGGGTTGGCGTCGTGTCATTCGCAGCGGTTCCTGGCTCCAGAGCGGGTGCGGCAGGTGTTGGCGGGGCTGTTGTGTCCAGTGTCAGGGGCAGCACTTGCGAGGGTGGGGACACGTTCCCGGCTGCGTCGGTTGTGCGCGCCGTTATTTGATGTGCCCCTTCGGCCAGTGCGCCCAATGTCAGGCTCCAGCCACCATTGCCGTCTGTCGAAACCCGGCCAAGACTTTGCGCGACATTGCTGAACAACTCGACAATGAGGTCGGGCTGTTCGATACCCGTGATAACCGGCGCCGTTGCGTTGGTAATGTTGTCGTCAGAGGCGATCCCGCTATCTGAACTGGCATTCAAGTCCGGCAAGTTCGGAGCTGCTGGCGGTGTCGTGTCGATTGTGACGGTGTAAGCCGCCGAAACAGGTGAAACATTCCCCGCCGCGTCTGTTTGTGTGGCGGTGATTTGATGCGCTGCGTCGATCAGTGCCGGAGCTGTCAGCCTCCATTCACCACCAACGGTTGCGGCTGCGATGCCTAGGGATGTCTGCCCCTGGAATAGCTCGACGGAGTTATTGGGCTCGGCGGTGCCGATGAGGATCGGCCTGGTCTCATTGGTGATGCTATCAGTTGAACTGACGCCGCTGTCGGCCTCAGGGGCCAGGCCCGTGATCACCGGGGCGGCCGGGACCGATTGGTCGAAAACAACCGTCACCGAGGTTGAGGTTGGAGACCGCAAACCCGCCACATCGGTTTGAAGCGCTGAAAACTCGTATGAGCCGTCCGTCGCCGGTGCGGGTATGGAGATCGTAAAGCGGCCAGCCCCATCAACTTCGACCGGCGTCCCGGCGGCGTTCGCGCCCTGCAACAAGGTCACGATGGCACCGGGCTCTCCGGTTCCGGTGAGCACCAGTGTGCGCGCATTGGTCGGGCTGGCCGGACCGGCAAGAACCGGTGCCGCAGGGGGGGTGGTATCAACGGTTACGGTGACATCCGCCGATGCGCCGGACCGGTTGCCCGCAACGTCACGGCCCTTGACCGAGAATATGTGGGCGCCATCGGTCAGTGCATCAGACGTGTAGCTCCAGTTACCGCCGGCATCGACGGGTGCTGTGCCGACCTCAACGCCGCCCACGCGTACGGATACAACACCACCGGCCTCGGCGGTGCCCTCAAAAACCGGTGTCGCGATCGAGGTGATCCCGTCTTGCTGACTGCGCCCGTTATCACTGCTGGCGCTTAGCGCGATCGTCGGCACGCCAGGGCTCACCAAGTCCCATGTGATCACCAAAAGAGCGGGTGACAATGCGGATATGTTCCCCGCGGCATCGCTCGCAGTGCCGTACAAAGTCAGCGTTTCTGGCATTGCGACGTTGTAAGGAAGGGAAAACGCCCACCGACCATCGGTGACAGAAACCGCGACGTTCAGCATCGGTCCGTGAACCAGAATACTGGCCGATACTGCCCCCGGTGCGGTGCCAGCAATATCGAGCCTCCCGGTGCTGGTGATATTGTCGTTATCTGAGACGCCATAGTCAGTCTCGGCGAGAAGATCAGCGAAATTTGGCGGGGCTTGTGTCGTGTCGATGGTCAGGGACAAAGCCGACGCCGACGTCAAAACGGTTCCTGCGGCATTGGTTGCCGCGGCGCTGATTTGATACACCCCTTCGGCCAAAACCGGGGACGTCAGGGTCCAGGCGCCTTGTGCGTCCGCCGTCACCGTTCCCAGTGACACCGCACCTGCGAAGACCTAGACCCTGACGTCAGGATCGGCGGTTCCGGTGAACGTGGGCGTGACGTCCTTGGTGATGTCATCGGCCTGGCTGACGCCGGTATCAGACTGCGCGTCAAGATCCGGCGTGCCAGGAGCCGTAGAAGGGGCAACAACGATGACATGTGCGTTGGCTGCCGTGCTTTGATTTCCGGCAAGATCCACCGCGATAACGCTTATGGAATTCGTCCCGGCTGACAGGGTCAGCGAGGCGCTCCAGTCGCCGGTCGCGGGGGCCGCCTGCCCCTGTCCGTCGACCGGGTTTGCCAAGGGGTTGGTCGCAGACACGCGAACAACATCGCCGGGGTCGGCGGTTCCCACAACAACAACGTCGGTCGCTTCGGTGATCAAATCAGTCTGACTCGCGCCGGTGTCGGTTTCTGGCGTCAGGCCTGCAACAACCGGCTGGCTGGCGACAGTGTCGATGCTGATCACCAACGGGGTCGGCGCATCCGAGACATTCCCGGCGGCATCGGTCGCGCGCGCGGTGATGCTGTGCACACCGACCGTCAGCTGTGGCGAGGTCAGACTCCACAGTGCCTGGGCGTTTGCGGTCACCGTTCCCAAAGTCCCGCCGGTATCGCTGAACAGCTCAACGGTGCTGCCAGCTTCGGCGGTTCCGCCAAAGCTGGGCGTGGTGTCGTTTGTGACGTCATCGCTCTGGCTGCTGCCGCTATCCGACACGGCGTCCAGATCCGGCGTGGTGGGGGCACCAGGGCTTTGCGTGTCGATCACCAGCGTCAGCATATCGACAGCAGGCGGGTGGTTCATGTGATCCGTGGGCAGAACCGAGATCGTATGCGTCCCCGGTGACAGCGCCGACAGCACCACCCGAAAATCAACCGGCGATGCACTGAGCCTGACCACATTCACCGACCCGACCGGCCCGTCAATCGAACTGACAAAAGCAACCTGGATTTCATCCTCCCACGGGGCTGCCATGCTCGACAGCCGCCCAGAGAGGGCCGGCGTTGTGATCCGGGTTATTCCGTCGGTTGAACTGAAGCCGCTGTCGGAGGCCGTTTCAAGCGTCAGAACAGCGACCGAGGGCACAAAGCCGTCAACATGGACCTGTATTTCCGTCGCCGATGCCGAAACGTTTCCGGCAACATCAAACGCCCGAAAATAAACGACGCCCAGACCGGAATAGCTCCAGTTGGCGCTCCAGGCCCCTTGAGCATCGGCAGTCGTGGTTTCGGTCCATCCATCGGTGAACTTCATCTCGATGGATGCGAAAGGTTCGGACGTGCCATAAAAGCGCGGCGTTTCCGAAGTCTTCAGGAAATCGCCATGCGTGCCAGACCCGGTGCTGGTTTGCCAATTGGCCGTGACCAATCCCACAGATGTATCAATGGTCAGCGTCAGGGCGCTCGACGCAGCTGATATGTTGCCTGCTAAGTCGGTCTGCCGTGCCGAGATCTGGTGCACACCTTCGCCCAGCGCAGCGGTTGTCAGGCTCCAGCTCCCCCCGCCATCCGCCGTCGTCGTTCCAAGCGGCACCTGCCCCGCGAAAAGCTCAACCGATGCGTTGGCCTCGACCGTTCCGACAAAGGTCGGCGTGGTGACGTTGGTCATATTGTCGGTGTCAGATGACCCGCTGTCTGACCCGGCCACAAGATCAGGGGCGCCCGGTGCGGACGGTGAGACGGTATCAATCGTGACGCTCAGCGATGTCGAACTGCCCGAGACATTCCCCGCCGCATCCGTGGCCGTAGCCGTGATCGCATGCGTGCCATTGCTCAGCGCCGGGGCCACGAAACTCCAGCTTCCGCCGGTCGCGACCGCCGTACCGATCTGCGTTGCGCCGTCAAAAACAGTGACCATACTGCCTGCATCGGCCGAGCCTGTGATCGTCGGTGTCGTGGCCTTGGTGACCCCGTCAGAGTCGCTGACCCCCAGATCAGACGCCGCCAAAAGCGCAAGCCCCACAGGTGCCGCAGGAGCAGTGATATCGACCGTCACCGACAGTTGCGGCGCGGCGGTATTGTCGTTGCCGATCCCGTCCTGCGCTACAGCCGCCGCGACATCGACGGTCACCACGCCGTCCAACGCCGGTGTCACGGTGAACGTATAAACACTGGCCGAGGTCGCCACCAAACCAGACGCAGCGCCATTGCCCACCTGCACATCGGTCAGGTCAAACCCGGTCACATCCTTGGTGAAGGTCGCCGTGACAGAGAACGGCCCTGAATGAGGCGAAGTCGCGGTACTCGTCAGCGCCAGATCCGGCGCAGGTTCGTTGATGGTCAGACTGATCGGCGTTTGAGACGCAATGGCATTCAGGTTCCCGGCAAGGTCCGAGAAGCCGCCCGTGAATGTGGTCACCGTGGTCGTGCCTATCCCGGCCGGGGTGACGTCGAAGGTGAACGACGAAGGACCGCTGCTCGCAAGGTTCGAGGCCGCGCCGTTGCTCACCGAAATGTCGGCCAGATCGAAGTTATGAACCGCTTCAGAAAAGCTGATGCCAACCGAGAACACCCCAATGTGCGGCGATGTGGCGCTGGTTGACAGACCAGCGATCGTGGGGCTCGACGTGTCGAAACTGATCGACAAAATGCCAGACGGATCGCTGAGATTGCCGGCCAGATCCGCCGTTTGAACCGAGAAATCCTGGGTTCCGGACTGCGCGGTGGTGAACGTATAGCTCCAATCGCCTGCACCATCCGCGTTGAACCGGGCAACCTCGCCGCTGACGACCGAGCTGAGCACAACAAGCTCATTCGGGGCGGCGCGGCCGGTCAATGTTGGCAGGGTGATGTTGGTGACAGCGTCTATGCTGGAAACCCCGCTATCGGAATTGCCGTCGAGGCTCGGGGCCGATGGCGTCGCGGGTTTCGTCGTATCGATGGTCAGTGACAGCACCGGGGTTGGGTCTGAGACGTTGCCTGCAAGATCGGTAACCCGCCCCGTCACCGAGTGAACCCCGTCAGCGAGGGTTGGTGTGGTCAGCTCCCAATACGTGTTGCCCGCGACCGTCGCCGTGCCCAGCGCCGTGGCGCCGCTGTAGATCGTGATCGAGGCCCCCGCCTCGGCGCTCCAACCAAACAGGATGGGCGTGGAGACATTGGTGACGTTGTCGGTGTTGCTGGGGCCGGAATCAGAGTCAGCCTTAAGCGCGACCGGACCGGGTAATGTTGGTGGCGTCAGGTCAATCGTGACGGTGATCGGTGCCGAATGGTTCGAGGTATAGCCCCCGCCATCGACCATATAGGCGCCGAATAGATGGGTGCCCCCGAACAGGGCCCAGGGCCAGTCAATCGACCAGTTGCCCGAGGCGTCGCTGGTGGCCACCAGGTCCAATGGTCCGGTCACCACATGCACGGTGGAACCGGGCTCAGAGGTGCCACTGAAGCTGGGGGTTGTGTCGGTGGTGATGTCGTCGTCATCGTGGACCCCGGTGTCGGACGAAGCCGCAAGATCAGGCACGGATGGCGCTGGCGGGGGCGAGGAATCTGCGACAACGCTAACCCCGGTCGCCGCCGTATTGCCATTTCCAGCCGCGTCCTGCGCAGCGCCGCCGGCGACAGTCACGCTCACAACGCCATCCGCAGCGGGTTGGACGGCAAAGCTATACACTCTGGCTGATGTCGCCACGAACCCTGAGGCCGCGCCGTTGCCAACGGACACGTAGCTCAAGTCAAACCCGCTCACGTCTTCGTCGAAACTGGCGGTGACGGTGAAAGCGCCGCCCCCCCGATGCGGAGACGAGGCATTGGTCGACAGAACCAAACCGGGATTCGTGGAATCTGTAGTGACACTCAGTTGCGTGGCGGCGGCGCTTTCACCCCCCGCCCCATCCACCGCCGCGCCCCAACCGACATCTACCGTCACAATGCCATTCGAGGTTGGCGTCACGGTGAAGCTGTACGCGCGGGCAGAAAGCGCTGAAAGCGCCGAGGCCGTGCCATTCCCGACCACGATATCATCCAAGTCAAACCCGGTCACATCCCCGGTGAAATTTGCCGTCACGGTGAAGGCACCCGAATGCGGTGACGCGGCGGTCGTCGACAGCGCCAGATCTGGGCCCCGGCTGTTGACGGTGACCGTAAAGCTGCGCGTGGCCCGGTTATAGACGGCGTCTTCAGCGGTGTAGGTCACCGTTGTCACCCCAAGCGGGAATGTCTCGCCAGGGGCATGATCCGATGTCAACTGATGCAGGCTGATGTTGTCTGTCGCCGTCGGGGCGGTCCAGCTTACCGTCGCAGAGGGTTGACCGGGATCGTTATCGATCACGATATTTGCAGGAACACCGCTGATCACCGGAATCGTCCGATCGACCGTAAAGCTCAGCGTCGTGCTGGCACTTTGATTTCCCGCCACATCAACGGCATAGGCACGAACGGTGTTCACACCCGAAATGAAATTTCCGAACGGTAGTCGATGGGTCCAGTCACCCACGCTATTGGACTCGAAGGCCTCAGGTTGACCCCGGCCATCGATCCACAAGACCACGCGGATGTTGGGTTCGGTTGTCCCCAGGAAATCAAAGTTCTGCGGGTTGGTTATCTGGTCAGTTTGGCTGACCCCTGTATCGCTGGAATATGACAGATATGGTTGGCTCACGGTGGGCGGGGTATAATCCAGAACGAAGCTCGACCCGGTGCTGACGCGGACGTCTGATACATTCCCCGCGACGTCCATCACCGTCGCCCGCAGGACGTGCGTGCCTTGTGTGGACAGTGTAGGTGCAGTGATTTGCCAGGATCCAAAGACGTTCACAAACGTTGTTCCCAGCGGGCCGTCGCGGTCGCTGCTCAGCGAGACCAGGCCTATGTCGCTAAAACCCTGGAGCGTAGGGGTTCTGTCCATGGTGATATTGTCGCTGTCATACGCGGAGCCAACAGGCCAATAGTCACCGGCGTCTGAAAGTATGTGGAGACCTCGGTGCGATGGTGGGGCGGGGCTAACAGTGTCGATAACCACCTCCAGTTCAGGTGAGGCCGGTGACACGTTGCCCGCCGCATCGGTCGCCTTGGTGTAAAACTGAAAGATTCCATCACTGGCGTTGTACGTTATCGTCCAATTCCCGGATGCGTCGGCCGTGGTCGTGGTGAGGATGCCGTTGCCCTGGTGATGCAGGCTGACGGTACTGTGCGGCTCGGCGGTTCCGGTAAACGTCGGTGACGGATCATTGGTGATGTTGTCAGTGCTGCTAATTCCGGCATCCGAACCCGTGACAAGATCCGGCGCGCTGGGGGCCACCGGCGGCGTGACATCGGGCAGCGGAAAGATGGACTGCCAGTTTACGTAAGTTCCGTAAGGGCCGGACACCGAGCCCGCAGACGCCGACCCGGCGATAAACGTGATCACGATCTGCGTGGACAACGTGCAATTGCCCGGGTTGGAGTATGCAACGCTCACCAGCTGTGCGTCGAAGCTCAGATCACACAGGGCTGAAAACGTTTTATACAGGGTGAAGGTGTCACCGATATTCGGCACAACGGTCGACGGCGGACTTGCAAAAAGCGGGTTGGTCTCAATTGTAAAAGACCCAAGGTCTGTTGCAGCTGCGGGCTGACTGCCAATCGGCAGGGCAAGAGCGGCACATAAGAGCAGACGCCAAATTCTGAGAAAACTTTGAGCGACAGGTCTCATTCCGGTCTCTTGTGCGTTCCAAGTCTAAGACATGCCCGGGAGCAAAACCGGATGTGCCTTGGGGAATTCAGCGGGCAAACAACGAGGCCAGAACCGCCCGATTTAAGGAGAACAAACTTCTGGTTTGCGGTTCAGAACGGCCTGTTCAGCGAAGGCTCAAACTGATAGCAGATCAGCTTGTCGACGCCCCCAAACATCAACAAACGAATATGCATGTATTGTTGAATGCGATTGTAGGCTGCGCAGTATCGCCGGACAAGCCAACTGCGGGCGTTCAAAGGCAAAAAACAACATGGAAGACGCGTGTTTTTGCGGCCACCAAAAAGAAATGCACCCCAGGGCTTAAACCCCACATTCAAAAGCCTCTGAGACGTTCATTCACCACGAGCTGATTCGACATCCTTGGCCCGGATATGTGCGTCAGGTGTTGGCACCGGACACCGGTCTCCGCCCCTCGCAAATCCCTATGTGTTTGTTGTGGTAACCAAAGGTAAACGTGACATCCGCCGCAGGTTTACCGGAGACTGTTTGGTTCCTCTCAAGCGACTTTTTCGAGTGCGTTCATGTTTGTATTGAATGCCGCCTCTGCCTCAGTTGGCGTGATGTATCCGATGGGCTCGGGCAGACGGTGTTTGTTGAACCAGTCGACCCATTTGAGCGTTTCCCATTCGACCGCGTCGGCGGATTTCCATGGCCCCAATCTGTGGATCAATGACTCTCGTTTCATCGCATGCCTCAGTATGCCTGCGCCATAGGCCGACTGGTAATCGTCCCAGACCCGTTTCATCTCAGGGCGCAATTCAGCATCATGTTTGGCGCGATCCGACGCCTTGTTTGGATCGCGTTCGATGGCCAGGCGCGCATAAAACGTCCCCTCTCGGCTGATTGCTCCGAAATCGCCTGCCGGGCAATGGACGGGGCGATCTGCAAAGCATGACAAATCGGCTCGCCCCCACGCCCTTTCCGGTTTTCCCTGATAAAACGGATCATTTCCGAAACAGACGGTCGAGTTCCGCCTGCGCAAAATACGCTGATGCTTTCTTCAATATCTCGTTGGCCTGCCGGAGTTGGCGGATCTCACGCTCCAAAGCCTTGATCCGGTCCCGTTCAGCGGTCGTCACGCCATCACGTCGACCGCTGTCAGTCTCAGCACGCCGAACCCAAGCCCGAAGTGTAACAGGCCCACAACCAATCTTGGGCGCAATCGACGTGATCGCCGCTGACTGGCTGCCAAATTCACCCTGATGCTCAAACACCATCCGCACAGCACGTTTGCGCACTTCAGGCGCATACCTGTTTCCACATCTGTTCTTTTCCATAACCCAGTAGCCTTACTTCTGGGTCTCCGGTGAACAAGGGGCGGATCACTTTTGCCCAACCTGGGGAATCGGTGGTGCTCTGCTGCCGATGTCAGTCAGCTTCATCCCCGTCTCATTCGTCGCGGAAATCGCGTGTGCTGGGGTGGTGCACCATGGCTACCATGAGGTGTAAAAATCCGGCAATTCCCATATTTTTAAGGGATATGCGGTCACCTTGAGCGAGTATGCTGGTCGGGGCGATAGGATTCGAACCTACGACCTACGGTACCCAAAACCGTCGCGCTACCAAGCTGCGCCACGCCCCGACTAAGCGCCTCTTAGCCCAAGGCCGCCGGACTGAAAAGGGAAAAGCGGATAAATCCGTCAGGTATTGACCGAACCTGATTTCAGGCCGCTCAAATTCTGAGATCCGGCTTATTCGCAGGCCCAGGCTGCGGTGTCCTGTGGCACGCGTGGGTGCCGCATCTGCGCGCCTTCTTCAATGCCCAGCATGTCGGCCATGCCACCATTGATCTCCAGCACAAAGCGGACGCCTTCGCCGCCATCAATCGGTGTTCTGTCCAACGGAACGGCGTTTTGGTGAATATGCTGCACAACGCCCTGTTCGTCGATGAACAGCATGTCCAGCGGGATCAGCGTGTTTTCCATCCAAAAGACGGCGCGCTGAGGGGCATCAAAATCAAACAACATTCCAGAAAAACGCGGCATCGCCTCACGATGCATCAAGCCCAAAGAGCGTTCGGCATCGTCATCGGCAACCTCAACGGTGAACGCGGCCTGACCAGTGTCGCCACGCAAGATCACCCGCGTGTCGGCACAATCGGCAAATGCGGGAACAGGCAGAGACAACGCCAGCAAGATGCCAGCCGACAAGATACGAAGCATTGGAGGTTCAGGTCCCTATTTCAGCGCCGTTTCCCACGACGAAATCGCCATCGCCATGCGTCCGCGCTCTCCGTCCGAGATGCGCAGACCAACGGCTTCCCCGGGTTGTAACTCGGCGAAGCCGGATTTGCGCAACACTTCCATGTGAATGAACACGTCTTCCGACCGCCCAAACACGTTGGCAAAACCAAATCCCTTGACCTTGTCGAACCATTTGACCCGTGCGGGCTCCAAGGGGAGCGCGGCAATTTCGGGGTCCACACCCTGGTCGCCCAACGGCTGAACATCGTCTTCATCGGCGGGTGGCATGACATCGAAAACTTCGACTGCCTGCAATCCGCGTTGTGTTTGCTGGACGCTGACAACGATCCCTGCGCGATCACAGACCGAGCTTTGACCAAAGTTCCGCAGCGCGTTGACGTGCAGCAGAATGTCCGGCCCGCCTTCCTCGGCTACAATGAAACCGAAACCCTTTGCGGGATCGAACCATTTGATACTGCCCCTGACACGGGGAAGCCCTCGCTCCATCTCAACCATCGTCATTCCCAACCCGACGCAATGCAACGCTTAACCAGCGAACAATTGCATTTTGCACCAAAAATGCGGGTCTGACAATTCGCGAAGCGTGAAATTCACGGGTTTAGACGCACTATTTTCCACGCTTCGGCAATTTTTTCCCGTGAAAACCGGAATCTGTCGTGCAACCGGAAGGCGCCGTCCGCCCAAAACTCAATTTCGAGGGGGGTGATCCGAAACCCGCCCCAAAAGGGCGGGCGCGGTGGATTGGCTCCATGGCGCAGGCTCAATTTTGCGACCTCAGCCATCAACGCCCCCCGCGACGACAACGGCTGCGATTGCTGCGACGCCCAGGCCCCCAGGCGCGATTGCAGCGACCTCGAGGCAAAATAGGCATCCGCCTTTTCCCCGTCTTCCCGTGTAACTATACCGCGCACCCTGACCTGCCGGCGCAAGGACTTCCAATGCATCACGAAGGCCGCTTTGCCCGACTGTGTCAGCTCCTGGCCCTTGGCGCTGCCATAGTTGGTGTAAAAGACGAACGCGTCGGCTTCGATCTCCTTGAGCAGCACCATCCGCACATTTGGCAGGCCCTGTGCATCAACACTGGCCAGGGCGATGGCATTGGGATCGTTCATCTCACTTTCTTGCGCCTCGACCAACCAGTCACGCGCCAGGGCAAAAGGATCGTCGCCTGCAAAAATGCCGGTGCGCTGTGGATCGTCATCATGCGTGGTCATCCGAAGTCCCCTTTTGTGAAGTGTTGCCACATTCACCCCTTTTGCCCGCACCGTGCAAGGGTGCATGCCCTTGATGGCGCCTGTCCTTTGGCCTAATGCTGGTCAACGAAATCACAATTTCCGGAGGCCAGAATGTCTGCAGGACTTATGGAGGGAAAGCGGGGCCTGATTATGGGCCTGGCGAACGACAAATCCATCGCTTGGGGCATTGCACAGGCGCTGGGAAACCAGGGCGCCGAGCTGGCCTTCAGTTATCAGGGTGAGGCGCTGAAAAAGCGTGTGCTCCCGTTGGCCGAACGTCTGGGCACACCGCGCCTGTATGAATGTGACGTGTCCGACATGGCGTCGGTGGATGCGCTGTTCGACGCGCTGAAGGAAGACTGGGGCACGCTGGATTTTGTCGTCCATGCCATCGGCTTTTCCGACAAGTCGGAACTGCGCGGGCGGTATGTGGACACGTCACACGCCAATTTCATGATGACGATGGATATCTCGGTCTATTCGTTCACCGCCGTGTGCCAACGCGCCGCCGCGATGATGCCCAATGGTGGCAGCCTGCTGACGATGACCTATTACGGCGCCGAGCAGGTCATGCCCCATTACAACGTGATGGGCATCGCCAAGGCCGCGCTGGAAGCGTCGGTGAAATACATTGCCGAGGATCTGGGCAAGGACGGCATCCGCGTCAACGCCATTTCGGCCGGACCGATCAAGACACTTGCCGCCAGCGGTATCGGCGATTTCCGCTACATCATGAAGTGGAACGAGTTGAACTCGCCTCTGCGCCGCAACGTGACGCAGGAAGAAGTCGGAAAGGCGTCCCTGTACCTGCTGTCCGACCTCGGCAGCGGCACGACGGGCGAAAACCTGCACGTTGATGCCGGCTATCATGTCGTCGGCATGAAGGCCGTCGACGCCCCCGATATCGCCACCCAAACGCATCAACCAGGCTCCAAGGAGTAACCCGCATGACCGACCGCCTGCCCCATGAACGCGGCTTTCACGTCAGCTGGGACCAATTGCACCGCGATGCACGCGCCCTTGCCTGGCGCCTTCAGGGACGCGGCCCCGATGACGGCGGCTGGCGCGCCGTCGTGGCGATCACCCGCGGCGGCATGGCCCCGGCGATGATCGTCTCGCGTGAACTCGACATCCGGACGGTTGATACGATCAGCGTGAAATCCTACCAGGCCGGCGGCGGCAAAGCCGATCAGCGGCGCGAAGCCCAGGTGCTCAAATCACCGGACACCGAAATGATGGGCGACGGCACCGGCATCCTGATCGTGGACGACCTGGTCGATACCGGCAAGACGCTGGAACTGGTCCGCAAGCTGTATCCAAAGGCACATTTCGCCTGCGTCTATGCCAAGCCCGAAGGCGAGGCCCAGGCCGATACCTTTGTGACCGGCGTCAGCCAGGACACCTGGATCTTTTTCCCTTGGGACATGGCGCTGCAATACGTCGAACCCTTCCGCGGCAGCGATTGATGCGCGTCGGCCCCAGATATGACTGAAACCGGGTTCCCACGGCTAAGCTTTCACGGTGCGGCACGCGGCGTGACGGGCTCGTGCTACCGGCTGGAAACGGCCGGCGGCACGTTGCTGGTCGATTGCGGAATGTTTCAGGGCTCGAAATCGGAAAAGAATCTCAACTACCGCCCCTTTCCCTTCGCGCCAACGGCTGTGTCAGCGGTCTTGCTGACCCACGCCCATATCGACCATTCCGGCCTGCTGCCCAAACTGGTGCATGACGGCTTTGACGGGCCAATTCACGCGACACCGGCGACCGCCGACCTGGTTGCCGTGATGTTGCCCGACAGCGCCCACATCCAGGCACTGGAAACACGGCACCTGAACCGTCGCCGCGCGCGTTGGCAAAGCCGCGACATCACGCCGATTTATGACGATAGGGATGTCGAGGCGACGCTCTCGCTCCTGCAAGGGCATGACTATGACACCTGGTTCCCGGTTCTGCCCGGCGTCCGGGCGCGGCTGTGGAATGCCGGGCATATGCTGGGTTCGGCGTCGATTGAGCTTGAAATTATCGTCCCGGGGCATCGGGCCCCCATGCGCCTGGTGTTCTCCGGCGATCTTGGACCCGCGGCCAAGCTGTTGCAACCGGATCCACAAGCCCCCTCCGATGTCGATTACCTGATCTGTGAAAGCACCTATGGCGACACCGACCGTCCCGCCGCCACCGAAGACAGCCGCCGCACCCTGTTGAAAGACGAGGTCCTGGCGGCAATGCGGCCGGACGGCGCCCTCCTGATCCCGACTTTCGCGGTGGAACGCGCGCAGGAACTGATCGCCGACCTGACCTTGTTGATGCACCAGGGCGGATTGCCTCAGATCCCAGTCTATGTGGACAGCCCGCTGGCGTCAACTGCGACAGAGGTCTTTCACCGCCACAGCCGCGGCCTGGAACATGGCCACGCGTTCGACGCTGGGCTGCACGCGCCCAATCTGGTCTTTACCCAAGACGTCGAAGACAGCAAGGCGCTTGACCATGTATCCGGCTTTCATATTGTTCTCGCCGCCTCGGGCATGTGCGAGGCCGGCCGGATCCGCCACCGGCTGAAACGCTGGCTTTGGTCCGAAGCGGCGACGCTCCTGTTTGTCGGCTATCAGGCCCAGGGCACCCTGGGCCGTATCCTGCGCGACGGCGCGACATCCGTGCGCATTCAAGGCGAAGCCTATGACGTGCGCGCGCGCATCCGCGCGATCGACCTGTATTCCGGTCACGCCGACGCGCCCGAACTCGCCGCCTGGATTGCCGCCCGCGCGCCCGTTCGCGCCGGGGTTTTCCTGACCCACGGTGAAGACGACGCCATCACCGCGCTGGCCGGCCGCCTGGCAGCCGAGCAGCCCGAACTCCCCGTCCATCAACCCAGCCTCGATGATTGCCTGGACCTGACGCCGGTCGGGCCGCGCCTCTACAGCCATGCCGCGCCACCTCGGATCCGGCCCGAACAGGTCGCGCGGCTGGACTGGCACAATGATGTCTCGAAGCTCTTTCTGGACCTCAACGACGCGCTGGCCGGGGCCGCCGATGACAAGACCCGCAACGCGCTGATCCGTCGCATTCGCCGCGCGTTGAAACCCTGATCCCCTCTTTGTGCCGCAAATATCCCGGGGGATTCGGCCCGCAGGGCCGAAGGGGGCAGCGCCCCCGCGAACGGCCACGCCCCCGGATCGTCAGATCCGGGGGCGTGGCTTCAATGGTGTGCCGCGTCAGCGGCTCCGATTAGGTGTTCAGGGCCGCACGCGGCGGCAAGTCAGCGGCGGCAAGTCAGCGGCGGCGGTCGCGGCGGGACTGCATGGGTTGGAACGCCACAGAGACATGCGCCTCGCAATAGGGCTTTCCTGCCACCGACGGCAGGCCACAGAACCAGAACTCTTCGGTCGCCGGATCACCAATGGGCCATTTGCAGGTGCGCTCGGTCAGGTCCATCAGATGCAGTTTGCGGGCGCCTTTCTCAACTTCACGCACATTCGCCAGCGCTTCGGGCGAAATTTCGTTGGCCGAGGGTTGCGGCGGCAAGGGCTGACCGGCGGGCACGATCGGGCGGCGGCCGGGGATCACGGTGACAGTGGTTGCCGGGCGGACGGGCTCGGGCGCGGGGTCCGGCTTGACCTCGGGCGCAGCTTCGGGGGCCGCTTCAGGTGCGGTCGGGGCGGATTGGGCACCGGGCGCCGACGCTGCATCGGGCGCTGCATCGGGGGCTGCGGCGGGTGTCTCGGCTGCCGTTCGGGCAGGCTGGGCGGCGGCGGGTGCGTCAATGGCCGGGCTTTCGGGCACCGGCGGCGCCGCGCTCGCAGCACTGGCGGCTTTCTTGGCCTCAGCGGCTTTCGAACCGGCATCGGTGGTGCGGCTGGGCAGCCCCAACCGGTGGACCTTCCCGATCACCGCATTGCGCGTGACCGACCCCAGTTCCTTGGCAATCTGCGATGCAGATTTGCCTTCGGCCCACATATTCTTGAGCAGTTCGACCCGTTCATCGGTCCAGGACATGCACAGCGCTCCGCAATTGGGGGCACTCAAGCGCCCCGATCTGACTTTTCCCCTATTCTATCGGGGACGGGCTGAGATACAAGCGACCCGCCGCAAAGGCAACGCCCCTTTCGGCCCACCAGGAGAGACACCATGACCGCATCCGAACCCGCCATCGCAACATATTCGCCGCAAGCCATGGGCGCCCGGCGGTTCGGCCGGTTCAACTGGCTGGGCCTGCTGACGCTGGCAGAACGTGAAACCCGGCGGTTTCTGTCGGTCTGGCAACAAACCGTCGCCGCCCCACTGGTCACCGCCGGCCTGTTCATCGGTGTCTTTTCGTTGGCGATCGGGCCGTCACGCGGTCCGGTCATGGGCGTGCCTTTCATTGCGTTTCTGGTGCCCGGGATCCTGATGATGTCGGTGATCCAGAATGCCTTTGCGAATACCGCCTCGTCGATTGTCAGCGCCAAGGTGATGGGCAATATCATCGACACCCTCATGCCGCCCTTGTCGCCGCTGGAAATTGTCGCGGGGTATTTGGCGGGTGGGGTTGCCCGTGGGTTGATGGTCGCGGTGGCGATCGTTCTGGGGTGTGGACTGGGATTGGGATTGTGGCCGGTGAACCCGCTCTGGATGATCCTGATCACGGTGGCTGGCGCATGTCTTCTGGGCGCATTGGGGATCGTGGCGGGGGTTTTGGCGAACAAATTTGACCACATGGCCGCCGTCACCAACTTCGTGGTCACGCCATTGTCGTTTCTGTCGGGAACGTTTTATTCCATCGAAAGCTTGCCGCCCGTGATGCAGGCCTTCAGCCACGCCAACCCGATCTTTTATCTGATCGACGGCGCGCGCTTTGGCTACATTGGGCAATCCGACAGCAGCCCCGTGCTGGGGCTGGGCGTTGTTTTGGCCACGACCTTCGGATTGACCCTGCTGGCCTGGATCTGGTTGCGGCGCGGCTACCGGCTCAAGCCTTGACGCTGCGGGCCCACCAAACCACCGGGACCGGGGCGCACATCGGCTTTCGTGTGAAAATTGGCACCATCTCAAACACGCGCCTGGGACTGGACCAACGTCCAACTGGTGGACTATATAAGACGGAATACACCCAACTGAGCGATGCGCTCTGCCAAGCCAGAAAGATTGCCGCCATGATCAAGACCGTTTCCCTGTCCGCGCTTGCTGCCCTGGCCTTTGGCGTCATGGCGCCCCCCGCAGTTGCCGGCGACGCCGCCGCTGGCGAGGGCAACTGGCGCAGCTGCCGGTCGTGCCACGCCATCACCGATAACGCGGGCACCGTGATTCAACGTGGCGGGCGGACCGGCCCCAATCTGTTTGGTTTGCCCGGCCGCGCCGTGGCCTCGTTTGCAGGTTTCAACTACAGCGCCCCGCTTGTGGAATACGGTGCAACCGGCGCCGTCTGGACCGAGGAATTGTTTGCAGAATACGTGACGGATCCGACCAGCTTCCTGCGCACCCATCTGGACAACACCAGCGTGCGCTCACCGATGAGCTTCCGCATGCGGTCGGGTGCCGAGGACATGTGGGCCTATCTGGAAAGCGTTTCGCCTGCGGCTGAATAAGCCCCCGGTGCCCGGGCACATGAATGCATTTTTTGTGAAAGCCCTGCCCATCGCGGCGGGGCTTATTCTTTTTTGATTTGGCCGCCCACCCAACCTTAGGGGCGCGGATCCCGCACCGCGTGATGACGCAGCGCCGCCATGCGCGCGAATTTCAACGTCAGCGCCTTACGCCGCGCACCTGCCAGCGGATCGGGCGGTGCCATTCGCAAGATTTCACCAAAAAAGTCATCGGCAATGATCAGCCCGGTTCCGTCAGGCAACAAGTCCACAGGAAAGTCGGCGGGAACGGCCCAAAAGAAGCGGTCACACCACTCCAGATAGCCCTGCCATTTGCTGTCTGATGTGAAATCGGCGCGGCTGGACTTGCATTCGATCACCCAAAGCTCACCCTTGGGGCCCAGCGCCATCACATCCACACGCAAGCCTGGCGTTGGCGTGACTTCGACCAGCGTCGCAAAATCGTGACTGCGCAACAACCGGCAGACGCCGCGCGCAAGCCGTTGACCGGGCTGTAAAAGTTCGTCAGGCATCGCATAGAACTAGCAGATGTTCATACTTTGTCCAGCATCCTTGCGCGATCCCACTTGAACTGTGCACCGCACAGGCCTAGCTTGGTGGACGGCGGGTTCTGCTCTTCCCGAGGATGGCACTTTTCCAGTGGCCGATACGCATTTCCTAGGGGGCTGGCTCTGCCAAGGTCCTGGCCTTGGTATCTGGCGCCCACCTGACTAGTCAGGCTCTCGGGGAATTCACGCCTGAGACGGTTGCAGCGGGCCCGCCACCTCTATCATTTCACCGCCCGCACGGCTTGCATCTGCGCGTTTAATGGCCCGACAGGCGGCTTTCGCCCACCACGCGGGCCTTTGTGGTCAGGTTGCGCCATTCGCATGATACTGATGCCGAATTGCACCCCGGCAAACACCAGGCCATTGAAGAAAAACAACAAAAATCCAGCGATATAGCCGCCTTGCGTGGTCAGCATGAGGGTTCGAAGGTTGGCCACATTGACGCCAAGCAGAAGCCCGACGAAAGCCGCCGACAATGCAAATCCAATCAGAACTTGCCGCATATACAGACGGACAAGTTGCGGAAGGCCGGTGCTGACCTGTGGCTGATCGACTGTCGACGGGGCGTCTGGGGTGGAATTGGTTCCGGTCATTGCGGCCTCCTGATCCATGAGATCATAGATACGCCCGCCGCTGTCGCAAACCAGTAGCAATATCGCCGCAGGGCGCGGTCAGGGGTTTGGGGCGTCCATCAACCCGCGCGCTGCGGTTGCAAAAATAGCCAGAACCAACTGCCGGATCAGCGACTCGGTTTCATCGCCCCCCTCTGCTGGCGGCTGCAGGCTGCCCAATTCGTCGATCAGGGCGCGCAGATTGGCTTGCACTGCGTCCAATTCGGTGGCGTTCGCCACACGGTCGGCAGCGGGCGCTGTGCGGGCATCATCTACCGCTGCCAACGCTTGCCGCGCTGTTTCGCGCGCCGCGTCGATACGCGGTTGCACCACCGCGATCTCGGACAGTAGTCCGCCACGCATGTCCTGCGCCAGCCCCCGCACCTGCCAGACCAACACCACGGCCAACACCAACACAATGGCGGCCAACATCAACGTGGCGTTCAGCAACGCCGCGCCCAATTTACGCAATGGGCCGGGATCCTCAGACGCCATTGGGCAACTCCAATCCGCGCTTGAAGGCCACCGAGTTGGCGACCGCCATAAGCCCCATCTGCGTGCGCACCTCCAGAGCCGCCGTGCCCAGATGCGGCAACAAGACAACATCCTCACGGTCGATCAGCGCCTGCGGAACCCTGGGTTCAAATTCATACACGTCCAGCCCGGCACCGGCGATCTGGCCCGCGTCCAGCGCATCGATCAGCGCGGTTTCATCGACGATATCCCCGCGCGCGATGTTGATCACATGCGCATGGGGCTGCATCGCGGCGAATTCCTTTGCGCCCATCAGGTGGTGGGTCTGCGGCGAGGCCGGCACGGCGATCACCACCATATCCACAACGCGCAGCATTGCGTGCAAATCCGGCTCGGCAACGGCGTCGGGCAGATCTGGCAGCGTTTTCGGGGTGCGGGTAACGTAATGCACGCCCATGCCGAACCCGAAATGTGCACGCCGCGCAATGGCCTGCCCGATGCGCCCCATACCGATGATCCCCAACCGCTTGCCAGACATGTGCAGACCCAGCATTTGCGTCGGATGCCAGCCATGCCAGTTGCCTGCGCGCAACAGGCGTTCGCCTTCCCCGGCGCGGCGTGCACTCATCAGCATCAGCGTCAGGGCAATGTCGGCGGTGGCATCCGTCACCGCGCCCGGCGTGTTGGACACCAGCAGGCCTGCTGCCTGCGCGGCCGCGACATCAATGTGATTGTATCCCACCCCAAAATTCGCCAGCAACCGGGCGCGCGGGTTCGGGCAGGCTGCGAATACGGGCGCCTGAAACATGTCCCGCAAGGTCGGCAGGATCACGTCAAAGTCGGTCAACGCCGCGACCATTTCCTTCTGCGTCAGCGGCGCGTTCGAGGATCGCACAGTCACGTCAAACTCTGCCTGCGCGGCCTCAAGGACTGCATCCGGCATAGGCCGAGAGACAAAAAGCTTCATCAGCACATCCTCGATCCATTTGGAACGGCGCGTTCGGGGCCAATCAGCACAACATCATTGCCATCGTCATGCAGCCCCAGAACCAGAACCTCGGACATGAAGGGGCCGATCTGGCGGGGCGGAAAGTTGACCACGCCCAATACTTGCCGGCCCAGCAAATCCTCTTTGGTGTAATGCGCCACGACTTGCGCGGACGAGCGTTTGACGCCGATGTCCGCCCCAAAATCCACGCTCAACTTCCATGCCGGTTTGCGGGCCTGAGGGAAGTCTTCCACAGCGGTGATCGTGCCTGCGCGGATATCGACCTTCAGGAAATCATCGAACGAAATCGTCATTGCGCCAACTCCCGAGAGCGATCGGCGGCGGCTTTGACCGCGTGCGAGATCAGGGCCGGAAACCCGTTGGTTTCATCCATCAACACCTTCAGCGCCGCGGCGGTTGTGCCTTGTGGCGAGGTCACGTTGATCCGCAGTTGCGACGGGCTTTCATTTGCGGCCATCGCCAGGGCCCCTGCCCCGGCCACCGTTGCGCGGGCCAGTTTCAGCGCCATCTGCGGCGGCAGACCCTGCGCGACACCGGCGTCGGCCAGGGCCTCGATCAGGTGGAAAACATAGGCCGGGCCAGAGCCCGAGACGCCTGTCACGGCGTCCATCTGGCTTTCATCGTCCAGCATCACGGTTTCGCCCATGGCGGCCATCAAGCGGCGGGCCAAATCCAGAGCAGGTGCCGGAACAAACGCGTTTCCGATCAGCGCCGTGATCCCCTGCCCCACAGCTGCGGGCGTGTTTGGCATGGCCCGCACAACGGGTGTCCCGGCGCCCAGGGTGGCTTCAATCATCGCCAGCGACTTGCCCGCCGCGATCGAAACGAACACCGTGGATCCACCGCCCAGCGCCTGCAAACTGGGCAGGGCTTCGCCCATCATCTGCGGCTTCACGGCCAGAATGACCATGGCGGGCGCAGGGGGCAGATCGGCGTTCAGCCGCACGCCAGCCGATGACAGCCACGCCGAGGGGTGAGGTTCCAGCACCGTGACCGCTTTTGCCGCCACACCATTTGCCAACCAGCCCTGAAGCAAGGCCGACCCCATCTTTCCGCATCCCAGCAGGACCAAGCCGCCGGTGTTCAGATCGCTCAAATGCATGATGCCCCCTTTACTGCCCGGGGCAGATTAGGCGCGCCCGTAGGCCTGTGCAATGGCCAGTTTCATCGCGTCCTCTGGGGCACGGTCGGCCCAGGCCACAAGCTGAAACGCCGGGTAAAACCGCTCACATGCGGCGACGGCGGCATGGATCATCTGGTCGATCTGTTCGGACGCGGCAATCTGCCCGCCGGACAACAAAAGCCCATAGCGCCAGACCATCAGGCCCTGCTGCTGCCAGTAGGTAAAGCCCCCCGCCCAAACCAGATCGTTGGTCAGGTTGAGCGCTTCATACAACTCGCCCATGCGGGCGGTCGGGGGTTCCATTTCGAAGGTGCAAATCAGTCGCAGCGTTTCATCAACGCTTGACCAGGCCAGCGTCAGCGAATACCCGCGCCACTGGCCTTCAACCGCCATGGCAATCTGATCATCGCCAACCCGGTCAAATTCCCAAGCGTGATGTGCAGCCAACGTCTCGACGATATCGATCGGATGGATCTCGTCGGTCAGGATGTGGTCCTGGGACAGGGGCATGTCCTGGCTCTCTCTGATTTAGCCTCAACGTTTGCCCGACCCACTATAGACAGCGGGACATGGCAAGGGGCGGCGGGTTTGTTACCCGCTCTTACTAGATATGGTGGGGGATTTACGAAACCCTGTAAAGGGAAATTTCCTGTGGACAAGTGAAAACACACGGAATGTGTGTGCGTTGACACCTATTTTTGCAGAGATCCCGGAAGTGGCCGTAGGTGGAAGGGCTTTGACGAATGAGTCAATGAAATAAGGGGTTTCAGCGCCTAGCGGGCAGCTTGAGAAACCCACGGGGAGATTTTGCAGAAACGGGCAAGATTGGCTTGAATTTGTTCAATCGCGCTCTGCGCCGACGAGCTTCAGAGGGCTGTTAAAGCCTTATTTCATTGGGGTTTTGAATGATATCGGGGCGATTGAAGAAAATCGGAACCTGCACGCGGGCGTGCATGTTGGACACGAGGCGTGCAGGTTCGGCGTAGCCACTTGTAATTGTTAGATAAGAGGTGTGAACGGGCACTGAAAATGGCGCGCCGAACATGCACGTGATTTAGGGGGTGTCGCCCAGTTCCGAAAGCGCGGCTGCGGCACATGAAAGGTTGCTACAACACTGGGAAAACAGCAGAGCCCGGCCAAGCGCGTGCCCAGCAATCGGAACCGACTTTGGGTCACTATTGAACAATTTGACACCTGTTTTCCCGCCTCGCCTAATCGCCGCCCTGAGCCAGTGTGCGCCGGTCGGTGTAAACACAAGCGCCCAATAGCGACATGACAGATCGTGCCGCCCCTTTTCCACGCGCGCCGGCGCATCTGGAAGCCTATGTGCGCATTCTGGGCACCGAGGGGGCAATTGCCTTTCTGTTGGCCTATGGCGGGGGCGAGCTTTACATTCCGCGCCGGGCGGTTGCCGGTTCACCCTTGTCCGACCTTCTTGGCCTTCAGGCCGCTCAAGATCTGGCCGCCGCCGCTGACAGGTTGCCAAAGCGTGTGCCGACGGGCAAACCTTGGCTGGCGCAATGCCTGAATGCGAAGGGCTTGTCTGCGACAGAAATCGCGCGCAAACTGCACGCCAGCGATGTCAGCGTTCGCAAATGGCTCAAGCCCGCCGATGGCCGAACAGACCCGCGCCAATTTCCCCTGATCTGATCTATTCAAGCGCGGCCCCACAAGCGGTTGTGCCTATTTCCAAACCCCCAACCGCGCGATTTTTGCCCTGACACAAACAGGGGCGGATCATGCGGACCAGCGAGAATGGCATTGCCTTCATCCAGCGGCACGAGGGGGTCGTTTTGCGCGCCTACCGGGATCCGGTTGGGGTCTGGACGATTGGCGCGGGCCTGACAAAAAAATCCGGGGTTGTCGACCCAAGCCCGGGTATGGCCATCACACGTGAACAGGCCGATGATCTCCTGGCGCGGGCGCTGCGCCTCAACTGCGAGCCGGCCGTTGCCCGCGCCATGCCCCGCGCGAAGCCGCATGAATTCGACGCGGGCGTCAGCTTTCACTTCAACACCGGGGCGATTGCCCGTGCCAGTTGGGTGACGGAGGGACGGGAGACCCCCTCATGTGCTAGCGCTCCGCTTGCGCGGTTTACGGCATCCTGGAACCCGATTTCCCAGGGTCATCACCTGAGGTTAAATTAGCCATGATCACCCTTGAAATCAATGACAGCGAGATCAACACGGCCTTGAGCCGTTTGGCGCGTGCCGTCACGGATTTGACGCCGGTCATGCAAGACATCGGCGAGGAGATGGTTGCGTCGACGCGTGAACGCTTCATCGCGGGTGCCTCGCCAGACGGAGCGGCCTGGGCCCCAAAATCACAGACGACGATTGATGCCTACAAGCGGCGCGGCGATACTGTTGATCTGCGCCCGTTGTTCGGGCCGACCAAACGCCTGTCGAGCGAGATCTCATGGCAGGCGACCGGAGACGGCGTCGAATGGGGCTCGAACCTGATCCAGGCGGCGGTGATGCACTTCGGCGCGGCGAAAGGCGCGCTCGGTCGCACGTCGCGCGGTGGCCCGGTCCCCTGGGGCTCCATTCCGGCGCGTCCCTTCCTGGGCGTCTCGGATGAGGACCGAACTGGCATTCTGGCGGCCCTTGAGGACTGGCTGACGCAAGCGTGGGATCCCCACTGACCCGCAACCGCTGCGCAGAGCGCCGTTAAATACCCTTTAAAGGGCCTTGACGGGTTTGGAGCGCGGTTCACGCTGAACGGGCGAGATCGCGCTGTGTGGCCCGCTCATCGCCTTGCTCCAAATCCCAAAAATTCACCGGCAGCCGCCCAGAGCGCCCCGCAAGCCGTTGTGCCTATTTTGAACAGCGGCCGCTTGCGATTGTCTGGGCATGACGATTGCACCCACCTTCGTGACGTTTGCCGCCGCGACGGCGTCGAGTTCTTCTTCAAGCAATGGGGCGGCCCGAGGCCAAAGTCAGGCGGTCGCCTGCTGGACGGGGAAGAATGGAACGGGTTTCCCTGGCAGATCGTGCCTGATGCAATCCTGTCTGAGATGACCATGTAAACAGTAGTTTAATAGGCGTTGAAGTTGAAGAAATCACATTCCGAGAATACCGTTGGCCCTTGGGCAAAGGAAAAGCTTGAGGCGCTAAAGCAGGGGTGGCCTGAGAAATGGATACACGTCGAGCAAGCCGACGCGAATGATAGAATTCGACGTCTGGCGCAAAATATTGGCAACCGTCCGAATGTTCGCGGCGTCGCGTTTCTTGATCCTTATGGAGCCAACCTAGAATGGGAGACCGTTGCTGCGCTTGGCAGGACTGGTCATTTTGAGGTGCTGATCAACCTGCCTTTGCACATGGCCATCAACCGATTGCTGGTGAAAGATGTTTCTCGTCGGCCCGAATGGGAAGCCATGGTCGACCGAGTTTTTGGCTGCGAGGAGTGGCGACGAGAGGTCTATGACACTAAGACCGATCTTTTTGGCGATACTGAGGAATTCAAGAACGATCGCGTTCCGCACAGGTTGCTGCAGTTCTACCTGCATCGACTGCATGGTGTGTTTCAATGTGTTGCACCAAACCCGCGACTAATTCGGAACACGAAAGGCAGCCCACTTTACTATCTTCTCTGGGCGGGACCGCACCCTAAAGGCCTCGTCGGTGCCGCCCATATCCTTGAAGATCGGATGCGGCTGAGCAAGGCTACACGGCTATAAGCCCTTCTGCTGCAAATATCCGTGTCAAACTCTGCAAAATAGGCTGGCGAGCTACATTGCCCGAATTCACCCCGGCGCACATACGCTGCCAGGGCCAAAGGTCAACCAGTCCAGGATTGGCTTTGTGTGCCGGGAACGGCGGTCAGGGAATTGGCTGCGTCCGAAATGGCCTGCAGCGCTGTGTCTGGGTCATCCAGGTGATGGGCCAGAAGCAGCGCCAGTTTGGCCAGATAGATCTGGGTCTGATCCGCGCCGAGGGCGTCGATCTGGATCGCCATGGCCTCGTAAAGGCGCTCGATATCGGCGTGGGTCATGTCGAACCTCCGGTGCGAAATGTCAGGGCACGGAAGGCGGCCAACACTGTTGTGGCGTCAGCCGCCTTCCAGCGCGCGGCAACATGGCCATCAGGGCGCAGCAAATAGACGGTTGCAGGGCCGGCATCCCATAGGCTGGCCAAATCTGTCGGCAGCGTGAGCGCCGTCAAACCGGTTTCGGCGACGACGGTCACGGCCTGTGTCAGCGCCGGGTCAGCACACAGCACGGCAAAGCCGCGCGGCAGGCTTTCGGTCAGAAAGCCCGCCCCGAACGGCGCATCGGGGATCAGATCGCCGGGGCGGGGACCGGCAGAGAACGCCGGATCATCGGCCAGCACGGCGGGGCTGTCGGCATAGGTGAAGGGCGTGAACTGGCGGGGGTTGGCCAGATCTGCGGCAAACGGGTGATCCAGCGCCAATGACAAGGCGGCGTCGCGCATCAGCGCCCAGCCCGGCGTCGGCGGTGTCATGAAGCGCGCGCTTTTGGTGGCGTTGGCAAAGACATCCAGCGTCGCGCCCCGGCGTTCGGGGGTATAGCTGTCCAGCAATTTGGACCCGGCCCTGCCGGTCAGAACCCATCCCAGTTTCCAGCCGATATTGGCAGCATCAGCCAGCCCGTTGTTCAGCCCTCGCACCCCAAAGATCGGCACGATATGCGCGCTGTCACCGGCAAAGAATACCGGGCCATCGCGGTAGTCATCCAGCGCCAGCGTGTTGGCGGAATACACGCTCCACCATTCCAGATCCCACGGGCCGTCATGGCCGATATCTTGCAACACCGCGCTGACCCCGGCGCGCACGGCGCTTTCTTCCAATGCGGCGTCGGTGCTTTCGTCGTCGTGCAGTTGATAGTCGATGCGCCAGATATTGTCGGGCTGCTTGTGGATCAGGACGGTCCCGCCGCGCCGGCAGTCCGGATCAAACAACGCGCGCCGGATTGTGGGGTAGTCGTGATCCATCTGGATGTCGGCGATCACATAGCGCCCCTCATAATTCTCGCCCTTCAGGCGCAATCCGCGCAGGGCCCGCGTAGCGCTGCGGGCCCCGTCGCAGGCCACGACCCAATGGGCGGGCATATCGTAGCTTTCGACGCTGTCGGTGACGGTCAGAACCGCGCCATCATCGGCATCGCGGATCCCGGTCAGGGCGCTGTTCCACCGGATCTCGATCAGCGGGTTTGCGGCGGCGGCATCATGGAGGAACTGCTCGATAAACTGCTGTTGCAGGTTGTACATCGGGCGAAACCGCTCGGACGGGCTGTCGGACATTTCAAATTCAAGGATCTGCTGGCCGCGATAGAAGGTACGCCCTTTGGTCCAGCCCAACGCCTTGGCTTCGAACGGGTCCACAATGCCGAGCGATTGAAAAATCTGGAAGCTGGCGCGGGACAGGCAGATCGCCCGGCTGCCGTCGTTGAACGTCGGCTTGTCATCGAACACCACCGAGCGCACGCCTTCGCGCGCCAGAGCCAGAGCCGCCGTCAGCCCCACGGGTCCCGCGCCGATGATCGCCACCTCAACCGGATCGCGCAGCGCCCCTCGCATATCCGCACCCGGGGCCTCAAAACGCGGGTAGTCAAAGTATAGTGAGTCGTGCGTGGATCTGCCTGCTGGTTTCATGAAACGCGTCCTTGCTGCCTACGCCCCTCGACATGATCATCGTGCGCACGCCTTTGTCCAGTGGCCGCCCCTGTCACGCAGCGTCGGGCAACAACCTGCACCGCGCCCCTTTTCCCGGCTGCAGGGTTGCGGTATCTGGTCCGACAAGCCGACAGGAGTGCTGCATGGAATATCAAAAGCCCGGCCCGGTCGAAATTGACTGGCGCGATGCGATTTCCCCGATTGAAGACATTATCGATGACGCGCGTAACGGGCGCATGTTCATTCTGGTGGACCATGAGGACCGCGAGAATGAGGGTGATCTGGTCATTCCCGCGCAAATGGCCACGCCCGAAGCGATCAATTTCATGGCCACCTATGGGCGCGGGCTGATCTGTCTGGCGCTGCCGGGTGACCGGATTGATGCGTTGGGCCTGACCCTGATGTCGACGCAGAATTCTTCACGCCATGAAACGGCTTTCACCATTTCCATTGAGGCGCGCGAAGGCGTGACCACGGGCATTTCCGCCCACGACCGGGCGCGCACCGTGTCGGTGGCGATCGACCCGACAAAGGGCGCGGCCGATATCGCCACGCCGGGTCATGTCTTCCCGCTGCGTGCGCGCAACGGCGGCGTGTTGGTGCGGGCCGGGCATACCGAGGCGGCGGTGGATATCGCGCGCTTGTCGGGCCTCAATCCGGCGGGCGTGATCTGCGAAATCATGAACGATGACGGGACTATGGCCCGCTTGCCGGATCTGATCGCCTTTGCCCAGCGCCACGGGCTGAAGATCGGCACGATCTCGGATCTGATCGCCTATCGTCATCGGCACGACAATCTGGTGCGCCAAAGTGCGGTGAAGCAGGTCACGTCGGCTTACGGCGGGGACTGGATCCTGAAGATCTATACTGACGAGACCCAGGGCGCCGAGCATATCGTAATGTGCAAGGGCGATCTGACCACGGACGAACCGGTGTTGGTGCGGATGCACGCGCTGAACCCGTTGGAGGATGCGCTGGGCATCGGCCCCGCCCCGGCGGATGAGTTGAAGCTGGCGATGGAGGCAATTGCCAAGGCCGGGCGCGGTGCCGTGGTCTTGCTGCGCGATCCGTCGATGAAATTGTCGGTCGACGGCGACGTGCGCTCGCAGACCTTGCGCCAATATGGATTGGGTGCGCAAATTCTGTCGGCGTTGGGGATCACCCGCATGACATTGCTGACTGACAGCCCAATGCCACGGGTTGTCGGGCTTGAAGCCTATGATCTGAGCATCGAGGGCACCCATCCGATTCGTGGAGACGCCTGATGGCCGGAGCCAGCCACTATACCTTGCCGCTGCCCAGCTTGGACAAGCCGGTGAAGGCGCTGATCGTGGTCGCGCCCTATTACCGCGACATCGCTGACATGATGATCGCCGGCGCGCGCGCCACGTTGGAAAGCGCAGGCGCCACGCATGAGCTGATCGAGGTGCCCGGCGCACTGGAAGTTCCGGCGGCCATCGGCCAGGCGTTCCGCCTGTCGAACTTCGATTGCTTTGTGGCGCTGGGCTGCGTGATCCGGGGTGAGACGACGCATTACGACACGGTGTGCAACGACAGCTCCCGCGGGTTGACGTTGCTGGGGTTGCAGGGCGTGTGTCTGGGCAACGGCATTCTGACAGTTGAAAACATGGACCAGGCCATTGTCCGCGCCGATCCCAAAGACCAGGACAAGGGCGGCGGCGCGGCGGCGGCGGCGCTGCATCTGGTGGCGCTGGGACGTCGCTGGGGCGGGGCCAAGGGCAATATCGGGTTCCGCGCGCCGGGCTCTGTCTTATTGGCTGACGGGGGCAACACGGTATGAGCAAATCCAACGACAAGGCCGCGCAAAAACGCGCCCTGCGTTCGGCTTCACGGTTCTACACGGTGCAGGCGCTGTTTCAGATGGAAGTGTCGGGGCAAACCGTTGAACAGGTGCGGACAGAGTTTGAAACCCACCGGATCGGCATTGAAACCGAAGGCGAAACCTGGGTCGAGGCCGATATCACCCATTTCCGCAAGCTGGTGGACATGGCGGTCGATGATCAGGGCCGCATCGACCAGATGACCGACCGCGCGCTGGTGGCCAAATGGCCGATCAGCCGCATCGATCCCACGCTTCGGGCGCTGTTTCGCGCGGCCGGTGCCGAGTTGCTGGAAACGGACACCCCGCCGCGCGTGGTGATCACCGAATTCGTGCAACTGGCGCAGGCGTTCTTTCCCGAAGGGCGCGAGAGCAAATTTGTGAACGCGGTGCTGGATCACATGGCGCGCGAAGCGAAGCCCGAGGCCTTCGAGGCATCTTAATCCCCTGAAAACTTGGGATCGCGCTTTTGCAAAAACGCCGCGATCCCTTCGGCTGCGTCCGCGCTGGCGTGAGCCAGCGCGAATTGGTCGAAATCCGAATGAGTGGCCAGCGGGGCCAGCGCATTGGCATAGGCATTGATGCCCTGCTTGCACATCCGCACCGCCACGGGCGGCAGCGCGGCGGCGCGTTCGGCCATCACTTGCGCGGCGGCCTGAACCGCGCCGTCCGGCGCCACACCATCCACCAGCCCCCAATGTTCGGCCTGCGTGGCGTTGACTTGCTCGGCCAGAACGATCAACCGCTTGGCGCGGGCCGGGCCGATCAGATTGGTGATGCGCGGGATCGCCCCCCAGGACATGTTCAGCCCGCGTTCGACCTCGGGCACATACAGGGTTGAGGAGTGCGCCGCGATGCGCAGATCCAGCGACACCGCCAATGCCACGCCGCCGCCCACGCACCAGCCATCAATGGCGGCGATGGTCAGCGCCTCTATGCCTTCCCACGCGCGACACATGCGGGTGCCGGCCTGCACGGCCAATCGCCGTTCGGCCAAAGGGATTTGCTGCAAGGCCTGCGTTTGCGAATCGCGCAGATCGAAGCCCAGACAGAAATTGTCGGCGCGCCCGGTCAGGACGACGGCAGACAAGGTTGCGTCATCTTCGAAACTGCGGGCAACGGCGGTGAGGTCGCGCATCAATCCGATTGAAAGTGGGTTCGCCGGCGTCCCGCGGTCAAAGGACACCGTGGCAATGCGCCCGTGTCTGGTGATGGTGATGTCGCTCATGTGGTCCCCGGTTCTGCGCCCGCGCGTATGGGCGTCGCATCGCTTCTGGCACCGATCAAAGCGGCTTCGGTGGCGCTTGCCAAGGCGTGTTTTCTGGTTGGGCATTTCTCTGACCCCGGCACCGTCAGGCCAGCAACGCCTCACCCTGCCCGTTTTCCACCGGTTCCCCGCTGTCCGCGATATAGGGGCATCCAAGCCGTACCTCCCAGTCCTTGGGCGGCAAACCGCGCATCAGCTGCCGGTCCAGCCGCCAGCGCATTTCTTCATCGCCAATGGGCGTGCTTTGAAACCGGGCCGGCGGACGCGGTGGCAGCGGGTGCAGCGCCCAGCGGCTTTCCACCCCGGCGATGCGCCCGTCAGCAACCTCATGCGCCAGCAGCAGGCCCAGCGGCGCGGGGTGCATCCGCCCGGCCAACCGGTTGCGCATCACCCCGTCCGCCGCCGCCAGATGCAGGCGGCGCACCTGCCGCAGGTCCGGCATTTCGGTGACTTCGGACACCACCAGCGCCACGCAGCCGGCGCGCAGGGCTTCCTCCATTCCCCACAGCAGATCGGGCGCGCGGGCGCAGTTGGCCACGATCAGCGCGCCGGGATCGGGCACCAGCGCGGCCAATCCCTGCGGGCACAACCCCTCGCTTCGCCAGCCGGGGCGCAACCACAGCACCGGTCCTTCGGCCTGCGCCACCCCTGCCGCCACCGCAGCCAGCGCGCGCCGGGCCGGGCCGGTCAGCTCATGCACCCGCCCACGGGCCAATGACATCTGGTCCAGCGGCGTCAGCGGGGCGGGTGTATCGCCCCCCAGATCCGTGCCGAACCCCAGCCCCGTGCCCCGGGCCGCCAGATCGGCCAGCAACCGGGCGGCGGCGGCGCGGTCAGGCTTGGCACGCGGTTGGCCTGCGGTTTCGTGGGAATCAGGGACATCTACCATGTGCCAACCCTATCATGTTCCCTCTATGTTCTCAATGCATCCTGCACCCGCCCGTATCTTGCCTTTCGCCCTGAACCCGCTAGTCTGCGCCCCAAAACAACGGAGCCTGAATGACCCATCACACCCTGTCGCCCGACGGCCCCACAGTTCCCGGCTTTTGTCTGGGCACCATGACATGGGGCACCCAGACCCCGGTCGACGATGCCCACACCCAGATCGACATGGCGCTGGAGCACGGGCTGAACTTCCTGGACACCGCCGAGATGTACCCGGTGAACCCGATCAGCGCCGACACGCTGGGCCGCACCGAAGAAATCATCGGTGAGTGGAACGCAAAAGGTGGGCGCGACCGGCTGATCATCGCCACCAAGGTTTCGGGGAATGGGGCCGGTGTAATTCCAGGCGGTGCGCCGCCGATCAGCGCCGCGCGCCTGCGCAGCGGGGTCGAGGCCTCGTTGACGCGGTTGCAGACCGACTTCATCGACGTCTTTCAACTGCACTGGCCCAATCGCGGCTCCTATCATTTTCGCAAGAACTGGACCTATGTGCCGCCCCGCGACAAGGCCCAGACCCGCGCCCATATCATCGATGTCCTGACCGAGGCCGCCGCGCTGATCGCCGAGGGCAAGATCGGCCGCATCGCGCTGTCCAATGAAACCGCCTGGGGGCTGGCGCAATGGATCACCGTGGCTGAAACGCAGGATCTGCCCCGCGTCGCCTGCGTGCAAAACGAATACTCGTTGCTGTGCCGACTGTTCGACACCGACATGGCCGAAGCCAGCGTGATGGAAAACGTGCCGCTTTTGGCCTTTTCCCCGCTGGCGACCGGGCTGTTGACCGGGAAATACGCCGGTGGGGTGATCCCCGAAGGCTCGCGCCGCGAAAAAGTGGACAATCTGGGCGGACGGGTTACGCCGCGTGTGTTCGAGACGGTCTCGGCCTATCTCGGATTGGCCCGGGACTGGGACGTCGACCCGGTGCAGATGGCGCTGGCCTGGCATCATAGCCGCCCGTTTGTGTCCATCCCGATCATCGGTGCGACGACGTCCGAACAACTTGCCCAGCAGCTGCCAGCACTGGACATGGCGTTGGACCCTGATCTGGTCGCCGCCATAGATGACTGTCACCGCGGCCATCCCTTGCCCTTTTGACCACCGGCCAAACGCGATCCGCCGCCAGAAAAACAGAGAGAGTGCTCATGATCCGTTTGCTCACCGCGTTCACCCTGATCCTGATGTTTGCCGGATGCGTACCGGTCACCGATGGAACCAGCTCACCCTTGTTCTACACGCCGCCGCCGGCCCCCACCGACACCACGGAACCCGCCCAGGGGTTCGATCCGAATTTCGACACAACCAGCGGCAGCACACCGGATGTCACGACCGACGGCTCGGCGGTCACGGTTGGCGACTCGGGGCAGCTGGATAGCGATTTCACCCCCCCAAGCGAGGCGATTCTGGCGCAGCAGCGGGCCTCGTGCGAGCGGGACGGCGGGCGGTTCATGCCACGCGGCACAGGGTTTTATGCCTGCATTCACCAAACATCGGATGCCGGACACCAATGTCAGGCCGCGTCGGACTGTGAAGGCGCGTGTCTTGCGCGGTCACGAACCTGCGCGCCGATGACACCGCTCTTTGGCTGCCAAGAGGTATTCACCCTGCCCGGCCGTCGCGAAACGGTCTGCACAGACTGATCGGGCAGATCCGGCGTCTGCCCTTGGGGTCAGGCTGTCACGGCCTGACCGCCAACCGTCTGAATGAACGCCCGCAGCGCGGCCAGGGATTCGACAGGTTTGTCGCCCACAACACCGTGCCCGCAGTCCGGGAATTTCAGGTGGCTCAGCGGATCAGACGCCAATCCTGCTGCCAAGTCATCACTGAAGTCGGGCGGGGTGATGGGATCATCTTCGCCAACCATGACCAGCGTGGGGCACGTGATGCCGCCAAGTGCGGCGCGAAAATCCATGCGGCCATGTTCGTTGCCCGGACCATTGAACCACAGCGCCGTCTCGTTGCGCCACAGCACACGCGACACCCAGTCACTCGACGCGGTTTGCGATTGCGCGTAAAGCGGCACGCATCGCGCCCGGTATTGCGCGCGGCCTTCGTCGGTCGGGTTCTCCCAATAGGCGCGCGCGACATCACGCGCCTCTGGTCCGCCAAGCCGTTCGAATGCGGCATAGACTTTCGTGAAATCAACATGGGCGGCTGTGCTGATCAGCACCAGCCCAGCGGCGTGCCCCGGGTGCCGCGTCGCATAAGACAGCGTCACGAAACCGCCGAACGAGGTGCCGATGACAATTGGTTTTTCAATACCCAAGGCGTCGCACAGCGCTTTCAGGTCATCGCCCCATTGGGCCAGCGTCCAATGCGACCGGTCAGACAAATCGCTGCGCCCATTGCCGCGATGATCGTAGTAAACGACCTGCGCAATATCGGTCAGCCCGGAAAAGAACGGTTTGGCCACCGAATGATCCCCGCCCGGACCGCCGTGCACCATGATCACGGTGGGCTTTTGCCGCATCACAGCGCCATCGGGCGTCAGGCTTTCGCCATCGACATCAAAGAAAAGCCGCGTGCCGTTGACCGTCACATACATGCCATGCCGCCTATTGCCGGTTTGCGCGGCATCACGGTGCACCACTGGGAAAATGCCGCAATCCGCTTTCCGTGACGATCCCGTCAAGGCGTTGATCATACTGATCAATCGGCACCTCGGGCAGTTCCTGCGCGTCATAGGCAAAACCCAGCACCAGCACCGGACCCGCCGCCCGCAGCAGGGCCAGTGTCCGGTCATAAAACCCGCCGCCATAGCCCAGCCGGTAGCCACGCGCATCGAACCCCACCAGCGGCACGATCACGGCGCGAGGGGTCAGGTCCACACCCTGCGCCGGAATGCGCGCGCCGAACGCGCCATCCATCATCGCACAATCCGGCGTCCATTCGTGGAAGTCCAACGGCTGCCCAGCGCCCAGGATCACCGGCACACCCACACGGCCCGTGTGCGATGCCATGACTGGCACCGGGTCAATTTCCGTGCGGATTGGCATATATCCGGCCAACGCCCCATCGCCGATCTGCGCCAACGCAGCGCGCAGATGGGCCTGCGCGACCGCGTCCCGCCCTGTGCCATGCGCTGCCTTGCGCGCAGCAAACGCGGTCTTTCGGGCAGCGGCTTTGTCAGCGTCGATAGCGGTCATGGTCAGCCCCCGACAGGTGATTTCACAGCAACATGACAGACGCCAACCCCAGGAACGCAAAGAAACCGACCACATCCGTCACGGTTGTGACAAACGTGCCAGAGGCCAGCGCAGGGTCAACGTTCAGTTTGTCCAACACCACTGGCAACACGATCCCCGCCAGCGCCGCCGAGGCCAACGTCGCCACCATGGCCAGCGCGATCACCAGCGCCAGCATCGGCACCCCAAACCAGAACGCCGACACCACCGCCATGATGGCGCCAAAGGCGACGCCATTGATCACCCCGACAACGACCTCACGCCAGACCACCCGGCGCGTGTTCTGCCCGGTCAATTCCCGCGTGGCCAGCGCGCGCACTGCAACCGTCATCGATTGCGTGCCCGCGTTGCCCCCCATCGACGCCACGATCGGCATCAACACCGCCAGCGCGACCAACGCGTTGATCTCGTCGGCAAACTGGGCGATCACCATGGACGCCAGGATGGCCGTGACAAGGTTGACCGCCAGCCACACGAAACGGGCACGCACGGTCTCCCAGATACGGTCCGAAAGCGAGCTTTCTTCGTTCACACCAGCCAGACGCAGCATGTCTTCTTCGTGCTCGTCATCCAGCACGGTCATCGCGTCGTCGATCGTGATCACCCCGACCAGCCGCCCCGATGGATCAACGACGGGCATGGAAATCAGGTGGTATTTGTTGAACAGGCGCGCGACCTCTTCCTCCTCCTCCGTGGCCTCGACCGCGCGGAAACTGTCCTCGGTGATCTCGGCCAGGGGCACATTGCGGCGTGACGCCAGCACGCGGCCCAACGTGGCATACCCGGTCGGCCTGTGCCGCTCGTCCACCAAAAGCACGTGATAGAACTGATCGGGCAGCCAATCGACCCCGCGCATGAAGTCGATCGCGCGGCCCACCGTCCAATCCTGCGGGACCGCCACGGTTTCGGACTGCATCAGGCGACCGGCCGAATACTCCGGCCACGACAGAGAGCTTTCAACCGCTGCGCGATCCTCGCTTTCCAGTTGGTCCAGGATGTACGCCTGCTCGCTGTCTTCCAGGTCCTCGATGATGTCGACAACATCGTCGGTTTCCAGATCGCGCACGGCCTCTGCCAAGGCTTCGCGCGGCAGCGCGACGATGACCTCTTCGCGCACGCTTTCATCAAGCTCGGACAGCACATCGCCGTCCAACAAATCGCTGCACAAAGCCAGCAACGCGCGCCGTTGCGACCCGCTGATCTGTTCCAGAAAGTCTGCGATATCCGCCGCGTGAACGGGTTCCAGTGCCTGACGGATCGCCGCCGCGTCGCCCTCATCCAGGGCGTCCAGGATCAAGGCCGCGCGCTCATCGCCCAGACCATTGATCATGTCGTCCTCAAATGGGGCGCTTTGCGGATCGTCAACCATGTCGGTGTCGGTTGTATTCATCGCCGCCCCCCCGCGTTTGCCTGCCGCGCCATGGGTATCCGCACACAATGCGTTTGTTAAGCCCTTTCCTTCAGGCGATAAAGGGGCGTTCAAAACCAGCGTGGCTTCACCATGTCAATCTTGCTCTTGGGGCAAACCCTGCAATTCACCGCGGACCCCTTTCACGCGGGGCCGGATGCAGCCCGCCATGATCCGCACGGCGCGGTGCTGATCGAGGGCGGGAAGATCCTGGCCGTTGGCCCGGCCGCTGAGGTGCGCGCGGCCCATCCACAGGCCCAGGTGCACGACTATGGTGATGCGCTGATTTCACCGGGATTTGTCGATGCCCACGCGCATTACCCCCAGACCGGCATTATCGCCAGCTGGGGCAAACGGCTGATCGACTGGCTCAACAGCTACACCTTTCCTGAAGAATCGCGCTTTGGCGATCCACAGCACGCGCAGGCCATGGCCGAAATGTGCCTGGACCTGATGCTGGCCCAAGGCACGACGACGGTGTGTTCCTTTGCCACCATTCACCCCGAAAGTGTCGATGCGCTGTTCACCGCAGCACAGGCACGCGGGATGCGGGTGTTGGCCGGCAAGACCTGCATGGACCGCAACGCCCCCGATACGCTGCGCGACACCGCACAGACGGCTTACGATCAGTCCAAGGCATTGTTGAACCGTTGGCACGGTGTGGACCGGCTGTCCTACGTGATCACCCCGCGCTTTGCGCCCACCTCGACACCGGAACAGTTGCAGGCCCTTGGGACCTTGTGGGCCGAACATCCCGACTGCCTGATGCAGACCCATCTCAGCGAACAGACCGAAGAAATCGCCTGGGTGCAAACCCTGTTTCCCAACGCGCGTGACTACCTGGATGTCTATGAACAATTTGGCCTGTTGGGTGCGGGCGGGCTTTATGGCCACGCCATCCACCTGACCGAACGCGAACGCGCCCGGCTCCTGGAAACCGGCGCGTCCTTGGTCCATTGCCCGACATCGAACAGCTTCATCGGCTCGGGACTGTTCGACATGCCGGGCCTGAAAGCCGAGGGGCAGATCATCGGGCTGGCCACGGATATCGGCGGCGGATCATCCTTTTCGATGCTGCGCACCATGGCCGCCGCATATGAAATCGGCCAGTTGCGCGGCACCCCGTTGCACCCGGCCTTCCTGTGGTGGCTGGCCACCGCAGGCTCGGCGCACGCGTTGGGGTTGGGCGACACCATTGGCACCCTGAAACCGGGGTATGAGGCCGACTTGATCGTTCTCGATCTCGCCTCCACCCCAATCATCGCGCAACGCGCGGGACGGGCCCAGGATCTATGGCAAGCTCTCTTTCCCACCATCATGATGGGCGATGACCGCGCAATCAAGGCAACCTGGGTCAATGGCCGGTGCCACCAACCCGGCATCTGACCGCCCCTGCCTCATCTTTGTGCTGCAAATATCCTGGAGGGAAGGCCGCAGGCCGCGGGAGGTGAAATCTCCCGGCGCGGGGGTT
>Ga0316204_10002927_pt1 | contig 36322 bp, 33 predicted proteins | sample 6monrhotite_MG_2_FD_205661 | JGI IMG/M metagenome (GOLD analysis project Ga0316204, IMG submission 205661) | Microbial mat bacterial communities from mineral coupon in-situ incubated in ocean water Damariscotta River, Maine, United States -... | ecosystem: Environmental > Aquatic > Marine >... | reverse complement strand
TACTCACGCTTGGTTATAAGTTATTGTAAACAAAGAAGAAAAACAGAAGGTACTATGTACTCACGCCCTAGATATAGAAGATACTATGTACTCACGCTTATGGAAAAAATGACCTTTGTAACTGATTGATATATAAGGGGAATATATTGTTAGATATGCAAAGAAGCACATGATACTATTTTCGCACATTATGATGAAAAACACTCAGTCACGAACAAATCAGGAAAATGTGAATAACCCAGTGGAAAACAAAAGTTATCCATACTATGTACTCACGCCTTTGATACTATGTACTCACGCCTTTGATACTATGTACTCACGTTTATGATACTATGTACTCACGCCAATACCCTAGTTTGTGGCTCAACCGCAACGAAAATCAGACCCCCCATGTAGTTATCATATAATTACATATAATTTACATATAGTAGTGGTAGAAAAACTGTGGATAAACCGAAGTAACCATTAACAACTGAATAAGGCTAAATAACGGTCTTTTTAGCTATCGCACAAAACATATCAGCTCATATTCTTCGTCACCATGATACAGCTAGAACCAAGAAGTCCATTATAATGCCAGTCTTTCTTCTCGAACGACTGAAACAAACACTGCATGCTTCGTTACAAACAACGGATCAAGAAGTGAGAACAGCAGCCGTATCACAATTACAACATTTCTATGAGATGGTTAATGAAACAAGTACATTAGACTTTGACCAAAAAGAAGAAGCTATTGATTTTATTGAGCCGTATAAAGATTTGGTGTATTTCAATCATGGATGCCCAGTTTTAGAGTTATGTGCAATTGCATGTGGCCATATTAAAACAAATTACCGTGACCAGCTTTCAGAAATATTATTATTCAGTATAAATCATGCCCTAGTACATATTAAAAATTGCGTTCAGGAACACAGAAAACCAACCAGGCTTGATAATACAAATTTCATGCTTTTTGTTAAAATGACTTTTGATTACATTCAATCAAGAGAAAAACACATTAAGCTAATTTCTCTACACGAGTCCATTCGTTCGCTAAACACCCTTGGTATGGATACTCAAAAGCAGCAGCAAATAATAAACTCACTTGAAAATAATGTTATGGTATTCCCTCTAATTTTTAAACGCTCAAATGAGATTTTAAACCAACCAGAGGCCTATCTTGAAATCGGTATCGAATATGGTCATACCCCGACATTGAAAAAACCTGTTGAAGGTGCCAGAGCAAGCCAAGACATGCTGTTGGTTCTGATTAACTCAGAATCTCATCATCTTGAAGATCTCGAAGGCTCAGGAATCCATGAAACGTTCGTCGCATCATTTGAAATGAAAGAGCGTGCTTCACGAACATTACTTCACCATACATCACATAAAGCGACCATTACATTTAATGAAAATGCCAAAAATAGGTGTGATATGTTGGACATCAGTATTACAGGTATGCAAATACGGACTGAATACAAAAAATGCATGGACTTAGATATTGGAAAAGAATTAACCATTGAATGGGAAGAAGGGTATTACCATTACCCCAAGGCAGCTCAAATTAGATGGTTCCAAAAACAACAACAAGGAGAGGTTAAAATTGGCATTCAATTCATCTTAGAATAACATTATTGGCATTATGGGAAATTTGGATGCCATGACAAAATAACAACTATCTGATTACAGATAAAACAATTTAGCCTACATAACGTATGTTAACAAAAGTATATTAAAATAAAAAACAGGAGTTTTAAAATGACAAAAGCAGAATTATTAACATGTATCGCAGCAGAAACAGATTTGAGCAAAGCAGACATTGAATCCGTATTAAATGCAGCTGGGAATATCATTGTAGAAGTAACTGGCAAAGGTGACTCGGTTCGATTACCTAACTTGGGCATATTCAAACACGCAGATCGCAGCGCACGCCAAGCTCGCAACCCACGTACTGGTGAGTCAGTAGCCGTTCCAGCAAAACGTGTTTTGAAGTTCACACGCAAAGAAGCGTTGGCTTAAAAGCAAAGCTAATAAAAAGAAAAAGACCGCCTGAGAAATAAATCACAGGCGGTCTTTTTTTTGCAAAAAAAACAGTCATCGGAATAATTTACGAATGGCTGTTAATCTTTTCAGAGTATTTTTTTACTTCTCGCCTTGCCACGCAGGATCACAAGAAAGGTGGCTATTCTTCAATGACTCAGGCATATCATTTCCATCTAAGATTTTCATTTGTTTTGGTGTTAATATCTTACCATCACAATAAGCCTTCCACACTTTTTCGACATCGCATTTGAAACAATCCTGTTTCGGGCTCTTCGTTGTTTGTGTCACCTCACGCGTTGCTTCACGCTTTAAAATGTTGGCAGGTACAACATCTGGTTTTGAACTCAAGGTGAGAACCTGTTGTTCTGTAGCTGGTATCAAGATCTGACCCCCTGCATTCTGTGATGCAACCGACTCAACACCAACTCGACTATCCTGAACTACTTTTTTAACTGGTGGTTCAGAGATTGGCTTTACTGTAGTGCATGCTGTGATCGTGAATGATGCTGCGATGATAATAAAAAATTGTTTTTGCATAATTAGCTCCATAGTGGGCAAGGCTATAACACTATAAAACAATGAGGTACGCCGATTAAGTCAAAAAAACGGCTCTATTCGGGGGTGTAATACAAAAATTTGGTGCAATACTTGGCAGCGATGTTAAAAATATTCACCCGTAATTTCTGGGCAAAAGAAAAACTGCCAGAGCGCCAAGAGGATGTACCTAAATATCCTCCGCACATTCATGGCGTTCCTGTTGCTTCAGTTAAGCAATTGCTCGATGACCAAAGTGAGCTTATTCATAAGCTGCGCAACTCATGCAGTGTTACACCTGAAGTCTGGGAGTCCTTGTACTACCCAGCAATTGAAAACTATGCTGCCTTTGTACATTTGTTACCAGCCAGTGAGCGGAATCATCACCGATTGATTGGAGGGCTACTGCGGCATGGGCTGGAAGTTGCTGTATGGTCGTTACAATTAGCAGACAAACACATGTTTGCTCTGGATGTTCAAGCCAGTAAGAGAAAGCTTGTAGAGCAGACATGGCATTTTGGAGCATTCATTGGAGGTCTGTGCCATGATTTAGGTAAGCCTGTCTCCGATATGAAGGTTACTTCGCTAGATGGTGAAAAAGAATGGAATCCATTTGTGTCCAATATCGCAACCTGGGCAAAAGAGAATGATGTTCAACGGTATTTTATCAGATGGAGAAAAGATAATAGGAATAAACGCCATGAATGTTTGGCTCCGCTAGTTATTGATCGTGTATTAACACCTCAAGCTAGAGCTTATCTATCAAATACAGGCCCTGAACTGATGAAGCAATTGATGTTAGCTCTTGAAGGGGAGGGCTATGGCATCCTTCAAGAAGTTGTTAGGGAAGCTGATGTGATGAGCACAACCAAAGACAAAGAGAATATGTCAATTGTTGAAGAGGATGGCACTGGGATCCCAGTAGGACGAGTCATTTTAACTGCCATGCATTCGCTCGCGAATTCTGATTGGAAAATAAACACACCTGGCTCCCAGTTGTGGTATATGAATGATGAACTTTATGTAATATGGCCTGGTTCAGCGGGAAGCCTTGCGACTTATATTCGGGCAAATGGCTCTGAGGGCATTCCAAGTAACCCTGAGTCTATAGCAGACATTCTTACTGAGCATGGGGTCGTCGAACCAAATGAAACCCAAAGATATTGGTGGATTTCTCCTGCGGCATTAACCGAGCGAAACAATGGAATTAAATTATCAGCTTTGCGAATAAAAGAACCAAGCTTATTGCTGGATGCCATACCTGATAGTGTAGAAGGGCAGATTGTTTTGCATAAGTCGGCAAAGAATGAGGGTGTGGAGGAAGTTAAGCCTCAATCTGAACATAATCTTCCAAGCACTGATGCTGCTGCATCGGGCAATAATGAACATGAAGAAAGTAATGATGATCAGGCAATGATTGCCGCTGCTCAGATGGCCTCAATGGGGCAGGAAGATGTTTGTAGTGAGAATACGCAGCAAACCATATCTGACGAAGAAGAGAGCTTAGAGGACAAAATACGTCGTGAGAACAAGGCTCAATCGCGAGGAATTGCTCCACCACCTGAAATCATCACGGCAGAGATGGAAGAAGATGATAAGTCGTTCCCTCAATCAAACATTACACAGATTCAACAAGTGGCCAAAGAGGTTAAAGACAAACGAAACTCTAATAGACCAAGTGATTATTATCTAAAAAGATTGGGGCCAACCTGTGAATCATTGCGATTTATTGCGGAAGATTTGAAAACTGGAGATAAAAAATGGGGCGAAAACGCCTGCATGTATAAAGGAATGGTTGCCCTGAAGTATCCTGCAACATTTGATGGCTACGGAATCGAACCAAAGAAAACGTTGGCACAACTGGGTAAGCATGAGCTTATCTATGTTGATAAGTATGCGCCAAACAAGAAAATCATTGAAGTGCCAGGTATGGGCATTGTGCATGTAAAGGCTGTTATATTGGGTGAGGATTTATCGAAAGAGTTCCTTCTATTATCTGGCATGCCTGCAAGTGATGAAAGGTCAGTCCCAAGTAATACTGAGAAAAAGGTATTAAGGAAAGAGCGTAAACCTGCAAAACCAACAGCTAAAAAAACGCCAGTCCAAGCCAAAAACACAAAGCAAGAAGTGGTTAAATCACCTAAAAAGAAACCTGTAACAAAAGAAGTTTCTGCACCAAATGTAGAGGTGAAGAAAGAAGAAAAGTCAGTAGCCCCTAGTGATAAAAGTGAACAAACAAGTGTTAAGAATAAACCATTGTCAGGCGCATTAAAACAATTGTTATCTATTGTAAAAGAAGGTGACTATAGAGAGTTTAATGGTGATAACTGGGTGTCTGTGAAGGTTCTTATCAGCCTTGCGAGAGCTAATAAAATTAAAGGCAATTTACATAGGTTAGTGGAGGAGAGCCCTTTGGAAAAAGAAGTTGTTGACGATGAATTATATGTAAAGGTGGTTAAAGATGCATAAAGCATCTATCATTTACGCCGTTAATGGATTTGAAGTTACAGTGAGCACTCCTGCGATAGAGAGTAAGGATGCCGCTTTATTGTTTTGTAATACATCGAGATTATCGATTAGAAAAAGACCTTTAGGGTTAATTTTGACTGGCTTGGGTATGAAGCCGACAAAGTTAACAGATGATGAGATTACGGTGAGCAATATCCAGCAAGAGACCCAAAACAACCAAGTGAATATGAAGAAAGGAGGTTGGGGTACAAAAGACTTGGCTAAGCACATAAGCGAAGGGGAAGGCGAGTATTGTATGAAAATTACAGTATTTAAAGTGCCAAACTTAAAGCAATGAAAGCACTAAATGATTATGAAATTCCTTGGCGACCTCCGCATGAGCTTTATGCTGCTGTAGCATGGGTGTTTGGCGCGGCTGCTGCGTATCAGGTATCGCTACATTCAGTAATGGAGTCGGACACACCCTTTATCCTCACAGCAAGTACCTGCGGTGCTTATGCACTATTGCGTTTTAAACAGGGTGCAAGTGTAATCCTAAGAAAACGTGCTTTGTTAAAGGGTAAAGTTGAGATTGTTGAGCTGAAAGACCTGTTGAAAAAAAGTAAGAAGATGGAAGATAAAATTTGGATTGGTACAGGGTTTCAATGGACTGCGGATGCGGCAAATAGAGCATATGATTTATTAGACCGTGGTGTTGCTGGAATTCTAGGCGAGAATGCAACCGATCAAGGTGCATATTGGTTGCATGGTGTTGGCTTAGAGGAAAAGGATCTTGGCTGGCCAACAAATATGACAAGTGGCCACACCATTGTTATTGGCACAACAGGTTCGGGCAAGACACGATTGTTTGATTTATTAATATCTCAAGCTATCGCACGCGATGAAGTTGTTATCATCATTGACCCGAAAGGTGACAAAGAGTTAAGGGACAATGCAAAACGTGCGTGTATAGCAAAAGGTTCGCCAGAGAGCTTTATAAACTTTCATCCAGCATTCCCAGAAGATTCAGTACGCATTGACCCTATGAGAAACTGGAACAGGCCAACAGAGCTGGCATCACGTTTGGCAGCTCTTATTCCAAGTGAGACAGGCTCAGATCCATTTGCTGCATTTGGCTGGAAAGCGATTAACGATATTGTGCAAGGCCTCATTATGACAGGTGAACGTCCTAATCTGCGTAGTATCCGTAAATACATTGAAGGCGGCGTAGAAACTCTAATTGTTAGGGCTCTTGCAGCTTATTTTGAACAAAATGTGAAAGATTGGGAAAAACGTGCATCGCCTTATGTAAAACAGTCACGAGGCTCAGAGTCGATGGGCTATGTTGCGTTTTATCGTGAAGAGGTTTCTGGTGAGAACTATTCCCAGTCATTGGATGGTTTGATTTCTGGATTTGAGCATAACCGAGAACATTTCCAGAAAATGGTAGCATCGCTTATTCCAATTTTGAACATGCTTACAGTGGAGCCTTTAGACGAACTTTTATCGCCTACTGTATCGGCAGATGATGATCGGATGATTACAGATTTTGCTAAGGTCATTAATAACGGGCAAGTCGCTTATTTTGGTTTAGATTCATTGGCTGATACAACTGTAGGTAGCGCGATTGGGTCTATTTTATTGGCTGACCTAACCGCTGTTGCTGGTGATCGGTATAACTATGGTGTTGAGAATAGACCTATCAATGTATTTATTGATGAAGCTTCTGAAGTGATTAATAAGCCTGTAATCCAACTTATGAATAAGGGACGTGGTGCCAACTTTAGTGTTACTATTGCAACGCAAACGCTTGCCGATTTCGTTGTACGTTTGGGTGATGAGGCTCAATCTCGCCAGGTACTGGGTAATGCAAACAATACATTCACATTAAGAACGCCAGATGGTGAAACGCAAAAGTATTTAGCAGAAAGCTTTGCACCAATTATGGCAACATCATTGGAAACACAGTTTCGTGATGGACATTCATCCAATACAACCGAGAACATGACTGGAATGGTTGGTGAGACAATGAAAAAGACTGAACGAGAACTTATTCACCCTTCAATGTTCGGTATTTTACCGAATCTGCATATGTATGCCAAACTAGCCAATGGACAAGTGTTCAAAAGCCGAATTCCCGTGCTAGTGGAGAAAAAATGATAGACGAGTTGGGGATAGAAATAGGAAGAGAGCACGATATGAAATTTATAAATACATTCAATCTAATGTGGCCACATGCGACCACGGTGGTAAACCGATTATCTGATTATTTGGGTGACTGTTCGCTCAACGATGAGGATCCTGTAATGGATTATGCCATCGCACATGTCAGGGCTGAAGTGATGAGTATGTCAAAAACATTGCCTTTTGGATGCGAAAGAGAAGAAGCAATGATTTGTAGCTTTTTAGCGAGTTTAGCAGCCTCTGTATGCAAACTGGCAAACTGGCGTGCTGTAGATGATTCAGGGGCTATATGGGACTATAAAAGCCAGAGCTATAAGTCTTGGGCATCTGGAAAAGAAGGGGTTAAATTTATCAAGGCCAACAATATTGAGTCGTCACCAGACTGGGTGTTAGAAGTGATGCTAACAGATAAAGTGCGAAATAACCTCGGTAAAGATGTGATTGACGAAATTCGAGAAGAGGCTATGAAACATGGCAGCTGAGAGCCCTCCAAAAAAACGAGGTTTGTTTGGTACGATTATTGTTCTCATTGTTATTGAATTTGCAGTGGTGTTTTTGGCTGTACCTACAAGTTGGATAAAAAAGATTGGTGAGCAAGACCGCTCATTCACATCAACAACGCTGGGTGTCTCATACGAGAAGGATATATTAGAGTCAGCCAGCTCGTGGTATTTGGCCGCATTCATAGATACAGGGGTAATAGAGGGAGTTAATAACTACTTGTTTGACCAGTGGGATAGAAATGCTGGTGAGAGTAATATCCAGTTTGATGATCGAGGCTTATCTGATTTGGTAAAGAGCAGGGTGAATACCATGTGGTCAGCTATGTACATTGCGACATACAGGGTAGTTGAGATGTGGTCTTGGTCAGTGTACCTGCTACCATTCCTGATTCCTGCAATATTTGATGGCTTTGTTCGCAGGGCAATTAACAAGTGGCGGTTTTTCTCACCTAGTCCATTAAAGCATCATAGTGCAATAATGGGAATGAAATTTGGGATGATTATTGTCATATTATTGCCATTCCTTCCAATACCATTTCCAGTAGTTTTTATACCTATACTATTTGTGTTTATTGGGCTGATGGTAAGTATGTTTATGGGCAATTTAAGCAAACATATCTAATTACAAGATGGACAATGAAAAGTATATTTGTTTCCAATAGCGCAAACAAAATCAGATTTGCACTTTATGCAAGATGCTAGATTAAGATTGCCATTGATATAATCGCGGGTCAGAAAAAAGCATGTTGGAAAGCTAAGGTTACATTCCTGGAATAAGTCTTGGTAAGTATGAAAAGCACTCAACAAGTGGCAAATATGCAGCTCTGGGGCAGGGTCTTCTTTGATAGTTACACGTAGAATCGCAAAGAATACTGCTACATCGTGCATATCTCGATTGCGCACCATTCGCCCAGATGATTTTGGGGTTAAGCCTCTGGATGGACTGGACTGATGAATTTCCTTCCATATCCGCCGTAAGTATCGTTGATTAAGACCTGTGATGGTAGAAACAAGTGGAGGACGTAATCGAAGCTGCATGAGTTCTCTTGCGATGTTGAGTTGCAATACCTCGTAGTCATAGTCGTTAAGGTTTCCTGATAATAGTTTCATTGCAAGTTTGCCGTAATTGTATAAGTGAAATAGCTCATACATTTAAAATACCACAAATCTCAAAGATGCAAGTTTTCAGGAATTTCCAAAAAAATAGCCCCCAAAGTGGGGGCTGTTGTTGTCATAAAAGGTGCTTTAATGCAGTGATGGGATCACTATTTGGAAAGAGTGAGTTTCGCACCAATACCCATTGCTCGTTTTGCTTCTTTCTCGGTTAAGTGAAACGTGATGATTTCACGCCCTGAACTAAAAACAATATACCTATGTGCTGTATCTCTATCAGTTATAAGCTCACTGGTAACAGGCAGCGATATATGTTGATGATGGATGTCTTTTAAGAATATATCGACATTGATTTTACTTAGGCTAAGACGCTCTATTAGCTTTTGGGAGTCAAGGCTATTGTGAGGGTTAAGTAGAACCACTTGAGGAGAACCATCATAACCCAAGACGCTGGCAAGTGATAGTCCGTTATAGTCAACAGCCACATCATCGCCACCTAAGTTTTCACAATAACTACAGTGATAATTGGAAGCAGAATCAGTAACTTTTTTCGCCATACGAAGAAAATTCTTTTCAGAGTGTATTTTTTTATACATTTCTTGAGGCAAAGAAGGAACATCCCAACTCACGCTTACTCTATAATCATAAAGACCAGTAGCCTCATTCAAGAAAGCATCTTTGGTGGATAACTTTACTTCGGTTTTATCCATAATATGTTGGTACAATTCACTTTCGATAAGGTTTATATTTGTATTAATGTAGGTATTTACCTTTGCGGCTTTTTGAATGATAAACCCTTGCTCAAATTCTAAGCTTGCAGCTTTTAATGTTGCATGCAGGTTGAGAATCAATGCATTACGTTCAGCAATAATAGCATCAATTGCTTGCTGGTTATCAGTTTTCTTTGCTGCGAGTGTTTTGAAGCGTTTGATAATCGCTTCTAAGTCGGACTCGTATTTTACCAATCGAGAACGCTGGGCGGCATCAGACTGGATAGCAATAATCCTTTCTTTCAATTGTGCATCATCAATCTCTGCTACAGCTTCTAGGTGTAAAACGGATTGATTGTGCGAACCAATAGAATATGTTTCTTTTACATGACTAATGGCGACAACTGATGCGCTAACAATACGAATATTTTGCGATAACTGCTCTTGATTTAATTGCTCAACACCTTGCACATATTTGCCTGCCTTTTGAATCGCAAGCATCCTGATTTTATGCAGTGCAATTTCACGGGCAGATGCATGACTATCATTATCACCCAATGCATAATCAACTGTGTATGATTGGGATAGCTGGCGTGCTTGGGTATTCAGACTGCTTATACTTAATGCAACACCAGCACTAATGATACATGCAAGCACGAATAAGCGCCGAGCTAACATAAATGGAAATCGAGATAACACGGCGCTGGTATTCATGGGTTCAAGTCTTCTTTAACAGGCTTAACGGCTACTGTGTCTTTCTCAGACTGGCTGACAATATCGGATGCTTTTTGATTTTCCAGCATCATGGCATTGCGCGTTTTAAGCTCTTGCAATTGCATTTTATGCTTAACCTGAGCATCTTCAATCGCCTGTTTACGACGTTTATCCAAACGGCGTTCCAAATCATCAAAGGCAGAACGAATCACCTTATCTTGCGTTTGAGCAGACTTTTGTTTCAAGATTTTATTGAATTCATCATAAGGTAATTTCATAAGTACCCATACATGCATACGACCATCAATAGATTTTATCTTTTGCTCAATGGTTTGTTCTCCAACAATGCTTGCTTTAACAAGTTCATCAATAAGCTGTTCATACTGAACTGTTACTGTTCCATCACCAGAGTCGCGTTGGAAATCACGCTCACTACCTGACAATTCTTTCTGGTACAGTTTTGCGAGATTAAATGTCGCTCGAAGTTTTGCTTTAGACATGGCAATCCGCATAGAATCACTCACGCCTGAACCTGCGGCATACATACCACCAGCATCAGGGGATGGTGTTGTTAAATACCAATCGGGCGTGTTTTCAATAAGCGTTTCATTAGTTTCCTGTTTCTTTTCTTGCTGTGCCTTTAATGCGTCAGCCTTTAGCTCTGATACTGCAATGCTATCTTGTGTTGAGCGATACATCGCCGTGTCATGTGAGCATGCAGTCACAAAGAGCAATAGCATGCCTGCAATCATAGTAATTAGATGGTTCTTATTCATTGTTCACCTCTTTAAGTTTAATCGGCCTTATACAAGTCCTGTTTAGATACTACCACAAATCTCAAAGATGCAAGCCCCTAATAATTTGTTGAAATGACAAGGGTTTTAGCATGGAGGCGCGAATAAGGTCAAAAATCGCTCTTTATCGCCATCGCGAATAAATATTCACTGAATATCTTCACGCCCATGGAAAATTTGAATCAAGTTGAGATGCCAAGAGGGATTGATGATCCGCATATTATTCTTATGTGGAGTGCTGATGAGGCTGCGCCTATAGCAATGTTTTTCATTCTTGGCTTTGTTATAGGACAAGTCCTCATTTGCTTAGTTCTTGGCTTAGTTGCTGTTAAATATTACAGACGCTTTCGTGATGGGAAGCCTGATGGCTTCTTTCTGCATGCAGTTTACTGGTCTGGCTTAATTCCAAGTCGTGGATATTCGTTTAAAAATCCTTTTAGTCGCAGGTGGTTCCCTTGAAGCTTATTAGTTTGCAAAAAAATTGGCGTGAGTTGTTGGTTGAAAATGGATATGTGAAGTTAATACTTATCTTACAGGCAATCTCAATTCTTGTCTTAATCATCGTGTTGTCGAATCAATCGACTGTTGTGACCGTAGCGCCACCAAATTTTACGAAGGAAATCGCTGTAGATAAAGAGTCAGGAAGTAACTCGTACTATGAAGCTTGGGGTTTGGCTATTTCGGAGCTGATGGGAAATGTTAACCAAGGTAATGTGAAGTTCGTTAAAAAGAGTTTGTCTGAATATATGTCTGGAAACGTATATCAAGAAGTTGCGCTGGAGCTTGAAGAGCAAGTCGCTGCAATCGTAGATGAAGGTATTAGAACATCTTTTATACCCATGCAGGTATTGACCGAGAAAGATTCTGGAAAGGTTTTTGTTACTGGGAATCACACGGTAAGCATGATGGGTATTCCAGATAAAAAGCATATACGAACATATGAGTTTCAGATGAATGTAGTGAATTATCGCCCTGTTGTCGTTGCGTTTAATGTTTATGAAATGCAGGCCAGAACCAAAGATGTCATCGCGCAGATGACCCAAGCTCAAGCTCAAGCTCAAGCTCAAAGAGATCAGCAGGCAGCAATGCAGGGGAATAGATAATGAAGAAAGCAATATTATTGGGTGTGTCATTATTATTAGCTGGGCAAGCCATTGCTGGTGAGTCTGCTACGGACAAAGTAAAAAAGATGGGTGTTGAGATACCTGGTGTTCCAGCAGCGATTCTTGATAAGCCTGTAAAAGGTGAGCCTGGCACAGCCGCAAAGCCATTGCAGAAAAAGAAGGCTCCTGTAAAACATAAGGTAGTTAAAGCTGCGGCTAAACACTCCAATGTTACTACAAAGGTCATGCGTGCTCCCCCATCTACGACACCTAGAAGACTTGCTTTCAAGTCACGATTAAATATTCAGGTTGAGTCAGGTGTGAATGAGATTATAAAAGTCGCACAAGGCCACCTAAATCGCATTGTAACGCCTTTTGAGCATGTCACCATTGATACGGTTAGCAATGCAACCTTTGAGACGCACGATTCTACGTTGTTGGTAACATCCAATGAAACCTACCCAATCACAATGTTTCTGCATGAAAAGGGCGATGACAGTTTAACAATGTCAGTCACACTTTTACCTGAAGCCATTCCTCCGCGTGATATTACGTTGGTATTTAAGGGGATGGATTACAATACCATGATGCGGAAAATGTCTAAAAAGGCAGCTAAATGGGAAACCGAACATGAATACGTTACAGGCATTAAAGAAGCGATGCATAAGCTTGCATTGGGTTCTATTCCAGACGGTTATTCATTTCGCCCAGCAGATGAGAAAGACAGAAGGTTCAATTGTCAGTCCGATGTTCAAGGTATCAGCGTAACGGTTGGGCAAATCATGGATGGGTATAACATTATTTACAGTGTTAGTTCCGTCAAAAATATCTCTGCATCAACCATAGAATTAACAGAATCATATTGTTATGAGAAAGGCGTTCTGGCTGTGTCTTTTTGGCCGAAGGTGCGTTTAAAAGCTGGAGAGAAAACAGAACTATATATTGCTTATAAGCGCCCTGATGAAAATCACGATCCAGTGCGCCCAAGCCTAATTGGACGGTAAACAATTATGAATGAGTTTTGGGAAAAGATAGACGCAAAGACGAAAAGGATAATTGTTGTAGGTTCAATCCTTTCTGTAATCATCTTATTTATATCTATTTTTGTTACATCTAATGATGCACCGACACAGCTAAAGCAGAATCATGGGCCGAATAAAGAGCGTTCCATTTTAACTGCACAGCCGCTAAAGAACATGAATATGGATCGTATTCATGCTGAGTTAAAAAGGCTGAAGGCAAAAAATAAAAATATTGAGATGAAGCTAAAAAGGCTGGAGTTGCAAGAAAGTCAGAATCAAGTGACTGGTATCAACAATCCAAAAAATATTGAGTCTTTGGTTAACAAGCAAGTAGCACAAGCATTGGCTGCACAGAAGGCAGCACGTAGTTCGGTTGAAATAAAGCCAATGGAACCAATAAAATCAGATGATAACGCCACTGTCGAAAAGCCTGAATTAAGAGATAATAACCCAGAGGTAAAGCAGCATGGCGTAACAGTTTTACCTAATGAAGATAACCCTTTTGCTAATCAAAAGAACGCAGTTGACGTTGCAGGGAAAGGCGACGCAGCAGGGGGGGCTAAAAAACCATTGCGCTCGGTGAAAATTAGGCATGTGGTTGATAAAAACCCAACAGTTGAAAAAGCGAAAGTTGTAAAGGGTTTGTTTATACCAGCGGGTTCGCGCTTTGATGGCATACTGTTAAATGGTGTTGATGCAGGTACGGGAAAACAGGCGCGGGAAAACCCATACCCTGTTGTCGTGCGAATCAAGAAAGAAGCTGTGTTACCTAATCGGTATAAATTAAGCGATGTAAAAGAATGTTTCGTGATGGCATCTGGGTATGGCGAACTTAGCTCAGAACGCGTTCACCTTAGAACAGAGACTATTTCATGTATCAGAAAAGACCACGGTGTTCTTGAAGCAAAAATTAACATGTATGCAGTAGGTGAAGATTCAAAGGCAGGGCTTCGAGGGCGCTTAGTGAATAAGCAGGGTCAATTACTGGCTAAGTCTTTGATGGCTGGTTTCTTTCAAGGTGTAGCAGGAGCTTTCAACCAACAAGCTATCCCAGCATTAAATACCACGGCAACGGCAGGGACAGCGGTTGGCTATCAAAGCTTGTTATCAGGGCAAACATTGCAGACAGGCGCAGCACAAGGTTTTGGTTCTGCCTTTGATCGTTTGTCGCAGTTCTATTTGGACATGGCTGAGCAAATTTTCCCTGTCTTAGAAATTGATGCTGGTCGCCGTATCTCTTTCCAGATGACCAATGGTGTTGAATTGAAATTCAAGGAGCCTCAATAATGTTGAAACACTTCCTAACTGCCGTAACCACAGTGCTGCTGACGGTTGGTTACGCCAGCGCAGTAGAGAATTATAAAAAAGTGGATGGTTTAGATGAAATTGTTCAGTTGCCTGCGGGTGGATTAATTTTAGCAAGGCACGATGATAAACTAATGATCATGTCTGCAAATGGACGCTTCCTTGTACAGGGTGGAACCATCTTTGATATGTGGAATAAAGGGGTGCCAATTACCTCGATACAGCAAGGAAAAGATTTGGCACAGCGCGTGAATATTAATTCAATGAGCATTGACCTTGATGAGTTGTTCTCGTTTAAATTCGGAAGCCAAAATAAAGATAATAGTGAACGCGTTGTGGTTTTTGTTGACCCTGCTACGGAAAACAGCAGAAAATTGCTAGAACAAGTAAGTAAGGTGAATTCCTACCCTGTAACGGTGGTCGTAGCGCCGATTATCCAAAAGGACTCAATGAAATTGGCACAGCGTTTGGCTTGTCTTAGAGATACCAATAAGAAAGCCGCCAAAGAAGCGTTGCTGTCTGGAAATTTTGCATTCTTGCCAAAGAAACATTCATGTGGGGCAAGTCAAATGCAGAAAACACTTATTACAACACAAATGATTGGTGTAACTGGGTTACCGTTTGTTATTGCCCCAGATGGGCGCACATTTAAAGGTCGCCCTGCCGACCTTGAATCATTTGCAAGGGGCCAATAATGAATGTGAAAAAAACAGTAAAAGCAACGATGATAATTGCTGTGATGTCCACCGTTAGTGGGTGCGCATCTATGGCAGGTGTTGGCGAGGATGAATTTGGCTGTAAAGGCTTACCAGGAAAGGGTCAGTGCATGTCACCAGAGCAAGTTTATAAGGCATCTGAATCGGCTGTGTTCACGCCCCCTACAACACATAAGAAAGGTGAAAAAGCCGCGTCATCGGCAACGCCTTCTTTAAAATCAACAAAAACAAACAACTCATACATTCTGCCAGGTACGGGCAAGCCATTACCAGTCCGCACACCTTCAGAAGTAATGAGGATATGGATTGCGCCATGGGAAGATGAATCTGGCGATTTAACGATGGAATCTCTTGTTTATACAGAGATTAATAAACGCCGTTGGGTCGTTGGAGAGAAGCTTGGTGATGCTGCCACAGCATCAAGTTTTTTCCGTGTTGATACGCAAAAGCAGGCCAGTCAGAAAAAGACCTCTGACACCTTGGCAAACGTAGTAATAAAATAAAGAGGAGAAGTAAATGAAAGAAAACAAAATAGAAAAGCGGCATATGATTGTCGCGATGGCGGCAGCTTGTGCCTTAATGCTACCTGATTTGGCTTTTGCAGGGGTGGGCGTTACACCACTGGACACAATGTGGAATACTTTGGTGCTTTGGACCCAAAGTTCATTGGGTAAAATTATTACCATCTTGATTATTGTTGCGGGTGTTGCAGCTGGTATTATGCGCCAAAGCTTGTGGGCATTTGTAATTGGTATTGGTGGTGGTTTGGGTCTTTATAACGCACCAACAATCATTAACTCTTTGTTCCCAGCGGTACTGTAAAATGTCATGGGTCGCTCATAAAAGTTTAAAGCGAGATATGGCAGCAGATCTTTTGCCTGTAACGGCATATGATGATGATGCAGGGTTATATTTCTTAGATACAAGCGAGCTTGGGTTCGCCTTTATTGCAGAACCTTTATGGGCGGCCGATGATCAAACTATCAGTCGTTTAAACGTACTGTTACATCAAGACTGGCCAAAAGATGCAGTTTTACAATTCACATTATGGGCAGGATCCGACATTGCTGAACACCTATCAGTTATGCAGGATTTAAGAACATCAGAATATAGATTATCTGGCGAACAACGTGCCTCTTTCTTCAAAGAAGGTGCCAGAAATACAGTTATAGATTCATTAAAAGTTCGGAATATGCATTTAATTATTTCGGCTAAGGCTCCTATTGAGGGGCATGGCACCCATATTCCAGAACGATTTATTGATAAAATGCGCACATTAAAATCTGCGTTTAGTGAAGGCATGAAGGCTGTCGGATTTAGCCACCGTGAAATGAAGCCATCTGAATATATTCGTTTGATGCAGAGTATATTTTGTCAGGGCGAAGACCCTCAATGGATGAGTAGTCCGCATACAAATTATTCGGACAGAGAACCAATTAGTGAGCAAGTGTTCGACTACGATACAACGGTTGATATTAAATCAGATGGTATTGAAGTAGGAACGAAGAAAATAAAAGTGTTGTCGGTTAAAAAATTTCCAGCAGCGGTATTTTTCGGTGATGCAATGCGCTATTTAGCGGAGCCTGTTACGGGTGGGCGCGGTATTCCAGAAAACTGCATGATTACAACGTCAATTATATTTCCAGATGCAGAGAATATGCGTGCCGCATTGGATAAAGGAAAAAGTTATGTAACGCATCAGGCTTATGGGCCTATGGTGCGGTATATTCCCCGTCTAGCAAATCGTAAAAGAGCATTCGATGCCATGTTTGAAGCGATGGATGAAGGTGATCGTCCAATGAAGGTTTATTTGGGCATGGCTATCTTTGCTGATAAAGAAACAAAAAAACTAGGGCAAAGCAAAGAGAACGGTGTTGTATCCAATGCGAAGGTGTTTTGGAGAGAGGCTGGATTTCATTTGGTTGAAGATAAATATATTACGCTGCCAGCCTTTTTAAACATGCTCCCGATGGGTGTTGATGTTGCAAGTCATAAGGATATGTTCCGATTCAAAACAATGGCTACGCGTCATGTAGCGCCCATGCTGCCAATTTTTTCAGACTGGAAGGGGACAGCAACCCCAGTGATGAATTTCTTGAGTCGAAAAGGGCAAATGATGCGATATTCCTTATTCGACACAGGCTCAAACTATAACTGCGTTATTGCTGCTCAGTCAGGGTCAGGTAAATCATTCTTAACCAATGAAATGATTACATCATACCTTGAATGCGGTGGGCGAGCATGGGCAATTGATGTGGGTCGTTCCTATGAAAAGCTGTGTAATCAGTTAGGCGGGCAATTCCTAGTATTTGGGGCTGATTCGGATATTTGCATCAATCCATTTGACCTTGTGAAAGAATATGATGAAGAGTCTGATTTGCTTATCGGAATTGTTGCGGCAATGGCTGCACCAACCCAGCCGTTAAGCGACCTTCAAATGTCACATTTACGAAGAATTATCGCTGATATATGGGCAAAACACGGTAGCGACACACGAATTGATTATATTGCTGAAGCTTGTTTGGCTGAAGAAGATAGGCGAGTAAATGATATTGGGCATCAGCTATATGCATTCACATCGAAGGGTGAGTATGGTCGTTATTTCAATGGAAAAAACAATGTAAGTTTCGATTCAAACTTTGTGGTTGTAGAACTTGAAGAATTGAAGTCGAAAACACATTTGCAGCAAGTAGTTCTCTTACAGATGGTTTATCAAATCCAGCAAGAAATGTATATGGGTGAGCGTGACCGTCATAAGCTTGTTCTTATAGATGAAGCGTGGGATTTGTTGACGCGTGGTGACATTGCCAAGTTTATTGAAACAGGGTTTCGTAGATTTCGTAAATACGGTGGGGCGGCAGTTGTAATTACACAGTCTGTTAACGACTTGTATGAAGCGGCCAGTGGTCGGGCTATTGCAGAAAACAGCTCAAACATGCTTCTCCTTGGTCAAAAAAAGGATGCTATCGACAATATTCAGAAAGAGGGTCGATTGTCCATCTCAGACTTTGGCTATCAGATGTTAAAGACGGTGCATACGGTGCCAGGTAAATATTCAGAGATTTTCATGATTACTGAAGCGGGACAAGGTGTAGCTCGACTCATCGTGGATGAGCATAAGCGCTTACTATATTCAACTAAGTCTGAGGATGTATATGCAATTGATGCCTTCAGGAATATGGGACTATCTGTGGATGAGGCAATTGATCGTGTGCTACAGGATAGAGGGAGAGTGCAATGATAAATTCAGATACCATTAGGACGATGTTGATAGTAGGGGTTATTAGCGGATTTATTGGTGGTGCATTTGGATTGTCTATTGCCAAGTTGACAGGTGTTGATTCAACAGAAATGCATGCACAGGCTAGTGGTCAGAAGATTATTGTGCTTAGTCCTGCCGACTTTATGAAGAGTCAAGGTGCTATGAATAGTGATTCCGTAAAAAATGCATTTGCAGCGATGAAAGAGACTGCTAATCAACTTGCACTTGAAGGATACATTGTTTTAAGTGCTAAAGCGGTTATGAAGGCTCCTGATAGCGTTATTTACAACCCAAACGGCACAGACCTATCAAATGGCGCAGAATAACCAGCAAGACTCGCTCTTTTGGGAAAGTCGCAAAGGCTTCCTGAAGAAAGCGATATTGGTCACTATTTTAGTGATAACGCCATTTGCCATCTTCTTTCATTACTATCAGTTCAGGGTTGGTGCTCAAAAGGCTACATGTTTGCCATGGAAATATTATTTAATGGCCAAGACCGATAAGAACGTATCAGTCGGTGAATATGTGGCGTTTGAAGTTGATAGTCGGGTTGAACCTTTCTTTAAAAAAGGCATGCCATTTGCCAAATTAGTTGTAGCCGCAGAGGGGGACCATGTTTTAGTGAAAAACGGAATCCTGAGCGTGAATGGAAAAGAGATAAAGCATTTGTCTGATAAGAATTTGAACAAGATGGGGATAAAAAAAGAAGCTTTAAACAGAGACATTACTCTGAATAAAGGGGAACTGTGGGGAGTGGGTACTCATCCAGACAGTTTCGGATCCATGTATTGGGGTCGAATTTATCCTAACCAAGTTATTGGGCAAATTTACCCAATATATTGAGGAAAAAAATATGTTAAAAGGAAAAGGAAATGGAAAATAAATTAAAGGTTCAATACTTAGAACTCATTCAGAAACAAATGAATACAAACCACTGGATTTCAGCGGCAGGTGTTTTGGCAACCGTAATCATGGTAGGTTATTATTTGACAACGGCTCAGATGGTTGGCGGATTCGCAATGACTAGCGGGCGAGGTGCTGTTGCGTTTAATGGTTTTGGCATGCTTATACTTGCATTCTTTATGTGGTTCTTTAGCGCTTTTTTCTGGGATCGTGCAAACCGTTATCGTGGTCTTTATGAAAAGGTGGCTACAGGCGATGCAAAGAACATGTCTTTGGAAGTTGGCAAGGTCAGTGAAATCTCTGGCTTGGCCACATTATGGTCTCTGCCAATTGGCTGGTTTTATATCGGAGCAATCATTGCAATCATCTTGCCAATTATCCGCTAAGCACTTTCTAGCTACAGTAGTTGTAGCCTGTATGGGTCAGGGGGTTGCGTTCGCGCAGCCCTCTGTGTCTATTCCTGCCCCAAGCATCTTCGATAAAAGTACAGAAGTAATAGATAAGGCAAATAATACAGAAACGCCGTCATGGTTGATGCCCGCGCCTGATAAAATGAAAAAGTATAAAGAAACGGCACAAGATATTCTGAACAAAGCCAGCCAGCATGTGGTAAGTCAGCATAAAGGCGAAAAGAAGAAGTGGGAAATGGCCAATGCTAATGGTGACAAGATACTCATATTTGTAACCAGTGGAAATGGATTTAATCTTGATGGAGCTTTGGATTTCCTTACAGCTTATGCAAAGGATAAGCGAGTTGCAGTAGCCTTAGCTGGATTCCCGAAAGGGTGTGATAATATCCGTTGCTCAATTAAAAAGATGAGCAAGTACAACAAAAAAGACAGACCAACACCACCAGTCACAATAGACCCACTCGCTTTTAAGCGGTTTCATGTATCAATGGTTCCTACCATGTTATATCTCAAAGATGGTGTCGAAGTCGGACGGGTTACAGGTTTGTATAACCCTGAGTGGTTCGTTGACCAGTTAAAATCAAGTCAAGAGCAAGACCTTGGTAATCATGGCCCAGTTGTAGCCATTGCTGAACGCAATCTTATGGATGTGCTTGCTGAGCGTGTTAAGAAGGTTGATTGGGATAAAAAGAAAAAAGCAGCCGTTGCGAACTTTTGGAAGAAAAGAGATTACTTGGACTTGCCAAGAGCAACCAAGGAAAAAGAGTTTTTGTTTGAGCCTATCGTGAGAGCAAGCAAAGACATCAAAGATTTAAAGGGTAATGTATTGGTTAAAAAAGGCACGACTGTTAATGCCTTATCAAAAATGGGCTTTACGAAATCTGTGATTGTTTTCAATGCGAAATACCCAGAAGAAATCAATCGGGCGGTCTCATTGGCATCAGATGCTAGGAAGCGAGGCAAAATGCCCGTGCTGATCACTACAACGATGCCTGGACAATCTTTTAAAGCACATCATAAGCTTGAAAAACGATTCCAAGGCGAATCAGTGTATTTACTTGATAAGAAAATGGCTCAGAGATTTCATATTACAAAGACTTTGACCGTTGTTGAATCTGAAGGCCTTGCCTTTGTCGTGAAGGAAATACCAGTTAGACAGGCTGGAGAAGAAAGAAAATAGGTGTTTTTTTGAGGTCAAGGTTTGCAGCTTGCATCTTTGAGATTTGTGATACCATGGTATTACGAATATTTATCGGAGGGCGAGCATGACTAAAGCAGGACATCAAAGAATTTCAGTAGGGGTTGCATTGGCTACAGCAGCAGTAGTGCTCTCAACCACATCATCATGGGCATGGGCTACACTTGCTGCATTTATGGTTATACCAGGTGGTACAGCTCCAGACTGGATGGAAATTGCTAAGTGGGAAAAGAAGCCTAGACGAACTTCATTTATGGAAATCTTATCTGGGCATGGGTTTGTGAAATATGAAGGGGAACGTCAGTCATGGATTCCTCATCGTACTATCACACATTATATGTCTTTATGGATTGGTGCAATTGGCTGGTGTGGATACCAATTGTATTTAGGGCAAGGGACTGGCGCAGAGCTAGTTTTGTATGTATTAGGAATAGGATTTGCCGCAGGTGGGTTATCGCATGTGTTATGTGATTTATTGACTCCAATGGGCGTACCAGTTCTTGATCCAACATGTAGGAAATCATTGCATTTGGTACATAGTGTAACGGCAGAAACACCCATTGCGCTATTATCGTTTATATCAGGGGGAGCATTGTTATGCGCAACTATTTATTTGGGGCCTTTGCAGCTTTATTTTTCGCTGTAACGCCAATTATCCCAGTTAAGACATCACAGGCAGCAGAAGCGGCTTGTCCAGCCTATGATATATTTGGTCGGGTGATGTCGGATATATGTTGGGATTGTATGTTTCCAATTACGGTTGCTGGCGTTCCCTTTGGTGGAGGAAGTAAACCGCCTGGCGCTGCAAGTCCAGGTCTTATTTGCTCATGTTCAGATAAAAATGGCGTTCCATGGTTTGGATTCCCATATTCAAGCTGGCAGCCAGCACGCTTGGTTGAGGTTGTGCGCAGACCGTATTGTTCTCCGACCTTGGGCGGAAGTGTTTTGCAGCTTACATCATCACGACTTATGGGTGGAAAGCATTCCGTAGAGAATCGTGACGAGGCTAGACAAGAAGGCACAACGTTCATGAATTACCATTACTTCGCATTTCCTCTCGATGTTATCTTAAATATGTTTTCAGGTTGTGCGTCTGATGGATATATGGATTTCGATTTAATGTATTTGTCCGAAGTTGACCCTACCTGGAATGAAGACCAATTAGCCTTCTTTACAAACCCTGAAGTAACACTTGTAGCAACCCCTGTTGCTCAAGCAGCATGTATTGGAGATGCTCTGGCTGCCAACGCAGGATTACCATCAGAAATGATGTGGTGGTGTGCAGGCTCATGGGGTGGGCTATACCCATTCTCAGGAAACATAAAAGAAGATATATCCCCACCCCAAATGGCTGCTTTAATTACAACCAAGGCTATTGCAGCGCTACACCGCAGGTTATTAGCATGGAAGGTGATGGGTGATGCTCAGATGTGTAAAGGGGTCATTTATCCAAGTCTGCCTAAGACACAGTATAAGCTTAGCCAGTTATACCCATTGGCCGAGGCAAATAACGCACACTGGATTGGGGAAAGCGCATATCAATGGGGCGAATGGCGAAATATCCCAGGTGTAGGTGAAGATTTCGTTGAAATGATTTGGCGTTGGAATGATTGTTGCGTTCAGACGTTCTAGTGATGTGTTAAAAAGCGTCGAAAATAGGCTCTAATAGGCGTGGCGAATGTGCTTATGCGATATATGATTTGGGCGCATGTATAGTAATTTTAGAAGGAATATTTTAACTGGTATAAGCATCGCTTATTTAATAGGGGTGCCGTCATTTGCGCACGGGCAGAATGTCAACGCCGCAAGTGGGCAAGCCTTTGGTAACTTAATATCACCAAGCAATAACCCTACCAGTTTACCCTCTAATGGAACGGGAGGAACGATTGTTGTCCCAGGGGGTAATGGAAATGCAGGGAGCACCATTACGGCTGCTGATTTAACCCCAAGCCAAGGCGCGAACAGCAATCTTTCTAGCTTAGCGAATAGTAATGCGGGGATTACGGGTGCTGCAAACACATCTGCTACCAACGCAAATACAGACCAAACTCAATGGGGATCTGCATATCGAACATTGCATGGGTCTCACCTTCTTGACCCGCATAAAGATATGTCAAATGACCCTATCTGGGATCAAACGGATGCAACCTTTACGAATGTGTTTGCAAACAACTTTTCAGGATGTACTCAGACACTTGGATCACCCAGTGTGGTTGTTCCGCCTACAAGTCACTCATACAACTGTCTTCAAACAACTAATGCAAATCTGCAATGCTCTGTCACGCATACGCTTGGAACGAATGTGGTTCCTGCCGCACAGCGTTGTGACCCAGCAACATTTGTTACGCAGAAGCTGACTGTTTATGATAATACGCCGACCATGCCTAATCAGATTGTAACGGATAACATTTCCTGTGATGCAAATGGCATGTTACAGCACAACTTACACTCAACCCTAGTAACGCCAACGCCATCGACGTGTACTAAAACAGCACCTTATAACACAATTTGTTCGGTGACGCATGATTATTATGCAACAAAATCTGGTGGAAGAATTGGGGGAACTCAACCCCAATCATCTGTTTACCTTGGTTGGATTGCAGGCTCTTCCAATAATGTACTGAAAGTAACCCCAATAACGGGTTCGGCAAGTAGTACAACAATGAAATTTAAAGTCCAACTGATGTTTGGATACGTGGGATTGTGTAATGCTAACAGCTCCACAACATTTAACCTTCCAATGGCATCTGGTTCTAAATTGGGGCCTGTCAACCTTTCAACATACGGAAGTTGGTCGTGTTGGTCACAATACATGAGGGCATCCGCAGTTAGTAACGGTTGCACTGGTAACACATGTACCGCAACATTTAATGCTGAAACTCTTCAAGCGGGTACTTTAACTTATATTCCTGGTTGTAGGGGTGGGAGCAAGAATGGTTGTAACAGGCAGAATCGTAAGAGTCGATGGGTGCGTGGCCCCGATTATTGGGCTGCCCACGAATTTACAGCTACATATACAAAACCTTCAAATGTAATTACCGATAACGGTTGGTCAGACACAATCGCGGGCTCAGGTTGTAAAGCCAAAGCAGATGCGAATCCAGCAGGCACAGCCCCATTATCCTTTGCTTGCGCTAATGATCCATCGGGTGGCGGATCTTCATGGAACTCGCCAACAGGTGTTATTAAGCAGTCAGATATGGTTTCACCATACACAGGCATTTCCTCCTTATGTAAAGAAATGCAAGTGACAGAAACCATCCCAAGTGTGGATGGATGCGCTGCAACAAAAGCAGACCCATTATGTACTTTTGTGAGTTCAAAGATATTACCAAATGGCGACACGGAATTTACATATTCATGCAATAAAACTACTACCGCAACAACAGTCCTATCCAACTGCTCTAATGGAGCGTGTTCGGCTAATTTATGAAGATATTACATAAGATTAAATGGAAAGAAATATTTAGGAAAGCAGGTCTATTCGTCCGCTTGTTGGTTGTGATTGGCGTGATTAGTGAGCCTGTTCTATTGCCTATCCAAGCGTATGCGGTTCAGATAAACGTATCATCCACCTATGATGTAATTACAGGCTTAACAAGTGGTTCTGTAAATGCGGGAGGAACAGTTACTGGTTTCTCACATCAGGGCGTACCTGCAACACTTAATCTTATTCAAGGTGGGTGGGTAGAAAGTGCTCCAAACTGCATCACCATTGCAAATGAAATACAGGCAGGAACTGTGCCAGGTACAGTAACGTGCAATAACCCAAATCCGCCTGCTGCATGTATAACCATACCTTCGGGTGCTCAGGCATGCAGTGCCTTAATGGGGGCTTCGCCGATTACGGGTATAGATGCCAACTGCCAAGATGTGAGTGTGGCTACAACATCTACATTAATTGATACCTGTTCGCAGTACGCACAAGATCCAACTTGTACACAGACATCTTCAAACTGTATTAACACGAACTCGATAACGGGTGCCTGTGCTTCTTATGATAAAACTTATTCCTGTGTTGATAATACAAATGCAACAACGGGTACAGCGGGTGCAGGCGGGCCAACAGGCGGAACCATGACATGCCCTGGTTCAACGGACTGTTCAGATGGGTCATGTATTAATACCACGTCAGAATCAAATCCTAATTTTGGTAAAGCAATGGCCATGCAGAATGTGGCGCAGCAAATGCAATCAAATGGTAGTTGCGATCCAATAACTGGAACATGCACGGTATTCTCAGGCGATTTCGGATTTTGTAAAATATGGCCATGGGTTGGAACTAATTGCTGTAAAGAGGCAGATGCGGCAACACCAGCCCCAGACATGGCAAATTACATTAAGTTAGTACAGAAAATGAGCACGCTTAACAATTCTATTGGCATGCTTTCAGCGACGGGAACAACACCAGTAGTTGGTGCGTGGCAGGCAATGGGTAGTCCAGGAGCTGCGACTTGGGATGCTGTGACAAAGACCTTTACAAGTTCGTGGAATTCTATTGCAAAGGGAACAGCCTTAGAAATTAACACGACTGCTACCAAGAGTGTTGTTGTAACCGCTACAAATGCACTGATGGTTAGTGCTGCAAAATTTACAGCGCAGGTTTTCGGACAATCGGCGGCAAACCTTTTGTTCACTGCTGCACCAGCGGCAGGTAGTACCGCCGTTACAGGAGGGAGTGCTATAGCTGCAAATGGAGGATTGACCTCTGCGGCCGCATCAAACGGAGTGATTCTTAACCCTGCAATTGCGACCCCTTTGGGCTGGATCATGATTGCCTATACAGTGTATCAGATAGCTATGATTCTAATCGCTATTATTTTTAAATGCAGTCAGCCTCAGTATGAGTGGTCGATGAAGAAAAAGATGCTTACAGCCCATGTGATAGGTCAATATTGTGCCAACAAAATAAAGTTTCTTGGATGTGAGCGGTATGAACAGACTGGGTGTAGTTTTGCAACACCGCTCGCGAGGATTATACAAGAACAGGTTAGACCACAACTTGGCATAAGTTGGGGGACTCCAGCGGCACCAAATTGCCGAGGGCTAACTACTACAGAGTTGTCCCAAGTTGATTGGTCTTTAGTTGATTTGAGTGAATGGATAAATATCCTGAAATCAACGGGTAACTTGCCAGGGCCAGGAACTCTTGACCTGAATAGTGCAACGGGTGCTGGTAGTAATTTGGCAACATCTATTCCAGGTTCACAATTGAATACTCAACAGAGAATTCAAGACAAGCTTCAAGGGGTCGATGTGAACAATATCAACAATACTTTAAGCAATACGATGTGGTAAAAGGATGGGGCTATACCCCATCCTAACATTCATATAATTAATCCATTGCAGGGCGAATAAATGGAAGAACCTTTCCCTGATTCAAGAAATAAGCAGGTGTTTTCTTTTCTATGTTTGGGGCTACATAAACATACACCCAAGAAGGTAGCTTGGACGCTACTTTTTTTAGAATTGATAAATTATCTAGTTTGCCATCATCTGTATATTTTAGCTTATCTCCATCCAGAAGGTAAATGGAATACCCCATTGTAGAGCTATTATCACGGCTTGTTCTCATGTATGACCAATAATAAGTTTTTTCTCCATCAGTTAGCCATGACTTTTTAGTTAGTTCTGGCACGGCTATATTCCCTTCAATAGAGTATTTATGTCCTTCTAATTCAACAGTAATTTCAAAAGCCTTTGCCTCACTAAATAACTTGTAGGGATATGGTGGAATATCACGGGTGTATTTAACTTCTTTAGGAAGTGAATCTTTAATGTGGGAGTATAATAAAGTCGCCATTTTATTAGTTGCAGACGTTTCATTCTCCGCGAAACTTGTGGGCATCCATGCAAAAATATGCCCGCTAAGAACTGGCTTATAGTCGGTATTACCTCCCATTAATATCCCAAGTGCTCCTGCTCCCATGCTTCCCTCAATGCCCATGCCAACATCGAGCATTGCTCCAGTGGATTGAGCCGCAACCATCGCAACACTTGAAGCTGTATTAAGGGTTTGAAGAGGGTTTGATGTGTTTTTAGCCACCTTGACAGGCTTACTATCTTTAAGCGGCCCATCTTTCGTTGTAAGCTCCGTAAGCAGTGCAAGATTCATTGCCTTACTCATGCTTGGGTCATACTTTGAGTATTCTTCATTCAAGTGTTTTGGGCCACATGCAGTCAGTGCCATTGCTGCCGCAGCCAATCCAATCATTACCATTTTATTCATTATTTTTCTCCCTTGTGTTTTGGTGTTTAGATACTACCACAAATCTCAAAGATGCAAGTCCGAATAACGCACTATTGCGTAATTCATGTTCTGATAATGACAACCAAGCAATGCTCTAATTGTTACAAAAAAGAGTCTTTATTGGCATGGCTGGATAGTTGACAGCACATAGTATCACGCCCCATGTTCAGAAATTTATGCATTGTTATAGGGCTTCTATCCTTTTCTTTTAACGCTTATGCGGCGAATACCGAATGGTATCACGGCAAGGGTGATGGCTGGTTCTTTTATAATGAGAAAGAAGAGCCGAAAGAGGTGAAGGAAAAGCCAAAGAAAGAACCAAAGAAAGTTGCCGTTGCGCCAAAGCAGGCTGAGCCAAAGGAAAAGCCAAAGGAAAAGAAGCAATATGATGGCCCACCACCAATGTCATCTGCATGGCTAAAAGTAAATTTACCAAAATATCTAAACTTAGCATTGGATGACCCATCGCCAAAAAATGTAAGTGTTTATCTCTACCTTCAAAAACTTTCCATGGATAAAGCAAGTAAATTTGGGAAAATGGCTAAAATGGTTTCATCAACCGATCCAAAATTGGATGAGACAACCAGACGCTCACAAATGACAGCGAGTACCAAAGTGCTTGCGGCGCGGGCAAATAAAGCCAAGGAAAAGGTTCTGAGCAAGTTGGCTAAAACGACTGGGCTTTATTATTTTTATTCAAAAGACTGTACATATTGCAAGCTGTCAAACCAGCTGATGGAATCTTTTAAACGCAACTTTGGTTTTGAGGTTTTGTCTATTTCAATGGATGGGGCATCGCCATCTTCCCCCATTCTAGGAGAGAACTGGACTTTGGATAGTGGGCAATCAGCCACATTAGAAGTAATGCAGCTGCCAGCGATCTTTATCGTAAACCCAGAAAGCAAAGGTGTGAAATCTGTTGTTCAGGGCGCTGTGGCATATGAAACACTGGGAAATAGAATTTTAATGGCAGCAAACTTAAACGGTTGGCTAAGTGATAACGATTATAATATGACGAAGCCAATGAATGATGTGCCTTTCTTGTCAGATGATAGCGGAAAAGCAATGAATACAAATAAAGATGGGTTTGTAGATCCGAGTGTTATTTTAACTGGGTTGTCAGATAAATAGTGAGATAGGGGTAGGCATGAGAAAAGTAAGTATTTTGTTATTGATGTTAATCACATTCGGAACTTCTGCGAATGCAAATTTATCACAGCAAATGGATAATTTATTCGGTTCAATGATTAATGTTACGCCAGGGCAAGCCTATGCAGGTCAGAGAACTGGGTCACTTTCTGCGGGCAGTGTTGTTGTACGCAACAAAATAAAAAATGCGACGCTATTAGGATTTGTTGCACCTCATATTTCCGCAGGTTGCGGCGGACTGGATATGTTTGGTGGCTCATTCTCTTTTATCAATGCGGCTGAATTTGAACAGCTGTTACGTTCTATTGCTAGTAATGCAACTGGATACTTCTTTGAGTTAGCTTTGCAGGCTATGTGTCCATCATGCATGGGTTTAATGTCCGATTTGCAAGCAAAAATACAAAAATTAAATGGAATGATGGGGAACTCGTGTCAAATTGGGCAGGCCGTTGTTAATGGGGCTGTATCCATGATCCCAGAGGGAACATCATTACCTATCCCAGGAAGCGACTTGGCGGGCGTTCGGGATAAAGCTCAGCGCGATTTTACAGCGACAACTACAGCGTTCTCAGATGCATATGATTCATTCTTTCCAAAGAATAATAAAAACCCCGTAGATACTATAAAAACTGCTGCCCCTAATCAGTTAACAGCCAAAAAGTTGGTTGGTAATGTGTTATGGGGTCGATTAAAGGATTCACAGGCTGATTCATGGTTTGTAGTTGGTGGCGACCAGTTAAATCGTGAAATTATAATGAGTCTCTTGGGTACTATTGAAACATTAACAAAAGCATCAACTGATAACACAGGTGCTGCAACAACGGCATTCGCTCAAGATACCTGGCCACCAACCTTAACCTTTAAACAATTCCTAGAGGGTGATGTGAATGCTAAAGTATATGATTGCTCACTTGACCTTAATGAATGTAGGTCAAGTGCAGATGCACCCAATCCATCGACCAATAAAGCAACAAAGGTTGTGGCAATAAAAGGAATGCAAGCAAGGGTTAAGGCAATATTATTCGGCAACCCAGCAGATCCGACATTGCCGAATAATGGTTCAATAGGATTGATTAACAAATATAAAACTGCAACTGGTGTCACACTCACAGCCGATGAGAAAAATTTCATAAATAATTCGGGAACCCCTGTTCTGGCAATGGTGCGCACGCTAACAACATCGGCAGACCCGAATTCCGCAGATTTGTTTGGGAATGCCATGGTTCCAGTATTGGCGGTGGATATGGTAGAGCAGCTTATTCGAGAATACATCGAGACAGCCAAGCTCGCCATGATTGACACGAAGGAAAATCAACGGGACGTGGCTATTGCGTTCTTGAACTTGTTGCAAAAGAGAAAGGATGACCTAAATAAAGAAGTAATAGCTTTTAAGGCTAAATCAGCAGGGGTTAGTAGTGCAATCGCACTTTATAGCCGCCTGTTAGGTGTCTTGCCTACAAACTTAAGAACATATTCAGAGCCAAGTCCAATTAAAGGGGCTAAATAATGATATTTGAGATTTGGAGTATTGGCGACCCTTCTTTTTTATGGGAAATATTAAATTCAATTGCAATGGTGGCTGGCAGTAATGATTTAAAGCGAGCTGTTATGATAGCTATGCTACTCGGTGTAATTGTTATTGGATTTCAATCGGTGCAACAAGGCTCGCAAAGTATCTCACTGCAAAAACCTATTCTTGCTTGGGTAATATATATGTTGCTCTTTGGCTGGACTGCCACGGCAAACATTAATGATGTGTATAAAGGCACAACACGCTCAGTCGCAAATGTACCAGGTGGTGTGGTTGCGGTTGGCAGTTGGATTTCGAGCATTGGTTATTGGATGACTGAAAAATTTGAACAGTCATTCTCGCTACCAAAAATGACCAAAGATGGATTTGCCAGAGATGTTGATTACGTCTTAATGGCGAGGTCCCTGAATATTGGCTCTGCTGATGGAGCGATGGGACTAAATACTTCGATGGGAAATACGCTACATAGTTATCTAAAAGATTGTACAGCTGTTGGTTTGAGTAAAGGCCTTATAGATAAGAATGTTTTGGAGAAGAGTGGCACTTCATTAGTGGACATGAAATTTAACTCTAGTGTATTTGCCTTTAAATCATATCTTAACCCTTCATTTCCAAATGGCCAGGCTTTGCAGTGCGATACAGGACATGCCAGTGTCGTTGCAGCATTTGCAGCAGGTGGGCCATTAGATTCGGCTTTAGGAAACATGCTTGCCGCACAGATGAATGTTGCCAGTGGCAGTGTTGCATATTCCTCTATGCAAAATGCATTGGATGTATTGGTTGGGGTTGGTAAAGATTCACGAGCATATATTCAAAATGCTATTGTAAAAAATATGATGCCTTTGGCAGTAGGTAATCAATTGCTACAGGCGGGGTCTCCTGCATCGGTAGCAATTATGACAAATGCAATCGAGAAGAAACGAATTCTTGAGGCTTCTGAAGCAAGTTTATTTATGCGGTATGTGCATCCTCTCATGACGTTCATGGAAGGGTTTATCTATGCTCTAACGCCAATCATAGCTGTGCTTGTAGCCGTTGGAACTATGGGTATGTCACTAGCAGGGAAATACCTTCTCATGCTACTTTGGATACAGTTATGGATGCCTGTCTTGGCGATAGTAAACTTGTACCTAAACATGTCTGTTCAAGGACGTATGGCTTCGCTTCAAGATGGCTTGAAAGGGAATATAGACCCAACTTCTATCATGGGGCAAATTCAAATGCACAGTACCATGGCAGATTGGCTGGCTACTGCTGGTACGCTTGCCGCTGCTACGCCTGCTTTGGCGTTAATGTTGGTCTATGGCTCCGCTGTAACCGCCACGCATTTAGCTGGAAGATTAGGCGGCAATGAAACCGTTGATCCTGATGTTGCATCGCCAGACCCAATGAAAAATAGACCCGTTTTGGACATGGCATCACAGGCAACGCATTCAACACTCGATGGTTTGCAAGGCTCTGGTACTGGTGTGACGCAAGGAATACAGATGGGTAAAGCTTTAGACCATAGTGTGCAAAGTGCTGCTCAAAAAGCAACGCAATCACAGCATGCTTTAACATCGCAATTAAGTGCATCGCACGGCTCAACTGAAGGATATGGAAGACAAGTAAATGCTGGCGAGTCTCTCAAACAATCAATCAGTGCGCATGGTGATGAAACGAAAACATTTCTTGAGAGTAGCTCTGCTGAAGCAGCCAGTAGCTTCTCTTTTCAAGGTCAGCAAAAAACAGACTTCAAAGCTGGTTATGAGGCGAGTATTGCGAATGGTGCGGGAGGGAGAAAAGCAGCACGGGCGGGAGTTCAAGCTGCGCTAGGGCGCAATGCAACTGATTCCGAAGTGGACACTGCCATGGAGCAATATAACTCTAAGCATAGTGAGTCAGATAGTGCTCAAACACAGGCAGGTTTTGCTCAAGCATTGCAACATGACGTGACGAACGGAAAGGTTTTAACTGAGCAAGAAGGATGGACAAAGCAAAATGCTAGTAACTTGTCCAATGCATATTCTACGTCTGCAACAGACGCACAATCATACTCGGAAGTAGATAGTGCAAGAGCAAGCTTTCAGGCCGCAGGTGGTGGGCAGACCAAAAACATATTGGGTGATCGGTATTATAATGATAGCGAAGTTGTGAATGCTAGAAACGAGGTCATTCAGGGTGGTGGAACAGACCAAGAGCAAGCCGCCAGAGCAGAAGAAATGCAAGAGAGAACGAACAAATATCTGCAAGCTGGAACATTTCAAGGTGGGAATGAGGCAAATAGGGCTGCTTATGCTGCTGCAATGGATACAGCTGCTGCGCATGGTGATATAAAATCACTGAAAGATTTAGCGAAACCAACGAACCTTTACATGGGAGGTTCTGAGCTTAATCAAGATGCTTCCGCAAGGAATAGTGCTGTTGGAAGTGATGCGAAAAATGCAGGTAAGAATGTGAGCCCTGCTAATAACATAGCAGCACCAAGTGAAGTCCCTGCGTCTGTACAGAATACAGTAGGCGATGTAGAGGAAAGGTTGGCTGGCTCTGAGGCGGAAGTGAGAAATCAAGCAGCAGTGGACATGGGCCAAGTTGGAAAACAAGGGCAGGCAAACACTGCCGCAGCGAATCGTAAGAATGGGGTAGAGGCTGCGAGTCAAATAGCGCACAAACTAGAGACACATAATGGTGCGGAATATATGAACCAAATAGGGCAACAAACGGAGAAAACGGTTACTGATGGGTTGACAACAGGTGGGCAGGTTGCTGCGGGTGCAGGGAAAGATGTTGCTCAAGCTATAGGTGCTGCGGCGGGAGCTGCTTCAGCAACTGATGGAAGCTATTGGGATAAGGCGAAAGCAGCACTAAATGCAGCAAATGAAAGTGTTATGCATGGAACAGGCACTCTTGGAATGGCAAAAGAGGCAATTGGCTCTATGGCGGCAGGAGTAGGGGCTGTATCAGCACTTATAGATAGCGGTAGCGGCGCAAGTATGGAAGATATTGAAAAGACGTTTAACGAAGCCTCTATGAACTATATCAGTGAAAATGGCGGGACTTATAGTAAAGATGACTCATTTATGGCTTGGCAGTCTAAAGCAGGTGATCTAGCAGAGGCATATGCTAAAGACCAAGGGCTTACTAATGCGCAATCAGCATTATATGGGGCTGCGGCTGCGACTGGTGCGGGAGTGACAACAGCGACTGGTCAAAATACGAGATTAAACGATGCGATTGAAGGTGTGATGGCAGAGAATAAGGCGTTATTTACAGCCAGTGATGGAACAGTCGATTCCGATTCACTAGGTAAAGTAAATCAGGCGGTTATTGGGGGCTTGCAATTAAGTGGAGTAAATAACAATGGTATCGGGCTAAAACAAGTGAAGGGATTAGACCAAATGTTAGGTCTAAAAAATTAGAAGATTTATAGTGTAACCTCTCGGCACTAAAATTGCCGAGAGGTCTTAATGACTAAGTATTATATACGTGTTTATTGTCAAGGACTTTGCTAAGATTAATATCGGTGGATATTATTCAAAGGGAAGAGTTCCATAATATCGTCAGTAAACTGAAATAATGGCATATCATCAAACGAAGTTCTATCGTCCGCATCATCATCGTCTTGTTGTTCCTTGTGCGTGATTGGTGTGGAAACCTGTTGCTCATATTGCTTAAGACTCCGAACATACAAGGCAAAGCAAAGAGGGTGAGCTAGGTATCGCAATGACGCACTCGCGCAAGCACTTGTATATACAGTTTTCGGTGGGTTTACCTTTATTGCCGCATATTTAATTTTACGCAACTTATTCGCATGTTGAATACAAGGGTATCCAGCAATAGTCATCATACCAAGCATGAACATTGCTGAGTAAACAGCATATTTAATTGTTTCAAATGGCGCACCCATAAAAGCCAGTACAAGAATAGAAAGTGTTGCCAATAATGGCGCGACAATGAAAAAGCCGCGTTTGATAGTGCTTTTGAAGGCTGTATCAATAGCCAATGCTGCCAAGCCATAACCAAAAAACATAAATGCAACAGCAAGAACACCATAGAAGAACTTGCCTTCTGAGAAAATGGCTACGATAAAGGTTAATTGTGATGTTAAAAATGCAAATAAATCGACCATGATATATTCTCCTTTGTGTTATTTCTTTATTTATACTACCACAAATCTCAAAGATGCAAGTGGAGCATGTCAATGTCCGACTTTTTCATCAATCCACGTTTTCAGCAATGATTGATATGGCTGTGCTGTTATGGAAGTTAATGTCATTTTATGCTAGTTAGTGTCTTAAAGCATGATGCTAATTAATGTCATATTCTATAACATATTAGAATATATAGTTTATTTACGTATGGGCATTGTCTAATATTCCCATCATTAGGGTGCCAAATCATACTTGGCCCTTTTCTGAACATGAGCAGGCTCGTTTAGAGCTTGTTTATAGCCTCAAGACTTTAAAAGGTGGCCGGGACCCAACAACTAGAGCTGTCTTTAGAAACTTGTCTGGTTCTAAGAAAGCAATTTATTTGCTTGAAATGGATTGGCTGTCCCTACCTAGGCTCACCCCAGGAAGAATATTCTCAGCATCCCCACATACAACAGATGGCAACCTAAGCGGCCAAGATTTATGGGTTGATATTCCAGCTGAAGGTGTTGAAACATTCACCTTAAAAGATGCACAAGCCAGATTAAAAAGCACCAGTCTCTATGAAGCATTTAATGAAGATGTTTTATTACCCGAAACAAAAGTCTTTCACTGGTTCGGTAGTGATGGTTCTGAATACTGGTTGCCAATCATTGAAGTTATCCGAAAAATTTTTGTCCGCTCACCAGAAATGGCTCGTGCAATTATCATGTATGATGGTTGGAGTGAGCTAGTTAAAGAGTTTTCGCTGCATGATGATACCTTAGAAATTACACTTACCAATCATCCACAGAGAGGTGATATTTTTTACCTGTCTCTTATTGCTGCTAAGCCCAGCTTATTTAAGGCATGGTCTTCAGTTGCCAACCATCTTCCGCGAACTAGTTCCGGTGTTTCTATTGGCCTCGCTTGGCCATTTAATGAGAAAATATCTATTCATGCTACCGCCAAGAAAAAAGGTTCCCAGTTTTGGATTCAAGAGTTGCTAGATGTATATGATATAGACATACCATATACATCTGTTGTTCCAAGCCACCCAAGCTATGTAACTAGGATTTATGATGATAAAAGAATTCAAAGTAAAGCTAGCGATCCAGAGAACATTTCTGAAGAAACTAAAAATAACACCGTCGCATCAAATAATATGATAACCGGTTCGACAGTTTTACAAAAATCTTCAGCAAAAGTGTATATTCATATCCAAACCAATTCATTATCAGATTTTGATGAAATAAAAATTGAGCCTGAATATAATGATAAATATGAAAAATCTACAGTTATCGACCTAAATAAAACAATAAACGCTAAGCCTAAAAAGACTGGTGAAGTTGAAGAAGTTGATAGTCAACTTACGGATGATATTTCTACAAAAGATAATGAAGCTATGCAGGGGGGTGCTGGAGCCAGAACAAAGGAGGCCGAAAACCGAGAGCCTCTTGGTGCCAACCTGAAGGGCTTTGTAGAAGCAATTAACCATACCAAGAAGAACCTTGGAGATAAAGCAAGACTCAGCTGGGTCGTAAGAGAAAGACGAATGGAACTACCAACAAACTGTGGTTCTAGGTGGTTCTTAAAAATTGATAACGAAATAGCTCGATCATGGTGCATGGCACGCATCACCCTCAAAGGCACAGATTACTACTTTCTTGAGATTGGTAGAGGAGAAGATGAATTAAAATTCTCTTTATCTACACTTATGATAACTAATATAGACAATACTGCGAATCCTGTTGAATGGGTAGAGGAGATGGTTAAAAATAATGGGCATTGGGACACACAATATTTTGAGGACAACGATGTTGAGTTTAAGAGACTGCATCATCAGTATAAAACACGCGATGCTTGGGGGGTATACCTTGCAAAGTGCATAAGCACCTATTCTAACACTTAATTATGAGAGACTGTAAGTTAGATTGTGTATCTGCTTATATTCCCCTAGGAGATAAGCCCGATGAAACAATCAGAAATAGAAGCCTTCGGCCGCAAAGCGGCGCAAGGCATTAAGACAGAAAAAGACTTATGTGATTTCAGCCGAATATTGAAAAAGGTTGCGGTTGAAACGGCCTTAAATGCGGAGCTTGGTGAGCATTTAGGCTATGACAGGCATGACCAATCTAATAACATCAACAGTCGCAATGGCTATTCCAGTAAAACCATCATCACCGAAGATGGTCAGTTTGAGGTTGCCATTCCATGTGATCGTGAAGGCTCCTTTGAACCAGAGTTGGTGAAGAAGCATCAAACACGCTTAACGATGATGGATGACAAAATTCATTGCCTTTATGCCAAAGGCATGAGTACCCGAGAAATAGTTGCTACAT
>Ga0316204_10002926_pt1 | contig 36350 bp, 34 predicted proteins | sample 6monrhotite_MG_2_FD_205661 | JGI IMG/M metagenome (GOLD analysis project Ga0316204, IMG submission 205661) | Microbial mat bacterial communities from mineral coupon in-situ incubated in ocean water Damariscotta River, Maine, United States -... | ecosystem: Environmental > Aquatic > Marine >... | reverse complement strand
CCTCCTACCCGATCCCCGAAGTGATCCGCGGCATCAACTCGGCCTTCCTGCATGCCCGCGCCGTGAACCCCGATGTCGAGTTTCGCGTGGTCTGGGCCTATACCTGGTTCGACCCGGCGGTCGAGGCGGAGGCCGCACAGGCGCTGATCGATCAGGGCGCTGATGTGATCATGCAGCACACCGATTCCACCGCGCCGATGACGGTGATGGCCGACGCAGGCGTCATCGGCTTTGGCCAGGCCTCGGATATGGCGCAATTCGCACCCGCGCCACGCGTCACCTCGATCATCGACGACTGGGCCCCCTACTACATCGCCCGCGTTCAGGCAGTGATGGATGGCACCTGGGAAAGCACCGATACCTGGGATGGCATCGGGGCTGGCATGGTCGGCATCGGCGAGATGTCCGACGCGCTTCCCCAAGACGTCCGCGACCGGGCGATGGCCCTGGCCGAAAGCATCGCCGATGGCAGCTACCAACCCTTCACCGGCCCGATCAACCGGCAGGATGGCTCGGTCTGGCTGGCCGAAGGCGAAGTGGCCGATGACGGCACGCTTGCCGGCATGAACTTCTATGTCGAGGGCATCACCGGCGAAGTGCCGAACTGATCCCTGCCAAATGCGACCCGGAAAGGCCCGCCCAACCCGGCGGGCCTTTCTGCATGGGTCACCCCCATTTCATCTTGGCGAACGATACCTCCGCCCATTGCCCGGCAAGCGGTGCGGGTGCAGCCGTAAGGGGAGGCATCCGACAGCGCGGCCCGCACCTGCCGCCGCCACAATTGCACGATCCGACACCGCCATCTTGCCCCGCTTGTGCATCCATGCCACCACACCCTCCATGATCCACGATTTCCTCATTGTCGGCGGCGGCATTGCCGGCCTCTCGGCGGCGGCGCAGCTCTCACATCTGGGCAGTGTTCTGCTGCTCGAATCCGAGCCGGCGCTGGCCTTTCACGCGTCCGGCCGCTCGGCAGCACTTTTTGAACCCAATTACGGCAATGCCCCCACGGTCTCGCTCAGTCAGGCTTCCGCCGACCACCTGCACACCACCCCCGGCCTGCTCGGCCCGCGCGGGTTGATGTTCCTGGCCGGACGCGGCGAAGAGGCGCTGCTCGACGCCGATATATCTGCGATGGCCCTCGCGCCGATGAGCGTCGGCGAGGCTTGCGCCATGGTGCCGATCATCGACCCCGGCCACGTCACCGCCGCCGCGTATCACGCTGCCGCTTGGGATATCGACACCGACCGCATGATCCAGGGCTACGCGCGGGAAGCGCGTGCAAATGGAGCCACGATCATCACCGGTGCCAGCGTCACCGCCATCACCCGCCAGGACGGCCAGTGGCGCGTCACCACCGCCACCGAAACCTACACGGCCCGCAACCTCGTCAATGCCGCCGGGGCCTGGGCCGACCAGATCGCCGAAATGGCTGGCATCGCCGCCATCGGGCTTACCCCCCTGCGCCGCTCGATGGCGCGCATCCCTGCCCCCGGAGGCCGTGATGTCAGCGCCTGGCCGATGCTGATCGGCGCGGGCGAGACCTGGTATGCCAAGCCCGACGCCGGCAAATGGCTGATCTCACCCGCCGAGGAGGACCCGGTGGATACCCCCCATGATGCCTGGGCCGATGATATGGTGCTGGCCGAAGGCATCGCCCGCTATCAGCCCTATGTCACCGAAGAAGTCACCCGGCTGGAAACCTCCTGGGCGGGACTGCGGACTTTCGCGCCCGACCGCACGCTGGTGCTCGGCCCGGCTCCTGGCAGGCCCGATTTCATCTGGGTCGCGGGCCAGGGCGGCTACGGGTTTCAGACCGCCCCCGCCGCAAGCCAGCTTGTCGTCGATCTGATCGCAGGCCGCCCCCCGGCGCTGGATGCAGGCACCGTCGCTGCCCTCAGCCCGGAGCGCTTCGCATGACGCGGGACTTTTCCCTGCCGGTCTTGCCCGACCCCACCCCCGATGCGCGCCTCTCCGCGCCCGCTACCCGGCGCAATCTCGATCCGATCCGCGCCATCCTGCGGGCCCATGCCCCTCAATCCGGGCGCGCGCTGGAACTCGCCGCAGGCACCGGCGAACACGCGTTGGCCTTCGCCCATGCCTTTCCCGGCCTTGAATGGCAGCCCACCGATATCGACGCGGGCCGCCTTGCCTCTATCGCCACCTGGGGCGCGCTTTTCGGGCCCGACACCCTGCGCGCGCCGCTGCCGCTTGACGCCGCCACCCCCGGTTGGTCGGACACCCACGGCCCGGTTGAGATGATCTTGCTGGTCAACCTGCTGCATCTCATTTCCGACGACGATGCCGCAACCGCCCTGACCGAGATCACACGCGCCCTTTCCCCGGGCGGCACCGCGTTCCTTTACGGCCCCTTCCTGCGCGACGGTCAGCCAACCAGCGATGGCGACGCCCGCTTTCACACCAGCCTGCGCGCCCAGGACCCCACCACCGGCTACAAGGATCTGGCCTGGGTGCAGCACCGCCTGCGCCCGCTCAGCGTCAGAGTGGCGGAAATGCCCGCCAACAACCTCATGCTGATTTCCCGCGCCGCCCTTTGATCCGCGTCAATGCGGCCCCTATCAAAGCGTGATCTGCCGGACGGGCCCTATTGCCGGAACCCGGAGCCTCAGATGAGCTGGACCCAGAAACAAGATGACATGAAAACCGCCCTGCGGGCGCTGAACAAGGCCAATCCCGAGGTCACCAAGGGCTTTGACACGCTTGGCGCGGCCGCCAAATCCGACGGCGTGCTGGACCTCAAAACCAAGGAACTGATCGCCGTCGCCATCTCGGTCACCGACCGCTGTGAGCCTTGCATCGGCTTTCACATCGCCGCCCTGATCAAGGCCGGTGGCAGCCGCGCCGAATTGGCCGAGGCGCTTGGAATGACGATCCAGATGGGCGGCGGGCCTTCGCTGATGTATGCCGCCAAAGCGCTGGAATGCCACGACGAATTCACCGCCCGCGATGCCTGAAACGGCGGCTTGCAGCATCAGACGAGACCGGGCAATCGACCGATATGATATTTTCGCGACCTTGACCCGCGGCAAGGCACCTGGCGACATGATCTGCTAAACTAACCCTTGTCAGAAGCGCCGGGAACGGCGTTCCACCCCGGCGCGACGCACGGAGGTAAAGACATGCGATTTCTAACAATTCCAACACTCATCCTGGTAGCCGTTGCTGCGTTTTTCGCCGCAACGGGCGGTGTTGAGGCCGCACCGGCATCGGCCACCACACATCTGAACGTGCGGTCCGGTCCGGGTACGGGGTTCAGCGTCATTGACACGCTCGACCCCGGCGAAGTGGTCGATATGACCGAATGTCAGGCCAGCGGCTGGTGCTACATCACCCATGCCGGGCCGTCAGGATGGGTCAGTTCGACCTATCTGACCGCGATTCCCGGGGCTGGCGTTCCCGACCCGGGGTGCCGGTTCAACTTGGTGATAACCGCCGATGGACCCCGATTTTCCATCACTTGTGGCGATGGCACCGGTGGCGCTGGTGCTGGTGCTGGTGCTGGCGGAGCAGCCCCGCCCGCTGGCCCAAATCAGGTCTGTTTCTATGACGACCCCAACTATACCGGCGCGGGTTTCTGCCGGGGTCCGGTGCTTCTCAATTCCCTGCCAACCGATGCCGATGACCGGATCACATCGGTGCTGATCAATGGCGCTGTCGAGGTTCGGCTGTGTCAGGACATCAATTTGGGCGGCTATTGCCGGGTTGTCAGCAACAGCGAAGGCCAGCTTGGCGGGCTCCTGAACAACCGGGTCTCGTCGCTCCAGGTCTTTGCCGGATCCGCACCGCCGCCACCGCCGGCAGGAAATCGCGCCTGTTTCTACGATCTGCCCAATTTCGGTGGCGAAAACTTCTGCCGGGGCGTTGTCACGCTGAACAACCTGCCAACCGATGCCGATGACCGGATCACCTCGGTCCAGATCACCGGCGCGGTGCAGGTGCGGCTCTGCCGGGATCCCAATCTGGGCGGGTTCTGCCGCGTCGTTACCGGCAGCGAGAACGTGTTGGGCGGGTTCTTGAACAACGAGGTCTCGTCGCTTCAGGTTTTCATTCCGTAAGGAAGGGCCAACACATTGAGAAAGGAACGGGCGGTCGCAGGGCCGCCCGTTTCAAATGGCTCAGCGCATCAGACGGCCAAGTACGTCATCCATGACCGAGCCATCGCCATCGGCATCCAGCAACTGGCTGAGCATCGCAGCCGCACCACCGGTCTGCGCGCCTTCGCCCGCCTGCCCGGTCTGACCGCCACCAAGCATACCACCGATCATTCCCATCAGGCCCTGCCCGCCCGATGGCGCGCTTTCGGCCGTCAGCATCCCGTCAATCGCGCTATCGGGCACCTGACGTTGCAGCCCGCCCTGCGCCATCGCAGCCAGCGCAGGCAGAAACTGCTGCACCACCGACGTGTCGACGCCCGCGCGGGACGCGGCTTCGCTTGCCAGATCCTCGGTCTGGGTCCGCCCACCCAACAGCCCGGAAAGGAAATCCATTCCCTGAGCCTGGCCCTGCGGGCTGGCAGCGGCGGCGGCATCGTCGAAATTCACGGCCTGGTCTTCGCCACGCAGCGACCCCAGCAGCGTTCCCAAACCGCCCGATTGCGCCTGCCGGTTCGCCGCCGAGCCAATTGCCGGGGCCAGCATTTCGGTCAGGCTATTGGCCTGTCCCTCGTCCAGGCCCAGTTGCGTGGCAAGCTGCCCCAGCCCCTGACCGCCCTGCGCCTGTTGCAGCATTCTCAATATCGACATCAAAATTCTCCTTTCGCAGATTTGGACCCGCTGACACCGATGGTCACCACGATTGGCCCCGACGGAAAAGGGATAAAACAAAACCTCCGACGATGCGCCCGGTCTTTGCCGGGCTCACCCATCCACGCGGATTACCGCGTTTTTCGGGTCATAGGGGCTGTCCTCGGTAATCTCGGCATCCCAGAGCTTGTCGAACATCTTGACCTTGAGCCTTTGGCCGGGAACCGCCAGATCCGGGGTAACATAGCCCATGCCGATGGATTTTCCGAAGGCCACGGAATAGCCCCCCGACGTCAGGCGGCCCACCTTGGTGTCGCCGTCATAGAGCGCCTCGCGGCCCCAGGGGTCGGCATCGTCCGGCCCGTCGATCAAAAGCGTCACGCATTTTGACCGGATGCCCTTGTCCTGCATCGCCGCCTTGCCGTGGAAATCCTTGTCCAGATCGACGAAACGCGGCAGATCCGCCTCAAGCGGGGTCGCATCACGGCCGAGTTCGGTGCCGAAGGCGCGATAGGATTTCTCCTGCCGCAGCCAGTTCTGCGCCCGCGCGCCGACCAGCTTCAGCCCGTGTTTTTCCCCGGCTTTTTCGAGCAGGTCAAAGAGGTAATTCTGCATCTCGATCGGGTGGTGCAGCTCCCAGCCAAGCTCACCGGTATAGGCCACGCGGATGGCGTTGACCGGGCACATGCCAAGTTCGATCCGGCGCGCGGTGAGCCACGGGAAGCGCTTGTTCGAGAGCGCCGTATCGGGATCGGCATCCTTGATCACGTCGCGCAACACGTCGCGCGATTTCGGGCCGGCGATGGCGAAAACGCCCCATTGCGATGTCACGTCCTGAATCTCGATATAGCCGAATTCGGGGGCCTTATCGGCGGCCGCCTTGCGCAGGTAGTCGGCGTCATATTCGCTCCAGGCCCCGGCGGAAACGAGGTAATAGTCATCTTCGCCATTCCTGACGATGGTGTATTCGGTGCGCGTGGTGCCATGCCCCGTCAGCGCATAGGTCAGGTTGATCCGGCCCACTTTCGGCAGCTTGTTGCAGGTGAACCAGTCCAGAAACGCGGTGGCACCGGGGCCTTTGACGACATGCTTGGTAAAGGCCGTGGCGTCGATCAGGCCGACGCCTTCGCGGATCGCCTTCGCTTCCTCGACGGCATATTGCCACCAACCGCCCCGGCGAAAAGACCGCGCGTCATGGTCGAAGTTTTCCGGTGCGTCGAGCGGCCCGAAATAATTGGGACGCTCCCAGCCATTGACGAACCCGAACTGCGCCCCGCGCGCGGCCTGCCGGTCATAGGCGGGCGAGCAGCGCAACGGGCGGCAGGCGGGGCGTTCTTCATCCGGGTGATGCAGGATATAGACGTGGTCGTAGCATTCCTCGTTCTTGCGCGCGGCATACTCGGTCGTCATCCAGCTCTGCGAATAGCGTTTGGGATCGAGGCTGGCCATGTCGATCTCGGCCTCGCCATCGACCATCATCTGCGCCAGGTAATACCCCGTGCCGCCCGCCGCCGTGATGCCGAAAGAAAACCCTTCCGCCAGCCACATGTTGCGCAGGCCCGGTGCCGGGCCAACCAGCGGATTGCCATCGGGCGTATAGCAAATCGGGCCGTTGAAATCATCCTTGAGGCCGCTTTCCTCGCAGGACGGCACGCGGTGGATCATCGCCATATATTGCTCCTCGATCCGCTCCAGATCGAGCGGGAAGAGATCGGCGCGGAAACTGTCGGGCACGCCATGTTCAAAGACCGCCGGCGCGCCTTTTTCATAGACCCCCAGGATCCAGCCGCCGCGTTCCTCGCGCACATAGGATTGAGCATCGGCATCGCGCACAACGGGGTGCTCGGCACCGCCTTCGGCGCGGTATTTCACCAGCGCGGGGTCCTGATCCATGACGATGAACTGATGCTCGACCGGAATTGCGGGCATCTTGATGCCAAGCATTTTCGCGGTGCGCTGCGCGTGGTTGCCGGACGCCGTCACCACATGTTCGGCGGTGATGGTGATCTGCTCGTCGCTGGCCACCAGATTGCCGCCCCTTTCGACCATTTTAGAGCAGGTGACCTCCCACGCCGCCCCGTTCCAGTGGAACGCATCGGCCTGCCATTTGCGTTCGATAACCGCGCCGTGCTGGCGGGCCCCCTTGGCCATTGCCTGGGTCACATCGGCGGGGTTTATATAGCCGTCGGTGGCGTGATAGAGCGCGCCTTTCAGGTCTTCGGTGCGGATCAGCGGCCAACGCGCCTTGATCTCATCGGGGGTCAGGAATTCATAGGGCACGCCGCAGGTTTCGGCCGTCGAGGCGTAGAGCATGTATTCATCCATACGCGCGTCGGTCTGCGCCATGCGCAGGTTGCCCACCACCGCAAAACCCGCATTGAGGCCGGTTTCGGCCTCAAGCTCCTTGTAGAACTCTACCGAATATTGATGGATATGGGTGGTCGCGAAGGACATGTTGAAAAGCGGCAGCAGACCGGCGGCATGCCATGTTGACCCCGAGGTCAGCTCATCGCGTTCCAACAGCATGACATCGTCCCAACCGGCCTTTGCCAGATGATAGGCGATCGAGGTTCCGACGGCACCGCCGCCGACGACAAGGGCTTTGACTTGGGTTTTCATGGGGGCAGCACTCCGCTCACCGAAATTTCTGCCGCCAATCTGGCGAAAAACGCAAAATCAGGACAGGTCCACCCGACCATTATCGGCACATTTCCGACGCGCGGGGTGGATTATTGACGCAGGCACCGGGCACTACCCGGGCGCGATCCACCGTAAAAAGTGACACATGTGTCACAAAAAAATGACGGAGGTGTCATTTATCGGCGGAGCTGCGTGCCGCGGGGCACCGGAAATGCGTTAGCCGAAAATTCTTTTTGAAGAATTTTTCGTGCCCAAGAATATTCAAAAATATTCTTCTGCGCGGCCCGCGTCACAACATGCTTGGCACGACCAGATCGGGCGGGCGGTGGCCATCGGCAAAGGTTTTGATATTGATCAAAACCTTTTCGCCCATCTCAACCCGGCCTTCGACAGTGGCCGAGCCCATATGCGGCAGCAGCACCACATTGTCCAATTCACGCAGGCGCGGGTTCACATCCTTGCCATGTTCAAACACATCCAGGCCCGCCCCCGAAATCTCGCCCGTGCGCAACATCCGGGTCAGCGCGTTTTCGTCGATCACCTCGCCGCGCGAGGTGTTCACGATAACGGCGGAGGGCTTCATCAGTTTCAGCCGCCGCGCGTTCATCAGATGAAAGGTCGAAGGCGTGTGCGGGCAGTTGATCGACAGGATATCGACCCGCGCGATCATCTGGTCGAGGCTCTCCCAATAGGTTGCCTCAAGCTCGGCCTCGATATCTTCATGCAACCGGCGGCGGTTGTGGTAATGCACCTGCATGCCGAACACCGCCGCGCGGCGCGCCACGGCCTGCCCGATCCGGCCCATGCCCAGAATGCCAAGCCGCTTGCCGCCGATGCGCCCACCCATGAACGCGGTCGGGGCCCAACCGCCCCATTTGCCTGCCTGCATCGTGGCCAGGCCTTCGGGAATGCGGCGGGTAACGGCGAGGATCAGCGCCAGTGTCATGTCGGCGGTGTCCTCGGTCACGACGCCGGGCGTGTTGGCCACCAGAATGCCCCGCTGGCGCGCGGTGTGCACGTCGATATGATCGACGCCCGCGCCATAATTCGCGATCAGTTTCAGCTTTTCACCGGCCTGTCCCAACAGCCCCGCATCAATCGTATCGGTCACGCAAGGGACAAGGATATCGGCCCGGCGCATGGCCGCCACCAGCTCTTCGCGGCTCATCTGGGTATCGGCGTCGCGCAGTTCGACATCGAAAAGCTCCGACATCCGCGTTTCGACGGCTTCCGGCAACCGTCGCGTTACGACAACACTCAGCTTCTGACCTGGCATGGCACATATCCCTTTGCTGGCTTTGCGGGCCTTTCCATGACACTCTCTTATCCACGTTGGGGGCGCAAGACAGTGCGCGCAAACAGCGACAAAAACACCAATGAGGCCACAAAAACCGGGCCCTATGAGCAGGCAAGTTTGACCATGAAACGCATTTGGACGGGCGTCGTTCTGGCTTTGGCCATCGGGCTGGGCGCGGGCGGCGCGGGGGGCACACCGGCACAGGGGCCGATCGCGTCGGCACCGGATACGGCCATCGGCCCGGAGACCGGGCTGCCGTTGCCGCGCTTTGTGTCGATCAAGGCGGCCGAGGCGTTCGCCCGGCGCGGGCCATCGCGTAGTCACCGCATCGATTGGGTGTTTCAGCGTCGCAACATGCCGATGCAGATTGTCGCCGAATATGGCCATTGGCGCCGCGTGATCGACCGCGACGGGGCCGGCGGCTGGATGCATTATGCGATGCTGTCGGGCGTGCGAACCGCCATTGTCGAGGTCGACATGCTGGAATTGCGCGCGCGCCCCGACCCCGACGCGCCGGTGCGTGCGCAGGCCGAAATGGGCGTGATCGCCTTTGTCGAGGAATGCGCCGACAACTGGTGCCTGCTGGAGGTCGGCGGACGCAGTGGATGGGTGCCCGATACCACGCTCTGGGGTGTGGAACCGGGCGTCGATTTCGACTGATCCGGGCCGAGGAGCTAATCCGCCAGCCCGCGCCCTTTCAACAGCGCATCGACCCCCGGCATCCGGCCACGAAACGCGGTATAGAGCGCATCGGCCTCCTGGCTGCCGCCCGCCGACAGGATGAAGGCCTCCAATCGTTTCGCGGTTTCGGCATCGAAGGGGTCTCCGGTCTCCTCAAAGGCCTGAAACGCATCGGCATCCATCACCTCGGACCACATGTAGCTGTAATAGCTCGAGGAATAGCCGTCACCGGCAAAGACATGCGCGAATTGCGGCGTTGCATGGCGCATGGCGATGGCGGCAGGCATCTTGATGCGCGCCAGTGTTGCGGCTTGGGCGGCCATCGGATCGGCCGGGGCGGCACCCTCGTGAAAATCCAGATCGACCAGCGCCGAGGCGACATATTCGACGGTCTGGAACCCCATGTCATAGGTCTGCGCCGCCAACAGGCGCGCCAGCAGATCGGGCGGCATCGGTTGCCCGGTTTCGGCGTGAAGCGCGTGTTTTTCCAGCACCTGCGGCAGATCGAGCCAGTGTTCATAAAGCTGGCTCGGCAATTCCACGAAATCGCGGGCCACCGACGTGCCCGAGATCGAGCCATATGTGACATCCGACAACATCTGGTGCAGCGCATGGCCAAATTCGTGGAACAGCGTCCGGGCGTCGTCATAGGATAACAGCGCCGGGTCGGATTTGGCGAAATTGCAGACATTGACCACGATGGGGCGGGTCTCGCCATCCAGTTTCGACTGGCTCCGCATGGCCGAGCACCACGCGCCCGAGCGTTTCGAGCCGCGCGCGAAGTAATCGCCCAGAAACACCGCCATGTGACGGCCGTTGCGCGTCACTTCCCAGGCGCGCACATCGGCGTGGTACATCGGGGCATCGAGCGGCGTGAATTCCAGCCCAAACAGGCGATTGGCGCAATCGAAGGCGGCTGCGATCATCCGGTCAAGCTGGAAATAGGGCTTCAGCGCCGCCTCATCGAGATCATGTTCGACCCGGCGGCGTTTCTCGGAATAATAGCGCCAGTCCCAGGGCGCGAGGTCGCCGTTGACGCCATCGGCCTGCATCATCGTGGTCAGGATGGCGGCATCGGCCTCGGCCTGGGCGCGGGCCGGGGCCCAGACCTGCATCAGCAGGTCGCGCACATTGTCCGGACTGCCCGCCATCTCGGTTTCCAGCTTGTAGGCGGCAAAGCTGTCATAGCCCAACAGCGCCGCGCGTTCCGCGCGAAGCGCCAGCGTTTCCGCCGCGATGGCGCGATTGTCGGTGTCGCCGCCATTGGCCCCGCGCGCGGCCCAGGCCTTTTGCGCCTTTTTGCGCAGATCGCGGCGCGGGGAAAATTGCAGGAACGGCACGATCAGCGAGCGCGACAGCGTTACCACGGGGCCGTCTGCGCCCTTTTCACGGCCTGCGGCACGGGCGGCGGCGATGACGAAATCGGGCAGGCCGTCCAGATCCTCCTCGGCCAGGTCCATGAACCAGCCGCGTTCCTCGGCCAGCAGGTTTTGCATGAAGGTGGTGCCCAGAACCGCGAGCCGGGCTTTCACTTCGGTCAGCCGGTCGCGGTCGGCGGACCCCAACGCGGCCCCGGCGCGGGTAAATGACCGGTGCGTCAGCATCAGGACACGGGCCTGTTCATCGCTGAGCCCGAGGCTGTCGCGGGCATCCCAAAGCGTGCGGATACGGCCCCAGAGCGCCTGATTATTGGTCATTTCCGAGGATAGCGCCGACAGCTTCGGGGCCATGTCACGCTGCAGCGCCTCGCGGGTGGGGTTGGCGTCCGCTCCGGCGAGGTTGAAAAACACCCCCGCGACGCGGTCGAGCAGCCGGTCGGAGCGTTCCAGCGCCTCGATCGTATTGGCGAATGTGGGCGGTTCGGGGGTCTCGGCAATGGCCAGCATCCCGGCGCGGGCCTGATCGATGGCGGCCTCCAGCGCGGGGCCGAAATGGGCGTCGGTGATGGTGCCGAAGGGCGGCAGACCGAAGGGCGTGATCCAGTCTTGCAGCAGCGGGTTGGTCATGGGCGTCTCCTTTGTGGCGCAAGATAGGCAGGTGCTGCGGCTGGCGCGAGGGCGGAATGCCTCCGGCGGGGATATTTGTTGGCGCAAAGAAGCAAGGGAGGGGCGTTAAGGTTAGTATGGGGTTCATGGCGGTGGGTTGGTGGGTTTCGGTCTGACGCGTTCGAACCGGTGGCGCGCCAGCGACAGGGGAATGTTCGGCAGAACCTGATGCGTCGCGGCGTTTTTCATCATCGCCCGTGAGGGACAAGGGCGCTCTACCCGCCGCAAACCGGGCAATCGGGGTTGCGTTTGACGGCGATGATCCGGGTTTCGGCGTAAAGTGCATCGAAGATCAGCATGCGCCCCTTCAGGCCCGTGCCCGCGCCGGTGATATGCTTGATCGCCTCGGCCGCCATCAGCGACCCGATAATGCCGGGCAGCGCACCGATGACGCCGGTTTCCGAGCAGGTGGCGGCCTGGCCCGGTGCCGGGGCCTGCGGAAAAATGCAGGCCATGCAGGGCGCGCCATGGGCCGGGTCGAACAGGGTCACCTGCCCTTCCCAGGCCGAGATCGCGCCAGAGATCACGGGCACACCGGTCGCGACGGCGGCACGGTTGATCAGGTCGCGGGTGGTAAAGCTGTCGGTGCCGTCGAGGATGAGGTCGTAGTCGGCAAAGAGGTCCGGCGCGATCCCGGCGGTCAGGGCGCGGTGATAGGGGAGGATTTCAACATGCGGGTTCAGTGCCGCCATCCTGTCCTGCGCCGAAAACACCTTGGGCATGCCTTGCGCCGCATCGGTGTGAATGACCTGGCGTTGCAGATTGCTGAGATCGACATCGTCATGGTCGATGATGCCGATCCGGCCCACGCCGGCGGCGGCCAGATAAAGCAGCGCAGGCGAGCCCAACCCGCCTGCCCCCACCACCAGCACGCGCGCCGCTTTCAGCTTGCGCTGACCGGGGCCGCCGATCTCTCGCAAGGTGATGTGGCGGGCGTAGCGTTCCAGTTCTGCCGCCGAGAAGGGGCCACTGGCGGGGGCTTCGGACGCGCGTGCCGCCTGGGCCCGGTCGGCCCGCGCCCGCAGCATCAGCAAACCCTGACGATAGATCAGCACCAGCGCCGCACCGCCCACCAGCAGCAACCAGGGTGCCGCCGACCCGCCAGTGGCGGCGCGCACCGGGTGCCCGTCGGGCAGCAAGAGGTGAAGGCCGATGACCGCAAGAAACAGCAGCCCCAACATGATGAGCCGCGTCCGGATAGGGGCTTTCATGGCCCATCCCAGCCCCCAGATCGCGGCGGCCATGATCAGAACCAGAGCCATCAGCCCGCCCCGGTCGAGCCGAATCCGCCCGCGCCCCGGCCGGTATCGGACAGGGCGTCATCAAGCGCGAATTCTGCCTGCACAACCGGCGCGACGATGGCCTGCGCAATGCGCGCGCCATGCGCGATATGGGCAGGCTCGGACCCCAGATTGATCAGCAACACGCCCAATGGCCCGCGATAGTCGCTGTCGATGGTGCCGGGCGTATTGGGCAGAGACAGGCCGTGCTTCAACGCCAGCCCCGACCGGGGCCGGATCTGCATCTCGAAGCCTTCCGGGATTTCGACCCTGAGCCCGGTAGGGATGATGCGGCGCTCCATCGGGGCCATCACCAGTCCCGCGTCGCGTTCCGCCTCCGCGAAATTGGCGCGCAGATCGGCCCCCGCCGCCCCCGCCGTCGCGTAAGTTGGCAGCGCCACGTCGGGATCGGCCCAAGCCTCCCGCACCACCTTGACCCTCAGGCGCATCGCTCCTCCTTCTTCTTTGTCCAAATACTCAAAATCCGACATCGCCGCGCAAGATGCACTCGACACCCGGGCACCCCTGCGCACTAGCCACCGAGCGCATCGGCGATCCGGCGCGCCAGCCTGCGGGCGGTCTCAACCTTGCTCAGGCGCGGCCAGTCCTCGGCCCCGCCCTCGGCGGTGATGATACTGACCTTGTTTTCCGACCCGCCCATGATGCCGGTCTCGGGCGAGACATCGTTTGCGACGATCCAGTCGCATCCCTTGCGGGCGCGTTTGGCAGTGGCATTGGCCGCGACATCATCGGTTTCGGCGGCAAAGCCGACCACAAGGCGCGGGCGGCCCTTGCCCATCCCGGCCACGGTTTTCAGGATGTCGGGGTTTTCGGCGAAGTCCAGCGCGGGGCCCGCCGCGCTATCAGACTTTTTCATCTTCCTGTCAGCGGCATTGGCCACGCGCCAATCGGCGACGGCGGCGGCGAAAACGGCGGCATCGGCGGGCAAGGCGGCCTGCACGGCCTCCAACATCTGGTTGGCGGTTTCGACCCGGGTGACATCGACCCCGGCGGGCGGCGCGACCGATGCGGGGCCGGTGACAAAGCTGACCCTTGCGCCCAGATCGCGCAGAGCAGCGGCCAGCGCCGCGCCTTGTGCGCCCGAGGACCGGTTGGCGATATAGCGCACCGGGTCGATCGGCTCATGCGTCGGGCCGGAGGTGACCAGAACATGCTTGCCCGTCAGCGGACCACCCGACAGCGCGTCGCGCACCGCCTCGATGATTGCAGGCACTTCGGCCATGCGGCCGGGGCCGAACTCACCGCAGGCCATCGGCCCGTCGTCGGGGCCCACGACCAGCACGCCATCACCCTGCAACGTGGCCAGGTTGCGCCTTGTGGCGGCGTGTTCCCACATCCGCACATTCATTGCGGGCGCGATCAGCACGCGTTTGTCGGTGGCCATCAGGAGCGTCGAGGCCAGATCATTGGCCAGCCCGTTCGCCATCTTGGCCATCAGATCGGCGGTTGCCGGGGCGACCACCACCAGATCGGCGGCGCGGCTGAGCTCGATATGGCCCATCTCGGCCTCATCGGTGAGATCGAAGAGGTCGCGATAAACCTTTTCGGCGGCCAGCGCCGAGGCGGAAAGTGGCGTCACGAACTCCTCCGCCGCGCGGGTCAGAACCGGGATCACCGTGGCACCCTGATCGCGCAGCCGCCGGATCAGGTCGAGAGATTTGAAGGCCGCGATGCCGCCGCCGATTACCAGTAGAATGCGCTTGTCCGACAGCATGTTGCCCCCTCATCTGCCCCAAGAGTTATGCGCTTGCGGGCGTGAACTCAATCGAAATGGGCCGCTGCCGCTCAGGATTGACGCCCCGATGCCGATTGACGGGTGCGCCGGGGCTGCGGTTGGTTGCGGGTGCGGCAAAGAGGCTGGTCAGGCCCAATATCGGATGCCATAACGCATTTCTCTGAGACTGATCCGACCGGGTACCGCCGTGCCCGGGGATCGGGTTTTTTGCAAAATGGGAGGCTGCCATGGCCCTGCCCGCGCTGTCGCTTGTTCTGGGTGGTGCCGCCTCCGGCAAATCGGCCTATGCCGAAGGATTGGTGCGGGGCGCGCCCGGCGCGCGGGTCTATCTCGCTACGGCGGAAGGTTTCGACGAAGAAATGCGCGCCAAGATCGCGGCCCACAGGGCGGCGCGGGCAAGCGATGGCTGGCGCACGGTCGAGGCCCCTCTGGATCTGGCCGGTGCGCTGGCGGGTGCCGGCGCGGGCGATATCGTGTTGCTGGATTGCGCGACGCTGTGGCTGAGCAATGTGATGCTGGCGGGGCGGGATTGGCAGGCCGAGGCGGCGGGCCTGATCGCGGCGCTGGCGGCCTGCCCGGCGCGGGTTGTGGTTGTCAGCAATGAAACCGGACAGGGCGTGGTGCCGGAAAACAAGCTGGCGCGCGGGTTTCGCGCCGCGCAGGGGCAGCTGAACCAGCAACTGGCGGCGGAGGCCGGGTTCGTCGCCGTGGTGATGGCCGGATTGCCTTTGGTCTTAAAGGGCACGGCCCCATGACGGTCTGGCACTGGGTGCGCCACGGGCCGACGCATGAGAAGGCTTTTGTCGGCTGGCGCGATGTGCCTGCCGATCTGTCCGATACCGCAAGGATCGCCCGGCTGGATGCGCATTTGCCCAAGGGCGCGCTGTTGGTGTCATCGGATCTGATCCGGGCGGTGGCGACGGCGGATGTGCTGGGACAGGGCCGCAGCCGCCTGCCGCATGTAGCGGGCATCCGCGAGTTCAATTTCGGCGAATGGGACGGGCTGCGGTTTGACGCCATCGCCGCGGCGCATCCCGATCTGAGCCGCCGATACTGGGAAAAACCCGGCGATGTCGCGCCGCCGGGTGGCGAAAGCTGGAACGATGTCGCGGCGCGGGTGGCGGGGTTTGTCGACCGGATGAATGCCGATCACCCAAAGGCCGATATCATCGCCGTCGCCCATATCGGGGTGATCATGACCCAGATCCAGCGGGCAGCAGGGAGTTCGGCCTATGCCGCGTTGGGCCATGAGATCGACAACCTGTCGGTTACCCGGCTGTTCCATGAGGGCACCTGGCGCGTCGACACGATCAATCACAGCCCGTGATGGGCGGCGTCACGCATTTGCATTGGACAGCGGAGGCGATCCGGGGTTGGGTGGCCCGATGACTTACCAATTGCTGATCGCCGATAAATCCTATTCCAGCTGGTCGTTGCGCGGCTGGCTGTCGTTTCATGCCTTTGACATCCCCTGTGAGGTGACATCGACGCGCATGTATTGCGACGATTTCGCCCGCGATCTGGCGGCGTTCACCCCGGTCCCCGTGCGCACCGTTCCCGTGCTGCGCACGCCAGAGGGCGGGGTGCTGACGGATAGCGTTGCCATTGCCTGGCATTTGGCCGAAGCCTTCTCCGATCATGGCCTGTTGCCGACCGAGCCTGTGGCGCGCGCCGATGCCATGAGCCTGATCGCCGAAATGCATTCAGGGTTTTCCGCGCTGCGCGGCGATTGCCCGATGAACCTGCGCACCGGATGGAAGGGGTTTCGCCCAAGCGGGCCCGTGCTGGCCGATCTGGACCGGGTCGAGACATTGTGGGAACGGAGCCTTGCGGCGCATGGGGGTCCATGGCTCTGCGGCGAATATTCTCTGGCCGATGTGTTCTTTGCGCCGCTCGCCACCCGGATCGTGACCTATGGCCTGCCGGCCTCGGACCTGGCGCGCGATTATATCGCCCGCCACCTGTGCCATCCCTCTTTTGTCCAATGGCGCGCCGCAGGGCTGGCCGAGGGGCCGGATCAGCCAAATTACGAGATGGGCCTGCCGCGCCGAAAATTCGCGCTGTCCTGACCCCGGGATTAACCTTTCGCTAACCTGGGCGCGCTAGGCGTTAACCATGCTGGATGCGCCGCGCCCCGAAAGCCTTGCCCGCACCTCGACCGTCGCGTTCGAGGGGCTGGAGGCGCGCAGGGTCGAGGTGCAATGCGCCATCACCCCCGGCCTGCCCGCATTTTCAATCGTCGGCCTGCCCGACAAGGCGGTATCGGAGGCGCGCGACCGGGTGCGCACGGCGCTGTCGACCATGGCCATCGCATTGCCGTCGAAACGGGTAACGATCAACCTCTCGCCCGCCGACCTGCCCAAGGTCGGCTCGCATTTCGACCTGCCCATTGCGCTGGCGCTGCTGGCGGCACTTGGGGTCGTTCCGCGTGAAAAGGTCGAGGCGGCAATGAGCCTGGGGGAAATGTCGCTGGATGGAGCGCTGGTCGGCGTGATCGGGGCGCTGCCCACGGCGCTTGCGGCGGGCGAGGATGGGCGGGCGCTGTATTGTCCCGCCGCTTGCGGGGCCGAGGCGGCCTGGGTCGGGGCCACGGCGGTTTATGCGGGGCGCAATCTGGCCGAGATCATCGCCCATCTGACCGACCGTGCGCCCTTGCCACCCGCGGAACCCGGCGAGGTGATTGCCGCCACATCCTTGAAAGACCTGCGCGAAGTGCGTGGACAGGAACGCGCCAAACGGGCGTTGGAGATTGCCGCCGCGGGGCGTCACCATTTCCTGATGGTGGGGGCGCCGGGGTCGGGCAAATCCATGCTGGCGGCGCGTCTGCCGGGGCTGATGCCGCCCCTGACCGCCACGGAGGCGCTGGAAACCTCGATGATTCATTCGCTGGCGGGGCTGTTGAATGAGGGCGGAATATCGCGGGCGCGACCGTTTCGTGCGCCGCATCACACCGCCTCGATGGCGGCGATTGTCGGGGGTGGACGTAACGCCAAACCGGGCGAGATCAGCCTGGCGCATAATGGCGTGCTGTTTCTGGACGAGTTTCCCGAATATGCGCGGCCCGTGCTGGAAACCCTGCGCCAACCAATCGAGACCGGCGATGTCGTGGTAGCGCGGGCCAATGCGCATGTGACCTATCCCTGCCGGTTCCTGCTGATTGCCGCAGCCAACCCCTGCCGTTGCGGGCATCTTTACGATGCCGATCAGGCCTGCGGGCGCGCGCCGCTTTGCGGCGAGGACTATATGGGCCGCATTTCGGGACCGCTGATGGACCGATTCGACCTGCGGCTGGAAGTGCCGCCGGTGCGCTTTACCGATCTCGATTTGCCGCCATCGGGCGATGACACGGCCACGGCCGCGGCCCGGATCGCGGCGGCGCGTGCGCTTCAGACGGCGCGCTATGACGGTCTGGGCGTCGGGGCGCGCGTCAATGCCGATGCCGATGGCGCGCTTCTGGAAGAGGTGGCGACGCCAAGCGCTGAGGGCCGCGACATGCTGCTGAAAGCGGCCGAGAAGTTCCGTTTGTCGGCGCGCGGCTATCACCGCATCCTGCGGGTGGCGCGCACAATCGCGGATCTGGACGGGGCCGAGGGCGTGGAGATGCCGCATATCGCCGAGGCGCTCAGCTTTCGCCTGATTGCGGCGCGTAACTGAAAGCGCAGGCTGCTCGGTCCCGGTCCGGGCGCTCCTTGCTGCGCTCGTTAGGCGCGTTTCGCCTCGATCGCCGCCCAGATCTTTTCGGCGATATTGACACCGTCAAAGCGCTCAAGCTCCTGAATGCCGGTGGGCGATGTCAGGTTGATCTCAGTCAGCCAGCCACCGATCACATCGATGCCGACGAAAACCTGGCCCCTTTCGCGCAGAAGCGGGCCGATACGGGCACAGATTTCCAGATCGCGCGCGGTCAGCGCCACTTTTTCGGGCCGCCCGCCAACATGCATGTTCGACCGGGTTTCGCCTTTTGCGGGCACCCGGTTGATGCCACCGACAGCTTCGCCATCGACCAGGATGATGCGCTTGTCGCCGACCGCCACATCGGGCAGGAATTTCTGCGCGATCAGAGGCTCGCGGTTGATGCTGACGAACAGTTCATGCAGCGAATTGAGGTTGCGATCATCGGGTGTCAGGCGAAAGACGCCAGCCCCACCATTGCCGTAAAGCGGCTTGAGGATGATGTCGCTGTGGCGGTTCTTGAAGGCCTTGAGGGTGTCCAGGTCGCGGGCCACCGTTGTTGGCGGCGTGAGGTCGGGGAAATCCAGAACCAGCAGTTTTTCGGGATAGTTGCGAACCCAGAACGGATCATTCACCACCAGCGTGGCGGGGTGGATACGGTCGAGAATATGGGTGGTGGTGATGTAGCCCATGTCGAAGGGTGGATCCTGGCGCAACCAGACGACATCCATATCGGCCAGGTCGATCTCGGCCTCTGCGCCAAGCGTGAAATGGTCGCCCTGCACCCGCCGCACCGAAAGCGGCCAGCCGCGCGCTGTGACGCGGCCTTCCTGATAGGCGAGTGTATCGGGGGTGTAGTAAAACAGCGTGTGGCCGCGCGCCTGCGCCTCTTCGGCGATGCGAAAGCTGCTGTCGGCGTCGATATCAATCGCGTCGATCGGGTCCATCTGGAAGGCGATCTTGAGGGACATGGCGTATCTCCGTCGGCTCGTATCGGGCCTTCATGGCCCGAGACTGCCAAAGGTGCAATGGCCCGCTTGACGGATCAGGCGCACATGACGTTTTCGACGATACGGATGACCCCCTGCTGATCGAGCAACGCCACATCGACCCGCGCATTTGTGTTGGCCCCCTGCGGCAGCGACCCGATATAGTCCTCCGCGCTCAGGAATATGCGCTGCAACTGACGCTGCGACAGCGCTTGCGCGGCACGATCATGGTTGCGGCTTTTCTTGACCTCGATGAAAATCACCACGCCGTCGCGTTCCACCACCAGGTCAATCTCGCCCGCCGCACCGCGCCACCTGCGCGACAGGATCACATGGCCGTCGCGGGCATAGGCGCGCGCGACCTGATCCTCGGCCGACAATCCGGCCAGATAAGACATAATACCGCTCATTCTTCACCGTCCAGTTTCAGGGCCGCCTGATAGACCTGCCGTTTCGGCAGGCCGGTGGCCGTGGCAACCAATGCCGCCGCATCTTTTACCGAATGATCGGCCAGCGCGGCGCGCAGCGCGTCCTTCAGAGCCTCTTCGCCGACAACCGCCGCCTCACCCTTGTCGATGACAACGACAATTTCACCTTTCAGAACCCGGCCTTCGATCTGACCCCGCACCTCGGAGATGGTGCCGCGCAGCACCTCTTCGAAATGTTTGGTCAATTCCCGACAGATGGCAATCTGCCGCCCGTCGCCCAGTATATCGGCCAAAACGCCTAATAACTTGTGAACGCGGCGGGGCGATTCATAGAGGATCAACGTAGCCCGGATCGGTGCAAGCTCGGCCACCCAGGTCTTGAGTGCACCGCCGCCCTGCGGCGCGAAACCGGCAAACAGAAACCGGTCGCTCGGCAATCCCGACAGGCACAGTGCCGCCAACACCGCCGAGGCACCGGGGGCCGTCATCACCCGCAGATCCGCGGCAATCGCAGCCCGCGCCAGCTGATAGCCCGGGTCGGCCACCAGCGGGGTTCCGGCCTCTGAAACATAGGCCACGGATTTGCCCGCCGCGAGCGTCGCCAATATCTTGTCACGCACGCCCGCACTGCTGTGATCGTGATAAGCCTGCAGCGGTCGTCCACCCAGGGCAACACCATGAATTTCCATAAGTTTTCGAGCCGTCCGCGTATCTTCGGCGGCGATCACATCGGCGTTGGCCAGGATGTCGAGCGCGCGCAACGTGATGTCACGCGCCGCGCCGATGGGCGTGGCGACCAGGTAAAGACCGGGCTCGAGGCGATCGGATCGCGGTGTCTTGGCTGCGGCAGATTGATCGCTCATCTCTTGACGTTCCCGGCGTTTACTTGTGGCCCGGAACCCGTGTAGGCTCGGGGGCGCGATATTTGATCCGCCGCATTAGGGAGACGGCCCTCCATGTTCACTGCTTTCAGCCCGCTTCGCAAGGCACCGCGCTATTTGATGCTATCCTTTGTCGCCGTCATTCTGGCCGCCTGCGAAATGGCGCTGCCGGGTGGCGGAGCCGGCCCGCAGGTGCGCAGCGGCACGCCGATCGAGGTCGCCATGTTATTGCCTTACGGCTCCGCCAATGCCGGGGACGACCTGGTGGCCCGCAGCCTTGAAAACGCCGCACGGATGGCCGCAAGCGACCAGAACGGCGTTCAGATCGAGTTGACCGTCTATAACACCGCCGGCGACCCGGCCCAGGCGGCCACGGTCGCGCGTCAGGCCGTGCGCGACGGCGCGCGCGTCATTATCGGCCCGCTACGGTCGGATGCCGCTGCCGCGGTGGGCGTGGCCGTGGCCAGCAGCAATATTGCGGTGCTCAGCTTTTCGAACAACACCGAAATTGCGGGCGGCAATGTGTTTGTGCTGGGCAGCACCTATGAAAATACGGCCGAACGGCTGGCCCAATATGCCGTCAGCCAAGGCCGCAACCGGGTCCAGGTCCTGCATGCGCAGAACCTGGCCGGCGAGGTGGCCCGCGATGCGGTGCAACGCGCGGTTGCGGGTGCGGGGGGCTCTGTTTCCGGTGTGGCCTCTTATGAATTTTCCCAAACCGGTGTGATCAACGCGATCTCGGGCGTGATGGAACAGATCCGGGCAGGCGATGCCAATGCTCTGGTGATCACTTCGGATGCTTCTGCCGCGCTACCGCTTTTTGCGCAGCTGCTGCCGGAAAACGGATTGGATACCGAGGCCGTGCGCGTGATGGGCCTGACCCGATGGGACGTGCCGTCGCAGACGCTGGAATTTTCGGGCCTGCAGGGGGGCTGGTTCGCTCTACCCGATCCGAATACCGCCGATGCCTTTAACGCGCGCTATTCGGCCGCTTATGGCGACATGCCGCATGTTCTGGCCCCCATCGGCTATGACGCGATGCGCGCCGTTACCGAAACCGCCGCCAGCCTTGGGGCATTGGGTGCGCGCGATCTGACGGCTTCCTCTGGCTTTGCCGGGGCAAACGGAGTATTCCGGCTGCGACCCAGCGGCACCGTGCAACGCGCCATGGCCATCGCTGAAATTCAAGATCAACAGGTGGCGATTATTGACCCTGCTCCAGGACGCCTTGGCGGTCCCGGCTTCTAACCGGAACCCCCGCCTTCCCGCCATATCCTCGGACCCCGGAGAGCTGATCCTGCCGGCGGTCGAGATTTTCGACGCCGCCGCGATTGCAGCGCGGCTGGATGCCGATATTGCCACGCTCGACGATGCAAGCGCGATTCGTGCAGCCTGCGTTGCGGCGCTTGGCGAGGCCCAAAAGCAGGGCCGCGCCGCGATTGCAGCCGCCTTTGCCGAAACCCCGTTGACCGCGCGCCGCGCGCTGCGTGCCTATGCCCTTCTGACCGACGGCATCGTGCGTGAGACCCTGCGCATCGCCACCACATATCTGCATCCCTGCCCCACCCCCACCGAGGCCGAGCGACTGACGCTGATGGCCGTGGGCGGCTATGGGCGTGGCGAGATGGCCCCGTTCTCGGATGTGGACCTGTTGTTCCTGGTGCCCTGGAAAATGACCGGCTGGGGCGAGAGCGTCATCGAAAGCTGTCTTTATATCCTGTGGGATCTGCGCCTGAAGGTCGGCCATGCCAGCCGGTCGATCCCCGATTGCACGCGGCTGGCCATTCAGGATTTCACCATCCGCACCTCGTTGTTGGAAATGCGGTTCATATCGGGCGATGCCGGCCTGGCGACCGAATTGCACGACGCGCTGCGCAAAGAGGTTTTCAACGGCACCGCCCGGGTCTTTATCGAGGCCAAGCTGGAAGAACGCGCCAACCGCCATGAAAAGCAGGGCGGACAGCGCTACGTGGTTGAGCCGAATGTAAAAGAGGGCAAGGGCGGTTTGCGCGACCTGCAAACGCTCTACTGGATCGCCAAATACGAACATGACGTGCAGTTTGCCGCCGAACTGGTCGATCTGGGCGTGTTCACGCGTGAGGAATTTCTGGCTTTCGACGCCGCCGAGCGGTTCCTCTGGGCGGTGCGGTGCCATCTGCATCTGATCGCGGGCCGGGCGCAGGATCAGCTGACCTTTGATCTACAGGTCGAGGTCGCGGAGCGCATCGGGTACGCCGACCATGGCGGGCGGCGCGGTGTCGAACATTTCATGCAGGATTACTTCCGCCATGCCACGCAGGTCGGCGAGTTGACGCGCATCTTTCTGACCGCGATGGAGGCGGCGCATCTCAAGCCCGAGCCGAGGCTGATCGGCCTGTTGCGCGGGGCCCGCGCCCGGCGGCGCAAGCTGAAACCCGTTTTCACGTTGAAGCAGGGTCGCCTGGCCATTGCCGATGACGCCGAATTCCTTGCCGACAAGCTGAACCTTCTGCGCCTCTTTGAGGAAGCGCTACGGACGCATTACCTGATCCACCCCGATGCCATGCGCCTGACGGTCGCCAATCTGCACCGTATCGACGATGACATGCGCCGCGACCCCGAGGCGACGCGCATTTTCATGGATCTGCTGCTGAAACACGGCAACCCGGAACGCGGGCTGAGGCGGATGAACGAGCTTGGCGCGCTGGCCGCGTTCATCCCCGAATTTGCCCCGGTCGTCGCCATGATGCAGTTCAACATGTATCACAGCTTTACCGTGGACGAGCATACCATTCAGGTGGTCTCGACCCTGGCGCAGATCGAGCGTGAGGAGCTGATCGAGGAATTGCCGATCGCCTCGGGCATCCTCAAGGCGGGGGTCAATCGCAAGGTGATCTACCTGGCCTGTCTGATCCACGATCTGGGCAAGGGCCGGCCCGAGGATCATTCGGTTCTGGGGGCGCAGCTGGCGCGTCGCATCTGTCCGCGCCTGGGGCTGAAACCCGACGAGGCCGAAACGGTCGAATGGCTGGTGCGGCACCACCTGCTGATGTCGGACATGGCGCAGAAACGCGATATTGCCGATCCACGCACGGTGCGCGATTTCGCCAAGGCGGTGAAAACCATTGCCCGGCTGGATCTGCTGACGGTTCTGACGGTCTGCGATATTCGCGGCGTCGGCCCCAAGATCTGGAACAACTGGAAGGCCACCTTGTTGCGCGCGCTTTATCGGGCCACGGCGACGGCTCTGGAAACCGGGTTGGAGGATCTGAACCGCGACAAGCGCGAGAGCGAGGCCAAGAAGATGCTGCGCGCCCGGCTGGAGGATTGGGACCGCAAGGCGCTGAAATCCGAGACCGACCGCCATTATGGCCCCTATTGGCAGGGTCTGGACACCGATGCGCAGGTCACTTTCGCGCATCTTTTGCGCGACATTACCGAGGATGAGATCCGCATCGACACGGCGATGGATTTCGACCGCGACGCCACCCGCGTCTGTTTCGCGCTGGCCGATCATCCCGGCATCTTCAGCCGCATGGCCGGCGCGCTCAGCCTGGTCGGGGCCAATGTGGTGGATGCCCGCACCTATACCTCGAAAGATGGCTACGCCACCGCCGTGTTCTGGGTGCAGGATCATGAGGGCCACCCCTATGAGGAACGCCGCCTGCCGCGCCTGCGCGCGATGATGGAAAAGACCCTCAAGGGCGAGGTCATAACCTCGACCGCGATGGACAAGCGCGACAAGATCAAGAAACGCGAGCGGTCGTTCAACGTGCCCACCACCATCACCTTCGACAATGACGGGTCCGAGATCTACACCATCATCGAAGTCGATACCCGCGACCGGCCCGGCCTGCTTTATGATCTCACCAAGACGCTGGCCGCGAGCAATATCTACATCGCCAGCGCGGTTGTCGCGACCTTTGGCGAGCAGGTGATCGACAGTTTCTACGTCAAGGACATGTTCGGGCTGAAGCTGCATAACAAGCTCAAGCAGGAGGCGCTGGAGAAAAAGCTGCGCGATGCCATCTTGCGGGTCGCACAACGGGCGGGCGCATGAACGCGCGGCCAATCCGGCTGATTTCCGGGTTCCTGACCGTGGGGGGCTGGACGCTGGCCAGCCGCGTGTTTGGCTTTGTGCGCGAGATCCTGATCCTGGCCTTTATCGGGCCGGGGCCGCTGCTGGATGCCTTCGTGGCGGCCTTTCGCCTGCCCAACCTCTTTCGCCGGTTTCTGGCCGAAGGGGCCTTCAACGCCGCATTCGTTCCGATCTATGCCAAACGCACCGAGGCGGGCGAGGATGCCGACGGGTTCGCGCGCGAGGCGTTCAATGGGCTGGCGCTGGTGGTGCTGGCGCTGGTGGCGGTGGGCATGGTGTTCATGCCGGTGCTGGTCTGGGCCACGGCGGAGGGGTTCCGGGGTGACGCCCGGTTCGACATTGCCGTGGGATATGGCCGCATCGTCTTTCCCTACATCTTTTTCATGTCCCTGGCGGCGCTGTTTTCGGGTGTTTTGAACGCCAATGGCCGGTTTGCCGCCGCTGCCGCCGCCCCGGTGCTGCTCAACATCTTTGCCATTGGTGCGATGGTGATCGGCGCGGTGACCGGCGGCGTGGTGATCGACTGGCTCTTGTGGGCCATTCCGCTGGCAGGGGCGGCGCAATTGGCGCTGGTCTGGGTTGCGGCGGATCGGGCGGGTGTGAAAATCCGCCCCGGTCGGCCCCGATGGTCGCCCGAGATGAAGCGCCTGGTCATGATTGGCCTGCCCGCCGCTTTGGCCAATGGCGTGGTGCAGATCAACCTGGTGGTGGGTCAGCTTGTCGCGTCGCGTACCGAAGGCGCGGTGAGCTGGCTCTTTGCCGCCGACCGGCTCTATCAATTGCCGCTTGGCGTGGTGGGCATCGCGGTGGGCATCGTGTTGCTGCCGGAATTGTCGCGGCGGTTGAAATCGGGCGACGATGTGGGGGCGAAGGCCTCGTTTTCGCGCGCGGGCGAATTTGCCATGGTGTTGACCCTGCCCTGCGCGGTGGCGTTTCTGGTGGTGCCGCTGCCGGTTGTCTCGGTGCTTTATGAACGCGGCGCGACCGATGCCGCCGACAGCGCCGCGATTGCACAGGCCTTGGCGATCTATGGGCTCGGCCTGCCCGCTTTCGTGCTGCAAAAGCTGCAACAGCCGCTGTTTTTCGCGCGTGAAGATACCCGCAGCCCGTTTCGCTATGCGCTGGTGGCGATGGTGGTGAATGCGGGGCTCGCCTTTGGGCTGTTGCCGTTGATCGGCTGGCTGGCACCTGCGGTCGCGGCCACCACATCGGCCTGGGTGATGTCGGGGCTCTTGTTCATCGGCGCGCGCAAGTTCGGCGACGTGGCGCGGTTCGACACCCGGTATCTGGCGCGCATTGGCCGCATCATTGCGGCATCGCTGGCGATGGGTGTGCTGCTGTGGGCGCTGGCATGGGGGTTGGGCCCGATGCTGCAAGCGGATGGCTGGCGGTATCTGGCGCTGGCGGCGCTGGTGGCGCTTGGGCTGGGCGGTTACGGGCTGGCGGGGCAGGTTCTGGGGGCGTTCCGGATGTCCGAGTTCCGGTCGGCCCTGCGGCGCGGTTAACGCCGCCGCAACGCGACCAGCAACCGGTGCCAGCCGCCGGGGCTGAGCACGAAGGACAGGGCGAACCCGGTGGCAAAGCCCGACAGATCGGCGACGATATCGCCATATTGGCCATAGAGCGTCGCAAAGATGAGCTGTATCACCAGAAGAATGCCGATGAGCTGGAAGGCACGGAATTGATTATCCCCGGTTCCGCGCAGGCCTACCCATTGAATATATGAAAACGCGCCGATCAGGCCGTAAACGCCGGGATAGCCGCCGATCAGCGGCACGGGGCTGTCGAGGATGAGCACGAAGGCCACCCCGCCGACAATCGCCGACAGCCAGAAGATTGCCAGGAAGGCGAGCGAGGAAAAAGTCTCGGCCACCAGTTTGCCCATCGCCAGCAGAAACACGACGACGAAAGCGGCATGGACAAACCCGCCATGGATCAGCGGATAGGCAATGAACCGGACCAGATGTTCGGGCGGGAAATAGCGATTGGCCCGCATCCATTCGGCGACACTGTCCAGCACCGCGTAATCGGTGATCGCGGCGATGCGCCAGCCCACCCCGCCGCTGCCGCCCAGCATGCCCGCAGCGGCCAGTTGAAACATCACCTCCAGCCCCGCGATCACCACGGCCAGCGCCACCACGAGCGGCGGAATTGCGTTAAAGGGGGAATTGTCATCGTTGAACATGCGTGGTGCCTCTGGTTGACGGGCCATGCGCCCATGGGTAAGCGAGGCGCGCGCGGATGAAAAGACGCCCCGGCATATGCGGGGGCCAAGGGACAGGGCCGGTATCGGATGAAGAACGCAAATTTCACGCCTCGGGTTTTCTCGGGCATCCAGCCTTCGGGCGATCTGCATCTGGGCAATTACCTGGGCGCGATCAAGCGCTTCGTGGACATGCAGAATGCAGGAACCCATGAAACCGTCTATTGCATGGTCGATCTGCACGCCATCACCGTCTGGCAGGATCCCGCCGCGTTGAGGCGCAGCACGCGGGAATTATGCGCCGGGTTCATCGCATCGGGCGTCGACCCGGAAAAATCCATTCTGATCAACCAAAGCCAAGTGCCCGAACATGCGCAGCTGGCCTGGATCTTCAACTGCGTGGCGCGCATGGGATGGATGGGCCGCATGACGCAGTGGAAGGACAAGGCGGGCAAGAATGCGGAGGCCGCCTCGCTGGGGCTTTTTGCCTATCCCGCGCTGATGGCCGCCGATATCCTGATCTACCACGCCACCCATGTGCCGGTGGGCGAGGATCAGAAACAGCATCTTGAGCTGACCCGCGACATCGCCGCCAAGTTCAACCATGATTTCGGCACCGAATTCTTTCCCGTCACCGAACCGGTGATCGAAGGGGCCGCGACGCGCGTGATGAACCTGCGCGACGGGACCAAAAAGATGTCGAAATCTGACCCGTCCGACATGAGCCGGATCAACATGACCGACGATGCCGACACGATTGCGAAAAAGATCCGCAAGGCCAAGACCGATCCCGACCCGCTGCCCGAAACGCTGAAAGGGCTGGACGCCCGGCCCGAGGCGCGCAACCTGGTCAATATCTGGGCCGCGCTGGCCGAGGTCAGTCCCGAGGCCGTGGTCGAGGCCAATGCGGGCAAGATGTTTGGCTATTTCAAACAGGATCTGGCCGAGATCGCGGTCGAGAAACTGGCCCCCATCGCCGGTGAAATGGCGCGGCTGATGCAGGACCCGGTGGAGATCGACCGCATCCTTGCACGCGGGGCCGACCGCGCCCGCACCATCACCGCGCCGATCCTCGATGAAACCTATCGCATCGTCGGCATGGTTGGGCGCTAATCTCTGCATTCTTGCACATACTCTTTGCGCGAACGTAACTTAAGTTTTCCAACGCACCAGATTACATCGGTGTGGAAAGAGGAGATTTGCCATGACATACACCGCTGATCCCGGCACCCGCGTGGGCCATGTTCATCTGAAAGTTGCCGATCTGGACCGTGCCGTCGCGTTTTATCGCGATGTGCTGGGGTTTGAGGAACAGCAGCGTTTCGGCACCTCGGCTGCGTTCCTGTCGGCGGGCGGGTATCACCACCATCTCGGGCTCAATACCTGGGAGAGCCGCGGCGGACAGCCGCCGGCGCGGGGCACCACCGGGCTTTACCATGTGGCCTTTCTCTATCCTGACCGTGCAGCCCTTGGCCGGGCCGTGGCGCAGGTATTGCGCGAGGGCGTGCATCTGGACGGGGCTGCCGATCACGGGGTCAGCGAGGCGGTCTATTTCAGCGACCCCGATGGCAACGGGATCGAGCTTTACCGCGACCGCGACCCGGCCGAATGGCCGCGCGACGCCGAGGGCGATCTGGCGATGGTGAACGCGCCGCTCGATGTCAACGCCTTGGCTTTTGGCGGTTGATCCTGTAGAGACGGTCCTCCGGTCTTAACCCATGCTTAAGGTTTTGGCCCAATATTGCGCCTGCGCAGTCACGGCGCGACAGTCAAAAAAATTGAACAACAAGGAGACGGCATGCCCGGAACAAAGGCTATTGCACACGCGACCCCTGTATCCAACGCGGCGGCGAGCCCGCAGAAATCACCTCATAAAGACGCTGACCGGCCCGCGCCGGTCACGATGCACTATCAGCAGGGTTTTACGTCTGGACCTATGACCTAAAACCAAGCACTCTGTCGCCAAAAGGGGGATCACCTATGGCGACCGGCACGAATATCCGCACGTATTTTCAGGGCGCATGGCATGACGGCAATGTCGCCATCATGAATGCCGCCGATCACGGGGCCTGGGTCGGCAGCACGGTTTTTGACGGTGCGCGCTATGCCCATGGCGTCGCGCCCGACCTGATGGCGCATTGCGAACGGGTGAACCGGTCGGCCCGCGCGCTGATGCTGGAACCGACCCACAGCGCACAGGACATTTTCGACCTGACCTGGCAGGGCATTCGGCTTTATGCGCCCGATACGCCGCTTTATATCCGGCCGATGTATTGGGGCATCGATGCCGAACGATCCGCCGTCGTGCCGAAATCGGATTCGGTGGGGTTTTGCATCTGCCTGGAAGAGATTCCGCTGGCTGCGCCCGACGCCACGGTGCGTCTGACCACGACGCAGTTTCGCCGCCCCGTGCTGGCCGATAACGTCACTAACGCCAAGGCCGGCTGCCTTTACCCCAACAATGCCCGGATGCTGGTCGAGGCGCGGTCCAAGGGCTATGACAACGCTTTGGTGGCCGATGCGATGGGCAATGTCGCCGAAACCGCCACCGCCAATATCTTCATGGTCAGGGATGGCGTGCTGCGCACCCCAATCGCCAATGGCACCTTTCTGTCGGGCATCACCCGCGCCCGCCATATCGTCAATCTGCGCGGTGCAGGGGTCGAGGTGCGCGAGGATGTTCTGAACTTTGACGATTTCCGCGCCGCCGATGAGGTGTTCATGTCCGGCAACATGGCCAAGGTGACGCCGGTGACCGAATTCGACGGCACCCATTACCAGGTTGGCCCGGTCACCAGACAAGCCTTGCAGCTCTACTGGGACTGGGCGAAATCCAGCGCTTGAGGCCCGCGTCAAGCTTTCCGTTGCCAGTGCGGCAGCGAACCGCCATGATGCCCGCCGGAAAAGAGGGATTATCCGTATGCGCAAGTTTCTTGTCGTTCTGGACGACTCACGCGAATGCCTGAACGCGATGCGGTTTGCCGCGATGCGCGCGGCCCATACCGGTGGCGGCGTTCAGGTTCTGTCGGTCATTCCGCCCGATGAATTCAACCACTGGATCGGTGTCAGCGAAGTGATGCGCGCCGAAGCCCGCGAACGCATCGAGGCGCATTTCAACGTCTTTGCCAAATGGATGCGCGACAAGCAGGGCGTCGACCCCGAGCTTGTGATTCGCGAAGGCGTGCCGGTCGACGAGATCCTGGCGCAGGTTCGCGATGACCGCGAGATCGGCGTGCTGGTTCTGGGCGCGAGCACCGGGCGCAAGGGGCCGGGGCCTCTGGTAACGGCGTTGACGAAATCGGCGGGCACGCTGCCTGTGCCGATGACGATTGTGCCAGGCGAGTTGTCGAAGGAGCAGCTGGAGGCTGTGACCTGAGGATTAGAACGGTTCTAAAGATTGACAATCCGGGCCTCCGGGCGCATATCCAATGGCAACCGCGAAGGAGCGCCTGATGTTCATCCAAACCGAATCCACCCCCAATCCCGCGACGCTGAAATTCCTGCCGGGCCAGCAGGTGCTGGAGACCGGGACCGCCGATTTTCCGACCGCCGATACGGCGGGCAATTCACCGCTGGCGGCGCGGATTTTCGGCGTCTCAGGCGTTCGGGCGGTGTTTCTGGGCACCGATTTTGTGACCGTGACCAAGGATGACAGCATCGAATGGGACCATGTGAAACCCGCCATATTGGGTGCGATCATGGAACATTTCCAATCCGGCGCGCCGGTGATGGAGGGCACGGACGGCGCCGGAGGCCATGCCGAGCATAGCGGCGAGGATGCCGAGATCGTCGGCCAGATCAAGGAATTGCTGGATACCCGCGTGCGCCCGGCCGTGGCGCAGGATGGCGGCGACATCACCTTTCACGGCTTTGATCGCGGCATCGTCTATCTGCACATGCAAGGGGCCTGCGCGGGCTGCCCGTCCTCGACCGTGACCCTGAAAATGGGCATCGAGAACCTTTTGCGCCATTACATCCCCGAGGTGGTCGAGGTCCGGCCCGTTGCCGTCTGACGGACAGGCCGCAACGATCACCGGGCGCTGCTATTGCGGGGCCACGACGCTGGCCGCCACGGCCGCGCCGAAAATTGTCACCTATTGCCACTGTTCCGATTGCAAAAGATGGACCGGCGCGCCGCTGCCTGCCTTCGCCGGTTTCGCGGATGAGGACGTGACCTTTACGCCCGCGCGCGGGCCGAAATTGTCCGTCATGCCGGGTGTGGATCGCTGGTTTTGCCGCACCTGCGGGTCGCCGCTTGCGGCCCGGTTCGATTACCTGCCGGGGCAGATCTATCTGCCGCTCGGCCTGCTGGATCAGGCCGATGCCCTGCCGCCTCAAGCCCACGCACATTACGGCGCACGCCCCCCCTGGCTGCATTTTGACGATGATACCGCGAAGGATGCCGGATCGGCCCGCGACCGGCTGAACGCGAGCTTTGGGGGCGGCGATGGCTGATCTGCCGCTGGTTCTGGGCTTTGACACCTCGGGCGCATATTGCGCGGTCGCCCTGCTGTCGGGCGATACGGTTATTGCGGCCCGGCACACGGACATGGCCAAGGGTCAGGCCGAGACACTGATGCCGATGATCGAGGCGGTGCTGTCGGAGGCCGCCGTATCTTTGAGCGATCTCTCGGCCATCGGCGTCGGCATCGGTCCCGGCAATTTCACCGGCGTGCGGATCGCGGTTTCCGCGGCGCGCGGGTTGGCTCTGGCGCTCTCGCTGCCGGCGGTCGGGGTCTCGGTGCTGGAGGCACTGGCGCTTGGCACTGACGGGCCCGTCCTGTGCAGCGTCGATGCCCGCCGCGACATGGTCTATGCGCAGGGTTTCAACGGTTCCTCGGGTCTAAGCGATCCTGTCTTGTGTGATTTCGATGCCGTTGCCTTGCCCGACCCGGATGCCAAAACCTCCGTGATCGGGCATCGGGCCGACGAATTGGCAAAGCGCATCGGCGGAGTTGCGTGCGCACCTGGATACCCCTTGGCCGAGGCGATCGCCCGGATTGCAGCGGTACGGATGAACGATTGCGCCCTGCCCCGCCCGGCACCGCTTTACCTGCGCCCCGCCGATGCAGCCCCGGCGCGCGACACTGGCCCGGTGCTGCTGTGACGCCGCAAGACCTGGCCGCGTTGCATGAGACGGCCTTTGTGACACCGCGACCCTGGCGGGCGGATGAATTCGCCGGTTTCCTTGCCGATCCCGCCTGTGACCTTGTCACCCTGCCCGGCGGCTTCGCCCTGATCCGCAACATCGCCGATGAGGCCGAGCTGCTGACCATCGCCGTGGCCCCCGACCATCGCCGCAAGGGCATCGCCACGGGCCTGCTATCGCACGGCATGACCCGGGCGAACGCGCGCGGTGCGATCACGCTGTTTCTGGAGGTTGCGGCAGATAACGCCGGGGCCATCGCGTTTTACGAAAAGGCGGGATTTGCGCGCACCGGGCGGCGGCGCGAATACTATACTTGCCGCGACGGAACCCGGGTCGATGCCCTCCTGATGGCCCGCGACCTGTCGGATTCAACGGCAGAAATACCAGAATCCGGTTGACCGCCCGCCCCCGTTTTGCCCTTATTCCGGCATGGATCATCTGATCTTTGCGGGCCGGGCGCGAAAAAACGAATAAGACGCCCTGCCGCCATCCAACCCGGGAGAGACTTTTATGACCCTTATGAAAACATTCCTTGGTGCCGCTGCTGCCCTGGCCCTGACGGCCGGTGCAGCGCTGGCCCAGGATCCGGCCATCATCTTTGACCTCGGCGGCAAGTTTGACCGCTCGTTCAACGAAGCCGCCTTCCGCGGTGCCGAACAATGGGCCGAGGAAACCGGCGGCTCTTATCGTGAGATCGAACTGCAATCGGATGCGCAGCGCGAACAGGCGATGCGCCGTCTGGCCGAATCCGGTTCCAACCCCATCGTGATGGCGGGCTTCAGCCAGGCCTCGGCGCTGGAAGTTGTCGCCCCCGACTATCCCGACACCACCTTCGTGATCATCGACGGCGTGGTCGATGCGCCCAATGTGCGCTCGGTCATCTTCCGTGAGGAACAGGGATCCTACCTTGTCGGCATGCTGGCGGGCATGGCCTCTGAATCCGGCACGGTCGGCTTTGTCGGCGGCATGGATATTCCGCTGATCTCGCGCTTTGGCTGTGGATATGCGCAAGGCGTGCGCGCGGTGAACCCCGATGCTGTGATCATCCAGAACATGACCGGCACGACGCCGGCTGCCTGGAATGACCCGGTGCGCGGCGGTGAACTGACCCGTGGCCAGATCAGCCAGGGGGCCGATGTGGTCTTTGCCGCTGCTGGCGGCACCGGCCTGGGCGTTCTGCAAACCGCCGCCGATGAGGGCATCCTGTCGATCGGCGTGGACAGCAACCAGAACTACCTGCATCCGGGCCAGGTTCTGACTTCGATGCTGAAACGCGTTGACGTGGCGGTTTATGACGCCTTCAGCACCGACCTGGGCGAGATCGAAACCGGCATCCACTTCTTCGGTCTCGAAGAAGACGGCGTCGGCTATGCGCTGGATGAATACAACGCCGAGCTGATCAGCGCTGAAATGCAGGCCACCCTGGCCGAAGCCCGCGCGTCGATCATCGCAGGCGACATCGTGGTGCATAACTATTCCGAAACCGGTTCCTGCCCGGTTCAGTAGGCACCGGTAGAGATCCGTCAACACCAACCGGGCCGCCCAAATATGGGTGGCCCGTTTTCCATAGCCCCCCGCGCGCTGGACAGACGGGCGCGCTGTGGTAACGTCTAGGCCTGCCCAGGGAGAGGGCGGTAAAGACAACAAGAAAACGCGGGACGATAAGCAGCCAATGACAGACCTCCAATCTGACACCGCGCCCTTTGCCATCGAACTGAAGGGCATTTCCAAGGCTTTCGGGCCGGTGCAGGCCAACAAGGATATCGCGATTTCGGTGCGCCGGGGCACGATCCACGGCATCGTGGGCGAAAACGGGGCCGGGAAATCGACGCTGATGTCGATCCTTTACGGATTTTACAAGGCCGATGCGGGCGAGATCTTCATCGACGGCACCCTGACCCCGATCCCCGACAGCCAGGCCGCGATCCGCGCCGGGATCGGCATGGTGCATCAGCATTTCAAGCTGGTGGAAAACTTTACCGTGGTCGAAAACGTCATCCTGGGGGCCGAGGATGGCGCGATGTTGCGGCCATCGGTCGCCAAGGCGCGCAAGCTGTTGACCGAGCTCGCAGATGAATATGAGCTGCATGTCGATCCCGATGCGGTGATCGAAGATCTCAGCGTCGGGCATCAGCAGCGGGTCGAGATCCTGAAACAGCTTTATCGCCACGCCGATATCCTGATCCTCGATGAGCCCACCGGCGTGCTGACACCGGCCGAGGCCGATCAGTTGTTCCGCATCCTTGCCCGGCTCAAGGAAGAGGGTAAAACCATCATCCTGATCACCCACAAGCTGCGCGAGATCATGAATGTGACCGACACGGTTTCGGTGATGCGGCGCGGCGAGATGACGGCCACGGTGAAAACCGCCGAGACCAGCCCCGAGGAATTGGCCGAACTGATGGTGGGGCGCAAGGTTCTGCTGCATGTCGACAAGGCCCCCGCCAATCCCGGAGCAACGGTGTTGCAGGTGCGGGACCTGGTCGTGCATGACGACCAGAAGGTCGAACGCCTGAAAGGCATCTCGTTTGACATCCGGGCCGGTGAGATTCTCGGCGTCGCGGGGGTGTCGGGCAATGGCCAGACCGAATTGCTGGAGGTTCTGGGCGGCATGATCCCGGCCACCAGCGGCACAATCCTTTTGAACGGAGAACCGCTTGATCTGACGGGCAAGGCTTCGGACGGGCAGAGCCGGCGCGCGCGTGGCATTGCCCATGTGCCCGAGGACCGTCAGCGCGAGGGGCTGATCATGCCTTTTGCGGCCTGGGAAAATATGGCCTTTGGCTATCACCACGATGCGAAATATCAGAAAAACCGTCTGTTCATGGATAACCGCGCCCTCAAGGACGACACCGCCGACAAGATGGACCGGTTCGACGTGCGCCCGCCCAACCCGTTGCTGGACGCCAAGAATTTTTCCGGCGGCAACCAGCAAAAGATCGTTGTCGCCCGCGAGATCGAGCGCAATCCCGATCTGCTGCTGGTCGGCCAGCCCACCCGTGGTGTCGATATCGGCGCGATCGAATTCATTCACAAACAGATCGTGGCGCTGCGCGATGCCGGCAAAGCGGTGTTGCTGATTTCGGTCGAGCTGGATGAGATCCTGTCGCTGTCGGATCGCATCGCGGTGATGTTTGACGGGAAAATCATGGGCGAGCGCCTGCCGGCTGAGACCAATGAAGGCGAATTGGGCCTGTTGATGGCCGGTGTTACGAAAGGGGCCGCGTGATGGACAAGATGCCGAAATGGGCGGATATCGCGTTGATCCCCCTTATCAATCTGGCGCTGGCGCTGGTGGTCTCGGCGCTGGTGGTGCTCTATATCGGGGAAAGCCCGATCGAGGCGCTGACGATCATGGTGCGCGGATCGGTGGGCAGCGCCTATGGCTGGGGCTTCACGCTCTATTACGCCACCAATTTCATCTTTACGGGGCTTGCCGTCGCGGTCGCGTTTCATGCCCGGATGTTCAATATCGGCGGCGAGGGGCAGGCCGCCGTTGGCGGGCTGGGCGTGGCCGTGGTGGCGCTGTCGCTGCCCTGGCCGCATTGGTCGCTGGCGCTGATTGGGGCCACGATCGGGGCGGCCCTGTTCGGCGCGGCATGGGCCGCGATCCCGGCCTATCTGCAGGCCAAGCGCGGCAGCCATATCGTGATCACCACGATCATGTTCAACTTCATCGCCTCGGCGCTTCTGGTCTATCTTTTGGTCAATGTGTTCCGGGTGCCGGGATCGATGGCCCCCGAGACCGCGCGCTTTGCCGAAGGCGCGCGCCTGCCCAATGCCTATGATGTCGCGCCCTGGTTGGGGTTCAGCCGGTCAACGCCGCTCAATGTCTCCTTCTTTGTCGCTGTCGCCTCCTGCATTTTGGTCTGGCTGCTGATCTGGCGCACCCGGTTGGGCTATGAGATCCGCGCCTATGGGTTTTCCGAATCCGGTGCCATCTATGCCGGCATCAACCCTGTGCGCATCATCATGATCTCGATGCTGATCTCGGGCGCTTTGGCGGGGCTGATGGCGATCAATTCGGTGATGGGCGAGGCCGAAAGGCTGGTCATCGACCCGGTGCAGGGCGCGGGCTTTGTGGGTATCGCCGTGGCGCTGATGGGGCGCTCGCACCCGGTTGGCGTGTTCCTGGCGGCGCTGCTGTTCGGCATGCTTTATCAGGGCGGAGCAGAGCTGGAGTTCGAGATGCCCGCCGTCAGCCGTGAGATGCTCTTGGTCATTCAGGGGCTGGTGATCATGTTCACCGGCGCGCTGGACAATATGGTGCGGATGCCGGTGGAACGGGTCTTTCTCAGCCTGCGCAGGGGGGCATAAGCCATGGATTTCGCAACCGTCCTGCAACTGCTCGATTCCACCGTCCGCTCGGCGACGCCGCTTCTGCTGGCCTGTCTGGCGGGGCTTTATTCCGAACGTTCAGGCATCTTCGATATCGGGCTTGAGGGCAAGATGCTTATCGCCGCGTTCTTTTCGGCGGCGGTCGCGGCC
>Ga0316204_10002925_pt1 | contig 36355 bp, 66 predicted proteins | sample 6monrhotite_MG_2_FD_205661 | JGI IMG/M metagenome (GOLD analysis project Ga0316204, IMG submission 205661) | Microbial mat bacterial communities from mineral coupon in-situ incubated in ocean water Damariscotta River, Maine, United States -... | ecosystem: Environmental > Aquatic > Marine >... | reverse complement strand
ACCATCAGACCCGTCATCAACCCTTTGCAGGGTGTGGCTGATGGTGAGGGCGCGGGTAACACTGCGCCCGCTTCTTTGTCGGGGTTCTCCTCCCTGTCCCGGCACTGCCGCCCGCTGTCATTGCAGCAGGGCCAACTAGAGGGCCGACCCACTGAGCAACCTCAGAAGCGTGTCGGCCCTCATATTTTATTCACAGGCGAAACCTACATGGAGGTACATGATGCTAGACGACACAACACAACCAAAAGGCGTTCCAAACGGCGGCACAAGTCAAGTCAATAACCCTATACGTGCAGAGGGTGGCCAGCTTAAATCACTCATTGAACGCATTGAACGATTGCGGGCTGAGAAGGCCGACATTGCGGAACTTGAAAAAGAGGTTTTTGCTGAGGCCAAATCCAACGGATACATGACCCGGCCTATGCGCCAGTTGATTGCCCTACGCGCCCGCGATCCGAATGACGTTGCTGAGGATGATGCGGTTTTGCAGATGTACAAAGACGCGATGGGCATGTGATATGGAAAAGCTATCAGACCGCGTAAACAGCTTACAGCGCCGCGCTGACGCCCTTCGGGGTAAGGCAGGGTATCACGCCATGCTAGAACGTCTGGCAACGGCTAGAACGGCCCTGCTGGCGGAGGAATTGGCGAATGGCTAGACGGGCAGCAAACTGGCAGGCGCAAGTCCGACACATGCTTTCTCAGGGTTTTGGCGTTGAGGATATTGCCGTTCACTTAGGCGTAGAGGCCGACAGCATCCGCGAGATGGTCAAGATCATGCGCCGCAACGGTGTGTTTGACACCATGTTTCACCGGAGGGCGATAGATGGCTGATCCACTAACGGGCAAGATACAATCATTCTCGGTGCCTTTCCCGCCTGCATTACTGTCACCTAACGACAGATCACACTGGGCAAAGAAGAATAAAGCCAAGAAAGCCTATCAACAGGCAGTCTGGGCTATGATGAAAGAGCAGAAGGTGCGCCGGATGCTAGACGACAGCATAACGCTTGAAATGACGTTCTACCCGCCTGCCAACTACCGCTATGACGACGACAACCTTGTGGCGCGAATGAAGTATGGCCGGGATACAATCGCCAGCGTGATCGGCGTAGATGACAACGTATTCCGCCAAGCACAGCCCGTCATTTCCAAAGCAGAGCCGCCACATGGCCGCGTCCAGATCACCCTGCGGCCCGCAATCGTGAACATCGAACACCGGGGGATTGTGACGTAATGCTTGAAATGCGTTTGATATTTCCGGCGCATGTGCTTAGAATGAAGCGGGCGGGGAGGTTTGCAACAACCTTCACCCGCCCTTGACATAGAAACCTGAGAAGAGGTCCGTATGCCCATTAAAGGCAATATAACACACCACCCAGAAGCGGCAATAGTTTTACTATGAGCTTGCCATATTTCCCCATGTACCCAACGGACTTTGAGGCGGACACGTCACACCTGACGTTGGCCGAGGACGGTGCATACAACAGACTTCTGCGCCTCATGTGGATGACCCCCGGTTGCTCACTGCCAGCGGATGAAGCTTGGATTATGCGTCGGATGCGCATTGATGAGGCCACATTTAATGACGTCGTGAAGGTGGTGATGGATGAATTTTTCATTACCCAAAAGGGCCGATTGGTCAGTCCTAGGCTTGCTAAGGAATACCAGAAAACGGACCTAGCACATAAGAAGCGTGTTGCCGCTGGCTCAAAGGGGGGTTCGGCTAAGGCATTGAATGCAAACAAAACTGGGTCTAGCAAAGCTGTAGCAAAGCCCTACCAACCAGAACCAGAACCAGAGTTAATAAAAAGAGAAGCTAAAGCTTCTCCAAAAAAAGCGCACAGGCTTCCCGAAAACTGGACCCTTCCCAAGCAATACGGAGAGTGGGCGATTGAGCAGGGTTGGACGGATCAATCCGTTAGGTTTGAGGCTGAGAAATTCAGAGACTTCTGGGTTTCCAAAGCAGGCCGTGACGCAGCCAAGCTCGACTGGTTAGCCACTTGGCGTAACTGGATGCGAAATAGCAAAACCCCAAAATTCTCAGCAATCAATGGAGGACAGAATGGACAACCTGCCAACAAATCAAAAAACAGAATGGACGCCTTCATTGCAGGAGCAAGAGGCGCGGCTGGATCATCGTGAATGGATTGGCGGACGGGCAATTACATTGCTCAACCACTATTGGCGAGATGACGACCCCGCCGAGATGGACGCCGCGATTGGTTCCGATTGGGCTGATGTTTTGGAGGGTATTCCAAGGGGCGCAATACAGAAGGCTTGCATTCAGTACCAGCGTGACGAGCCGCGACGAAAGCCAACACCCGGCGCAATCTACGCCTTGGCCCGTGAGGCAATGCCCCGACCGCAGGTTGTTCATTCTAAGCCAAATCCGGAACCCGTCAAAGAGCGCTGCGACCCAGAGACAGCGCAACGGATCTGCGAAGAAGCTGGCTACACACCTAAGAAATTTGGAGTTGACCAATGAGTTTTAAGGGACCGCCGCCAGCACACGGCAACCGCGCCAGCTTGTCTATGGACGAAATGGATTTGCTTGAAAACACAGTCCTGCCAACAGCCCGGCGCTGGGTTCGGGATTATCCGGCACTGGCCGAACACGCGAAGCAAACGCTGGCCTATTGGGGGGAGCAGATATGACCGAGTTAAGCAAAATATCAAAAGCCGCGATGCTGATATTGAACGACCATAATGCGATGAATGTACTAGGGGCGGAGGCGCATAAATTCCGCATTGAGGTGCAGGAAGGTGCGCACTCTGAGCTATCATCTTCTGAGCATTCTTTTTCGATGATTGCCGCTGGATTGGTGGCTTTGTCGAAGGGCTCAAAATGATCCACCACATCACAGCAGAGCAGATGCAGCGCAAATATGCGGCTTATGACAAATATGCCAAGTGTTGCGAAATGGGGCTTTCCAGAGCAGAAACATCAAGGGCGCTGGGCGTTTCAAAGGCAGCGGTGTGCCATGCGGCAAAGCGGTATCACCTCACATTCAACCGGGCAAAGCACAGCGTTCTGAGGGCTGCACGGGCCAACCCGGCGAAATTCTGCCTTGAGATGATGGCCGAAACTGCCGCAGCGGAAAACGCAGCACTGCGGAGGGCCAGCCGATGACCTTCTCAGAATATGGCCACTATGGCGAGAACAACCCACCCGCAGGGCAGGGCGAGAAACCCCGCCAGACAGAGGCGCAGGCCGCACAGGTGGCATACTGCAAGCGGTTACTGCTTGAGGGGTGGAATGAGGCCTACCTTATCGCACTGGGCTACGCGGCAGGCGCAATCAAGCAAGCAAAGGAGCAGATCACATGAGTGAGAAGGACGAGTTTTACAAAACGGCGAATGTGTTGCTGAGGATCGTGCTGACCGGGCTTTACATCTACGCATTCATTTTCGTTGCCATCTTTGCGTTTCACATTTGGGGGGCGCTGCAATGAACCTATCTCACAGAATGGACCGCAAGCACGAGCAGGCGGCGAACCAAGCAGCGGCGTCACGGCCAGCGCATTTGCCTGACCTGCCCAAGGGCGCGGAGGAATGGTTTGTAGAGCAGATGTTAAAGCCCGGAGCAAAGGTTAAGCAAACAACCCTTCGCGGCAAGCACCCCAAGGCGGGCAAGCGGACACTCACGGCGGCAAAGGCACTCAAGTTCATCAGCGACGCAGACGGGCCAGTGACTGCACTGCAAGTTGCCGATGCCGTAGGGGTAACACCAGAGGCCATGCGGCACAGCTTGAATAAGATGCATGACCTGAAAATCCTCAAGAAAAGCGGAAAGCCGAACAAGCTGAAGTGGAGCAAGGTAAAATGCCAGTAACAGCGAGCAATTTCAGGACGTGCAAAGTGTGCGGGGTGGGGGCGATCAAGATCAGTCCGTTCATGGGATTTTTCTTTGACTGCCCCAACCGCCACAAGACGCCAGCCACTGCGGATGAGCGGGCCATGGCAATATTGATCTGGAAGGCCAAACAGTGACCCCAGAAGAGGCAGAACAACTACAGGCGCAGAACACCACCCAAACGCAGACCATCACGGAACTATGGGTGCAGAACGCGGCGCTGCAAAAGCGCGTGGATACGCTTCAGGGCATGGTGGATTGGCTACAGGCCAACAAGGCCAAGCTTGAGGCGCAACTGACAGATGAGGCAATAGCGGAAAGGGTGTTTGGATGAGCAGGCGTAAGTTGAAGCGTGGCACGGTCATCAAAGCCAAGCGGTCGGTGAGCGTATCAACCGCCCCATGGAACGGGGACCACGGCACGGGAACCACAGCGGCAAACGCGGGGACCGTGGTACGAGAGGTGCTAACCGAGGACGGGCGCAACCCAAACCGGATGGCGCGGCGGGTCAGGGTCAACGTGATTGACACGCTCACAAGCCTAACACTCAGGCAGGTGCAGGCGGCGAAGGAGATCCAGAACGCATATGGCAAGGTTGAAAGCCTATCCAGTGGCGGGCCGCTCAAGGAGCAAGTGCAGTCATCACCCAAGCCCGATGCTGTTATCTCAGCACAGGTAGACGCGCAGTCACGCCTGGCCAGAGCCATGAGGGCGGTTCTCAGATCAGAGCGGCAAATCGTGGAGCATATCTGCTGGCATAACGAAAAGCCCCAGACGTTGACGCGCACCGAGCGCCGAAGATGGCTGGCCCGCTTCGCGCAGTCAATGGATCGCGTGGCGGATCACCTGCGCTATTGACCCTTGTCACGCTAAACGCTATCTTCATATCTATCGCAAGGGGCGCGTCCAAAAGGATTGCGCCTTTTTGCATTACCCCAACACAAAGGCCAGCACCCCGCAAGGGACTGAGCAAGGTGTATCCAATGGCAGGACGAGGCAGAACAGCAGGTTTCCAGATGGGGGCCGAGCATCGTACTAAAATCGCAAACTCCAAAATTCTCAAGCACTTGATCGAACATGCTGAAAGCAAACGAGAAATGACAAGCACTCAGGTTGCAGCGGCCCTTGGCCTGCTTGATCGGGTGATGCCAAAGCTTTCAACAACCACTATCGAAGGTGGCGAAAAGCCTGTACAGGTTCAGCAAATCGAACGCTTAATTGTCAAGTCTACAGATTAAGACAGCGGCGGTCTTTGAACCGCTTCTGCATCCGGCACGATACAAGGGCGCGCATGGTGGCCGAGGATCGGGCAAGTCGCAGTTCTTTGAGGACTTGGCGGTAGAGGACGCGCTTAGATGGCCCGGTGATGCTGGCGAGGGTTTGCGGTTTGCGCAGATCCGCGAAGTCCAGAAGTCACTGCAATATTCATCCAAGGCGCTGTTTGAAAAGAAACTGCACGATTACGGGTTAGGCGAGGCTCAAGGCTTCAAGGTGTTCAAGGATAAGATTGAACTGCCCGGTGATGGCGTGATGATCTTTCAGGGGATGCAGGACCACACTGCAGACAGCATCAAGTCAATGGAAGGCTTTCACAGGGCTAAGGTTGAGGAAGCGCAGACGCTTTCGGAAAAATCCATGCGGTTGCTTAGACCAACAATCCGTTGGGAAGATGCAACACGCGGGCTTGCCTCGGAGATTTGGTTTCCTTGGAACCCACGACACGCGAAAGACCCGGTTGATAAGTTTTTGCGCGGCCCTAATCCACCAAAGGATTCGGTTGTTGTTGAGGCTAACTGGTCTGACAATCCTTGGTTCCCAAAGGTGCTTGAGCAGGAACGCCAAGACGCGCTCAAGAATGACCCTGAGCAGTATGGGCATATTTGGGAAGGCGAGTATGCCGTGGTCTTTAAAGGCGCATACTATGCGGACGCGCTCAACCTTGCAGAACGTGAGGGCCGGATCGATGTTATCAGCACCGATCCACTTCTGCGCAAATACGCATACTGGGATATAGGCGGGACTAGCGGCAAGTCGGACGCAACGGCCATCTGGGTCGTGCAATTCGCTGGTGAGCAGATCCGCGTAATCGACCACTACGAGGCAGTGGGCCAAGAGTTTGGCGAGCATGTTGGCTGGCTTCACAGCAATGGCCACAGCAAGGCCGTGATGATGCTGCCCCACGATGGGCGCAAACATGACATGGTTCACAAGGTGACGCCTGAATCCTTCCTAAAGGACGCAGGATTCCTAGTTGAGGTCTGCCGGAACATCGGTAGCGGGGCCGCGATGCAGCGGGTTGCAGCGGTGCGCAGGGTTTTCCCCCGCATTGTGTTTGACCGCGAAAAGACAAAAGGCGGGCGCGAGGCGCTTGGCTGGTATCACGAAAAGCAAGACGAAAAGCGCGATATGGGGCTTGGGCCGGAGCATGATTGGTCCAGCCACTCAGCGGATGCATTCGGGCAGATGGCGGTTGATGTGATCGACAGGCCAAAGAGCAACGCCCGCAAATGGTCATCGCCTAAGCGCGGAATTAAAGGATTATAGGATGGATTGGGTTGCATACGCAGAACAAGAGGCGAGGCTCCAAAACCTGATTAGCGTCACCGCTAAGGGCAAGGGCAAGTCTGTCCTAAAGTTCGGCAAGAATGATGATCTAGGCACGTCTAAGGAGACGGTTTGGAACCAAGGCGGGTTTGAAGTTTTCCCGACAACAAATGCCATTGATACGTTTAGCAGTTCATCCGGCAGCGACACAGGCGTTTTCACTGTTGAAGGCCACACCGTAAGCGGCACGGGCGCAGACGCAAAGTTTACGCTTGTAGTGCAGGAAGTCACCCTTGCGGGCCAAACTGCGGCACCGTTGACGACGCCACTTGCGCGGGTGCAGCGCGGGTTTAACTCCAACGGGGTGTCATTCGTCGGCGATGTTTACGTTTATGAAGCCGATACCGTAACGGCGGGAGTTCCGCAGACTGCCGACAAGATCCACATGAAGATACTCGCGGGCGAAAACCAAAGCTATAAAGCCTGCATTACAACCGCAGACGATGAAGTCGCGTTTATCACGGGGCTTTCGGTGGCTGTTGACAAGAAACAGACTGCCGTTGTTGATTTTGAGCTTGAGGTGCAAAAGCCGGGTGGTGTGTTCCTGCCTAAGTTCAGGGTTTCGGCGTCCACAACAGGCAGCAACTCATTTTACCAGCCCGTCACGCCGTTTTTGATCGTTGAGAATAACTGCGAGGTCCGCATCACTGCCGTTTCTAGCGCCAGCGGCACCGAGGTTAATGCAGAGTTTTCCGCTGTAATGGCGGAGATTCTGTAATGGCGCTCACCACATACGCAGAATTGCAAACGTCTATCGCGGGGTTCTTGAACCGTGACGACCTGACCGCAGTTGTGCCGGACTTTATCACGCTGGCCGAGGCATCCATGCAGCGCGACCTGAAGCACTGGCGGATGGAAAAGCGGGCAACGGCTTCGATTGATGCGCGTTTCTCTGCGGTGCCTGATGACTTTGTGTCTCCTATCCGGTTCCAAGTTGGCACAACGGACGCGCCAATGCAGCCTATCAGCGTTCAGGACATGCATGATCGGCGCAATGCGCGTGACGACGATGCAGGAACGCCGTGTTTCTATGCTCTTGTGGGTGATGAGTTTGAGTTTCTGCCCACGCCATCAGCGGCGCTCACGGCAACGCTCTACTATCGCGCCAAGGTTCCGGCCCTGAGCGACAGCAATACAAGCAACTGGGTGCTGGCAAACGCGCCTGACGTGTATCTCTACGGCGCTCTAATTCATTCTGCGCCCTATCTGGTGGAAGATGCCCGCGTGGCAACGTGGGGCGGTCTATACGCTCAGGCAGTGGCGCAGGTCAATAAGCAGGGCGAGGCTGGCAAGTTCGGCGGCGCAGGCAAGCGGCGGAGGGTTCGCAAGTGATTTGGCAACCGATGGACACCGCGCCGGATGATGACCGCGATGTATTGCTTTGGAAAGAAAAGTTCCATGAATTTTTCATTGGTAGCAAGCACGTTGATGGAAATTGGTGGGGCGCAACGTCACAGACGGGCCTTGAGCGCCTTGAGCCGGACATGTGGGCCGAAATCGAATATCCGGTGAAGAAATGACGTGGACTGACGCCAACGCCAACTCCGAGCAATGGGGCGATCTGGCCACAGGCGGCGAAATCCGAATGCTTGATGAAAGTAGTAACGTCCTGCTGGACGAAAGCGGCAATGAATTGGTTTGGGGCTTACTTGCCCCTTGGTCTGCGGCTTCGGCCAATGATGAGACATGGGTTGATGTGTAATGGGCGTGAAGATTAACGACACAGCCGAGTTTCCGGCAACCACGCCAGCGGCAACGGATCGTGTTCTGGGCATTGACGTGTCCAACACCACGAATGATGCCAATGGCGAGGTGGTGACGTTCCAAATCAACAGCATCCCGCTTTCGTTACTGAGCAATGACGCGGGGTTCCTAACTTCGGTATCAACCGCCGATGTAACGGCGGCAGGCGCGTTGATGGACAGCGAAGTGACAAACCTCGCCCAAGTGAAAGCATTTGACACCACAGACTACGCCACGGCGGCGCAGGGCACGACAGCGGATAGCGCGTTGCAGGACGTGGTTTCAGACACAACCCCGCAGCTTGGTGGCAGCTTGGACGTGAACGGCAACAAGATTGTTTCCACGTCAAACGGCAATATCGACATTGAGCCAAACGGAACGGGCAACGTTCTACTGGGCAACTTTACGTTCAACGCAGATCAGACGGTTGGCGCGGGTCAAGATGATTACGTCCTGACCTACGATAACGCGGCAGGCACTATTGGGCTTGAGGCGGCGGCGGGCGGCGGCGGTGGGCTGGTTCCAATCAGTAAAACCACGGCAAGCAATGACGCGGCGATAGATATTAGCCTAACTGGTGGGTATACGGCTTACCTAGTGCGCTTTGCAAATGTTGCGCCCTTGTCCAGTTCTGTTCCGTACCTAAGAACGTCAACGGATGGAGGGACCACGTTTGATAGCGGGGCCTCCGATTATCGGTGGACCTACTGGGGGGCAAGCAGCGCGGCAACTCAAGCAGATGACGTGGGCGGGGATACCGAAATCGAACTAGGCCCTTCCGTCTACTTTTCCGCTGCGAATTGGTTTGGGGAATTAGTTATTTATCCCGCAAACGGTACGAATAAGACAGTTATTTACGGAACGTCTTGCTATCAAAACTCTTCTAACCTTATCCAAGGTGTCACAGTAGCTGGCCGAAGAGAGTCATCCACAGCCGTCGATGCTATTAGGTTCCTACAAAGTACAGGCAATATCTTTAGTGGGGACTTCCACCTATACGGCATAGAGGATGGTGCATAATGGCGTATATTCGTAAGTCAGATGGCACCCGTAGGCGCGTAACCAAAGAGGAAATTTGGGGGCCAGAGCCAACCGCTGCGGAAAAGGTTTTGATCGCCCGGCAGGCGTTGCTGCCTGTTACTCGGACGCAGTTTGCAATCGCTTTGGCCGCGTCTGGCGTCATCACAGCAGAGGACGCCGTGAACTTCGCGGGCGGGAACAGTCTCCCCGCATTTGCAGAGGCCGCAATTTCTAACAGCGGCTTGAGTGGCGTTGAGCAGATGGCGGCAAAGGTGAAAGCCTTGAGCGTTCTCAATATTCACAGGGACAACCCAATCGTCGCGCTAATGCGTGACGCCAAGGGGCTAACGGACTTGCAGGTGGATGACCTGTTTAGGGCCGCAGTAGGGATAGAGTAGATCACATGGCAACCACAACCACATCACTTGCATTCAATACGCCAACACCCGGCACTGAGGAAGATTCGTGGGGGACTCTGCTTAACGCCAACTGGGACAAGGCGGATGATCTGTTTGACGGGACTACGCCTGTTGTCAGGTTGCGGGCCACAACGCCAACGCTTGCCAGCACAGCACTAACCGCAGCGGGCGGACAGGTCATTGACTACACGATGGCCTCTAATACCACATTCACCGACAGTTTCGCAGATGGGGATACCGCCATATTCCACTTGCTTGGAGGCGACACCTACACCCCGACATGGCCCGCGTCCACTTGGGTCGGTGGCGCTCCTCTTTCATATACGTCAGAGGACGTGATCAGCATTTGGAAGCGAGGCTCCACGCTTTATCTTAGTTATGTGGGGAGCGCGGCCTAATGTTGCTCCCGGTGGGCAACAGCGGCCCCGTTAGCAAGCTGACAGCCGCAGCGGATGGCGTGTTGGTTGGGTTTAACCTCAACAACAATTGGGAACCTACAGATTTTGGCTCTCTGAACAGGGAGTTCAGCTTGGCAGCGGCTGTACCCGCTGGAACTAAGTCAATATACACAAACAGTTCAAATAGCCGTCTGTTTATGGCTCTGGACCAGCCTGAGTCCGCATTTAGTGGCTTCACGACATTGACTATTGGCGGTACAGATTATGCCTTTGCGGATGCGACATTAAACACATCTGGCATCAATGGCCAAGCGACTTGGGCATCTGGCGTTACGCTACTGACCGCCAGTACAATTTATGATGTGGTGTTGACTTAATGTTTATGCCCTTGGAAATCCCCCCCGGCATTCGGCGCGGCGGAACTGATCTGCAATCAGCGGGGCGCTGGCGTGATGCAAACCTTGTGCGCTGGCGTGAGGGCGCGATGCAGCCCGTGGGCGGATGGCGCTCATTCGGTGGCACAACACTGAACGCGGCTCCGCGTGGTGCCTACTCTTGGGTGACGACCACAGGCGCCCGGTGGTTGGCGTTTGGCACATACAACAAGATTTATGTCGTTGCGGGCGATGGCACAACAAGCGATGTTACACCTGTTGGCCTGACAGCAGGCATTGAAAACCCTACTATCAATACGGGCTTCGGCGGCGGGTTTTATGGTCGCGGCACATACGGAACGCCTCGGCCCGAAACTGGTGTAACATCTTTTGCGACCGTCTGGGCCATGGATAATTGGGGCGAAAACCTTGTGGCTTGTTCGCCTGATGACGGGAAGCTGTACGAGTGGACACTATCCACAGGAACGCCAGCAGCGGCCATCAGCGGCGCACCTACAGGCTGCACGGCGGTAATGTCGGCGGATGAGCGGTTCCTGTTTGCCTTGGGCGCGGGGAGTAACGACAGGAAAGTGCAGTGGTCTGACCGTGAGGACAACACCACATGGACGCCAGCAGCGACAAACGAGGCGGGTAGCCTTGAACTGCAAACGGCGGGCCGGATCTTGGCGGGGCGCAGGCTTCGGGGGCAAATACTCATCCTGACGGATACCGATGCCCACACAGGCACATATCAGGGGCCGCCGTTTGTTTGGGGCTTTGAGCGCGTTGGCTCATCCTGCGGTCTGGCCGCGCCTGCGGCGGTGGCGGTGCTGGATGGCGGCGCATACTGGATGGGGCGGGAAAGCTTCTATCGCTACCTTGGCGGGGCTGTTGAGCCTTTGCCGTGTGAAGTTGAGGATTACGTTTTCTCAGACATTAACATCGACCAGATCAGCAAGGCTCACGCGGTCACGAATGCGCGGTTTAATGAAGTCTGGTGGTTCTACTGCTCGGCCAGTTCAACGGAAATCGACCGTTATGTGGCTTATGATGCGAACCAGAATATCTGGTCTATCGGTGAAATGGACCGCACGGCGGCTGTAGATTCTGGCGCGGCGCGGTATCCGGTGTGGTTTGACAGTGACGGGGATGGTTATCAGCATGAGATTGCCGCGTTTTCGTGGGGTTCAGCATCAATTTTTGCCGAAACAGGGCCGATTAGCATGGGCGTGGGTGAAAACACGTTCTCGGTCACAGAATTACTGCCTGATGAGAAAACGCAGGGCGATGTAACCGCGACATTCAAGACGCGGATGCACCCAAACGACACAGAGCGCGAATATGGGCCATACACCATGACAAACCCAACCAGCGTGAGGTTCACGGGGCGGCAGATCCGAATGCGGGTTGACGCGGTTGAAATGGCGGATTGGCGCTTGGGTATTCCACGGCTTCGGACGGCTTCTAGGGGGCGGCGATAATGGGGCTGGTCGATTTTTTCATGGAGCCTTTCGATAAGGAAAGGCATGAATCGAAAGACGTAGGGTTGGGCGGGCAGTCAACAGAATATCTAGCCACGGAACGCGCTCCTGATGGCGGATTTTGGAACATTCCAATGATTTGGTACTCTCCAGACGGGAGGCCTGTAAAAGTCGGCATAGACCAAGCTTATCAAATGGCCGTAGAGCATGAAAAACGGACGGGGCAGAAGTTCCCACGATACGAAACCCCCGGCGCTGGTTCGTTTTCCGCAATGAACCGAAGCGCGATGGGCGGCGGACAGAACGGTCTGCTCACAGATTGGGGCAAGCGATGAGACTGAGCGTTAACGGCATTCCGCACAATGATCGGCGTCAAATCGAGCAGGCTGACAAGCAGAACCACAAGAAAGACCGCGATATTTACGTGTCGCCGGGCAAGCTGATTATCACCAGCCCAGACGGAACCAAATATTCGGTTGAGGTAGACAATGCAGGCGCACTCTCAACTACAGCGGTGTAAGCCGTGGATTGAGGCAGCACTGGCCTATAACGGCGGTGAATGCGCATTTGAGGACGTTGCAGCGGGCATCGAGGCCGGAAAGATGCAACTTTGGCCAGCCCCGAAAGGGTGTCTGGTAACTGAAATCGTGGAGTTTCCACAAAAGAAGGTCATCAGCGTCTTTCTAGGCGGCGGTGAACTGGACCAACTCGCAGACATGCACTCTGACGTAATCGCTTGGGCGAAACAACAGGGCTGCACGGGTGCGCGGATCATAGGGCGACGCGGCTGGGTTCGCGCGTTCAAAAAGCACGGCTGGCATGAGCAGGCAACCGTTCTGGAAAAGGACATTTGAAATGAGCAAACTTCTAGGCGGTTCGCAGACCAGCGAAACAAAAATCCCGCAGTATCTTGAGGATCAGAGCAAAGAGGTTCTGGCCAAGAGCAACGCGGCAAGTGAAATCGGGTACACGCCCTATTACGGGCCGGATGTTGCGGCGCTGTCACCGCTTGAGGAAGCGGCCATGCGCAACACGTCAAATGCGGCAAGCGCGTTCGGCATGTACACCCCGCAGGCTGATCCACTGGCGCAGGTCAACGGCACCACGGCTCCGGTTGACCCTTCACAGTACCAGAACGCAGACGCGGCAACGGCGATCAACAACGCATACAAAAACCAGCTTGGGCGCGACCCTGACGCGGCGGGCTTTGACTTCTGGATGCAGAACTACAACCCAGAGACCTTTGCCAATGACTTCGCGGCGGGAACGCGGGTTGATCCGCTCACGGGCTTGGCCATGCCGGGAACAACAAACGGCATTCGCGGTTATTCGTCGGGCGCAGGCTTTGACAATGCGGTCAATGAACTGAAACAGCGCCGCCCCGGCCAACATGACGCACTTATGGCGATGTTTCTAAACCCGCAAACGGGTGAGCAGTCGCAATACCAACAGAACGTCCAAGCCCAGCAGCAGGCGGCGCAGCAGGGGCTTTTGAACAGCAACGCATTCATGCCGGATTTTGCAGGTAACGCAGATCCGACAGGCAACGGGCAGCAGGCCAGTTTCGGCGGGTTTGGTGACGCATTCAGCGGTATCGGTGACGCGGTGGGCAACGCAGTCGGGTTTTTCGGCGGTCCCTCGGAACGCTGGTAAGGAGTTAGAATTATGGCTGGTCAAAACAATCCTGCGCAGGTTGCGCAGCCGAACGGCATGACCCCGCAACAAGGGATCGCGAATAACCGTTACTCCTTGACGCGAGAGCAACTGTATAGCGCCATGTCTGGCGGTGGGCCGCAAAACGGTGGTGGGCAACCCACTGGCAACCCCATGGCTGGCCCCCAGATGACCGCCGAACAACGAGCGCTTATGTCAGGTGGTGGTGCTAACGGATATGCGCCTCCACCAGCCAACATCTATGACCAATCCGCATCCGCATACTCCGGCGCATTGGGCGCGGTGAACGGTGCCTTGGCGCAGAACGCACAGGGGCAGGCGGCAACCTATAACCCCGTCTTTGGCAATCAGGCAGCGCAGCAGCAGGCCACGACCTACAATCCTGCCATGATGAACGCGCAGGGTTCAAACGCCCAAATCAACGCCCCCACGGTTGGGACGGCGCAGATGAACGCCGCCACATCGCAGGGGCTTGGCAATATTCCGCAAGTCAATGCGTCCACTATGAACGCGGCGCAGATGAACGCCACGACAGGCACCGCAGCGGGCTATGACGCGGCTACGGGGCAGGCGAACACCTATCAAGCTGGCAACCTTGGCCCAGCGGCCACCTATGGCGCTCAACAAGCCACATCGCAGGGCTTTAATGCGGCACAGCAGGCACCAGCGGCCCAGATGAACGCGGCGCAGGTAGCGCAGACACCCGGCGCGACAGCCCAGCAGGCCACGGCGCAAGGCTTCAACGCTGCGCAGATTGATCCCGCGTCAGGTTACTCCGCGACCAACTTTGACAAGGGCAACTTGCGGAACGTCAACGCGGGGCAGGTGTCACGCACCAACCTTGACCCGTATATGAACCCCTACACGCAGAACGTGATCGACAGCACAACGCGGGAAATGAACCGCAATCACCAAATGACGCTCAATGATGTTGGGGCGCAGGCGACAGCGGCGAAAGCCTTTGGCGGATCGCGTCACGGGATTGTTGAGGGCGAAGCCAACCGGAACCATGGCGATGCCTTGGCGCGGATGACTGCGGATCTGTATCAAGATAATTTCAAGACAGCCCTTGGCACAGCAACAAACGACCTGAACCGCGATTTGTCCGGCCAGACCAGCAACCAGAACGCGGCCCTGCAAGTGGGTGCGGCGGATCAGAATGCGTCAAACACGGCAAACCAGTGGAATGCAGCGGCGCAGAACAATCGCGCCCTTTCCCAAGCGAATCTTTCCCAGCAGGCGGGCCAATTCGGCGCGGCGGCAAACAACTCAGCATCGGCCCTCAACGCACAGTTGGGAACGGGCGTTAGCACCAGCAACGCGGCGCAGGACGCGGCACGGGCAGGCCAGAACGCCTCCTTTGCACAACAGGCAGGCTCACAAAACGCCAATGCGACAAACGCGGTCAATGCGAACAACGCGGGCTTTACGCAAGCGGGCAATCAGTTTGCGGCGGGCGCGGCCAATGCGGCGAACAGCCTAAACGCACAGCTTGGCACAGGCGCAAATGCAGCGAATGCGGGCGCACAGAACCAGTTCACACAGAACCAATTCGGGGCCGATAACACCGCAGCAGCCACAAACGCAGCGGCGGGCAACCAGTTTGGGCTTGCGAACATGGCATCGCTCAACACGGCGGGCCAATTCAACGCGGGCCAGCAGAACGCCATGACAAGCGGAAACCTTGGGTTTCTGAATAACGCTTCTCAGTTCAATGCGGGCAATCAGCAGGGCGCAAGCCAATTCAACGCCCAACAGCAGCAAAACGCAGGGTTTCAGAACGCGGGCAACACCATTCAGGGCATGTTGGCGAATATGCAGAACAACCAGTTCAATGCAGGAAACCAGCAAGGCGCGAGCCAGTTCAACGCATCAGCGCAAAACAACATGGGCCAGTACAACGCAGGCAACAACATGACGGGCCAAGCCCAGAACATGCAGAACAGCCAGTTTAATGCTAATCTCGCGCAGCAGGCTGGTGCCGCCAACCAAGGCGCACAGAACACCGCAGGCCAGTTCAATGCCAACGCCATGACAGGCGTATCGGGCAACAATGCGGCATCGGCAAATGCTCTGAACTCGCAAAACCTGACCGCAGCCAATCAGGCGGGTCAATACAACGCGGGCGCACAAAACACGTTCAACCAGAACCAGTTCAACAATGCACTTTCGGGTGCGGGCGCACTGGGCAACCTGTCAAACCTTGGCTTCGGCATGGGCAACAGCATCACCAGCCAGCAGCAGCAGCAGGGCCAGACCACCCGCGATATTCAGCAGCAGGTTATTAACGCCATCAAGGGCCAATACGATGGCTTTACGGGCGCACCTGATGACGCCTTGGCGCAGTTGTCGGCCATCCTTGGCGGTATGCCGGGTGGTGGCGGGACAACCACGTCGAGCAAGTCACCGGGTCTGTTTGACTTCGCGTCCCTGCTCTTGGCGGCTTAATCATGACTCCCGATTGGCTCCGATACAACAACCAAGGCGCAATTCGCAGCAAGCCTATCTCTGGCGGGCTTCTGGACGCGCTTTCGTTTCTCCCCGAAATGGGGGTGCAAATGGAAGTCTTTTCAGGCGGGCAGGCACCGAAAGGATCGGGCGGGCCGCGCACTGGGTCAACGCGCCACGACCACGGCAACGCTGCTGATGTTTTCTTTCACAAAGATGGGCGCAAGCTGGATTGGGGCAACCCTAATGATGTGCCAATCTTTCAAAGCATTGTTCAGAAGGCCAGAGCCAACGGCGTGACGGGTTTCGGGGCGGGCGATGGGTATATGCAGCAAGGCTCAATGCACATCGGTTTCGGAAATGATGCGGTTTGGGGCGCGGGCGGTAGGGGCGCAAACGCCCCAGATTGGCTTAGCGAAGCGTACCACGGCCACCCGAACCACAAGCACAATGTCGCGGGCGGTGGCGACACTAACACCGCAGTTGGCGGTCTTTCACTCACTCCGTCTTCACCGCCAGACACTCTACAGGGGGCGCAAATGCAGCCAGAACAGCAGCAACGGCAACACATGTTCTTGAAAAACATGGACCCCGCAACCCGTGATCGGCTGATTATGGCAATGCAGGGTATGACCATGAACCCGAACCAAGGGCTTATGGGGATGGCGCAGCAGAACATGCAGGACCGCGCCACAGCGGGGCGTGAGGCTAAAGCAGAGGCCAAAGGCGCAGAGCAGCGCAACCGCACGGCGGAATGGCTGATGACCCAACCGGGCGGCGAACAATACGCACAGGCCATCGCAAGCGGTGCTTTGCCAGCAGCGGCGGCTTTGCAGATGTGGCAGAAGGCAAGCGCGGGGCAAGCACCTGTCAAGGGTGTTGAGATCAACAACCAACTTATAAACCCGCAGACGGGCGAACAGATGGGCGACTACCGCGACAACAACAGCGAAATGACGACGGCGGTGCAGTCATTGGATCAGCGGGCGCAGATGGCGGGCCTGCAACGCGGCACCCCTGAATATCAACAATTTATGATTAACGGCGGCGCGTCTAAAGGAATTTCCCTGACTGTGGGTAAGGACGGTCAGATCCAGTTCACCCAAGGCAACGTGGGCAAGCCGCAGGACGTTACAAACCCATCATCGGTTCCAGCTATGGTTTCAAGCATTGATGGCATCTTGAATGATCCGGCGTTGGATTTTGCGACGGGCTTTTTAGAGTGGACGCAGAACATTCCAGGCACGGCAGCCAAAAGGTTTGGGGCGCGGGTCAAGCAGCTTGACGGGCAAGCATTCTTGCAGGCGTTTGAAAGCCTCAAGGGTGGCGGTCACATTACCGAGATTGAAGGCCAGAAAGCAACGCAAGCCATTGGCCGATTGGATGCTTCGCAAAGCCCAGAGGATTATCGCAACGCCCTCACAGAATTGAAAGGCTTGCTGCAGCTTGGCATGGAGCGGGAGCGCACGGGCGGGACAATCCAATCCGATGCCCCCAGCGTCAACAATATCGACATTAACGGCACAAGCTACACCATCCAGCGGGTTGACTAATGGCAGATTTTATCTTCACAGGCCCAAGCGGCGAAAAGTTCAAGGTTTCTGGCCCAACTGAGGCCGGGGCTATTGCGGCTTTCCAGCGGGCGATGGGCGGGCAGCAGCGTCAAGAAAACGTGATTGGCACCACACCTGATGGCGGGCGGTTTGTGAAGTCTGAAAGCGGCGCGGTCTCCTTTGCATCGCTGGGATACTCCACAAGCGACCCCGAAACAGTCAAGCGGTTGATGGATGGTGCGGGCATCAAAGATGTTGTGCAATCTGGGTTTGACCAGCAAACAATCGCGCAACACCCAATTGCAGCGCGGGCGAATGAATTTGTGCGCGGGACGCCGTTTGTTGGATCATACGCTGATGAGGCGGTGGGGGCGTTTTCGCCAAAAGCACGGGACGCGATGCGGACAACCACAGGCGCAATGCAGCGTGAGCATCCCGTGCAAACCGGGGCGTTGAACATGGCAGGCGCACTGGCAACGGCTGCGCCAATCGCTGTGGCGGGTGCGCCCGCTGTAATGGCGGCGGCACCCAAAGCACCAGCAGCCAAGGCCGTTATGGGCGGTCTGTTCGGCGCATTGGGTGGGGCTGGTGAGGGGGCTGTTTACGGCTCTGGCGAAGGCACGGGCGATGAGCGCAGGCAGAACGCTATCCAGCAAGGTATTTTTGGTGGTGTTGCGGGCGGCGTATTGGGCGCGGCTGTGCCACTAGCTGGCGACTTTGTTCAAGGGCTGATCCGGCGATACAAAGGCGAAGATGTGGGCATAATTGCCGAAAAGTTCGGTGTATCACGGGACGCCGCGCGGGTTCTCAAGACCGCGTTTGAGAATAACGACACAAACGCCATTGATAATATCTTGCGGGCGGGTGATGAGGCTACGCTTGCCGATGCAGGGCGTTCAGGGAGGGCACTCATTGACGCGGCGGCGCAAACCGGGGGCAACCCCCTGAACATAGTTGAGGGCGCTGTAAACGCCCGCGCTAACCGCTCTTTGCCATCTTTGGCTGGGGCGCTTGACGACACACTGGGCGCACCGCAGGGGCCACGGGCAGCGGCCAAGGCTGTTTCGTCGGCTTCTGCGCCTGCTAGGAAAGAGGCGTATGACACCGCATTCAACACCGCGATTGATTATGCAACGCCAGAAGGGCGCGACGTAGAAAGCCTGCTAGGCCGAATTGCGCCTGAAAAACTGCAAGCGGCAACCAAAATCGCCAATGAGCGGCTGCGGTGGGATGGCGGGCAGGCGCAGATCCTTGCTGACCTTGCCGACGATGGCAGCGTATCTTTCCGACAGATGCCCGGTGTTCGCCAGTTGGATGAATTGAAGAAAGCCCTCAATCAACTTGACCAAACAGGGCGCGATCAGTTCGGGCGGGCAACGGATGGTGGTTTGGCCGCAGATCAGGCGCGGGCTGTGCGTGACGCCACAATCAAGGCGACAGGCGGGGATCAAAGCCCATACGCGGCGGCGGTGAAGCTGGGTGGTGATAAGATTGAAATGGACAAAGGGCTAGAACTTGGCCTGAACATGTTGCGGGATACGAACAAGACAACCCGCGAAATGGTATCCGAGCAACTGGCGGGAATGTCCGCAGATGCACGGCAGATGGTTAAGGTTGGATTGCGTAGCCACATTGACGAAACGCTGGGCGCGGTCAAAATGATTGCCTCAAACCCCGATGCAATGGAAAGCAGGCAGGCCATGCAGGCTTTGCGGATGCTGACCAGCGACAATGCAAAGTACAAGCTGAAAGCCCTTCTTGGCCCTTCTGAATTTGCAAAAGTAATGCCCGAATTGGACAAGGCTATAGCCACTCAAAACATGGTGGCAAGTGTCGCGCAGAACAGCAAAACAGCGGTGCGCGGCGCTATCCAAGGGCAGGTTGACGACATTACCGCGCCGGGTATGCTTGGAACCCTTGCGCGAGGTAAGCCACTCAACGCCACGGAATCTTTAGTGCAAACCCTTATGGCGACAACGCCGGGGGATGACGCGGCACGGCAACAAGGTATCTGGTCCGAGGTGGCACAGGTTTTGACTGAGCGCAAAGGCAACAAGACCGCAGAGGCGGCTTTGAAATACGTGAACGATGCAATCAACGGGAACGCCCTAACCGAGCAGCAAGTTAAGCTAATCGCCAATCAGGTTTTGCTTGGCGCTGGCGTTGCTACTCATCAGAGCGGGCTAAAAGGGCTGCAATAAGGCCAACCCATGACGCAATGAAACCAAGCGTCCACAGCCCCGCAAATTCAATTATTCGGTCTGCATAGATCAGAATGAACCCGACAAAATACAGCAGAGACACCAGCCCGTAATGGGGCCAGTAGCGATACAGCCACCGCGTTAGGGCGCGTTCTAGGTTTTCATTCATCCGCGAATAATGGCGATTCACGCCGCCTAAATCAAGCCATCCTTCGGGGTGGTTTTTTTATTGGAGCCACCATGGCCACGAAAAGCACAAAAAAAACAGACGATCAGGTCAATGCGATTGTGAAACGGGCCATCACTTCGGCCAAAAACCACGTTTCGGGCGACATTGAGACAGAACGGCTCAAAGCGATGCGGTATTTCAAGGGCGAGACTGATCTTTCGTTTGAGGAGGATCGTTCAAAGGTTGTCGATACCAAGTGCCGCGATGCAGTGCGGGCGGTTGAGCCTGTCCTAATGCGGATCTTCTTGCAGTCTGAAAAGCCAGCGGAGTTTATCCCGAAGGGGCCAGAGGACGTTGCAGGGGCAGAGCAGGCGACAGATTACGCGGCTTGGAAGTTTGACCAGAGCGGCGGCTTTCAACTGCTTTCAAGCGTGTTTCGGGATGCGTTGGTGTCAAAGACGGGTATTGCCAAGGTCTACTGGGACGAAAGCGAAACCGTTGAGATTGACGAATACTCAAACCTGACGATTGAAGAAGCCCAGATGCACTTGCAGGGCGAGGGCATTGAGGTTCTGGAGCATTCCCCAGTCGAGGGCATGATTGACGCCCCGCAAGGCCCAATTCCGATCACGCTGCATGATATGAAAATCTCTCGCACCAACAAGTCTGGCGAGTTGAAAATCAAGACCGTGCCGCCCGAACATTTCTTCACAGACAGCGGCGCGACCGGAATGGATGATTTTTACATCATGGGCCATTCCGAGGAGATGCGCGTCACTGACCTTGTGGAGATGGGCTTTGACTTTGAAGAAGTGGCGGAACTTGGCACCGAAGGCGAGGAAGAGGCCGAATATGAGCGTGTGGAGGATCTGGCCGACGACGAAAGCGCGGGCGATCCATCTATGAAGCCCGTCACGCTCACAGAAGCCTACATGCGGATGGATATTGAAGGCACGGGCGTAGCGCGGCTGTACAAGTTCATTTGCGGCGGTGCAGACCACAAGGTTCTTGACTATGAGTTGGCCGACGATGTGCCGTTTGCCGTGTTTGAGGTGGACCCCATTGCTCACGCATTCTTTGGGCAATCACTGGTTGATCTGATCATCGAAGATCAGGACGTGGGGACTTCCCTGCGGCGTGGCCTGATTGATGGCATCCACATGTCGAACAACCCGCGCACCCTATACAAAGTGGGGGCAATCGGCGGCGAGGATGGCGTTGGCGACCTTATGAATAACGAATACGGCGCGTTGATTGGGTGCGAAAACCCGCAAACTGACCTTGTTGAACTGGTCACGCCAAACACCGCCACAGCGGCACTCCCTGCCATCACCTACTTTGACCAGACCGTTGACGCCAAAACAGGCAGCAGCAAGGCGGGCATGGGCATGGATGGCGATGCCCTGCAATCACAGACCGTTGTCGGCGCTAATGCGATGGTACAGGCCGCGCAGGCAACCGTTGAATTGATGGCGCGTCACTTGGCCGAAGGCGGATACAAACGCCTGTTCAAGCTGATGTTCAAAGCCATCCGCAAGCATGTGCCACCGGGCGAGCATATGCGCCTGTCTGGGCAATTTGTCCCGGTCGATCCTTCTGGGTGGAATGCGGAAATGGACGTGACCACCAATGTTGGCTTGGGAACGGGCCAGAAGGCGGAACGCTACGCAGCACTGCAAGCACAACAGGTATTCCAGCAGACGATCTGGGGCCAATACGGGCCGCAGAATGGCTTGGTGACGCTTTCCCAGATCCGCAACACGCAGGCCGACATTCTGTCCCTTGGCGGCATTCACAACGCAGACCGCCATATGAACCCAATGTCACCAGAGGCCGAGGCGCAGTTGATGCAACAGCAAGCGCAGGCGACACAGGGTCAAGAGCAAGGCAGCGATCCAAACGCGGCGTTCTTGCAGGCCGAGCAAATGAAGGTCCAGCAGAAGGCCCAAAGCGACGAGCAGAAGAACATTCTGTCAGTGCAAAAGGCCGCGATGGATGACGACTTCCGCCGCGACAAGATGGCGCAAGACCTATTTATCAGCGCCGCACAGCAGGCACAGCAGCCCGTTCCGGTCCAGCAGGTTCAATACCAGCAACAGCAGCCAAGACAGCCGCAGTTCTAAGGAACCCCAATGAACAAAATCGAGATTGCCCGTGGTGCAGAACACTTGCGGGACAATGAGGCGTTCAAGCACCTCATTTCAGAGATTGAGGCGGGTCTGACTAAGATCTTCCTTGATGCCAGTTCAACAGAAAAGCAACTGGCCGAGGCCCGCGAAACTGTTCGCGGATTAGCAGAAATCAGGCGGAGACTAAAAGCGCAAATCCAAGCGCCAAAACTCGCCAAAAACTAGAAAGGTCAGTACCGTGGAAGCGACTGAACCGATGAGCATTGAACAGGCGGCGGAAAGCCTCCTAATGCCAGACGAATCCCAATCTGAAAACGAAACCGAGACAGAAGCGGACGAGGCACCTGCCGAGCAGCCCGAACCCGAAGAACTTGAGGCGGACACAGATGACGAGGCGGAAGCCTCAACAGATGATGAGGACGACGATAACGCCGACGAAGATGACCTTGAGGCAGAGGACGACGAAGAGCCTGCGCAACTCCACACCGTAAAGGTGGACGGGGAAGAAATGCGGGTGACCTACGACGACCTTGTGAAAGGCTATTCAGGGCAAGCGTATGTCCAGAAAGGGATGAGCGAAAACGCGGCCAAAGCGAAAGCATTGGCAGAGCATGTTCAAACCCTACAATCTGAGCGACAGGCCGTTTTGCAGGCATTCCAATCCCTGCAATCGGGCAACATCATCCCGCAACCGCAACCACCCCAAATTGACGCCAATGAAGATCCTATCGGTTGGACGCAAGAACAAGCCCGGTATCAATCTGAAATGGGCCAGTGGCAGCAGCAGCAGCACTCTATCCAGCAACTTGAGGCGCAAAACACTGCGCGGCAAGAGCAGGCGCAGAAAGCTTATCTCGCTGAGCAACGTCAAAAAGCGGTGGAGTTGATCCCTGAACTTGGGGACGCCGAAAAGGCACCCAAGGTTATGAAGGATCTACTTAGTGCGGCATCTCACTATGGCTACGAGCCAGATGAAATGAGCGGTGTAACCGATGCCCGTGTCTTGGCGGTTTTGAAGGATGCGGCAAGCTATCGCGCCCTGCAATCTTCGACTTCCAAAGGTCTGAAAAAGGTGGAGGGGGCGCGTCCGGTTTTGAAGCCGGGTGCCAAGAAAGCCCCAAACCCGAAGGCCGCCCAGAAAACCCTGAAAGAAAAAGCCAAACGGAACGGCTCGCTCGAAGCGTGGGCCGACACGTTGGCTATTTAACCCCTATCACGAAAGGCCAAAAAGATGGCAACTCCAACCAACACCTACACGTCCGATACCATGATCGGCATTCGTGAGGATCTGTCTGATACCATTTACGACATTTCCCCAGACGAAACCCCGTTCCGCGCTATGGTGCGCAAGGTCTCTGCAAAGAACACCTTGCACGAATGGCAAACGGACGCGCTCCGCAGTTCCGGCGCAAACAAGCACGTTGAGGGCGACGACACTACTGCAACCGCAGCAACGCCAACAACCCGCCTGAACAACCAGTGCCAGATCTTCAAGGAAGCGGCATCCGTTCCCGGCACAGATGCTGGTCTGAACAAGGCTGGCCGTGCGAAGGAAATGCGCTACCAGATTGCCAAGAAAATGAAAGAATTGGCGCTGGATGAAGAAAAGGCGCTGCTGGACAACAACGCAAAAGTTGCGCGTGACAGTTCAACCGCTGGCGAGTTGGCGGGCGTTCCGACATGGATCACCACCAACACAGAAGTCGGCTCCGGTGGTTCTGACCCAACTGGCGATGGATCAGATGCGCGTACCGATGGCACCCCAGAGGCGTTCACTCAGACGCGATTTAACACCATCATGCAGGCTATTTGGGAAGCTGGCGGAAAGCCCGATTGTGCTTTCCTGTCTGCATTCCAGATGAACGCGGCCCTTGGTTTCACTGGCAACAACAACCAGCGCAACAGCGCGGGCGAGGGCAAGGTGTCAAACAACATCGTGTTCTATTCCACGCCCTGGGGTGACGTTAAGTGGCAAATGTCGCGTGAATGTCGTTCCCGCGATGCCTTTATCTTCCAGAAAGATATGTGGGCCATTGCTGAACTTCGCCCTGCGAAAAACAGCGAGTTGGCGAAAACTGGCGACAGCGAGAAACGCCAGATTGTCCACGAATTTACACTGGAATGCCGCAACGAAAAGGCTTCCGGCATCATTGCGGACAACACCACATCTTAACCTTGAGGGGGCTGTAGCGGCCCCCTTTCCCCTTCTTTGAAATGAAAGGAGATGCATCATGCCATCTCAATATATGGCGAACGGCGTTGTTCGCACCATCACCGCTGCCACAGCAACTTTGACCGACTTCGAGGCTGGTGGTCTTGTTGTTGTCAACCGCGCTGCTGGCTGCACAATCACCCTGCCTGACGCAACTGGCTCCGGCTATCGCTATCTGGTCACAACCATTGCGGATCAGACAGGCGATTTGGTTATCCAAGCCCCCGACGCATCCAACGTGATGCAAGGTGTTGCAATGACCGACATGACGGGCGTTGTTTTTGCCACGGCAGACACAACCGATACAATCACCTTGAACGGCACAACATCTGGTGGCCTTAAAGGTGCGCGGGTTGAGTTGATCGACGTTGCCGCAGACACATGGCACGTGTTTGTTGTGTCCGAGGCGTCTGGCACAGAAATTACGCCGTTCTCAGCGGCTGTCAGCTAAGGCACCCAATTCCATGACAACGGGCCATCCCTTCGGGGGTGGCCTTTTTCGTTTGAGGATAGAGCATGAACCAGAAAACCAACTTCAAAAAACCCGATGCCGTTCAAATCGTGGTCGTTTACCACAACATCAAATTGAGCGTGGGCCACCTTGGCCTGCACGAGCAGGTTATGGTGCCACGGCAAGAGGCCGAGGCTATCGTGGCGCTTGATGAGGAAGCGGGCCGCAAGGCGCGTATCATCATTGTGAAAGACCTGAAATGAGCAAGCTGGGGGAACGCCTGCTAGACCACGAGGGTAAGGTGATTGTTCGCCGCACCTTCGATGCGACAGGCACGCTTGAGTTTAACCAGCAACTGCGAGATCGGGGTGAAAACTTCGGCGAAAGCAAAATTATTGGCAGTGCCCCGGCGTCATTGGTCGGTGAATGGCTGAAAGAGGCTGGTGTCCGCTGGGATGATCCAGCAGCAGATGAGGTCATCAAAAAGAAACTGATGAGCGGCGAAGTTTCCAAACTGCGCGTTTGGGAAGGCACCTACTGAATGCCAAACGGTCTCGGCCCATATTGGTTCCCTGATCTTTGGCGCGATGCACTCACACGGGTTTCGTCGCGTTACTTCGATGAGGCCGCTTGGGGAAAACACGATGACGGATACGAGCGGAAGCGGCCTAGCCGTTTGGTTTGTGACGTTAAATTCTATCTGGCAATGCGGCGGGACAGCCAGAAGCAGCGCGGTATTCGCCGCATTTCTTGCCACGCAGTTTCAATCGGGTTTTTCCTGACAGTTCGCGTCTTTGGCGTGATAAGCTGGCATTATCCCAAACCACATAAGGACACGGCAATGACACCCCAAGAAATCCAAGAACTTGCAGATAAAACACAAGCGCACATTGCTGCCGCTATTAAGGGCATGACAAAGTTGCAGCACATCGCTTGCGCCTGTTCTGTCTCTGATACCAGCGCACACGCATCGGCGGGGCTGACCGCTCACGCTCTGGGCCATCTTTGGCAGGCACACGGCGATGCCACAGCGGCAGCGTCACAAATGCCAGACGTAACACCTAAATTTGGCGACAAATGATCTGGCCAATCTTCTTGGCCGCTGCCTTGATTTTGGCGGCGGTCACTCCCTCAAAAAAGCGGGCGCAGCGTGCGGGTCTGTTGATCATAGCAGTTGGCATATATTGCGCGTCATCATTGGGCGGGCTTATGGGTGACCCGTGGCGCACCTTCGCCGCAGCATCGCTATGGGTCGGGATTGGCGCAACCATTGGCTTTAATGGTGGTAAGGACGCTACTTTTGCGGGTATACTGTTAGTATTAGCGGGCTTGGCGGTCATTCCCGTGAGGGTAACGGGTGCTGATTATGAAGTCGGGCAGGCGTTTTTGGTTGCTAGTGATTGCCTCGGCTGTGCCGCTATTCTTATTCTCGGACGTTCCGCCACCTTTCGCGTTGCTCATGGAATACGTGGTGTTTGGCTCTATTGTAGAGGCCGGATTCTGGGCGATAGTGTTTATCGTGATACTCAGGCGTCGAAACGAAAATAAGACAAAATGACATGCCAATGCGATAAGCGTTTGGGTCAAGACATTTCAAACGGAATGTGCTAAAAGTTTCACCACATCGCATTCGCAGGCGATAAGTTTTCTTGCGTGGGGCGTCATTTGTGACTGACAAAGAAGTTGAGGCCGCTCGAAAAGAGGGGAAAGAGCATGGCGAGATGCGGACGGATTTAGACAATCTAAAACGCCGCACTGGTCGCCTAGAAAACGCAATCTTGGCCGTTCTAACGGGCGCTGCTGGCCTGTGGGCTAAATCAATGGGGTTTTTCCAATGAACATCACTTCAAGTTTCGGCGCGGCTGGGATCGGCCTTGCCGTGGCTTTCGGTGCAGACTTCACGGCGAACAAGGTTAATCCCCCCGCGAGGGCGCTCATCATTGAGGAGCTAAGTTATTCGGGCGGGAACTTTACGCAGCGATTGTCCCCCACAACTGGCCCAACTATGCCGGGGCGTTGGACTGCCGAGGTGGTCCGTGTGTTGGACGGCATCACATACCAGCTTTGCGCGGGTTCTGGCGATGGTGTCTACAACGGCACAACCGACACTTACACGGCAAGCGACTGGACTGGCGCGGATTGCCCCGCACTCCAACCGGGGGACCGGGCCGAGGCGGTATGGACGTTCACCGACGAAAACGGGTTGCAGCAATCAATCGGCGCAATCCTGAACCTGTAACCGGAGACAGACATGACCAAAGTATACAACCACTGGCGCGATTACCCCATGTCGGAATGGCGCTGGCCAAATTTCAGCCCTGAAGAAATGGCGTGTCGCGGCACCGGGCGGCTGATGATCGTACCTAGCGCGATGGATAAGCTACAAGCCCTGCGCGAAAAGCTGGGCAAGCCAATGATCGTCAACAGCGCATACCGCAGCCCCCAGCACAATAAGCGGGTTGGCGGGGCAACGCGCAGCAAGCACCTTGAGGCCATCGCCTTTGACGTGCGCATGGATAACCACGACCCAGACACCTACATCACGGCGGCTTTGTCGGTGGGCTTCAACGCTATCGGCACTTATCCCAAGCAAAACTTTGTGCATGTGGATGCGCGCCCTAACCGGGCGAGATGGGGTAAAGCGTTCCCTAAGCGGGTACAAACACCCAGCTTCGCAGTCGAGATTCCACGCGAACCGGATACCGTTGCCAAGGATGGGCAGTCTAAGGGCTTGCTTGCAGGCCTCGGTGGCATTGGCGCGGCAGGCGCGGGCGTCCTTAGTGGCCTCGGCAATCTTGATCCTGTTGCGCAGTATGTCGCTATGGGCGGGCTGGGCCTATCTGGGATTGCGCTGGTGTGGCTGTTTCGCAAGCGACTGGCGCGGCTGGCGGAATGATCTTTCTCCGCCCATTCATGCCCTACATCGCAGGAGCGGCCCTTGTGGCCTCTCTGGGCCTCTCTGGGGCGCTGTGGGTGCAGACCCAACGCTTGCGGGCGTCACAGGCCGATAAGGTAGCTTTGGCGCTGTCTCTGGGTGCCTGCGAGGCGCGGGCGCTCAATCTGATCGAAGATAAGGAATCCGACAATGAAGTTGATAACATCCCTGATGATGATCTGCGCAATGTCCCTGACCACTGGTTGCTCCCCTAAAGTCGTCGCATCTGATGACGCGCTGTTCTGCGATGTTGAAGAAAAACGCAAGTTCACTCAGGCGGAACTTGATTGGCGGGCGGCAAATGCCCCGTGGAATCTGCGGAAAGACTACAAGACGAACCTAACGCATGAGCGCGAATGCAAACAGCCAGAGGCGTGACAACCCGCACAGCAAAGCCCCCGTTCCTTGATTGGAGCGGGGGCTTTTTGCGTTCAAGGCGGTCCTTAAGTTAGATAAAATTCGTGACCATAATCACGACATATTTTGCGCACTTTTGGGTATCCCATATACGTCCCGCCTTTTTGCTCGGAAAACCATTGGGATATTACGGAGGAATACAGTTCTGCGGCTTTCGCTTTGTTTGGTGCCTCCATTAGATCACGCACCGCTGCGTCAACTTCCACAAGGTCGTGTACCTCTATCAACCCCTCAAGATATTCTGCGTCGCGGCGGGTCTTTGCATATGTCTGCATGATGTTATCCTATAGGTTCTGTGCGGCAATTTCCGCACCTGTCATTGCGATGGGCGCATCATTGGTGCCGTAAAGGACAGGCCGCGCCTTCATAGCAGCAACGGCTTCCGCCATAGACCCGAACCAATCCCAACCCCAGTTGGCGCTATTTTCAAGACCGTAGTTCATTTTCAATCCGTCCTTTTATGCTTCTTGTTTCGGGTAGGGTTCCAATCCGTATCTCAGCGCAGCCAGCGCAGCGCGCTTGAACTTCCGATCCCCCAATATCATTACATACCTATGTTTGCGCGGGCGCGGCTCAAGATAGAAATCGGCACCATATTTTTCCCGCATTGCTTTCGCCCTGTTTTTAACCCCGCGAAACTCATCAGCGATTGTCTGACCGTGAAGATGTTCCTTGCCCCTAACCTTCCAATCGGTGCGCTTCGCGGACAGCCCGCAGTATAAGAAATTAGAGGCCTGATACACGATACCCAAATGTCCATGCGAAGTGTCAGCAAAACTGACGATAATGCGGTTCCCCTGTATAAGCCTAAGCGAGTTTGAAATTAACCTAGACGCATCGTTCTTAGCGTTCGCCTTTAGGCAAAGCCGGTTTAACTCCAGCACATTTTCGACATAATCAGGGCCACAAAGCCCGCTGCGAAGCGTAGCACTAGGTGGTGTCCCGTAGGTTGCGACGCCTTCAAGTTTGTCATCCCGTAGTAGGCCATAAGCTAACGAAATGCTCGGCATTCTGCGAGCGTAATGTATGCCGAGCAAAAACGGTTTGGTGTCTTGTCGTGATATCTGCACAACACGTTCGCTTCCCATCATGCGCCACCAACTGAATCAAGCATCTGTCCGTCCTAATCTTTGGTTAATCTGGTGAGCAGTTTTTAGGGACGTACTCAGGTCCAGTCATACACTCTGTGTTTTCAATCATCATGCAGCGGATCTAACGGCGCTGCCCCTGTTTCTGTAACCCCTTTCAGCGTGCAACCAAGCCCACTGTACGGGTCATAGCGTCCTCCTTGTTTCGTCAGGCCAACTGGGTCTCCGCGTCATCGGCCTAAAGTTCTGCGCGGTCAGAAACCCGTCCTAATCTGTAAGAGGTGGGCGGGGCTTACGCCGCCGCCGTTTTGATTTCATTTTGCAGATCAACCGCAAAGTCAGCAACGTCCGCCATTTGCATAATTTCTTCTCGGGCGAGGCGCTTACCTTCTTCGGTGCCGTTTTCCAGCGCCATGATTGCGATGCGTGCCGCCTGCTTCCATTTCATTTCGATTGTGAGCATGTTCTCGGTCCTAATCTGTAAGAGGTGGTCGGGGCTTACGCCACCGCCTGTTTGCCTGCGTCTGTAGTGTTGTAAAAATAAACAGTATATGATTTTCCTGCGGGCGCTTCGCCTTCGGTGCGATCAACAAGTCCGGCGTCTATCAGTTTGCGCATACCACGCTGCGGCCCTTTGTAATCAGTGGACTTGACTGTCAATGTGCGAAGATTGTGAATGTCTGTTGCACTGAGTTTCATCGGTTCGGTCCTTCTGTTTCTGAGGTTATTCCTACACCTTAAGCGCGGATCAACAACACTGCAAGAAATATCTCCTACAAAAATGAATTAAATAATCCCGCTATGTGTTGACCTGTTTATAGTAAGGGCGTAACGTCACTTTATGAATATTGGATATGGCATAAATCGGCAGGTCAAAGACTTCGCTAAGGCTGACATTGACCTCGACGGGTTTGGTGATCGGCGTATCTGGGTTGATACCGACGACAAGGTGCGACCTCAATTCTCTGACATGATTATGCTGCTGCGCACAGGTGACGTGGTGCATGTGGTTTCAATGGCTGATCTAGGCAGGGGCTTTGATCTGGCGGAGAACCGGCGCAAGATTGAAGCACACGGGGCCAGCATCGAACTGGTCGATGACGCAAGCCCGCCGCCAGAACCGCGCAAGCCTGGGCCAAAGCCCCGCTGGCCTATGATCCCCGCTGATGTGGTCAAGAGGGGCGCTGACAGGTGGCACAGCCCTGACATTTTCACTTGGCAGGCGGCAATCAAAGAGTTTCACGATGCGGGGTTTGCGTGGGTGACACGCGCCACGCTTAACGACAATCTTGGGACGCGCAATGCGCCTAAACAGAAGGAGCCGGAAGCATGATGCAACCGATGCAGGGCGCGGGTCGCCAAACAGAGCGCGATAGGCGTGGCATTACGCAGGCGCAGTACGAACACAGCTTAGTCATTGATCGGGTTATCATCGCGCTTCACGACTTGGGATCACGGCCCGGCGCAACAGCTAAGGGTGTTCGGGCGCAGCTCAAAAAAGAGGGGTTTACGCCTGCGGAAATTTCGGAGGCTGTTGGAAAGATGGCAGCACAAAAGGAGCCGTCAGATGGCAATTAGTTCAAACTCCATCCGCCTGATTCAACGCAAGCGATCCATCGTTTCCAAAGGTTCTCGCAAGGGCGTTTCGACATGGTATTCCGCGAGAGTACGTGAACTTGAGGGCGCGTTGCAAAATGCGATGGGGCATCTGGACACGCCGATAGCGCGGCGAAAGCTGGGCATTGACCCCGATGCTGAATGGTTGAGAGAGGCGAGAGACCTTGTTGAATCAAAGGAGGGCAAGTGATGCACCACACTATCAAATACGGCTTGCGGTATGAGCCTAGAACCTGTCCTGAGTGCGGTAGTGGTCCAAGTCAACTTATAGTCGTCACTAGCGGTTCATACGTGTCGCCAACACCAAGAAACCCGACGCCTTCGGTGAGGGACTTGGGTTATGACTGCGCGTCGTGTGGTGCTGAATTGAGATACAACGATAAGGAGCCATCAGGTGAGTGATATTCCGATGTACCTGCGCGACATTCCAAAAGCCAAGCGGGCAATAAAGCACGTCGAGCAAGACCTTGCCCGCCTACGTGATGCCGCGACGCACATTGCAGTGCGCGAGGGTGAGTTGAAAATGCTTAAAGGTCACTTGGCTGAACTTGAAGATATTAAATCCAAGGAGACTAAAGATGTTCAATAGTTCTGGCTATCGGCCAAAAACTGGCAATGCTGCGCCATCTAAGCCGCCAAGCCGTGGATCTGTGGTAAAGCGCCCATCATATGGGTTTTGCCCCAAGTGCGGGGCCACAGGGCAATCACGTGAGCGCAGGATGAATGGCGATGATAAGTGCGCGGCGGGTCACACCTACCCAAGCCGTGAAAGTCTAAGTGAGCGCCCCCAACTTTCGGGCCCTGTTTCAGCCCTGAAAATCGCGCGTGAGGACGCGGAAGCCTTAGGCGCTGGGTGGGTCAGAATTTGGCCTGATGGGAAGTGTGAGCGCATCGACCCTATGACGGTCTACACCAAACATAAGGAGCCGGAAGATGGCAAAGCGTAAAGCCCCGCACATCACCGTTTTTAAGCCGCAAAGTGGCTCTGGTGTTGAACAAATGTGCAGCGCATTGGCCTCGCACGCCAAAACCACAGGTCACGGTATAAACGATGTTGTCGCAGAGCTGGCGTGGCAGTGGTTCCAAGGTTCACAGCCATCGGCTGACGGTGACCCCAATGGCTGATTGCTGGAAGTGCAAGGCGATGGACTATCCATGTCCCGAATGCCTGCGGCGCGTTTTCGGGCCGTCTACACCTACACAGAAGGAGCCTGAATAACCCACTTTGTTAGACACGATAGCGCGGAGTTTGGCGCTACTGGGGTGTTTAAGGTCTTGCCCAACCAACAACATCAAAACGCCTGCTCCTTGGGTGTAAGGGCGTTCTGTGGGTGTTGATCTGCTACCGTGCCTAACAAAGTGGGTTATTTGACCACCTTCAACCTTGGCTGGTTTCCATCCGGCGAATTGTTGAAATATCTCTCTGTTGGCCGCGTTTCAAAACGGCACTGAACAACCCCGTCTTTGACGGTCTTGCTGATCGGCACGAAAAACTCAAATCCAAGCCTTTCATCAATCTCGCCTTCCATCATCCCCCGCGTAATTTCGTATTGAAGATCAGCCAGAAGGCGCTCAATTCGCTCTTGGCGCAAGCCCATCACCCATCCCCCTTAGCCAGCGCGGCGCGAGCGATTGCCTGCCACCAGAGCGGCTTAGATGTGACGTGCCGGCAGGCCAATTCCTCTAAACCTTTCTCCAACTCCGCTATCCGATCAAGCGCGGCTTGGTGAATGTCTGTGCGGGTGGTCAGTTCTTCAATACGGTCTGCGGCCTGATGCAGCTTCTTAGCTGTATCCCTTAAACTTTGGGGCCCAGGTGGGGTATCAAAATCAAGGCACTCATCAAGCCATCTTGCGATATGCCGGTATCCTTCGGCTTCTACGTGTCCTGTCATGGGGTGTCCTCCTGTGTGGGGTTGGCATCAACAAGAAACTCCACCTCATAAGCCACAGCCTCACGGGCGCGGGCCTCTTCCGTAGGGATAAGTTCACCAGCGCGATAGGCGTTGACGAGGGCGGTGATAAACTCAACATCCTCCTGCGCACGGCGTTCAGGACTTATATGAAAATGCGCCATTGTGGTTTCTTCTGTTCTGATGGATTTAACAGCCCCGAAGTGGCTCCAAGACCACTCACCCTGCGTTGCAGCTTCGGACAGTTGTTTCAGTTGGTTGGTCATAGCGGCAGGTGTCCTTTTTCTCGGAGTTTCATCTGGGTCAGAACCATCGCCTGCATAATGCCGCGCCATGTCCATTCCTGATCTTTGCTGTTCTCAAACATTCTCTCCGCCACGTCACAGCCATAAAAGGCGATGTAGTTGGGTGACTTCTGTCCCATCCCGCCAATCTTGAATTTCCTGATATGGCGCATGTTGGTTGTGTCGGTTGACCCGTTGCACCCGCACCAATCGGCAAGGCATGGCTGGCCTTTTGCCGACTTCATAATCGGGCATTCGCTGCTGGACTTCTTGCCCTTAGCAACGCGGCGCATACCCTTGCGGGGCGCTTTCGCGGTCTTGTCGGGCTTTAACCCCATCGGTCCCTTGAAATTCTCAATCCGGCTCATGCCTTAGCCTCCTTTGACCAGATCACGCCAACCTCATCGCCCCACTGGATGATGAAGGTAATCAAATCCGCCATCTGCGAAACGCTCAACTGGCTGGATCGGAACCCGATTGGGAACGGTTCGCCGTCAAGCCCCGTTGCAAACGCCACTTCATGCTCACAAGCCCGCATAAAGACTGCCTTCCATACATCAGCGGCCATGTCCTTGCCGTGCTTTTCTTTCTGCTGGCGAATGTCGTTAATCATCGCCCATAGTTTCGCGTTCTGGTCGTTAGACCGCGTTGGCTTGCGAAAGGTGACGGTGACGCCGGGTTCCGCAATCCGCGCCCAATGTTGAGCGCGGGCGCGGGTGGCCTCATCTGTTATGCGGACGATTGCGGGCATTAGGTGTCACCTCCGGTGATTGCATTGTGAATATCGACGTGGCACTGGCGGCAAACCCATATAACGTCCAGAGGCTTCGCGTAGTCCTCGTGATGGCCTTCCAGCCTGCTAGACTTGCATCCGCATTTTTCGCATCGGTCTGGCTTCACGATGGACCCATCCCTTACTCTGTTCCCAAGGATTACATGCGCTGCCCTTTTTTCTGGGTTCTGAGATATCCACTTTTGCTTTGCCGCCCTTGTCGATTTCTTGCCCGCTGCGGTCTTTTGATACCTTTTGTGGCGCTCCCTTACTCTCGGATCATTCTGGAACCGCTCAGCGTCATATTCGCGGTAATAATCTATTTTTGCCGCCCGGTTTTCTCTAACTTTGGCTTTGTGGCAATCCTTGCACCTTGAAGTGGTGCTTTTGTAAAACTCTGCGGAATCAGATGTTGCCCCGCAGAGTTTGCATGTGTGTATTTTATCCATAAGTCCACAATGCAGATAGAACGGTATATGTCAAGACATACCGTTAAAACGGGATATCGTCCCCTAAATCCCGGCCCTGCGCTGGCGCGTCATAGTTGCCCTGAGATTGCTCCGCCTTGCTTTGCAACTTCACGTCATTGACGTTGACCGTGAGATACGTTTTCCCGTCATGCTCACGTTTGGACAGTTCGCCGCTCACGGTGATCTTGCCGCCCTTCTGGATGTAGGGACCGACCTTTTCGCCGCGTTTCCCCCACCACGAGCAGTCAAACCACATGGTTGTTTTGTTATCGCCCCAGCCATCATCTACGGCCACGGCCCAGCTTGTGACGGTCTGTCCGTTTTGGGTGTTGCGGGTTTCTGCGGTCTTGCCGATATTTCCGGCGATGGTGATGATTTTCATGCTGCTACTCCCGCTTGCATGTTTGCTGTTTTCGCTTCGATCACTTTCTTGACCTCAAGCGCATCATTCGGGGTTGCGGCCCAAAACTCCTTTAGAGCCTCGCGATTTTGAACGGACCACTTCCAAACAGCCTCAGCATCATTGTCTTTGACAAATTCCATGCATCTGTCTGCCACGTCACCCATAGGGATGCGCTGCAACGCCCCAGTGTCATCCATGTTCATCAGCAATCCTTTGCCGCCTAGAGCGTTCTCGCGACGGTGCGCGGCCTCCTGCTCAATCTCTTGGCTGGGTGTAATGTCTTTCGTGGAATGAGCCTGCATTTCTTCTTCTGCGTAAAGGTTCCCGAACTGATCTGGCCAGCCCGCCCGAAGTGCTTGGCCCTCGGCGCATTTTGTCAGCATAACCAGCGGCATTTTCGCCCAGTTCCCACTAACGGGGTAAAACTTGCCGCTTGGCTGCTTCTTGCCCGCCTCTTTGTCGAACTCCCAAATCTCTGTCACAGGGACAAATTCGTCCCAAAAAGCCTCTCCATAGACAGGGTGCCATTCACCTTTGTTGTCCTGCTTGTACAACGTCACGCCAACCGAAATAATACCCTTTGGATTAGTGTTGCTTTTCACATTTTCGTCGTAGGCAATATTTGCAGGGCCGGACGCGGGGCGATAATCGCCGCACCGCGCCGCGATAGACCGCAGTCCATCCCGCCCGACAATGATAGCCATCTGGCGCTTGTCCGGCTTGTCCTTGTTGAACACAATGGCGCTGATCTGCTTGCGGAACGGGTCAAGCCCATAGGACCGCGCCGCATTCATAAACAGATCGAACTCAAGCTGGTTTGTATCCCGCGCTACGGTGTTTTTGATGGTGGTTAGTTGTGATGGGCTGAAATCTGGAAGTCCCATTAGTCTCTCCTAATTTGAATGGTTGTGCCGCCGTTGCTCAGTTCCGCGCCGGGCACTGCCCCAGCCTTCACAGCGTCCGTCAACGCCTTGCGGTCCAGCTTCGGCGGTTGCGGGGCGAAATACTCAGAAGGTATTGCCGCCTCATCGACAACAATCATCTTTTGCGGTATCTTCTTTGTGCTGATGGTGGCGGTCGGGAACTTGTGACTTGTGACCTCGGCCATTTGAAATGCCTGATCTATCAAGCCCCGCAATCGGGCAGCGCGGTTCTCAGTGCGGGTCAAGCGGTCGGATAGCTTTTTCTGCATATCCTTGACGCCAGCCGCAACAATCTCACATTCGCCAATTTCATCAAGGGCGCGTTCAACAGCTTCAAAGAAGTCCGTTTCGCCCTCAACCATATCGTGGACAAGGGTTTCATCGTCGGCGTCATTGCCAAGCGCAGCAATCAACTCCGCAGCGGCGACAGATTGGCGTGAAAGTCCGTGGTCATACTTCATAGCGGTCATCCTTTCTCAGCAGGCCGGATCATTCCGGCAATCAGGGTGAATAGTCAGACCTTCCAGCCAAGCCCCAATGTCAGGGCCAAGGGTGGCAACGGTCACGGCAAGCACCAACACAAGTAAGATTTGCGCGGCGAACATCAGTTGCAGGCTCATGCTGCGTTCCTTTCGGCTTCGTCGGCGATCCGGCACAGCTTGTGGCCAGCATCGCGCAGGGCTTCTGGGTCAATCGTTGAACGCGAAGACCGCAACGTCATGTGGTTGACGATCAAGGCGCAGACAGCGCGGCAAGATAGCATCATCAGCTTTTCCGCTGCGGTCTGCGTTGGGATGGCAGG
>Ga0316204_10002924_pt1 | contig 36396 bp, 37 predicted proteins | sample 6monrhotite_MG_2_FD_205661 | JGI IMG/M metagenome (GOLD analysis project Ga0316204, IMG submission 205661) | Microbial mat bacterial communities from mineral coupon in-situ incubated in ocean water Damariscotta River, Maine, United States -... | ecosystem: Environmental > Aquatic > Marine >... | reverse complement strand
TGACCTGGTGGCTTTGGCGAGAGTGAACCACCCGATCCCATCCCGAACTCGGCCGTGAAACCTCTTAGCGCTGATGGTACTGCATCTTAAGGTGTGGGAGAGTAAGACGTTGCCAGGTCTTCCAAGTCGGCATAAAAAATATATCCGAAACATAAGCATCGCCAACAAACCCCCGTCCCAAACACAAGGGGCGGGTTTTTGTTTAAAGGCACGCAAGAACAAAACAAAATTAACGCGGGGTGGAGCAGCCCGGTAGCTCGTCAGGCTCATAACCTGAAGGTCGTAGGTTCAAATCCTACCCCCGCAACCAAATATTAAGCCGCTAACTCAACGGGTTGGCGGCTTTTTGGCGTCTGGAGGTCGGCCAGCGAAATTACCCAGGTAAGCACAGGGTAAGCACCTAACTTCCAGCTCCTGCAAGCGTGGGCAAGGTGTTGGGGCTAAGAATGAGGGGGAGGGAGTTGTTCTGGCGTGATGCATATCTGACTTTTTTGGGGTGCTGTCCACTTTATTCAGACAAGTCCAAACCTTCCGGTGTCCAGCATGATGCGCTTCGTGTATGCCTCCATGCCTGTAGCGGCATTTCGTGTGGCGCCCATAGATAGCTTAGTTCTGGTCACTTTGTTGATTGATGTTTGCTTCGGGGCGTCAGAAGACTTAAAACCGCCGGTTCCCCCGGGAGCCGACGGTTTTCATCGCGGGACAAGGCCCATTTAGAGTTCGGTCTTCGCCTGTGCAATTAGCTGGTGCAGCCCCACTCCCGGGGCTTCCTTGGGCCTGTGGACGCCGAGATAGTGTTCGAAAAACGAGACGAATGCATCAACCGTTTCATTGGGGTCCTTGGGTTGTTTTTCCGAACGGAAAAAGGCAAAGGCTGAGAAGTTTGCCGCCGCGTGGCGCAACCCGGAGGCTATTTCCTCGGCGGAATCACCATCTTCAAGACGGGTATTGGCAAGGTCAATGATCTGGTTGGCGAGCTGCACGCCAATGGAATCTTGGTGGTTATCGGTGATCTCGGTAGTCATTACGGTGCCTTACCTATGTTTGCGGTTACAGAAGATGCCCAGCATCAACCGGAATTATAGGTAGGGTTCATGAGGCGAAATGACAAGCGCGATAACGGTAATGTTTGATCTGGACGCATCATCCAGGGCATGAATCTGTTTGCTATTCTGCAGGTCCTACCCAATCATGAAGGCTTTGCGAATGAATGGATGAGAAGACACATGGCTGACGCCAACCAAAAGAATGACGCGTCGCGTTTATTGGTCGGGCCGGATCCGGATGATCCCAGGCTAACGTCTGAGGTCCGCGGGATTGATCAGAACGGTAAAGCCGTGACGACCTCGGTATCGGTGGAACGGCCATTGACGTTGTTCCTCAACAGCCGCGAAATCGTCACTATGATGACCATCGGTGACTATCCCGACTATTTGGCGGCGGGGTACCTGCGCAATCAGAACATGCTGCGCGATGATGATGAAATCACAGCCATAGATTATGACGATGATATCAACACCATCGTCGTACGCACGACCAAGGATACGAATTTCGAAGACAAACTGAAAAAGAAGACACTGACGTCGGGTTGTGCCCAGGGCACCGTGTTCGGCGACGTCATGGAAACGTTTGATACGGTCAGCCTGCCGCAAGATGCTAAAATCCGCACCAGCCGCCTGTATCCCTTACTCAAGGCCATCAATATGGCCCCCAGTTTGTATCTAAAGGCCGGAGCCATTCACGGCTGTGTGCTATGCGAGCAGGACCGTCCTCTGGTGTATATGGAAGACGTCGGGCGCCACAACGCGGTTGATAAGATTGCTGGCTGGATGTTCATGGAAGGGGTGTCTGGGGCTGACAAAATTTTCTATACCACCGGACGTTTAACCTCTGAAATGGTTATCAAGACGGTGCAGATGGGCATTCCCGTATTGGTGTCGCGGTCTGGGTTTACCGCCTGGGGCGTGGAATTGGCGCGCAAGGCGGGGGTGATCTTAATTGGCCGCGCCCGTGGGCAACGGTTCGTCGCGCTGTCCGGTGAGGATCGCATAGACTTTGATGCGCCCGGTAAAGACGAAAAGGATACAGGGCATGAGTGAGCCGATTGTTGGTGTGTTGTTGGCGGGGGGCATGGCGCGGCGTTTCGGAGGTGGCGACAAATGCCTGATTGAACTTTGCGGCAAGCCCCTGCTGGATCACGTCATCGACCGCGCCGGGCCTCAGGTAGACCGCATGTTTCTGAATGCCAATGGCACCGCGGATCGGTTTGCGGGTTATGGGTTGGACGTGGTGGCCGATGTGGTGGATGGCTACGCTGGACCGTTGGCCGGAATTTTGACCGCACTAGAATGGTCGCGCGACAATATCCCCGAGGCCGCTTGGGTGGCGAGCTTTCCCACCGATGCGCCAGTGTTGCCAGTGGACCTGGTGGCACGGATGCAGGCCGCCATTGTTGAGCAAGGCGCGGATATGGCGTGCGCCATGTCGGGTGGCCGCACCCATCCGGTCATTGCCATGTGGCCTGTCAGAATCGCCGAAGATTTACGCACCGCCTTGATTGATGAAGACATTCGCAAGATTGATCGCTTCACAGCGCGCTATCACATTGTTCATGTGGAATTTCCGATTACGGATCATGACCCGTTTTTGAATATTAACGCTCCTGATGACCTCGTCCACGCCGCCGAATTTTTAGATCAATGAGACAACGGATATGACCGCTTCTACGGATGATTCAAATGCTCCCCATGTTCGCCGTGTTGGCGTCTTAGTGGAACGGCGCGATAGCGCAAATCCGTGGTCGGATGGAACGTGGCAGTCAACGGAAGTGATGGCTGCGGCCCCCGCAGATGAGAGCTGGAAATTACTGGAACAGGGCGAAGGGTGGGGCCGTTATTATGCGGGCAGCCTAGATGTTGAATTGTTTAAGCGGGAAACCGAAGCCTACAAGGTGAATTTGTCCCAGCCGACGCCCACCGTCTACATCGTTCTGCGCCCTGGCGAAGACGATGATGAGCCGGACGTGGTGCCATTCCTTGCCACATGCAGCCCCTATGAAGCCGACGACTATACGGAAAGCGGCGAAATGATCGTCAATGCCGTACCCATGCCGGAAAGCCTGATCGCGTGGGCGGCGGCGTTTGTTGAGACCTTCCACGTCGATCAACCTTTTAAAAAACGCAAACAAAAGCGCACGTCAGATAGCGCCACAGGGCGTGGCCCGGGTCGCTTTGCGAGGTCGCGCGATGACAGGTAAAGTTGATGACAAAGGATTCTTGCAACGCTGGTCAACACGCAAAACTGAAGCGCGCGTTGACGGTGATGAGAACCTGCCGACGGTGGATGAAGCTGAAACCCCGCAAGACGGTGCCGCGCCCGACACCGATGTGCAAGCACCGCCCCCGAACCTGCCTGACGTGGAGACGTTGGATGCAGATTCTGATTTCACGGCATTTCTTGGCGAAAACGTACCCCAGGATTTGGCCAAGATGGCGCTACGTAAGTTGTGGCGATCCGACCCGGTGCTGGCCAACCTTGATGGGCTGAACGATTATGACGAGGATTTCTCTAAGGTCGGCATGGTCACTGAGGTGGTGAAGACGGCCTATCGAGTCGGGAAGGGGGTTTTGGCGCAAGACGACGAAGCCGAAGATGCAGACGTTCGCGACGACGTGGGCGCAAAAGGTGAACCGGTTTTGGACGCTGATGCGGAAACTGAGACCGAGACGCTTCTGGTGGACGATGACGTTGCCCCGCCTTTGGAATTAGCTGAGACGGCCTCCCCCGAAGGCGAGGGCGACGTGGCGGAGTTCCACAATGTGGAATTCAAAAAGTCCAGCTAATCCGACATTCGGAGCGCAAAGGCTTGGTGTGCGCCGTATACATTATTTTGCTAATATATAGATATGCTTTCAACAGACTTCTCCGCCGGTTGAGCGGTTCGGAATTCGTTGTACGACGTGGTCTTGAAGTGTTCTAATGTAGTCTAAGATGATGCTGTGCCTGCGAAACGCAGTATCAACTTTCAGTTTTAAGTCCGAGCAGGATAAAAAGCGGAGAGTGGGGCATGCCAGCAGTTGGTTCTGAATCAGAAATTTTAACGGCTATGGGCACCAGTGGCGCACCCGGAATCGCGGAGGAAGACCTCCTGCGTGCCAATTGTTATGGACTGTTGGTTTCGGCATTGCTAGCCCCGCCCAGTGGCGAACTTCTCGATACGTTTAAGGGATTGGACGGGGATGAGACCCCGTTTGGTAAGGCCATGTCCGCATTAGGTGAACTGGCCCGGACCACCAAGCCTGACGACGTTACCGATGAGTTTACGCGGCTTTTTTATGGACATGGTGCTGGGGGTGAGCTGCATCCTTATGCGAGCTTCTATCTGACGGGCTTTGTCTACGACAGGCCATTGGCGCTTTTGCGCGACGATCTTATTGCCCTGGGGTTGACCAAGTCCGATGTGACGTCCGAACCGGAAGATCACATCGCCTTTATGATGAATGTCATGCACGACTTAATTGTCGGTGCTCACGGTGCGTCCAAGGATTTGGCCGCGCAGAAGGATTTTTTTGACAAGCATGTAGCACCTTGGGCCACGGTGTTTTTTGAAAATTTAGAGGCGGCGGAAAACGCTAAGTTCTTTCGCCCCGTTGGAACCATTGGAAAATTGCTGATGGAAATAGAGGGACAGGCTTTTTCCATTGCTGCGTAAAGCATGTGGTGAAGCCATGAATTTATGGTTTTGAGTTTGAAGCCGTTTCAAAAGGGAGGCGACAATGACTGAGCAAAAGACTGACATGAGCGTGCGGTCACGGCGGGCATTTCTCAAGGGTGCGGGCTTAGCCGGTGTGGCTGCGGCGGTTAGCATCGTTGCGAAGGATGAGGCTGAGGCCACGAGTGTTGAGGCAAAAAGCTCATCCGGCTATCGCGAGACGGATCACGTCAACGCCTACTACGAAGCGGCTAAGTTCTAAGGGAGGACGCAGTTATGCTCACCAAAAAATCCACACGCTCGGCCGCTTCACCGCGGCTCAAAAAAGCGCTTTCAAAGAACATGGGCGCTGCTGTTAATCGCCGCTCTTTCTTGAAGGGCTCGGGGCTCGCTGCCGGTGGCGTGGCCTTGGCTGGCGCTCTTCCGCTGGGCGCGGTCAGCAAGGCTAACGCGGCTGAGCCTGCATCTGGGGCCGAGACCAAATCTTCCGTGTGTACCCACTGTTCGGTGGGCTGCGGTGTTAAGGCCGAAGTGAATAATGGCGTCTGGACCCGTCAGCAACCGGACTTCGACAGCCCCTTCAATTTAGGCGCGCACTGCGCCAAGGGTGCCTCGGTTCGCGAACACGCGCACAATGAGCGTCGCCTACGCTATCCAATGAAGTTGGAAGGCGGCAAGTGGAAGCGGATTTCCTGGGAAACCGCCATCGATGAAGTTGGCGACAAAATGCTGGAGGTGCGCAAGCAGTCCGGTCCCGATTCTGTGTACTGGCTGGGGTCGGCGAAATTCTCTAACGAACAAGCCTATCTGTTCCGCAAGTTCTACGCTTTCTGGGGGTCCAACAACGGTGATCATCAGGCGCGTATCTGTCACTCGACCACGGTTGCCGGTGTTGCCAACACCTGGGGCTATGGCGCGATGACCAACTCGTTCAACGATATCCACAATGCCAAGTCGATCTTCTTGATCGGTTCCAACCCCGCAGAAGCTCACCCGGTTGCGGTTCAACACATCTTGAAGGCCAAGGAACAAAACAACGCGCCCTTGATCGTGTGCGACCCGCGCTTTACGCGCACGGCGGCCCATGCTGACGAGTTCGTTCGTATGCGTCCGGGCACCGATGTTGCGTTGGTTTGGGGCATCTTGTGGCACATCTTCGACAACAAATGGGAAGACAAAGAATTCATCAGCCAGCGTGTCTGGGGTCTTGATCGCATCCGCAAGGAAGTGGCGAAGTGGGATCCGGCAGAAACCGAACTGGTTACCGGAGTGCCGGGCGAGCAGCTTAAACGCGTCGCCCGCTTGCTGGCGGGTAACCGTCCCGGCACCGTGGTGTGGTGCATGGGTGGCACCCAGCATCACAACGGCAACAACAACACCCGCGCGTACTGCGTCTTGCAGCTTGCCCTTGGCAACATGGGCAAGGCCGGTGGCGGCACCAATATCTTCCGCGGCCATGATAATGTGCAGGGTGCTACCGACATGTGTGTGCTGTCCCATTCGCTGCCGGGCTACTATGGCCTATCGGCAGGTGCGTGGAAGCACTGGTCGCGAGTCTGGGATGTCGATTACGACTGGATTAAGGGTCGTTTCTCCACCGAAAAATTGATGCAGTCGGCGGGCATTCCCGTGTCGCGCTGGATCGACGGCGTGCTTGAAAACAAAGACAACATCGATCAGCCCGATAACCTGCGCGTCATGGTTCTGTGGGGTCACGCCGTGAACTCGCAAACCCGTCTGCCGGAAATGAAGGCGGCGATGGAAAAGCTAGATACCATGGTCGTGATCGATCCGGTGCCGACGTTTGCATCGGTTATTCCTGACCGGCAGGACGGTGTCTACGTCCTGCCGGCGTGTACGCAGTTTGAGACTTATGGCTCGGTCACCGCGTCCAACCGCTCCTTGCAGTGGCGTGAAAAAGTCGTGGACCCGATGTATGAATCCTTGCCTGATCACACCATCATGGCAAAGTTTGCCAAGAAGTTGGGTTTTGCGGATGAGTTCTTCAAGCACATCAAATTCAATGGCGAAGAACCCATCGTCGAAGACATCACCCGCGAATTCAACAAGGGTATGTGGACCATCGGCTATACCGGACAGACGCCGGAGCGTATGAAGTTGCAGCTAGCCAACAAGCATACCTTTGACAAAACCACCTTGCTTGCCAAGGGCGGACCTTGCGACGGTGAATACTACGGTCTGCCGTGGCCATGCTGGGGCACGGGTGAGCATAACCACCCGGGCACGCCAATCTTGTATGATCCGTCCAAATCGGTGGCTGAAGGTGGCCTGACGTTCCGCGCCCGTTATGGCGTCGAATACGAAGGTGAAAATCTGCTGGCTGAAGGATCGTATTCCGAAGGTTCGGAAATCAAGGACGGCTACCCTGAGTTCTCCATGGCCATGCTCAAGAAGCTGAGCTGGGATAAGGATCTGACGGCGGCGGAGCGCGCCAGCATCGCAAAAGTTGCGGGCGACAAGACCAACTGGAAGACTGACCTGTCGGGCGGCATCCAGCGGGTCGCCATCAAGCACGGCTGTGCGCCGTTTGGTAACGCCAAGGCCCGCACCGTGGTGTGGACCTTCCCCGATCCGACGCCGTTGCACCGCGAACCGTTGTACACATCGCGGCGTGATTTGCTGCCCAAGTACGAAACCTATAAGGACACGCAGAAATATCGTTTGCCGACCATGTATGAATCGATCCAAAAGGTTGATCACTCCAAGGCCTTCCCAACCATTTTGACCACGGGACGTCTGGTGGAATACGAAGGCGGCGGCGACGAAAGCCGTTCCAACAAGTGGCTGGCTGAACTGCAACAGGACATGTTCTGTGAGGTCAATGTCAGGGATGCCAACGATGCAGGCATCCGCGATGGCACCGATATGTGGGTGCACAGTCCCGAAGGCGGCAAGGTTTTGGTCAAAGCCATGGTCACCGATCGTGTCGATGCGGGCGTTGTCTTCATGCCGTTCCACTTTGGCGGTTGGTGGCAAGGCAAGGACTTGCGCGATAAGTATCCGCCGGGTGCCGATCCTATCGTGTTGGGCGAAGCGGCCAATATGTGCGGCACTTACGGTTATGATATCGTGACGCAAATGCAAGAGTCCAAAGCGACATTGTGTCGCATTGAACCAGCGTAAGGTAAGGGAGACAGAAAATGGCACGTATGAAATTTCTTCTCGACTCCGAACGCTGCATTGAATGCAACGGCTGCGTGACGGCATGTAAGAACGAAAACGAAGTTCCCTGGGGCGTGAACCGTCGCCGGGTGGTGACCATCAACGATGGCATGCCGGGTGAACGCTCGGTGTCGGTGGCCTGTATGCATTGTTCAGATGCGCCCTGCGTGGCGGTCTGTCCGGTGGATTGCATCTACTCCACCGAAGACGGCGTGGTGCTGCACTCGAAAGATCTTTGCATCGGGTGTGGCTACTGCTTCTTTGCTTGCCCGTTTGGTGCGCCGCAATTTCCCAAGGATGGCAGCTTCGGTTCCCGCGGCAAGATGGACAAGTGCACCTTCTGCAACGGTGGGCCGGAAGCCGATGGCTCTGCGGCCGAGTTCCAGAAATACGGTGGCAACCGCCTTTCCGAAGGCAAGCTTCCACTGTGTGCGGAAATGTGCGCGACCAAGGCGCTGTTGGCCGGTGATGGGGACAAGGTTTCCGACATCTACCGCTCGCGCGTTGTGGCCCGCGGCTTTGGCTCCGGGGCGTGGGGCTGGGGTACGGCCTACGGTCAAAAGGGTGAACAGGCTCGAAGGGGCCAATAAACAATTCTGACTGTGCACTCCGTTCCTCGCTGGGAGGGCGGAGCGCCAGGCAGAATGGTGACGACCTAACAACATAGGAAGAGTGACCATGCGAGGCACCGCGACATTGCGTCTCACCCGTCTTCTCGGCTTTGCCGGTATTTTGCTGTGGGGCCTGTCTGTAAGCCCTGTTCAGGCTGAATCTCCCAACTCGGTCCGTCTTTCGACCCCGGACCAGGTTCAATCCGATGGCACCGTGCCTGGGAACGTGCTCGGCAATACGTCTGATGCCGATTTTTGGCGGGGCGTTAATCACGGCGAAGTCGGGAAGGTTTCCATTCCCGACAAAAAGGCTGCGGTGATGATCAACCGCACTGGCGAAACGTGGCGCAATGTCCGCACCGGCCCGGTCATGCTGTGGGGCGGCTTACTGATTGGCGGGGCGCTGCTCAGCGTCGTTGGCTTCGGCATTGTATACGGTAAATTTAAACTGCACGGTCCGCGTACCGGGCGGGTGATTCCACGTTTTTCCCAACCCGAACGCTGGGTCCACTGGTTTGTGGCCGGCTTGTTTATGATCCTGGGGCTTTCGGGGCTTGTCATTATGTTCGGACGCACGGTTCTCAAACCGATCATTGGCGCAGATGCCCTGAGTATTATGGCCAATGCCAGCCTGCAAGCGCACAACCTGCTGGGTCCTATCTTTATCGTCGCCCTGGTGATCATGTTGGTGCTGTATTTGAAAGATAATATTTACCAGAATGGCGATTTTGTGTGGGCCTTTAAGGGCGGTTTCTTTTCCAGTCACCATCCTCCGTCATGGAAATACAATCTTGGTGAAAAATCATGGTACTGGCTGCTCTTTTTTGCGGGTGGCGCAATTTCGGTCTCCGGTGTGGTGCTGATTTTTCCGACTTTGCCCGGTGATGTGCAAGGTCTGCAGCTTTCCCAAATCGTTCACGTGGTCAGCGCCATTGCTTTGATTTCGGCATCCCTTGGACATATTTATCTGGGTGTGTGGGGCGTTGAGGGCGCGTTGGACAGCATGACGCTTGGCTACGTCGACGAAACTTGGGGCTTGGAGCATCATCGCTGGTGGGCCGAGTTGGAAATCAAGAAAGACCATTTGGTTGAAGGTGCGCCGGATGCCGTCCTGGCGGCAAACAAGGCCGAGAATTCATAATGCTCGTCGGTCTGTATGACAGGGTAGGTAAGGGAGAAAAGAAGTGACTTTTCTGGAAGTTGTTGAAGGGCCGCTGTGGTACTTATCCGCCACCATCTTCGTGATTGGCGCGGCGTGGAAAGTTTTGGGCATCTTGCGCCTGGGGCGTAAGAGAGATTTGTCGATCCCACGTGCATCTGCTTCCATCGGTGCGTTTAAGGCGCAGTTTCTCCATTTTGTTCCCCATGGCGGCTTTACCTTCCGCACCATCTATCATTTGGTGGCGGGCTATATGTTCCATATCGGGCTGTTCGTTGTGATGCTGTTTGCGGCCCCCCACATCTCGTTTATACAGGGCAACATCATTAACTTGGAATGGACGCCGCTGCCCTACTGGGGGTTTATTGTTGCTGCGCAGTTCGCCTTTGCGGGACTTATTTTGTTGTGGGTACGGCGCATTTCCGACCCTGTCATGATCAAAATTTCCGACCGTGATGACCACATAGGAAGCTGGCTGACTTTTTTGGTCATGCTGACGGGCTGCATGGCGTTGCAGGAAAGTGTTGAAGCCCTGCGCGCGACACATATGCTGCTGGTTGATTTGTGGTTGATCTACTTCCCGTTCAGCCGCCTGATGCACGCTGTCACGTTCGCATTCAGCCGGGGCTACACCGGGGCCTTCTTCGGACGTAGGGGGATCGTGCCATGAGCATTTCAACCGCGATTGAGACCATGGTCTCTAATATCGATGCTTCTTCCGCCAGTTATCTGGACGCCTGTGTCCACTGCGGACAGTGTGCAGAAGCGTGCCACTTTTATGAAAGTACGGGCGACGTTCGGTATGCGCCTGTCTACAAAATTGACCTGATGCGCCGGGCCTATAAACGTCATAAAGATCCGCTGGCACCCCTTAAAAAGCTGTTTGGTCTGGTGCCGCCTGAGCTGACGGAAGATGACCTCAACGAATGGACCGACCTGATCTATGACAGCTGTACCTTGTGTGGCCGTTGTACCATCGTGTGCCCCATGGGCATCGATATCGCGGGCTTGGTGCGCAAAACACGCGAAGGCTTCGTCGCTGCAGGCATCGTCCCCGAAGGATTGACCGGTGCGGCCGGGCGGGCGCTGGAAACGGGCAGCCCGTTGGGTATCAAGCCCGTGACCTTTCGCAAGATCGTCGCCGAACAAGAGGAAGAAACCGGCATTCCCATCGAACTGGACAAAGTCGGTGCGGATTACATGGTGATCCTGTCGGCGATGGAAATCCTCAACTTTTATGAGGTCATCGGCGCTCTGGCCCGCATCTTTAAGAAGGCGGGCGTCAGTTGGACCATGTCCACCACAGCCTATGAAGCCACCAACGTCGGCATTCAGATGGGCGATAAGGCGATTGCCAAGACCTTGGTTTCGCGCGTTGTCGAGGCGGCCGAAGAACTGGGCGTGAAATACGTCGTCAGTCCTGAATGTGGCCATGCCTATTCGGCCTTGAATTGGGAAGGCCCGAACTTGGTCGGGCGGAACTATAAATTCGAAGTCATTCATATCTTGGAGCTGTTGGACCGGCTGTGTGCAGATGGGCGCATTAAGACCAAGGGTAAAGACAGCCGTCGCCTGACGTTCCACGACCCGTGCCAAATTGTTCGCCGTGGCGGAATCGTTCAAGAGCCGCGGAACCTAATGAGCAAAGTCTCTAGTAATTTTGTCGAAATGAGCCCAACTGGAACCGCCAACATTTGTTGCGGCGGCGGCGGCGGAGTCAGTTCTAACCCAAATGCGGAAGGATTGCGCATTCGCGCCTTTGGCAGCAAGAAGCGCCAGTTGGATCAGGTGAAGCCAGACGCCATGGTCACCGCCTGCGGAAACTGCCGCAATGTGCTGGAAGAAGCCATCGATGAATATGGGATGGAAATGCCCGTGCTCGGTTTAACGGAACTTCTAGCCGAATACCTAGACGATTGATCCGTCATAAACATGAGGGTGAACACGCAATGAAAATATTTGGAATTGTTGGATGGAGCGGAAGCGGAAAAACCGAGCTTCTGGTCAAACTCTTGCCGGAGTTTCGGCGTCGGGGCTTCAAGGTTTCGACCATGAAGCACACCCATCATAATTTTGACATGGATAAGCCGGGCAAGGATTCATACCGTCACCGCGAAGCTGGCGCTGAAGAAGTGATGGTTGCGTCCGGTGGTCGCTGGGCGCTGGTTCATGAATTGCGTGATGAACCGGAACCGGATATGGATTTTCTAATCGGTCAAATGACGCCGGTCGATTTACTTTTGATTGAAGGCTTCAAACGTAACAAGCACCCAAAGATGGAAGTCAGCCGCCCGGCAACGGGGAAATCTTTGATTGCTGTTGAAGATGACACCATCGTCGCGGTGGCCAGCGATGAACATATCGACGGCGTGACCGTGCCGCTGTTTGACCTGGATAATGTCATTGAGGTTGCAGATTTTATCATTAAGTTTACCGGTGCCCGCGCGTCGCTAAGGCAAGCGGACGTGAAGCCCCAGGCCCACGCGGCAGAATAGTGCGCGGCTTCTTTTATTCGTTCAATTTATCAGCAGCTGCCTTCGCCCGATTGGCTTCGCGTTCACGGATGTAGTCATCTGTGGTACGGGTGACGGGCCGTTCACCATGAGCGAACGGGTCAGGCTGCTCTTCGGTCATGGCACCCACGCGACAGACCTCGCACATCTTCAACTTGTCCAAGCCACCGGGACCGCTAAACATGGCATGGTCCTTTAGCTTTTCGGTCATGAGTTCGATGGAAGACTTGGTGCCGAACGGTTTTCCGCAGCGGATACACTCGAACGGCTCTTCTGATTTGAGAACAGAGAAATTGCGCGCTGCACCGGTGAAATCAATGCCGGGGGCCAGGGTTATGGCTTTTTCCGGGCAGGTCTTTAGGCACAGGCCGCATTGTACGCAGGCGCTTTCACGGAACCGCAGTTCGGGCCGTTCCGGGTTGTCTTTCAATGCCGCCGTAGGACACGCGCTGGTGCACGACAGACATAAAGTGCAGGCATGATCATCCACCACGACGGCACCGAACGGTGCGCCCATGGGCAGGGCAACCCGGTCTTGTGGCGCGGGTGCTTGGGCGTGCAGATGGCCAAGCGCCAGAGATAGGGTTTCGCGCTTCCCACCTGCAACGGTGAAGTTGGTTGCGGGTGCCGGAGCATCCTTGGGCAAGGACCAGAGCACATCTTCAACCGCACTGGGATCGGGGTCTTCTGTAACGGCGATGCGACCCGCACCGTAGCCCAATCCTTCTAAGATGGTATTCGCGTATGTGACTTGTTCATGCAGCGCAGAAAGTTCGTCGGCTTGGGCTGGGTTGGCCAGCATAAGTATGCGGCTTGCACCATGGGTCATAAGACTCAACAAAATGTCCAAGCCCACGCTGGTGATGGTGTTGAGGGTAAACGGCAGCACTCGGGCCGGCAGTCCGCGCCCGAAACGTGCCATCATGGCGATGACTTCAGTGCCATACGTGGCATCGGTCAACATAAGCACCGGAGCCGTGCCACCGCCTTTTAGGTAGGTGCCGAGTAGGGCTTGGGCACGGATCATGGTGCCTTTCACCGAAGGATATTGATAGCTGTTGGCCCCCGTTGGGCAGACGGATGTACATTCACCACAACCCGCACAGATATAGGGATCAATGACCACATGATCGCCGTCGGGCTGGATCGCAGAGGTGGGGCAGGCATCTAGGCAACGCGTACAGGCCACGATGGAGTTGCGAGAATGGGCGCATGCGGCGGCGGCGTGAAGGACGTAGCGCGGCTTTTCAAATTCACCGACCAAATTGAGGGCGTCGAAAAGGGTGCGCTCGACCGCCGCCGGGTTGGCGGGATCGGCACGCAAATAACCGTCACGCTTTTCGGGTGCGGGAAACAGCGTAGGCGTGCCTCTCAGGTCGATCAGGATATCTGCTTCTAAGTGTTCCGCCTTTTGTGCTGCGCCAATAAATTGCGCGCCATCGCGCGAACTCGGATCAAGGGCGCTTAATCCCTCAACGGAAACCTTAAAGTTACCCAGGTATCCGGCGGCTTTCGAAACTTTGCCTGCAAACACCGGGACGTCGCCCAGGGCGGGGGGCAGGATGGCGTTAGTCTTTATCAGCACAACGGTGACATCCAAATGCTCCGCCAAGCGCTTGGCCGCGTTCAGGGCGACATCGTCATGACCCAAGATCAGCGTCCGGCCGTCCGAGTTCATGGCGATGATCGTCGATCCCGGTACGTCAACTTGGGCTTCAGCGATTAGTGCCGCCATTTTTGCCGCTGATTTTGCTCCTTCATCGGACCAGCCGGCGTTCTCGCGGATGTTGACGAAAGCCGGAGAAGTGACGTCGTGTTCGGCCTCGGCCCAAGATTCCAAAAGTACAGGCGCCTCCTGGGTGCAGCAAACCGTGGCTTGGGTGCCCGCCGCCACCGTTAAATTGAGGGCCTCAATCTGTGAGCGACACAGCTGTTCGTACACCGTCGGCGGACTGTCGAGGTCAAGAGCCTTGGCAATGCCCTTCGCATCGATCTTTTGGCTGTTTTCGCACGAACACAGGAATAAGGCCGACTTTGTGGTCATTGAGGGACGCCCATTTGGTTGAACTCGGTTTGTGAACCTGAAGGGATAGTACCACTACTTTTCTATGAGGGCCGCTTAAACAAGCCGTCCTTACTCTTAATTCCACATGGTGAATAAGTATGAGAACAAGGCGTTAGGTAACTCGGGTCTCACGTCATAAGCAGCCAACCGTCCTCCTGATCATCACCAGGAAAATAGAATCTCGTTCTCAGGCCTCAATCAAGGATGAGTGTTGCAACAGAATCGACCGTATAGCAGACGTTGTTGATGCTTGCGCGAACGTTTATTTTAACCACAAGCACGCATGAGCGCGAAGGCGGTGGTTATCGTTTTTTGCACCAAAATTTAAGCCTGTGACCACCGTCACTTCGCCAGAGTGCCGGGCAGGCCATAGTGTTGAACATAACGCTTGTCTGGCCGCAGTTGAACGCTAACTGAATGCGCGCTTCAGAGCTGGTTCAAGCAAGAGTGTCTATAACGGGTTCAACGCTGGACGTGAACAGCCGAGAACATGAGAAGGAGAATGAGCCATGTTTCGTCGTATTGATTTTGTGATTGCCGCCATTGCACTGACCTGGGCTGTTGTCGGTTTAGCCGGACAGGTTGTCGCTTAACGCAGCATTTGTGCCGCTAGGTACAATAAGAATACTGCGTTAACCAGCAACAGGACGGGTGCTACTTGGCGTGCTACGCCGGGCCAACGCCCAAGAATCGTACCGCCAGCGATTCCAAGCCCCAACAACGCCGGGGCCGTCCCCAACCAAAACGCCGCCATGGCGAACATTGCGGTTAGCCAATTGCCGCTGGCCGCTGCGGCAGACAACGCGCCATAGACAAGGCCGCACGGGATGAACCCCAACGCCACCCCCAAACCATAACCACGCAGCCCTACGGGATGGCTGAAGAGCGGTTTAATGAAGCGGCCCCACGCGCGCGCCACGGCACCTTCGCCGCCGGATGCGTCATTGCCCATCACGTACGGCACATGAACGCCTAGGCCGCGCAGGGCATATCCGATGAAAAATAACGCGGCAAAGGTCAGCAGGGCCGCAGCAACCCAATGCAACGCCGCCAGCTGTTCAAAAGCCAATGCCGCGACACCTCCAAGCGCCATGTACGTTGTTGCTCGTCCAAGGTGGTAGGGCAGCAGGGCACCGCCGCTGACACGCTTGAATTCGCTCATCGTAGAGGTGGGTATGGCCTCAAATCGGGCCTGAACTTGGGAAATAACAAACGGTCCGCACATGCCGACACAGTGCATGGCACCGCCCGTCAATCCGGCCATGAACAGGGCGACCAGCAGGCCTTCGGACCCGTCTATTGACGCCGAACATTGGGCCACACCCGCATTAACCAAGCTTTCTAGGAAGGCAATTTGATCCATAGGTCATGTTCTTTCGATTGTGTAACTGGTGCAACGCCATATATTTGGGCTGTGATTTTAATCCGCTAAAGTCACGTGTACGCCGATTTTATTGATTTTTGTGTCACTACGGCTTAGTATTTTAGAATGAATCTAAACATTAGCGAACTCTAATTTACGCTTGCATTCCACATCTTATATATGTTTAATTCACCCCGTAGCAAATCCTACAGCCTCAAAATCAGCAAAATAAGGGTGGGAACCAACAATGACTTCAGCATCCCTCGCAGATACGGCGACACCGGATGCCCCAAATTATCATGACAATCTCATAAAATTATTTGTGATTGCCTCGGTATTTTGGGGTGTGGCCGGATTTATAGCCGGTGACTACATCGCCTGGCAGCTTGCCTTTCCCTCTTTAAACCTGGATCTGGAATGGACCACGTTTGGACGCCTTCGCCCCCTTCACACATCGGCGGTTATTTTCGCGTTCGGAGGCAACATCTTGTTGGGAACGTCGTTCTATATCGTTCAGCGGACCTCGCGCGCCCCCTTGTTTGGCGGGGCAGGGCTCGGTACCTTTATTTTCTGGGGCTATCAGGCGTTTATCGTTCTAGCGGCCACCGGATACCTGATGGGCATTTCCCAGGGCAAAGAATATGCTGAGCCGGAGTGGTACGTTGATTTATGGCTGACGATCGTCTGGGTGGCTTATCTCGTGGCCTTCGCCGGGACGCTGATTAAACGTAAAGAGCCCCACATCTATGTCGCCAACTGGTTCTTTTTGGCGTTTATCCTGACCATTGCGATGTTGCATATCGTTAACAATTTGGCTGTGCCGGTATCGGTGACCAGTGCGAAAAGCTACATCGTTTGGTCTGGCGTTCAAGATGCCATGACCCAGTGGTGGTACGGCCATAACGCGGTAGGCTTCTTCCTCACCGCCGGCTTCCTTGGCATGATGTACTACTTCGTGCCTAAGCAGGCCGAACGTCCGGTGTATTCTTACCGTTTGTCGGTGATCCACTTTTGGGCCATTTCGTTCCTCTACATTTGGGCTGGCCCGCACCACTTGCATTACACGGCGCTCCCCGATTGGGTGCAGACCCTAGGCATGACATTTTCGATCATGTTGTGGATGCCCAGTTGGGGCGGCATGATTAACGGCCTGATGACCTTGTCCGGCGCGTGGCATAAGCTGCGTACCGATCCGATCTTACGGTTCATGATCGCGTCCGTCGGGTTTTATGGCATGAGCACCTTTGAAGGGCCGCTGATGTCGATCAAAGTCGTGAACTCTCTGAGCCACTACACCGATTGGACCATCGGCCATGTGCACTCCGGTGCTTTGGGCTGGAACGCGTTTATTTCCTTCGGTGCCATTTATTATTTGGTTCCGAAACTGTGGAAGCGTGAGCGCTTGTACTCGTTGAAACTGGTGAACATGCATTTCTGGATCGCGACGATCGGGATCGTGCTGTACATCACGTCGATGTGGGTGTCCGGCATCATGCAGGGCCTCATGTGGCGCGCATATGATTCGCTCGGGTTCTTGCAGTATTCCTTTATCGAAACGGTAGAGGCTATGAAACCGTACTACATCATCCGCGCGACCGGCGGCCTGCTGTTCCTCTCAGGCGCACTGATCATGGTTTACAACTTGTACAAGACCGCAAAAGGCGATCTTCGTGACGAAGCCCCCATCGGTGGCCTCAACACGACGCCTGCGGCTGCTGAATAGGAGACCCTGGATATGCAAGCTCTGCTTGAACGCAATGTGGTCCTCCTGGCCATCGCAGTCTTAATCACGGTGTCCATCGGCGGTATCGTGCAGTTAATACCTCTGTACACCATGGAAAGCACCATCGAGAAGGTGGACGGCGTTCGTCCATACTCTCCGCTGGAGCAGTTGGGTCGGAACATCTATGTGCGCGAGGGGTGTTACCTTTGCCACAGTCAGATGATCCGTCCGTTCCGTGACGAGGTGGAACGCTATGGCCACTATTCCTTGGCGGCTGAAAGCATGTATGACCACCCGTTCCAATGGGGGTCCAAACGGACCGGACCGGACTTGGCTCGTGTTGGCGGTAAATACTCCAACGCTTGGCACACCGCTCACATGATTAATCCCCGCGCCGTGGTGCCGGAATCGATTATGCCGGGCTACCCGTTCCTTGCCGAACGGGAACTCTACACCACGGATATTGCCGCGCATATGGAAGCGTTGCGGACCGTTGGTGTGCCGTATACGGACGATCAGATCGCTAACGCACTTGCCGATCTGCACGCCCAGGCAAACCCCGATGTGGTTGATCCCGAAGAGATGCAGGCCCGGTATCCAAAAGCCGTCGCGGGCGTCTTTGATGGCGACCCTAAACGCATCACCGAGATGGACGCACTCATTGCCTATCTTCAAGTCCTTGGCACGATGGTGGACACGAAGTCTTACCAACTTGGCCCGGATGGGAGGTGAACCATGGATATTATGACCATTACGGAACTGGCCCGCTCACTTTGGGTTTTGTGGCTCATGGGTTTGTTTATCGGCATTGCGTTCTGGGCTTATCGGCCGAAGAACAAGAAGCGTTTCGAAGACGACGCCATGATCATTTTTAAAGATGACAAAAAGAACGGGGGTCCGTCACATGGCTAACGTAGAAAAAGATGAGTTCACCGGCACCAACACCACCGGCCATGAATGGGACGGTATCAAGGAGTTGGACACCCCCATGCCACGTTGGTGGCTATGGAGCTTTTACGCCTGTATCGCGTGGGCGGTTGGCTACTGGGTCGTGTACCCGTCGTGGCCGCTGTTGTCGGACCACTGGAAGGGGACGTCTGAGTACACGGCGCGCAAAGATTTGGTCGGCGAACTTGCCGCGCGCGATGCGGAACGTGCCGTATGGTACGATAAGTTCACATCTATGGACGTGAACGCAATTGCTAAAGACAACGAACTGCTCAACTTTGCGATGGCTGGCGGTAAAGTTATCTTTGGCGAAAATTGTGCGGCTTGTCATGGGGCGCAAGGCTCTGGCGCACCGGGATATCCGGTGTTGGCGGACGATGATTGGATTTGGGGTGGTAATCTGGATCAGATCGAAACCACGATCCGTTACGGCATCCGCTCGACCCATGAAGACAGCCGCGCCAGCGAAATGCCTGTGTTTAGCGATGACTACCTGGACTCGGCTCAGATATCTGACGTGGCTGAGTTTGTGTTGTCGTTCACCAAGCGTCACGAAGACGACGCGGCCGTTGCCCGCGGTGGCGAAGTGTTTGCTGCTGAGTGCTCGTCATGTCACGGCGCAAGCGGTGATGGCGGACGCGACTCGGGTGCCCCGCGTTTGACCGATGGTATCTGGCTCTATGGCGGTGACCGCGAAAGCATCACCGCGCAGATCAAGAACCCCCGCCATGGCGTCATGCCAACGTGGGAAGCCCGTCTGGATGATGTGTCGATCAAACAAGTCGCCATTTATGTCCACTCATTGGGTGGCGGAGAATAGTTCGTTTCGCCTGATCATTTAATGGGGGAGTTCCAAAACTTGGGCTCCCCCTTTGTTTTTTACACAGTACCCTGAACAACGAGATATAGATGGCAGATTTGAACACCAGCTCTGAAAATCCCAAGCCTGGCGCGTTATATGCCAAACAAGAAAAGGTATATTCCCAGCGCATCTCCGGAACGTTCCGGCGCATAAAGTGGCTGGTTCTGACGGTCATTTTGGGCGGCTATTACTTATTGCCGTGGGTGCGTTGGGATCGTGGGCCGAACCAGCCCGACCAAGCCGTTCTGGCCGATTTGACCGGCCAGAGGCTGTATTTTTTCAACATCGAAATCTGGCCCCAGGAAGTTTATTACCTGACAGGGTTGTTGGTCTTAGGGGCAGTCGGCTTGTTTCTCGCCACGGCCATTGCGGGACGTGTGTGGTGTGGATTTTCGTGCCCACAGACCATATGGACGGACTTGTTTATATGGGTTGAGCGCCATATTGAAGGCGACCGCAATGCCCGTATGAAACTGGACAAGGGGCCGTTTACGTTTGAGAAACTGTGGCGTAAATCGGCTAAGCATACGGCGTGGTTAGTCATTGCCTTGGTGACCGGCGGGGTGTGGATTTTCTATTTTGTCGACGCGCCGGTGGCCCTGTTTGAGATGATTTCCGGCACCGCCAGCACCACCATGTATGCTTTCGTCGCGATTTTTACCGGCTTCACCTATCTGTTGGCGGGTTGGGCGCGCGAGCAGGTGTGTACCTATATGTGCCCGTGGCCGCGGTTCCAAGGGGCGATGTTTGACGAGCACAGCCTGATCGTCACCTATGAGGCTTGGCGTGGCGAACCGCGCGGCAAGGCCACAAAAGACGATAAAAGCCTGGGCGATTGCGTAGACTGTAACTTGTGCGTCAACGTCTGCCCGGTCGGGATCGATATCCGTAAAGGGCTGCAGTTCCAGTGTATCGGGTGCGCGCTGTGCGTGGATGCCTGCAACTCCATAATGACCAAGCTGGATCGTCCGCTTGATCTGATCGCGTATGATTCAACGGCCAATCAAGTTGCCCGCGAACAGGGGCTTCCGGCGAAACGTCGCATCGTGCGCCCAAGGACCATCGCCTACACGGTTTTGTTGGTCTTGGTCGGGGCGCTTATGGCCTATGGCTTGTTGAACCGCTCGGTTTTGGAAATCAACGTGCAGCGCGACCGCGCACCGTTGTTTGTGACATTAAGCAGCGGTGAAATCCAGAATGGCTACACGTTTAAAATTCTCAATATGGGAAGTGCGGCCAGCACTTTTGAACTGTCCATAGACGGCTTGGATGATGCGCGATTGAGCGTAATCGGAATTGCCCCAGACCCGGTGGAAACGGTCCTACTGCACGTTGCTGCGGACCAAGTCGGAACGTTCCGTATTTTCGTCCGCTCGCCGCTAGAAAGTCTGGATGATCAATTCAATAAAATGGAATTCGTGCTGCACAATACAGCGACCGATGAAGAAATTGAATACGACGTTACCTTTGCAGGCCCCGTACGATAAGATTGATGGAGTTCAAGGACGATGACCGTGATGAGTAAAACGCAACGCCAAGATGGCTGGTGGTACCCGTGGGTCTTCGTCGGGGGGTTTGTTGTTATCATCATCGTGAATGGCATCATGGCCTATATTGCGGTGAACAGCTGGACCGGCATTGAGACGGAACATGCCTTTCAAAAGGGCCAGGAATTCAATCAGCAATTGGCGCAAAAGTCGGCGCAGAACGAGTTGGGTTGGATTGCGACGACGAAATTTATACACGCGCCTACGGCGGACAATCCCCGTGCGGGCGTTTTGCGTCTCAACTATGTAGACGCAAGTGGTCGGGGCGTGGACCACTTGACCATAGAGGCTTTAGCGGTTCGCCCCACCCATGAAGGGTATGACCGGGAACTGACATTTGTGGCGCGCGGTGAGGGTGCCTACGACGCACCCATCGCACTGCCGTTGGCGGGGCAGTGGGAAGTGCGCATCACATCCACGCGTGGCGATGACATATTCAAGCTGAGACAACGTATTCAGGTCCCCTAATGTTCAGCGCCCCGCACAGCACATGCCGACACTGTGGTGAGCCAATTCCTACGGCCAGCACAGGCGGGGCTCAGTTTTGTTGTGCCGGATGCCACGCCGCTTATGACATGATCGAAGGCTTAGGGCTGGATAGCTATTACCAGCGTCGCTGCCTCGACCCGGATCAACCGACCCTCAAGCCCGATGAAGACGAGGTCCGCTTCGACTTTGACGCCTATACCGAAACGGATTCAGAAGGCTTAAGCGCGCTTCATCTGATGGTCGAAGGCTTGCAATGTGCCGCGTGCGTATGGCTGATTGAAACCGTGCTGAAAAAGCAGCCGGGTGTGCGCCATGCCCGCATTAATATGACCACGCGGCGATTGGTTTTAAAGTGGGATGGGGCGTTGGCGCGTGCAGAAGACTTGGCCCATGCGGTGACGCAACTGGGGTACCGCTTGGCCCCTTACGACCCCTCCTTGATTTCTGCCGAAACGGAACGTCACGAAAAGCAACTGCTGCGCGCCATGGTCGTCGCCGGATTTGCGGCGGGTAATGTGATGCTGTTTTCGGTATCGGTGTGGGCGGGCTTTACCCAGGGGATGGGGGAGTACACGCGCGGTTTGATGCATTGGCTGTCCGCCCTCATTGCGTTGCCAGCCATCGCCTATTCGGCGCGGCCCTTTTTCCGCTCAGCCATCGGCGCGCTTAAGGTCGGTCGCACCAATATGGATGTGCCCATATCGCTAGCCGTCATCTTGGCGTCCACCATGAGCCTGGTGGAAACAATCCGCATGAGCGACCACGTCTATTTCGACAGCGCCATATCGTTGGTATTCTTCTTGTTGATTGGGCGCTACCTAGATAGCCGTGCGCGCGGTCGTGCCCGGTCTGCGGGGGAAAACCTGATGGGCTTGCGCGCCCGTGCGGTGACAATTTTGTGGGAAGACGGCACGCACGAGATTGCACCTCCCGAAAAATTGAAACCAGGGATGCGGTTCTTAGTTGCGGCGGGTGAGCGCATCGCCGCCGACGGCCACGTGGTCAGCGGCGAAAGCGACATCGACACGCAACTTATCAACGGTGAAAGCGTGCCTGAACGCGCCTTAACCAATACGCCGGTGTTCGCGGGGACACTTAATTTATCAGGCCCCTTAACCGTAGAGGTCACCGCCACGGGCGAAGATACATTGCTGTCAGAAATCGTTCGCCTCATGGAAGCCGCCGAAGACGCGCGTGCGAAGTATGTGGCTTTGGCGGACCGGGTGTCGCGGTACTATGCGCCGGTGGTTCATACCTTGGCTTTGGGTGCGTTCCTTGGCTGGTGGTTGGGCGCAGGATCACCGTGGCAGGATGCCTTGATGGTGTCGATCGCGGTGCTGATTATCACCTGTCCGTGCGCGTTGGGTCTTGCCGTTCCCGCCGTGCAAGTGGTGGCGGGGGGCAGGCTGTTGCAACGGGGCATACTGATGAAGGCCGGTACCGCCCTGGAACGTCTCGCCACCGCCGACGTTTGCGTGTTTGATAAAACCGGCACCCTTACTCAAGGCCAACCCCAGTGGACCAATGCCCACGCCATCGGTGAAGACGACAAGCTTTTGGCTGCATCTCTGGCCGTGGCGAGTAAGCATCCCCTGTCACGCGCCCTCTGCCGTAACGTTCTAGGCGCAGTCCTTGCCAAAGGTGTGGAGGAGATCCCCGGTTCTGGGTTGCGCTTAAAGACGCCAGACGGCGAGGTGCGTTTAGGCCGCCGGGAATGGTGCGGTGTTGAGGCCAAAGACGAAAGTGCCGAGGCCGAGTTGTGGTTAGCCCGCCCTAATGCTGCCCCGGTACGCTTTGCTTTCACAGACCAGGTGCGCATAGATGCCGCCGCCACGGTGGCGGAACTCAAACGCCAAGGTTTTAAGGTGTTGCTGTTGTCAGGCGACCGTGCATCCGCCGTTGAAGCCGCGGCCAGGGATGCCGGAATTGACGATTGGCACTCGGCTTTAACGCCAGCGGACAAGGTCGCCCGGCTTCAAGACCTAGCAGGCCTTGGGCACTGCGTGATGATGATCGGTGACGGGCTCAACGATGCCCCGGCATTGGCCGCCGCCCATGTGTCCCTATCACCCGCAAGTGCCGCCGATATCAGCCAGACGGTTGCGGATATCGTGTTCCAAGGAAACAAATTGGCACCCATCTTAGAGGCTCTTCTCGTTGCCAAACGCGCCGACCACCTGATCAAGCAGAACTTCGCCCTCTCTTTCGTCTATAATGCTTTGACCGTTCCGCTAGCTTTGGCCGGGATGGTGACGCCGTTGATTGCAGCGATAGCCATGTCGACATCAAGTCTGGTTGTGATCAGCAATTCACTACGCCTGAGTATCGGCGCAGGCTTTTCGTTCAAACGCCCAAGCGTGGTTAAACCCGTTCAGGAGCAACAAGCATGACGGTTCTCATTTACCTGATTCCCATTGCATTGGTGCTGGGCTTGGCCGCACTGTTTGCTTTTTTGTGGTCGCTGAAGTCCGGCCAGTACGAAGACATGGAGGGCGCGGCCAACCGCATCTTGTTTGACGATGAGCCTTCTCATGAGAACCAGCGTAAAATTGAGACCGACGACAACGAGCGTGACAATCCATAATAGCCAGCGGTAGGTGGTTGCATGCTGTTGTATATTGAGCGACCTCAAATATGTTTGATGGTCACGTCTTTGTTGGGCCTTGCTAAAGCATGTTGGGGCAAGGGGGCGGACGTTTGACGTTGCTGGTTATCGGCCATCATTGCCTGGCCTTGTCCAAGCTTGAAAGACAGGTAATCTGAAGGTCGTAGGTTCAAATCTTACCCCCCCCCACCTTCACCCTATAATTCCAGGAGGAAGGCTGGGGCTTCACGACAACTTTCTATTTTATGACGGTAAGGTCGCCCTTCATCCCGGCGTCGTAGTGTCCGGGAATGTTACAGGCAAATTCGATCTGTGACGGGCCTTTGAACGTCCAGATCAGTTCCTTGGTTTGCAGGGCCGGTACAGAAACCGCGTTGGCTTCGCCCTCCATCTCCATGGGCATATTCATATCCATCATTTTTTCCATTCGCTCCCGGTCGGCGGCTTGCATTTCCGCTGTGCCCAGGGTGAATTCATGATCCGTGTCATCTTTGTTGATGAGGATAAAACGGATTGTCTCGCCATTTTTAAACTTCAGGTTTTTATGGTCATAGGCGACATCTTGCATGCTTACGGTGATGGTGCGGGTGACCATGTTACTCATGCCGGGCATGCCAAAGGTGATTTCTTCTTCCTCAGCATGTGCGGGAGCAACCATGTTCATGTCTCCCTTCTTCGTCTCCGCAGCTAAAGCCGAAGTGGCGGTGAGCCCAAGGGTAAATGCTGCCATAGTCAATACAGAAATAACGTTCTTTTTCATGATCTAGATCCTTTGTAAAATGACGAAAGTGAAACCGTTCGTGTTAGGTGAGTGATACGTTCGAATGACGGGCAACGCGTTTATTTTTTTGCTGCATTGAGGGCGCGGGCATCGGCGATCAACATCCCCAAGCCAGCCCTGCTGGTTGCGCCGGGGATTAGGACTTCCCCAGCAATAAACGCGGGCGTGCCTTGCAGAGCTGAGTCCTTGCTCAGGGCGATAGTTGCCGAGAACGGGATCGTCCGGATTGCGGAGCAGTGCCTCTCACTTGTCCTGAATGACGCCGCTGACGGCGCCCAGGGAAAGTTCGGGCGGGCGGGCCTTCGATCTCTCATTTAAATACATCCATCCTGCAATCTCTGCGACAGCAAGGGCTGCAATCAAAAAGAACAGCAATATCCGTTCAAGTTTCAGCCCCATAAGAACCTCAGGCCGTGTGACTGCGATTCGGGATGCTTACGTGAGGGGGAGCGGTCTTGGTGTTTGTATTGGCCAAGCGCCCAGGCTTTTTTTGTTCATGTGGATTGGCCTTATTGCCATCGTGCCCCATGAACCGGTGCATGAGAAAGTGCGCACCCACGCAAATGACCAGCGGCACCAATATCGAAAGGGATAGGCTGCCTTCTAGGCCGGGCCCGGAGAAGAAGAAAAAGGCGCCCCCTATAAGCGCAACGCACAGCACCATCATGCCCATGTGAGATTGCGAATGTTTTTGAGCAGGATTTTTCATCGTCGATCTCCATCCAGAGGTGAAGCAGGGCTTCGTTCACCGTTTATTAAATGGCATAGCTGTTACCCAAGTTTGTCCGAACAGCCCGAAAGTGTGACAAAGTGTGTCATCATGCCGTTGCATCCAAATAGTGGCATGTGCAGGACATCAAAACTTTCTTGAGGGCGGCATCGTCCTTATTGGCGATCTCGTCGAACAAATATCGACTTCGGGACAGAAATAGATCCAGCAAATGTGGGTCGAAGTGTTGATCTCGCGCTTCGGCCATGATGGATTCAGCTTTCTTCACGGGGAATGGCTCCTTGTAGGGGCGGCGGGATATGAGCGCGTCGAAGACATCTGCAATGGCGAAGATACGGGCAGAAAGAGGGATGTCATCACCTCGAAGACCTTGAGGGTATCCACTGCCATCCCATTTTTCATGATGGCCGCCGATGACCTCGGCCGCATCGTTGAACCATGTCACGTCGTTGACGATATCCAATCCATGGCGAACATGGGTTTGCATCTCAACGAACTCTTCGGCGGTCAACTTTCCAGGCTTAAGCAGGATGGCGTCAGGCACGCCGATTTTGCCGATGTCATGTAGGAATGCACCTTTCAACAGTCCCACGATTTGGGTTCGTGACAGCCCCGCCGCCTCTCCGAGCTTAATAGAGTAATAGGCAACACGATAATTATGCGCGCCGGTGTCACTGTCGCGCTTGGCGATGGCGGCGCCCAGCGCCTCAAGCATGCTGGTGTTGGCCTCAAGGAGCTGCCGGGTACGCCGGGTTAGATTTCGATCCAGGTAGAGCACCAAAGGATAGATGAAGAGCGCCGTCAGAATTACGATCAGAACGGTGACGCCGACGGCCTTAGCGGCCTTTGACTGCATCAGGCCGATCACTTCTGGATCGACAAGGAACAGGCCGCTGAAGAAAACCGTCTGACTATCGTCCTGCAAGCGTAAAGGCACAATCACCCTGACATAGACGTTGTCGTCCCAGAACACTTCGTGATCGGGGGCGTCGCCAGTCGGTATATCCAGCGAGTGCCTGCGCGCGGCTGCAACGGAGGCCTTTGTTCCATCGTCGGCGTCGGCAAGCACGGAGACTGAGGACGACAAAATTTTGACGGCCACCAGATGACCGTTGGGCGCATGGGTGCGATCAGCAAGGAAAGTCCGTAGGGACGTTTCTAAATTTTTATCTTGGCGGTCTACTGTTCGTTGCTTGGTAAATTGAATAGCTTCGAGCGTGGCGAATTCGATTATGCGCTTCTCGATAGCGAAGAATTCCAGCAGCAGCCCGCCCCCAGCGAAGAGTGCGGATAAAAACAAGCCTGCTGCCACAAGTGTGATAGCGAGTTTTCTATGGATTCCGGATTTCATGAATGATGCACCTTAGGCCACGTCCGGTTTACTTTTGAGACAAGGCTCTGGCAGGGAGAGACCGCCATAGCCTTGTCTTGGAGGGAAGTTGCAAGGCACACACCGTCCTTACGCAACTATTAAGCCGGACAATTGTCGCCACAATGTGTCGCGAAAAGGGGAAAAGTGTAACGCTTTATGCCGTCCTTGCAGGTTGACAAGGTTTGTCACAGTTCTTTGCTTGCCCGTCATGTCTGGTCGGTGTGAACTGAGTAAGGTCGCTGCGTCCTCTTGATACTCAACCAACGAGAGGCGCTATCGTTATCGCGTTAACAGATGAGGGCCACCGCCTATTCTTGATGGGTGGAGCGAGCCCCCGTGAGAGGTGCCATGCGTCTCCTTGCGCGTTGGTTTATACCCATCGCCGGATCGGCTGCGATGATTGCTGTCCTGTTCTGGCTTTATCGCGATCTTGACGCAGAATCATTTGTGATGGCGTTGAAGATGGCCAATCCGTTTTGGCTTTCTATCCTCGCCTTTACCATCCTTTTCGAACAGTACCTGCGCGGCTGGAAGTGGCGGCAGATTCTTTATGATCTCAAGCCGGTTTCCAGCGTCAGGCTGTGTGGAGCCATCCTCGCGGGTTATGGTGCGGCCATCCTCGTTCCCCTTGGCATCAGCCCCTTGGTGCGTTCATGGCTCATCGCCCGCCTGGAAAACCTGCGCATGGCCAGCGTGCTCACGACGTCCGCCATTGAACGCTTCATTGATGGGGTCGTGTTTGCCTTGATCGCGGGCGTGGTCGCATACGCCGGTTGGATTCCCGACATTGAGGGCGATGTGCGAACGGGCATTGCCGTTGCGGGGGCGATTAACTTCGTTGTGTTTTCCGCCCTGCTCTGGATTTTGTTTTTCGGGCGTTCTCCCCTCAGTCATGACGACGTTCTTATCAGTCGTGTGATTGATTGGGTCAGCGCCAAAGGTAGGGGGCGATTGGATGGAATGAGGGACGCCATCCGCACGGGCATCATCTGGCCCAAGAGCGGCATCCGTCAGGGCGGCGTGATCTTGGCTGCATTCCTTATGAAAGCCGTGGCGGCAACTCATTTTCTATGGGCAGGGTTGTCCGTCGGCGTCATTATCGGGCTTGCCGACTACCTCTTTGTGATGGTTTTCGCTGGGTTCGCGATGGTCATGGGGCGTTTTATCCGGATACCCGGTGGATTTGTTCTCGGGTCCGGCTTTGCGTTCAGTCAGCTGGGCGTGGCGGATGAACAGGCATTGGCGATGATAGTGCTGAACTACGTGTTCACCATTGTTCTCATGGTCGGCGTGGGGCTGCTGTTTTTTTGGCGAAGCGGCATTGATATTCGTGCAGCAAACCTTGCAGGAGCAAAGGCTGATGACGCGACCAGAGCCCCCTGACAGCGTTGCGGTTAATTCTGCTCTTGCTGATTAGCCTGTTGGGTAGCCAGCGCCTGACGCGCACGATGTTTTTCGGGCCAGCGGCTTTTGAGGTAAGCCAGCACCGACCAGATTTGCCCATCATCGAGCATGCTCTTAAACGGCGGCATACCGCTTTTGAAACCCTTAAGACCTAAAGAGTCACCGCCGCCCTTGGTGTAGTTGAACAATATGCCATCCGCATGGTGCCAGGTGTGCCCGTCCTCGTCATGGGGTGGCGCGGGCAAGGTGCCATCCGCCTTCGTGGACTGCCAATTCGGCTGGCCTTCAAGGTTCACGCCATGGCAACTCGCACAATACTGATTATAGACAGCCTCACCGCTGGCAATCACTTGTGGGTCAGACTGATCCACCATGGCCTGAGACGGCTTTGCAGCGGCAGAAAAATAGATGACTGCGCCTGCCACGACAACCGCGCCCAATCCACCGGCGAAAATAATTGGTTTTTTCATGATCTGATGCCCCTGAATGGAAGAAATGTTTCTTATAAGGTCCCAATGACCCTGGTAAGCCGCTGGCGCACCTCACTGGCAATGACTTCGAGGGTTGAGTTTTCGATGGCCTGCATTGAAGCCATGGGATCCACCGCCGAGACTTCGACGATCCCGCCATCGCGTTCTTGAACGATCACGTTGCACGGCAGCATGGTGCCAATTCTATCTTCAGATTTCAGCGCTTGATGCGCGAAGTGCGGGTTGCAAGAGCCCAGGATTCGGTAGCCGCGAAAATCAGCGCCGATCTTTTTTTTCAAGGTGGCCTGGACGTCGATGTCGGTGAGCACACCAAAGCCTTCTTCCTGTAAGGCAGCCGTGACTTTTTCGACCGCGCCGTCCAGGGTGTCTGCGATGGTTTTGCTGATGTGATAAGTCATGTTTTATTTCTCTTTTCATTCTGTGAGTTTAAGCATCTTCGACGATGAGCCGCCCACGCAGCATGCCCATCTGGCAGGTGAATTCGAACTCTCCTACATTGTCAGGCACAAATTCGACCGCGACGGTTTTGCCTTCGGGAAGTTGGGCGCTTTTGCTGAAGTCGGGGAACATCACCGTGTCGGAACAGGTCGATGTCTCTTCACGTTGGAAATTGAGCCGGACGGGAGCACCTTTCGTGACGATGATGGTGTCGGGCGTGTAGCCGCCCTTGACTATAATCAGGACTTCTTGATGTGTGCCCGTGGTTGTTGCGTACGATCCCGCCGCCCGTTTGATCCAGAAGAACCAGACGATCAAGGGGATGAGCCCCAAACCCACGGCGGTTACCAGCCATTGGTCCCAGGTCATGACACACCTCCCTTCGGTTTGAAGAAGCGCAGCCGGTTGGCATTGCTGACCACCGTTACGGAACTAAAGGCCATGGCCGCACCGGCGATGATCGGTGACATCAAAATACCGAACACCGGGTACAGCACGCCCATTGCCACCGGAATGCCCAGGACGTTGTAGCCAAAGGCTCCAACTAAGTTCTGGCGCACATTGCGCATGGTGGCGCGGCTGATTTCGATGGCCGTCGCGACGTCATGAAGGCTGCCTTTGATCAGGGTCACGTCTGCGGCCTCTATGGCTACGTCGGTGCCGCTGCCGATGGCGATGCCGACATCTGCGGCGGCCAACGCCGGGGCATCGTTGATGCCGTCCCCCACCATCGCGACAACATGGCCTTCCGCTTGTAAGCTTTTGACCTTTTCGGCCTTGTGTTCGGGCAGCACCTGGGCCAGCACTTGATCAATGCCGACTTCCCGAGCAATCGCTTCGGCGGTCTGTTGCTGGTCTCCGGTCAACATCACGACCTTAAGGCCCATGGCATGAAACCGTTTGATGGCGTCTTTGGAGTCCGGCTTTACCGTATCGGCAATAGCCAACACACCTGCGGGCAAGCCTTCCACACCGACCATCACCGGCGTTTTACCTTGGGGAGCGAAGATGCCGGCCACATCCTCCAGTCCCCGCGCATCGATGCCATTTTCCGTGAGGAATTTGGAGGTGCCGATCAAAACCCTGACCCCATCCACCGAGCCGGAAATACCGTGTCCTGCTGTGGTCATGACATCGGATGCTTCGTGCAATTTCAGGCCTTTGTCAGACGCCTCCGAGACGACCGCTTCGCCCAGGGGGTGTTCGGAGTATCGTTCCAGGGAGGCGGCCAGCGAAAGAATCCTGTTGTCATTGAAGTCGGGCATAACCGTAATGTTGGTCAGCGCTGGCTCACCCTTGGTCACGGTTCCGGTCTTGTCCAGAACGACCACCGAGATGCGTTCGGCGGTTTGCAGGGCATCGCCGGAGCGGATCAAAATGCCGTTTTCCGCCCCCTTGCCGATGCCGACGGTCAGGGACGTGGGCGTCGCCAACCCTAAGGCGCAGGGGCAGGCGATGACCAAGGTTGTGACCAGTACGATGGTCGAATAGATGAGGCGCGGTTCCGGGCCGAAGTCATACCAGATGACAAACGCCACAATGGCCAGAATCATCACCGTCGGCACAAAATAGCCGGACACCTGATCGACGATGCGTTGGATCGGCGCTTTCGAGCCTTGGGCTTCTTGCACCATGCGGATGATGTTCGACAGCGCCGTGTCCTTGCCGACTTTGGTTGCCTTGAAGCGAAAGCTGCCGGACTTGTTCATGGTGGCGCCGATCACTTCGTCGCCAGGGGCTTTTTCGACGGGCATGGACTCGCCGGTAATCATGGATTCATCGACGCTGCTGTGGCCGTCTTCGACAATGCCGTCAACGGGCACCTTCTCGCCGGGACGCATCATGACGACGTCGCCGACCAAGACGTCCTCCACCGGGATTTCCAGGATTTCATCATCGCGGAGAACACGAGCGGTCTTTGCCTGGATGCCGATCAGTTTACGGATCGCTTCCGACGTCTTACCCCGGGCCTTGCTCTCAAGGGCCAGACCCAGAACCACCAAGGCAATGACCACCGTGGTCACATCCCAAAATGGTTCCGTCGCAGCCCCTTCGGGAAACAATTCCGGGAACAGCACCGCGACCACCGAATAGGCAAACGCGGCGGATACGCCGAGCGCGATCAATGTGTGCATGTTGGCCGAACGGTGTTTCACTGCCGCCCACATGCCGAAGAAAAATTGAGATCCGGACCAGATTAGGACCGGTAGCGTCAACACCCCCATCAAGCCCCATACGAGCCGCTCGGTTTCGCTGCCGGGCGGTATCAGGTCCACCAGCCCCGGCATAATTTTGGGATACATCAAGACGACATTGGGTACGGAGACTATCGCAGCGAGACGGAACTTGTCCATCAGCGTCCGGTATTCCCGCTCCCGTTCCGCCTCGTCTTTTTTAGCGGCTTCGTCCATGGCGTCGGATGCTTCTACGGCCTGGTCGCCAGCGTCGGCGACGGCCTTATCAGTTTGCCCCGTATCTTGAAAATGATGACTGTGAGATTGTTTCAACATTTTTGTACCTCTGGTCGGTTTGGCGGAGGCTGCGCAACGGTGCCTTAACCCTGCATATCTTTCTTTTTCGCAAGATATTCATCGCGGTCGATTTCACCCGCAGCGTACCGTGCGCCAAGCGTATCCAATGCTGAATCACTCGCGCTTCCTTGAGAGAAACTCCGAACCGCCAACACCACGCCATAAGTCAGCAAGCCGATCAGCAACAGGGAAAATATCCAGTGAAACCCCATAGGCAGAAGCCACCCGCCATCTCCAAAGCCCATCAGGTGTGAGTTATAGCCTTCGTTCCACATGGCATCCTCCATCGGTTCCATATTGATCCGCTCTTATTGAGCTATCATGGTATTAGACGACATGGAGGTGTCTGGAGTGTGTCTGCGAATGCGGAGAAAGGTAACAAATTCTGCCATCTACCAAGGATGACACACTTTGTCACATCCCTGCGTAACGGTATCGCCAGAAGTCTTCGTGTGGCAGCACGGACAGCAAAAAGCCGGGGCCATATAAGCGGCCCCGGCTTGCGAATTTTGCGCTCGTTGATCTCGCCACATGGACGAAGTGGGCGCTCCTACTGAAGGACCACCATCTGATGCGCCCGGTCGGATACGGGAATTTCCTTGATAATTTTTAAGGTACTCTGATCGACCACCCAGATTTTGTCGTCCTCGGCGCTTGAGATGTAGAGCTTGCTGGTACCTTTGATGGACGCTAAGTGATAAGGAGATGGGGCAAGCGGCTGACTTCTCACTTGGCCGCTGTTGATGTTTATCGCCACGACCTTGTTTTCTTCACGGCCTGCGACGAACAGGGTGTTGCCGTCTTCCGACAGATCGATGCCGTGAATATCGCCACCGACGGTGAAGCTTTTCGTCACCGTACCTTTGGGTAGACTAACGACGGAGACCGTCCCATCGCCGGTGTTATTGACGTAAAGGGCCGTCCCATCCGCCGAGAGGGTCATATGCTCGGGCTCCGCGCCGACTTCGATGTTCCTGCGCACGATCCAACGCTCCGTATCAATGATGCTGATGGTGTTGTTACCGGCATTGCTGACATAAACGTTTTCGCCGTTCGGCGAGGCAAGCGCATAATTAGGGTTGGGGCCGGTCCGAATGGTTTTGACTGCGTATGTTGCTAGATCAACGGCGCTGATGCCTTCTTCGCCCGGGTGGGTGGCGACGGCATACCGGTCATCCGGGGCGATCAGGGTGTGATGCACGGAGCCGGGGACACTGATCCGCCGCTCAACGGCACCCCCTTCGGTGCTGATGACGGTCAGGTAGCTTAGTGAACCGGTGTTTTTTGCCCCGGCTGAAGCTCCCCCCGCATGATGCGACTCATGTTCGTCTTGCGCCATGTCTTCTGGCTTTGGGGGCTGCCCCGCATCCGCGCTCATCTCCGCAAGGCTTCCTGCGATCAAAAAACGGCCGTCGGAGCTACCCGCCAATCCGTGGGATTCCGTGATGGCCTTAATCGAACCGACGACCTTGTCCTGCTCGGCGTCAATGACGGTCACTTCATCGGCGGAACCCATGGGGACATAGACTTTAGGACCGGCTAACACCGGGAATGCAACGGTAACGCTTGCGGCAAACAAAATGGCTCTTGTGGTTCTCATCGGACCAAACTCCTAAAACTTGCGTATGGACAAAACCTCACGGGAGATACCGGATTCGCCTGTCCAACTGCGTGTAAGAATAGGAGGAGAATGTGAGCGGGGTGTGTCCGGACAACGGACTTTTGGTAACACTCTTTGACGTTTCCAGGGCGCGTCACACTTTGTCACAGATTTTTTGTTTAGCCCGGCGCTTCCGCTTCTATACTGAGGCCTATGAAAAACGAACCACACATTTTGATTGTCGACGACAACAGAGAAATTCTTGACTTGGTGTCGCGCTTCTTAATCAAAGAGGGCTACCGAACCTCGACCGCACCAGATGGGCGCGCCATGCGCAAAATCCTCAAAGACGGAAAGATCGACTTGATCGTTCTCGACCTCATGCTGCCGGGCGAAGACGGCCTGTCCCTGTGCCGAGACTTGCGTGTTGAATCGAACATTCCAATCATCATGCTGACCGCCAAGGGGGAGGAGATTGATCGCATCGTCGGTTTGGAAATGGGCGCGGACGACTACCTTGCCAAGCCGTTCAGCACGCGTGAACTTTTGGCCCGTATGAAAGCGGTGTTACGGCGCACCCAAACCATGACCAAGGATATAGACTTGGCAGGTTCCTTCCGTTTTTCCGGTTGGACGTTGAACACGACCAACCGGGAACTGATTAGCAGCGATGATGTGGTGGTCCCCTTAAGTACAGGTGAGTACAACCTGCTCATCGTTCTGCTTGAGCGGCCAAAGCATGTCTTGAATCGCAGCCAGCTCATGGATCTGACCCGGGGACGGTTCTATGATGCTTTTGATCGCAGCATTGACACCCAGGTCAGCCGTCTGCGCCGCAAAATCGAAATCGATCCCAAGAACCCGGAACTGATCAAAACCGTTTGGGGCGGCGGCTACGTCTTCACGCCAGACGTCACCCCGGCATGAAACGGTTACTGCCCAAAACTCTAACGAGCCAAACTATTCTCGTTCTTCTCATTGGTCTGACGTTCTCTCACCTGATCAGCATGGCAATTTATTCTTCAGATCGGGCCGAGGTTCTGACCCAGATGGGAGGACAGGACACTGCCCATCACCTTGCAAACATCGCCCGGATGGTTGACCAGACACCCATGGAATTACGTCCGTCGATTGTTTCGGCAATTGACCAGGAAGGATTTAACGTCTGGCTCACTTCTGAAAGCCCATTGACACATGACTTAACGCCCAGCCCGAATATCAATTCGCTAAGGGACTACTTGCATAGCCAGTTGAATGCGCCGCAAAAACCGCTCCTTCATGTTCGCGTACATAATCCAGACAAGCACCTACCTGAACCCACATTATCGCATTGGTTCTCGCATTTCATTCAGGGCGTATCCGGGCATCGTGAACTGCAGGTATCCCTCCGTTTAGGTGACTTGGACGCCGAGGAGCAGTGGCTCAATTTTGCGGTCGACATTCCCCAATCCAGTTCCTTGTGGTCGGGTACATCCATACTGTCCATGCTGGCCATGACCGTGGCCGTGGTGGGGTTGTCCGTTTGGGTGGTTCATCGCCTGACCGTGCCATTGCGCGCATTCGCCCGTGCCGCCACGCGCCTCGGCAAAGATGTCGATGCGCCGCCGTTGGCGGAGGTTGGCCCCTTGGAAATTCAGGAAGCAACCATCGCCTTCAATGAAATGCAAGATCGGTTGAGACGGATGATCGAAAATCGCACCCAGATGTTGGCGGCAATCTCCCATGACCTGCGCACTCCCATCACTCTTCTGCGGCTGCGGTCCGAACTTGTGGAGGATGATGAGGAACGCAGTAAGATGCTGGCCAGCCTTGACGACATGGAAAAGATGATCGCGTCAACCATGGACTTTGCCCGTCAGGATGCGAAAGCCGAGGAGCGTCGAAAGCTCGACCTGACTGCCCTCGTGGCATCCATTTGCGACGATATGTCTGATGCCGGTCACTGCGTGACTTTTGATGAGCCGGAAAGGCATCTCTACGACTGCAGCCCTCTGGCCCTGCGCCGCGCCATAACAAACCTCATCGACAATGCGCTTAAGTTCGGTGGTGCGGCACATGTGTTGATGAAACAGGACCAGGGCATGATCAGCATCACGGTAGAAGATGAAGGCCCCGGCATCGATGACGACATGTTAGAAGATGTCTTTCAGCCCTTTTTTCGGTGCGAGAATTCTCGCAACCCGGAAACTGGCGGCACGGGCCTGGGGCTGAGCGTCGTGCAAAGCGTTGCCCACGCCCACGGCGGACACATCCACTTATCAAATCGACCGCAAGGTGGCCTTAGGGCAGAATTACTATTGCCTGTTTAATGAAGGAGTAGTTCATCAAAATTGTTCGAGTAAACATCCTTACGCCAATAAATCTACATTTTGGCCCCGGCCAGTTTCCGGGTTGGGGTGTGTGGCTGGAATACGCGTCCTTAGATCAAACGTGGATTTGCTTACCTTATCAAGGTTTCCGTGACGTGTTGATTTGTCGTAGTCATGATTGCCACCATGCCTGGGGGCAGTCCCTGCGCTTTCGGCAATCGCAGATACACTAGGGCTTGGCTGGGGTGGGCGCACGGACGGCGCGCCTGGGATCAGTAAAGGGCTGACCAGGATGGCGTAACGTTCATAATTGAATGGTGCAATAATGGTCATGGTGGGATCCTCCGCAAAGACTTGCGCAACAGAACCGCGTTTGGAAGGTATTGCATAAAGATTTACCACACCCGTTTTACGGAAGTTTTACAGAAGACCGGCCTGTCACACTTTGTGACACTTTATGTATGTCGTGACGAGATGGTGAGCGGATATTCTGGGGGCTGAGGTCACCACGGACGTGAGCCCCGAATTTCCTCCAGTTATAAGGAGAGCTGAGTTTCAAATGAACGGCGACCCAACTCAAGAGCGCCTGAGGTGAGAATTTTCCACGTTATTTTTTCTGATTGGAAGGAGCGGAACATGATGAAAGCATCGAGAATTTCAAACGCGCAGAAAGCCTAGGTTTTGAAGCAAAATGAAGAAGGAGTATCGGTTGCCGCAATTTGTCGGCACGCTGGCATCTGCGAAAGGCAGAAGTTCACTTCGTCGGTGCCTGGAACTGGCCTACTAAACTCAAACAAATACGGGCGTTTGGTGTTTTTAGGCTTGCCGTAAATGACCTTAAAAACTTTATACCGTTGTTTGAAGTATATGCATGCGCTTAATGGCGTTATCATATATGCTCATTGCCTAATGTATCATGAAGGTAATCGGCAATCTTTTAGGGACGGACTGAAACGCACGA
>Ga0316204_10002923_pt1 | contig 36404 bp, 26 predicted proteins | sample 6monrhotite_MG_2_FD_205661 | JGI IMG/M metagenome (GOLD analysis project Ga0316204, IMG submission 205661) | Microbial mat bacterial communities from mineral coupon in-situ incubated in ocean water Damariscotta River, Maine, United States -... | ecosystem: Environmental > Aquatic > Marine >... | reverse complement strand
TTATTCAATAATGACTCCGTACCAATCAAAAGCACATAATCTAAATTCGACGCACCTTGCATATAACGATAAATATTCCCACCCGGTGGATTATCTTTGATGTCTAATTTGGCATTAATACCTGCTGCTTGTAGATGTGCGCGTAATTGTAATAAAAAAGGCTGCAGCCAGGATAAGTGCGTTTCTTTTTTGTCAGGCCAGGCATAACAAATAAACACCCCATTGGGGGTTGTATAATCTCGCATGCCTTTTGATTTAATGGCCGTGAGTGTGTCTTGAAACTTCTGCATCACACCGTCTTCTTTTGATAAATATTCCTGTGAAAAACGCAATCGGTGAGATTCCCATTGTATCTTTGGCAATGTAATTACAGCATCTGCAGTACTAGTTTCAGGAGTAGCATGCGTTAATCTTTCCCTTGACGTTTGAATGGGTTGGTCAATCGCATCAATCACATTATCGGCAAGCATAGTAGAGTGTCTATCTGCAGCATGCTGCTTAACATCGTCTTTACGTGCTTGGAGCAAACTATCAAATGCCTTTAGGGATTCAAGGAGAAAAAAACTACGTATATTAGGGTCTGATAAATCCGCATTAAATTCATCAACGCGTTCTGTCATGAGAGCAATCAACGCTAACATACTTGCTTTTATCTCTGCATGCTTTATTCGTTCGACTGTCTGCTGTAAAGAGGGATTTATTGTTAAACGTAGGGTGGATCGATCTGATTCTGAGGGTATTGGACTGCTTATTGCGGCGGCAGCACCTGCTGCGCTGTCAGAGATTAACTCTGTTGATGTGCTTGTTTCATGACGTTTTTGGGCGATATTTTTAGTTCCTTCAAAAACATTAACTTCTATCCCTGAAAAATGTGATTGATGCTCGCGCTTAAGCGTCGGATGAAGTAGGGAGGTAATTTGAGATCTTTTTGATTCATCGGATACACCGGCTACCTGAGCTGCTGACTGGATCGCTTGTGTGTAGTTTCCTTCGGCCAAGGCAGTAGTGCTCGATGATCCAAGCCTAGCTATGAACACAGAGATGAACTCAGACCCACCGATTTGGTCTAATTGCGCTAGTATTTCAGGGGTTAAATTAAAATTAATTCGTAATCCCGCGATGTTTTCTTCAGAGCGGTAAGTTGCAGATGAAGCGGGGCTGGAGGCAGCATGCGTTGCTGAAGATGCAGCCGCCGCTGCTGAATTAGAACTTTGTGATGATTTGATTATGTCTCGTGACATGTCAGTGCTCCTTTGTGCGGGTGTTAGTGGTGCTGAACTGATAGGCGGTTGTTGAGCACATCGAATGGAATAATTACGATCTTTTTCCTTCATCCAAGCTCTGTCTTTTGAGCCTTCAGTATATCGAATACGCCAATAAGTCGAACGAATGGATTCTTCAGGAAGGTCTAGTAACTTGTGTTTTCCGATTTCAGCTTCACTTATCCATTCATACTTTCCATCATGAGGGAAATCTCGCTCTGGAGAATCTTGAGCTTCTCCATTCTCGCGATTGATTCTGTAGTTTCTAAGCGCTTGGTCTACTAGATCCGTCTGTGTATTTTTGAGAGATACTGGATAAATTCTTTTGATACTAACCTCCACTCCTGTAATAGAAGAAAATTTTTCGATAAATCCGGCTGCTAGATCATCAAAAGTAATTGTAGAATGAGCCCCATCTGAAATTCCATAGGTAATATTTTTCAAAAACACGTGATCACTGGGTTCAGTTCTTCTTGGGTTACCTGACATGTGTGTTCTCCTATTATTTGTTGATATTAGTGTATCTGAATTTAGCAGCAGATGCCGATCATCCTGAATAGATTCTCTTAAATAGGTTAAATAGGCATCATATCCTAAAGCTTGTTTTCTTGCGAAATAAGATCGCAGCAAATTTATAAGTGTAGGATCGGCATCAACAAGCGCATGTGCTATATCAATACGATGTCCGATGCGCAACTGAGTTGGCTGCGTAGCGGATGCTTCCGCGGCGGCAGCACCGCCACTTTGAGGTACAGCAATTCTGCTGGGGTGATCCAGAACTAAAAACCATTCATCGCGATAGCGCAGTGCCTGAAGGCAGTCTTGCAATGATAAAGTCTTTGATGCATCAGAAGACAGCGATGGACTAAAGGCATCGTAGAGTAACAATTCCAAATAACACTGCGAGACCGCATCTAAACCATGCTGCAGGTCTTTTTTAATCTCAATGATTTGACTGTGTTTACAGAACTGATCGTGTAAAGTCCTTCGTTCGTTCAAAGCAAAGTAAGGATAAGTATTACGAATCACATTTAAAACGCTTTGAATATCTGCACCTTCATTATAAATATCAAATAAGCCGGGACATGCGTCTCTTAAGCGAGTGAGTTGTTCAGCTAACTTTTCAGACGCACGCGACGCTAAAGCTGATAAAAGACGATCTGTGTCAAGTAAGGTGAGTGTGGGTGCAAAGAAAGTTTCTTCTTCTATCCCTGCATTCGCAGCGGCTGCATCCGCTGCTGCAGAATTAGGGTTATATCGGCTAATATCAATGCTGGGTTTGGCGAGACTGGCTTGAGAAGCCTGATAAGATTGAATACTCTTTTCAAATAATCCTTCGATGAGTTTTTCTAAATCTTTTATGGGATATTTATCTAGTAATTGTGTTAACACATGTGCCGCTGCTGCTTGAGCCGTTGACTCTCCATCACATAAGACGTGACAAAGATGCGCAAACAATTGATTTAAATCACCCACTGCGTCAGGGTAGGCTTGTATATAGATACGCAACACATGTATAGCGCGTGTTTTTATGCCTGTGCTTGCTGAGCTTAGCAAGTCCATCAAAGGTTGGCATAAAGCAATCGGTACCTGTTTTTCATGTTGGTAGCGTTGCATTAAGCCAGTAAACAGCTCGATCAAAGCTGCTTGGTCATTGCTTGTATCTTCCAATAATTTTAAAACATTCTCTGATACCAATTTGAGATCGATATCCGGCATCACCGCTATCCATTGCCCATAAACCGGGATTGCTGTTTCTTGTATGGATGGATCTTTCGCTTTTAAAACTGAATCATGGATGTCATCTGTAAATGCTTGTGCCCATGATGCTTGGTGTCTTATACAATAACTCAACGTATCTAAAGCTGCCTTACACACATCGGTATTTGTATCTTGTATGAGCGCTTTGATTTTATCTTTAAATTGGTCCCAATTGATTTGATCAGAAGTCAGGGCAACAAATGGACGTAGTGATATAGCGACAGACTGGCGAACTAAAGTATTTTCAATGGATTTAACTTCCATCAATTCATACATAAGTTCTAGTAAAGTTTGTGAGTCTTTATAAACACTAGATAAATCACCTAAGATTCTAGCAAGTTGCGCACGAGTGATTGCTGATTCTGATGCTTTGAAGGGTGTGATTGTTTTTAAAAATAAATTCAGATTATCTTGATCGCAATCTTTTAGAGCATCACTAAAACAACTCCGAACCGTACGATGCAACTCAGGATGATCGCGATCAAAATGAATAAACAAAGGCGGAATTAAGGCCAGTCGATCTTGAGGTGCTAAACGCAAGAGCAGATCACGGATAATGCCTATGGCATGCTTGAGTCCTATGGCATGCAAACCTTTGATTGCACCATTTAAGGATGTGAATAGTTCGCCTAGTGTTCCGTTATCTAATGTTTGCAGCCAGGCTTTAAAAAACACACTGAGTACTTGTAATGCTTCAGTGTCAGGAAAACCGCCTGCTTCATAGCAGCCAAAGAGCGCGCAGTAAGTAGTGCAGTGTGCAGTATAATCTAAATCAGGTTGGTAAGCGTGTAATAATTGCAGTGCTCGTAGGGTGGGTCTTCTCACATCGATTTGTGTTACATCCAGTAAGGGGATGAGTTCTTCTAATAAGCTGGCATAATCTACAGATGCATCGGGTTCAGTTGCTCCTTTCTGAGCTTGTGCAACAGTGCCTTGTAACCAGAGAAACAACTGCCCAGCACCTTCTGCACGCTTAAAATCATCATCGGATGAAAGCGAAGATCGAATCACTGATAAATCAGGTAGCACTTGTGTTTCAGTTGCAGTGTCATCAGGGAGTTCTAAGGCTAGTTCAGGGCACAACGAATTCAGCTGGGTCAGTGCTTGTGATTGTGAATAGCGTGTGCATACGATCGCCTGATTGCTGGATAAGGCGGCAGCCATCTGAGTGCTTAGGCTGCCTTGTCTTTCGGGTGATAACTGTTTAATCGCTGCAATGACCGGCTGGCGTACGGTGTCCTCTTTATCACCCAGCAGGCGCAAGCCCAACTGCGCCATCTGTGTATTCTCTTTCTCGGGGATATGATTTCGCGCAAGGGCAGATTGGAATGCACTGCTGGCTAAATGGGCGGCATGCTGATTGTGAAAGGCATCTTGGGCCATCAGTATTTGCATAAAATCATCAAATCCTGGGCCAGGTAATTTTGGTATCAGTGCATCACTTAAGAGCTGCTGTAAATCAGCTAGGATATGGTCATCGCCGCTTTGTGTCTGTGCAAAGACCGCTTTCATTACACGATCAATGAGGCCTGTCTTTTGTGCTGCTTGCATCACCCAGGGGCTCATTGAGAGACTCGATAAATATTGCTGTAAGTGGTAAGCCTGGCGGTCGCGATCGGATAAAGTCATTTCACCTGTACGATGTGTCAGGTGTAGTAACGATTGCTCCAACTGACAGAGCAAGCTGGTTTTAAAATCATCGCCCAGCATGGAGCTACAACCACTTTCATTAAAGCAGCGGAGTAACAGCGGCAGTTGATGCACACCCAATAAATCTTCATGTGACATCAGTTGTTGAAAGTAATCAAGCAAGGCGGATGTCTGTGCAGCATGTGATCTGGCTTCGGGCTGGCGATCAGCAGCGGTCAATAACCCCGACATAAACCACCAAACGACTTCAAAACGTGGATGATATTGATAAGTTGCTAGGGTATTTGCGGTCTGTTGATTATTCGTGATGAGATATTCAGCGGCCAAGTATTCAATAAATGTCAGATGAATAAAATCATAACTCTGAGCGAATGTTTCGGCGTAGTGGTCTGTACTTCTTAAAATTCCTGTTGCGAGTATTGCTTGATGAAGATCTTTGTTGACTAGCTCTAACTCTGTCTTTTTATCCTCACTATCGGCAGCTAATACATTGCGCTCATTTAAAAATGCGTGAATACTTTTTTCTAACAATTCCCCTGAGATAAGCACACTGGATTGTCGACGGGATCGCAATGATTCAAAAGAAACCTGCCGTATGATAATAAAAGCAGCTTCGAATAAATCTGCTTGACTGCGAGTTTTAGAAAAGGTCTGTGATTTTAGTATAGAAGGATGGATGTCACTTTCCAGAGCTAATTTTTTCCATTGAGTAAATAAGACTTGGTATAGCTGTGTCATGGTCATGCCATCTTGCAAGATCACAGTGTCTTTTGCATTCACGCAATAGCTACATAAGAGCTGCAAGAGCAATGGGATGCTACAAAGGCCATGCAGGTTGGAATTCTTATCCAGCCAATCTAATAACATCGCTTTTCTGGCAGCTATAGGTGTACTATCGATGGTAGGGATTTGTGATACACGATCAAAATAGCGTTGGATGTAGGCCAGACGTTTCTCGGCATTAAAACCTTGGCATTGAATGACGCGAAAATGCTGTATATGACTGTCAAAAAAATCACGTAGGTGTGTACTGGTGGCTAAATGCTTTTGCGAACGCAGGGTGATGATATAGCTGGGTAGATACTGTAACAGGCCAATGATCAGTGGATGTGATGCATCGACTTCATCTAATCCGTCTAGAATAAAAAGCACATTGTTTTTATGTTGTTTCACATAATCAATCAACGCTGCTTTTTGATCATTATCAACCGTTTGAATATCACCGAATTCATCTTCAGATTGGTATAAGCCTATATTATCCCAATTCTGAGAAAGCATTGTTGTTAAACTATACTTAATTGCTTTGCCATCAGTTGTGGGTTTATCATAGTGCTGCAACATTTCTTTGAGCGGCAAGTAGAGCAAGACTTTAAAACGATTATTATAAAATTGTCCCGCAGACCAACGTCTAGCGATATCTTTACAGAGGGTACTTTTACCGACACCGGCAGCACCTTCGATTAAGATTCGGTTGACTGAGGTATCGTCTGGATGATCAAATAAGTGCTCTAATGATACCGATGATCTATCTTTAGCAAGGCGTGGTTCAAGAAACTCTTGTCGATCATAGATTGTTATATCACCGAACAGGTCTTCACCATCTCGAGTATCATCCGGCGCATTTCGATTCGGCTGACTTAATTGTAGATCGACCACCACATCACCGACCAATACATCACGCTGTGCCTCTCCTGGCATTAAGCGAATGGTAAGTTGCTGTTGGTATTGTTGTCGGAGTAGCGTTGTTAACGCATTCACGTGAGGAGAGTCCGTTATAAACAGTGAATCAATATCAACAGGTGTTGCATCTGAAGTCGTATCAGCTGCATGTGCTGACATGGGAATCCAACGCGGATTACAGAATAAATGAAAACACTTTTGTGTAGGATTATCTCTGGTATCGTAGCCTAAAATAATGGCTTGCGTAGTTGGATCTGCTTTTGGGAGTTCACCCTGCCATTGTCCATCAGTGAACTGCGCTAGTGTATGGATCTGTACTTTAAGCAGTTGTGCAATGACATCTAACTCTTCACGCTCAAGCCAAGTTTGTGGATCTTTCAAACTAGCAAGACGCGCGTCAAGGCCTTCTTCATTCTCAAAGTTGGGTAAAAGAGCGCTGCGTTGTGCTTGCATATGGTCACACAGGCGATCACGAAAGCGATTCAGCAGAGTAGAGATAATTGCGGCACTGGGGTTTTGAAGATAAGTAAGGCTGCCATCATAGCTTTTAAGAAGTGCTTTATAGGGATCCAAATCTCCAAAAGAAACTTGTCCGAATAAGGCCATAAATCGTGTTTGAAATGCAGCAGGCTTATTTATCACTGGGAATAAATATCCCAAGCTGATAGAGAGTAATGCGCTGTTGGGATTAGCGGGAGCGGACACAAGCGATAAATCACTTTTAGTGAGATCCGCTTCTGCAACAATGGGCATAGATGTGGCGGCTGCAGCTGCAGCGCCTCCACTTCCATCTGTATCGGCAGCGACTTCATCGGCCTGTGCTAGTAAGGCAGGAAGTCGCGCTTTTGCATCAAGCAGTTGTTGTTCAATACGTTCGTAAGTATCAAAGTCATATACCGCAATTTTTTCAGCTAGGGTGCGATGGAGTTCGCGTGTTGCGGCAATTAAACCCGTAGGGTCAGGTGGTTGAGACTCATCGCTTGCTGGCAGTAAAGTAACGGTTTCATCAGCCAGCTGGGTTAAGTATTCGTGATCTTGTTCTTGCATCCATGATCGGTCTTTGGGGCCTTCAGTGTACCTTACGCGACTGCATTCTTGGTGAGGCTCGGCGCCATCCAAATCTTCACGAGTAAGATAAGTCTCTTGTACCACGGAGTAAGAGCCATCATGGGGCCAGTGTAGAGTATGTAGTAGAGCACCCTCAAGGCGATTTAGTCTTCCAACAATGTAGGCTCTCGAGGCGCTTTTTTTTTCAGTCGGACTCAGCTCCATATTTTGTGGGGGGGGTACTGCTATGTCAGGACTGGCGGGGGATCGGAGGACGCGACGGTTAAGTTCAGGGATTACGTAGGATAGGCCATAGGGTCTTTGTTTCATTTTAGATCGCTCAAGATTATTTCATCCCGGTTACAGTAATAGACGTTGGCGTACAAGCAAAGGTTTGATCAGTTCTATCATTCCACGGCAAACAAAAATAAAGCGGCATTTGTAGCGTGGTTCGATTTAGTCATCTTTAAGTGAATTCTCAGTGCCGCGAACAAGTCGTGGCAACTAGGCTACTAGAAGCTAGATTTGAACACCAAGTCGCCGAGTGAATCAAGTAGTGTTGCTTTATCGCCGGATGAACGGCATCACTGATGAAACATTTGAGTTCATCAACTTTGTTAGCAAGCCAGTAGGATAAGTTAAGAGTCATTTATTATTCCCCCTTTCTACCCTTACCCTAGCCCTCTCCCGCAAGGGGAGAGGGGATTCGTTCTAGGAGAGCTTGTGCTGCTTCTCATATTGAGACACATTGTCGGGTCCATTCGATAATGATTTGTTCTGCTTTTTAACAGGGCTGTGATGGGATAGCAAGGGCTTCGTTGTTCCGTGCTTGAAGGGAATCTAAGTATAAAAATGGATTCTATGGTCGGAGCAATTGTGTTGATCATTACTCGGTATCTTTTGTGTGTTGCTTGTATTTATTCCCCTCACCCTAGCCCTCTTCAGCGAGGGGAGAGGGGATTCAGTTTTGCGGGTTCAAATGTTTGTGTACGTTTTCATGTTTATTCTCTGTATCACGACTTGAAGTTGCACGGCCAGTCCCCTCTTTCCTCGCGGGAGATGGCTAGGGTGAGGGGGAATAAAATCATTAACGACCGCTAGCAGCACCTGCAGCTGCCGTTTTAAGGATAATGATCTGATGAGCCTTTGTAGCAGGGCTATATCATTTTGTGTTTGATTTTACTTTTCGTCATTCTGTGCTTGACAGGGAATCTGGTTGTTTGAAGGTGGGTCCTATGGTCAAGCCATAGGACGATGGTGGGAGTGGCCATAGGACGACGGCGATGAGTGAGACTAGAGAGAGCCTGAGGAATCGCTGATCTCATAATGTTAGGATCTTGTAAAATTTAAATCGGTATCGATCACAGAATGATGCAACAACATTTCCCAGTGGGTGGTGGGGGTGGTGCTAATACAAGCGGTGCTGGTGTACTCGCACAAATATTCGCTGCCAGGTCAAAAGTTAAGTTGAGCTCCCCATGCGCGCCATTATCTGCTTCACGGTACCAAACGTAGGCATCTTGACCGGCGTTGATTAATTGTGTGTAACGCGTGTGAATTGCAGCGCCAGTAATAATGTAGAGTTCAGTATCATCCATCCGGGCAGTTGGCCCTTGTCCGTAGACATAGAGGCAGACAGTACGGTAGGTGGTTCCATTTGCGGCAGTGAGTGTTGATATGGATGCTCTAGGACAAAGGTGAGAGTAACCAGCGTGCCCCATGTGAGTGAAGCGTGTGTTCTGGAATGCAGGTCCTTGCATGATAAGGTCAGTGATGACCATAAAGTGTGTGTTTGAGGCGTGGCAATTTGGTCTAAGTGCGACATTACAAGCTTGATCGTTATACCAGCAGCCATCACCCGTAGCAGCGAGAGCGCCAGCCCCACCGATATTGTTAGCATTAAAATCATATCCAAATCTTCTCATAACAAACTCCTTGTCAATTTATTGCTTGTGAAACTTCAGTATTTTCTCAGCGCTTGCGATCCGGCCAGCCCGAGAGATTGATGCTGATGATAAAGATAAAATTCATGTTTGTCAGGGGTGGCATTCGTTTAGTGCTTTGATATGATGAGCCCTTTATTGAGCTACGTGAGAAGGAAAAGCCTGTGAGCTGGTTTAAAAAGTTATTACCCAAGATTTCAACTGTCACAAAAAAGGGTGTGCCTGAAGGGATTTGGACAAAATGCCCTGAGTGCGCGGCGACCTTATACACAGTAGAGTTGAAACGGAATTTATATGTTTGTACCAAATGTAATCATCATTTGCGTCTCTCTGCCCGTCAGCGTTTAGATTTTTTTCTGGATCAAGACAGTGCCTCTGAATTAGGTGGATCGATAGAGCCAGTTGACCGTTTGAAGTTCCGTGATTCTAAAAAATATAAAGATCGTATTACAGCCGCACAAAAATCCACAGGTGAAAACGAGGCGCTGATTGTTATGAAAGGGCAGCTGTATCAAATGCCGGTGGTGGCTGCCTGTTTTGAATTTAAATTTGTGGGCGGTTCAATGAGTGTGGGTGTGGGTGAGCGATTTGTTATTGCTGCACAGATGGCCTTGGATAACAAAATGCCTTTGATTTGTTTTTCAGCCAGTGGTGGCGCGCGTATGCAAGAAGGTCTATTTTCTTTGTTCCAAATGGCTAGAACATCAGCTGTGTTGGCACGTCTTGCGAAAGCCGGTGTCCCATTTATCTCGGTTTTAACAGACCCAACCATGGGTGGTGTGTCAGCGAGTTTTGCGACACTGGGCGACATTATTGTTGCAGAACCCAAAGCTTTGATTGGATTTTCAGGGCCGCGCGTGATTGAGCAAACGATACGTCAAACCTTGCCGGAAGGATTTCAACGCAGTGAATTTTTGTTGGAACACGGGGCGATTGATATGATCGTAGACCGACGCCACATGCGAGATACGGTGGCGGAGCTGATTGCAAAATTAACGCATTCAAAAACGATTGAACAAACACTACAAATGCCTGAAGAGAATGCTGAAGCGTCATCTCAAATAGAAAACTGATCCTATGCCAAAGACATTAAATGAATGGTTGACGTACATTTATGAGCTCCACTCCTCGCGCGTTGACTTAGGTTTGCAGCGCATTTCAACGATTGCAGAAGAGCAGGGCTTAACGCAGTTTGATTGTCCTGTTGTTACCGTTGGTGGGACCAATGGAAAAGGTTCTTGTATCAAAGTTTTAGAAAGTATTTATACGGCAGCAGGTTATCATGTAGCGGCCTATTATTCCCCGCATCTTGAAGTTTTCAATGAGCGCATTTGTATCAACGAACAGCCTATTTCAGATGCTGAGCTGGTCAGTTTATTTGAACGCGTAGACGCTTTTCGTGATAACCGTCCACTCAGTTTTTTTGAGTTCACATCCCTAGCAGCATTTTTGAAATTCCAAGAAGCGCCTGTTGATGTGGTTCTTCTGGAAGTTGGTCTGGGTGGGCGTTTAGATGCTGTGAATGTGGTTGAGCCAGATGTCTCTGTGGTTACCAGCATTGGCATTGATCACTGCAATTGGTTGGGTGAAACGCGCGAATTGATTGCAGACGAAAAGGCGGGCATCTTTCGACCCAATAAGCCAGCCATCTGTGGAGACTTCGAGCCACCGCAGAGTTTGATCGACTTCGCAAAAAACATTAACTCTGAACTTTATATTATAAACAAAGACTTTTCATATGAAATTGAATCTAATTCTATGAAATGGCGAGGTGGTGAGCTCAGTTTTTCTCAATTACCTGTTCCAGACTTGAAATGTCAGAATGTAGCGACGAGTTTGATGGTGATTGCCTGTCAACAATCAAGTCTGCCTACCCATGTAGATTCAATCATAAAAGGCTTGAAAAACGCGAAGTTAACAGGAAGATATGAAGAATTTGATTATCCCGTAAAAGGCGTGTTAGATGTCGCACACAATGCAGATTCAGCAGAGTGGTTGGCTAAACAGCTGGACACAAGAGTGTCATCACGTAAAAACATTGCTGTTGTGGGTTTACTGAAAGAGAAAGCCATCGAGAAGACGATCGAGCCGCTACTGCCCTATGTCGATCAATGGTATGTCGGTGGGATTGTGGGAGATCGTGCCTCTGCGGATCCAGCAGAAATCCTAGCGTATCTCAAGGCTGCCGGCGTTAAGTCTTGTTACGATTTCACTACGATTAATGAGGCGATAACAGCAGCAATTCACCGTGCTTCTCATGGTAATAGTGACGAGCGGGTGGTAGTCTTTGGTTCTTTTTACACAGTGGCTGAGGCGCGGCGAATTTTAGCCGGCTGGGATGACCAGTAGGGGGATTTATGGAAGTTAAAACAAAGCAACGCCTAGTGGGTATCTTGGTGTTAATCGCCATACTCGCTATATTTTTACCGGTTCTTTTCCATACCTCACAGCCTTCAACTGAGGCACGTTTGACTGTGAAAATTCCTGCGAAACCAGCAGAGCCACAGGTTGCATTACTTGAAAAGGCCAAACCGGAAGTAACGCCTGTAGCGCGAAGCTCAACAGCAGCTCCAGTGTCAACGGACCCTAAAGAACTACCGGTCGATACGCCCGAAGCCTGGGTGATTCAGTTGGGTAGTTTCAGTGATAAAAGCAATGCCGATCGTTTGATTAAAAAGCTTAGGAAAAAAGGTTTTGAAGCCTATTCGCGGGTCGATACGACAACAAAGGGGGCACATTTAAATCGTGTTTATGTTGGGCCAGAAATCCGTTTGAGTAGTGCAAAACAATTATTGAAAAAATTACATCACTCCTTTCATCTTAATGGCGTAGTTAGGAAATATAAAATCTAGTGAATATGATCGAGCATTTAAATTGGTTTGACTTTGTCATGATCGCAGTGATTCTTCTGTCGATTGTGATTAGCTTTTTTCGTGGATTTATTCGTGAAGCCGTGTCGGTAGTGACATGGATCTTGGGTATTGTGATTGCTTTAAAATATGCGCCAAGCATGAGTCATTATATTCCTTCGTTTGTTACTTCAAATACATTGCGTTATGTTGCTGCTTTTATCGCCTTATTTATGCTGATATTTATTCTTGGCTTCACACTCAATGTATTTCTTAAACGGCTCATTGACGTCACGGGCTTGTCTTTTGTTGATAGGGTGCTAGGTATTGTCTTTGGCGCTGCCCGGGGCCTCATAGTCGTGGCTCTTGTGCTTACGTTTGTTGGAGTGACTTCCATGCAGAAATCGGCTTGGGCACAGCATTCACAGCTCGCACCCGAGTTTTCACCTTTGGTAAGTTGGTTGGATCGCTTTTTGCCGGAGCAAATGCAAGGTGTCACACAATGGGTAAAAAAGGCTAACTGATGGGGGGCATTTTATGTGTGGCATAGTAGGCGCACTTTCGAATACACCGGTGAATCAAGAGCTCTATGATGCCTTGACGATTATTCAGCATCGTGGCCAAGATGCGGCAGGTATTATGACATCCTTTCAAAATCGCGTATTTCTTCGCAAGTCTAATGGCTTAGTGCGTGATGCAATCCGTAAACGTCATATGATGCGCTTACAGGGTAATGTGGGATTGGGGCATGTTCGTTACCCGACAGCGGGCTCTGAAAGTGCGATTGAATCACAACCGTTTTATGTTAACTCTCCTTATGGTTTAAGTCTGGTTCATAATGGCAACTTGGTAAATTCAGAGAAGCTGACTAATGAGTTGCATAAAACCGATTTGCGACACCTGAATACCAGTTCTGATTCTGAAGTTTTACTAAATGTATTGGCGTTCGAACTGCAACGCATTGCGGATACCACTTTAACGAAAGATGCTTTATTTCAAGCGGTTTCTGCTGTTTGTAAGCGTTTGGTTGGTGCTTATTCGGTTATCGTGATGATTAATGGATATGGCCTCTTAGCTTTTCGTGACCCAAATGGTATTCGCCCTTTGGTTTATGGAAAACGTGAAACTGAGCAGGGCACGGATTACATGGTTGTCTCGGAAACCATTGCGCTTGATGCGTTAGGTTATGACCGTGTTGATGATGTTCAACCGGGTGAAGCGCTTTTTATCGATATGGATCACAACTGTCATCGTTTTCAATGTGTCCCTAAAACACAGCACACGCCCTGTATTTTTGAATACATCTATTTAGCGAGACCGGATTCAGTGATTGATAATATTCCGGTGTACCAGGCGCGCTTAGCAATGGGCAGAAAGCTTTCTGAGAAAATTTTAGAGAAGCACCCTAATCATGATATCGATGTCGTTATTCCCATCCCGGACACCAGTCGAACAGCAGCTATTGCTGTCGCAGAAAAATTAGGTGTGACTTATTGTGAAGGTTTTGTGAAAAATCGCTACATTGGCCGCACATTTATTATGCCAGGCCAAGCGCTACGTCGTAGTACAGTCCGAATGAAATTGAATGCGATCAAAGAAGAGTTCCAAGGGAAAAATGTTTTATTGATTGATGATTCCATTGTACGTGGTACGACTTCTAAAGAAATCATTCAAATGGCGCGTGAATCAGGTGCAAATAAAGTGTATTTTGCTTCCGCAGCACCCAAGGTTTGTTACCCGAATGTTTATGGTATTGATATGCCAACAACCCAAGAATTAGTTGCTTACAATCGATCGACAGAAGAATTGGCGGATATTATCGGTTGTGATTGGTTGGTTTATCAAGAGCTAGACGATGTCTATGATGCTATTAATTCTGTCGCTAAATCAGAGGCCAACAAAGTGCAACGCTTTGAAGACTCTATTTTTACGGGTGATTATGTCACTGGCGGTGTTGATGATCTTTACTTCAAGCGCCTTGAAGAGTTAAGAAGTGATAAAGCAAAGTCTAAAAATCGCGTTGTTAACGGCGATGATTTGTTCGGTAATCTAGAAGAACTGTAAACCCTGAACTTTAAACGGAACCACGTTTCCAAAATAAGCGGGCATAACTTTGAGTGTTATCGCGAGGAACGCAGTGACGCGGCGATCTCCTTGACGTATGGAGATCGCTTTGCTTCCTTTTTGAGGCTAAATTAATCGTCTAGCGCGATTTCAATCTTGCTAAGTTTTGTTGTTGCCAGCCTAGACGACGTGTGAGTTGTCTTAGCTGTGTTCTTAGATGAAAAATATCTTGATTCAAATAAGTAATTTGTCTTTGCATGTCGACACGCTGTGGCCATGGAATACGATTACCATGTTGATCGATGCCTGATGTCAGCTGATTCTGGAGGCTGGCAATTCGATTGCGCTTGGCTTGAATTTGGTGGCGAGTATCAGCAATTTGACGTGATGTGTTGTTCACTTGAGATTGCGCATCACGTGTTTGCATAAATAAGCTGAAGCCACGTTGGTAGGCATTTCTAAAAGCGACGATTTGATCACCACTGCAGAAACCAGGCATGGGGTGACCGGAATGACCCAGCTCATAGCCAGTTGTTGGTACACAGTAACGACGCAAGCCACGGTGCCATGCACGGTTGAAAGGTCCACTGAGATCGGCAGGACAGATATGGTTATAGTTTTTTCCATTCGCGCCGAGCTGGAATGCTGTGCTTGGTTGACAGTATTGACGTGTACCTGCACGCCAGCCTTTGGTGTATTGTTTTGTTTTTACCTTAATATTGAACTTTGCGCAGTCTTGAATATCTCGTGTTAGGTCACGTTGGTTCTTTGCTTGGCTACCATCATTAAAGCCAATTTGATACCAATTCATATTTTGGCATTGCTGTTGATTGAGGTGAGGCATACAGGCAGATAAGCTAGATGCGATGGCAATAATAGAGCCAGTAACAGCAGCATTTTTAAAAGATCTCATAATAATTCCTCTTAGTGAATAGATAGCTGCCGCAAGGGTATGAAATTTCTTGGGCACGCGCAAGGTCTTAGGACCTTGGGATTGTTACAACTTTGTTATGCTAGGGCATCCGTTGCAATATGATAGTCTGGATCTTCCAGCTGGTTTATCTCAACGAGACTCTTCGCTTTGCCTAATAGCTCACAGCATTCTGGACTGAGATGTCGCAGACGTAAGCTTTTCCCAGCAGCCAAGTAATTTTCAGCGACAGTATTAATGGCGTCGATGGCAGAGTGATCGGCAACGCGCGAATATTTGAAATCAATAATCACAACCTCAGGATCGCTTTGTATTTGAAAAAGTGATTTGAAATTCCCTGTTGATGCGAAGAATAAGGGACCATGCAGCAAGTATTCTTTTTCTCCTTTGTCATTAACGCTTGTATCAGCATAAATGTTTTTTGCTGTTTCCCAAGCGAAAATTAATGAAGCAATGATGATGCCAACGAATACGGCAATGGCAAGATTGGTAAGCACGGTAACAGCAGTGACGATAATAATAACAAGGGCATCTTTGAAGGGAATTTGCCGAATAAAAGTGAAGCTTGCCCATTCAAAAGTTTCATAGACCACCATAAACATCACACCTACCAACGCAGCAAGCGGAATAAGTTTAATGACAGGCCAAGCGACGAGAATAAATATTAATAAAAAGACGCCAGCAACAATTCCAGATAGTCGTCCGCGACCACCAGAGGTTATGTTAATCATGCTTTGTCCGATCATCGCGCAACCACCCATCGTTTTGAATGAGCCAGAGACGATATTAGCGATACCTTGAGCAATACATTCTTTATTGCCATGACCGCGTGTCTTGGTGCGTTCGTCTATCAATGACAGTGTCATTAAAGATTCAGATAGACCAATAATGGCGAGGATTAAGGCGTAGGGCACTATGATGGAAAAAGTATGCCAGCTTAAGGAAATATGGGGTATAGCAAGATGTGGGAAGCCAAGGGTGGTTGCACCATGCATCATGTCTTCAACGACACGGACATGAATACCATAAAAATGCTGTAATAGCTGTACGAATAGCGTGACGACAATAATGGCCGTAAGTGGGCCGGGTATTGCCTTGGTTAGTTTTGGTAAAAAGTGTGTGATGATCATTGCGACAATGACAAGGGCAATCATCCAATCTAAAGAAGTGCCACTCAGCCAAGTCGTTACGCCATGTGCTGAGATAAATTGAAATTGATGCAATTGCGCAAGGAAAATAACGATGGCTAAGCCATTCACAAAACCAACCATCACAGGTTTTGGCATCATGCGAATCAGTTTCCCAAGTCTGAGTGTGCCGATGAGTATTTGAAAAACACCCGTTAAAATAACGGTGGCAAAGAGGAGTTCCAATCCGTTGTGATACCCATTGACGATAGAGACCATAACGATAGCCATAGAACCCGTTGCACCAGAAATCATACCGGGACGACCACCAATGACAGCGGTGATTAAACACATAAAAAAAGCGGCATATAAGCCTATAAAAGGCGATAAATTAGCGACTAATGCAAAAGCAATGGCTTCAGGAATTAATGCCAGCGCAACGGTTAATCCAGAGAGAGAATCCTTAAGTGCGTTGCCTTGTTTGGGAATAAAAAAGCGTTTAACGAGTTCCAAAGCTATCATATGCGTTCAATTGTTTGTATTTTTTAGGAACGCGCAGTATAGAGGGTTGTATCAGAGAGTCAATCCATTTTGTCCATTTTGTCAATTATGGCTATTTGAAATAAAAGAATCCGACCTTGCCTGATGGTCTGTTGATACGACATTGGTAGCTTGTATCTTTTGATTGAATGGTTTTATTCCAGGTTGCGAAGGGATTGTATTCGGTGATGGTTGCGTCTGACACTGAAAAATAAGCACAAAATCCCCATTTTTCAATTTGCCCGTGCGGTGTGTATATGCGGCACCACCAGTGGGGTCGTAAATTTAAAGATATTTCTTTGACGAGTTTAAATGGTTTACGGTTTGTTCCCGATTTTAGGGAGATCATTTCTTTTGGCTTGAGTTCATCTGGTCGGGTCCAGATTTTTAAATTAGCCGGCGCTGCTCCTGTATTAATGAAGGTGCAATTCAGATTAATGCTCATCTCTTTTTGACTATTGACGGTATAGCTGTCTTTGCGGCCAATTGGATTGCCAACAATGCTAACAGTGGGAGAGGCGCTCACTGCTTTTTTGGCATTAGCAATCGTGCTGACGGTATAAGAGGTTCCTACCACGACAACCGCGAGTGTGGCTGTGGAAAGTGCCCTAAGCGTGCTATTTTTCATTATTTCTACTCCCCATTCCTTGGTTTATAACAGTATAGCAATTTGTTTGAAAGTTCACAGTTTGTTAATCTCCAGGCCATGAAATCACCCGTTAACAGAACAGTTTCCATTGCACCGATGATGGACTGTACCAACCGACACTATCGGCAATTTATGCGGCTTATCACTCGGCATACCCTTTTGTATTCAGAAATGGTGACCACGGGTGCCGTGATACATGGTGATCGTGATCGCTTCTTGGGCTTTGGTGCTGAAGAACATCCTGTTGCCTTGCAGTTAGGGGGTTCTGATCCAGCAGACCTGGCGCTGTGTGCGAAAATTGCCGAAGACTTTGCTTATGATGAAGTGAATCTGAATGTGGGTTGTCCCAGTTCGCGTGTGCAAGCAGGGCGCTTCGGTGCTTGTTTGATGAAGGATCCTGAGTTGGTAGCGGATTGTTTTTCCGCCATGCAAGATGCCGTTTCGATCCCAGTTACGGTAAAGACGCGAACGGGCGTCGATGAGTTCGATAGCTTTGCTCATTTGCAGCAATTTGTTGAAACTGTTGCTAAAGCAGGCTGTCAGACTTTTATTATTCATGCGAGAAAAGCTTGGCTAAAAGGGCTGAGCCCTCGTGATAATCGAACCATCCCACCTTTGAACTATGATTGTGTTTATCAGTTAAAAAAGTGTTTTCCAGGGTTAGAGATTATTATCAATGGCGGCATTAAAACGATTGAACAAATGCAAGCGCATCTTGCCCACGTCGACGGTGTGATGATCGGTCGCGAGGCCTATGCACATCCTTATTTTTTAGCGCCTGTCGATGCTTTATTTTTTCAAGATGATCGTTGCATTGCCTCTCAGCGTGAGATCGTTACGCAGTATTTGCCTTATGTAGACTCACAACTTTTGGCAGGTGTGAATTTACGAATGTTAACGCGGCATTTGGTGGGGCTGTTTAAGGGGATGCCAGGTGCTAAAAATTGGCGACGTTATCTATCTGAGAGTATGTGCAGAAAAGAGAAGCCCAAGGTGCTCGGCTAAACTCACCTCGGGTGGTGTTAGGACTTCTCGGTTAAGCTTCTTTCTTTTTCTTCTTCGCGTATTTTTCACGGAAGCGTTCAACACGACCTGCTGTATCGACCATTTTTTGCTGTCCAGTGAAGAAGGGATGACACTTGGAGCAAATTTCCAAATGAAGGTCGCGTCCCGCAGTAGAACGAACAGAAAAACTGTGCCCACAGCTACAGGTTACTTTAACTTCTTCATATTTTGGATGAATATCGTGTTGCATGGATTTTGATCCTCGTTTATTGAGCGGGAGAATATATCTTACTAGCCTCCTATTAGCAAGTAGCAAGCAGTGGACTGTACATTATGATTTGGTTTCACTGGGTGCTTTTGCTTGTATGCTTAAAGCATGGATTTCTGAGTCCATTAAGTCCTTAACGGCTGCATACACCATGCGATGTCGTTCGGGTAATGATTTGTTTTCAAAATCTTTGGCTGTGATGGCCACGGAAAAATGCCCAGCGCCGGATTGCGCGCCTGCATGACCGATATGCGCAGCACTATCATCAGATACAATCAATTGATCCGGTTGTAGTGACTTGATAAGTTGATACTCGATAGCACGTACACGCTCTTTGTTATTCATAGGCTTACTCACAATACTTTTTTAAAAGGTTTAACAGTTATGTTCGCATAAACATGGGCAGTCGCATAGGGATCCGCAGCAGCCCAGGCCTTTGCGTCAGGCAGATTATCAAATTCGGCAATGATCAAAGAGCCTTTTACACCTGAAACAGTGCTGTCTGTTTCATCATCCTCAAGGAAAGGACCTGCAACGATAAGGCGTCCTTCCGATTTCAAACGTTCTAAACGTTCAAGATGCGCAGCTCTAACGCTACGTCTTTTCTCCAAACTATCAGGGGCATCTTCAGCATAAATAAGGTAGTGCATTATTTTTTCTCTACGGGTTTTTTATCAGATTCCATATGACGAGACATATAAATCACTTGGATGAATACAAATACAATGGTGAGGCCCAATGTGCCAAACAACTTGAAGTTTACCCAGGAATTTGTTGAATAGTTGTAAACAACGTAAAGATTGAGAAAGCCCATCAGGAAAAAGAAAAGCCCCCAGGAAAAATTGATCTTGGCCCAAACCTTTTTGGGTAAAACAATTTTATCGCCAATTAATCGATGGATAATGGGTGCCTTACCGATAAAGTGGCTCGCAAGCAGCACCAGAGAGAAGAGCCAATAAATGATGCTGGGTTTCCATTTGATAAAGATGGCTTTGTGGAAAATCAGCGTGGATCCGCCTAGTAGCAGGATTAATGCCATCGTGATTAAATGCATTTTTTCAAATTTGCGTTGAACCAGCCAATAGCCAGCGACCTGTAGAAAAGAAGCGACCATTGTTACAGCGGTTGCTATATAAATCCCCCAAAGTTTATAGGCGATAAAAAAGCAGATAATCGGGAAATAATCGTAGAGTAACTTCACGTTTGGCGGTATCCGTGTTTTTGAAAAAACGTATCTTATACTAAAAGGTAATCGATAGCCCAAATTTTTCTAAGGAAATTGGCATGACCGATCGTTTAGTCATACATCCAACACACCCACAGGAGCGCCTCATCCTGAAAGCCGTTCAGGTTTTAAAAGAGGGCGGAGTTATTATTTATCCGACTGATTCGGGTTATGCTTTTGGATGTCAAATCGGCGACAAAGATGCGATGGACAAAATACGACGATTGCGACAGTTATCTCCCAAGCACCATTTCACGCTGATGTGTCGAGACTTATCTGAAATAGCAGTCTATGCGCGTGTGAATAATTCTGTTTTCCGTCTTTTGAAATCACATACGCCTGGGGCTTATACATTTATATTGCAGGCAACAAAAGATGTGCCCAAGCGTTTGCAACATCCGAAACGCAAAACTATTGGATTACGCATTCCCAGTAACCCGATTGCTATGATGTTTATGGAAAAACTTGGCCAGCCCATTATGAGCACGAGTATGATTTTGCCGGATGAAGATCAGCCGCTGCCCGATTTGGAGGAAATTACAGAGCGTCTGCAAGGTCAAGTAGCGTTAATTATCGATGGTGGTGATTGCGGCATACTGCCTACGACCGTGATTGATCTCACAACGGGCTATCCCGAAATCATCCGTACCGGCCGTGGCGATACGTCGAGCTTTTGATGAATATTGGAGACGGGCCCTTTTTTAGCATGTTTATACAGCTTGTACTCCTAATTCTTGAGTTGTAACAGGAATGTCGTCGGCGTCAGGATTGCCTGGTTTAAATAATCTTGCATACCAAGTTGGCAGTGTTTCAGCTGCTGCTTCTAGAGCACTTGTTGTTCGTCCTAGCTTAGGTGGGTGAAGAGCGCTGTTGCAATCTTGAGCTGTAGGCCTAACTCTGCAAAGCGTTTCCTGCATTAGCTTTGGAAGTAATCTTGCAAAATTAGTTCCTAGATTTTTTTCTTCTCTTAGAAACTTAGCAAATGCAGCACTCTCTTTCTTAAAGTCATTACGCTGGATTAATCCTGAGAGCACTTCAGACTGCCACTCAAATCCGCGATCAATTGCTTTGTTTACATTAAGAAAATGAACTAGCGTTGTCCATCCCTGTTGTTCAGCGAGTTTAATCAAGCTTTCATAAAATGCGAATTTCCAATGAAGGAGTTGATAGAAAGGCATTACGTGTTTGGGCATTGTCGCCATTTCAACAAAAGACTGATCGCCAGTAGCGAGTCCAAACGGTTCTGATAGATGTATAATCCCATTGAATGCAGGGGTTGGGAGGGGAAATACATCAAGAAAGCGAATCCTTTTCCCTGATGTTAATCCTGTTGAGATTGTTTTTTGTTTTTGAAGATTTTTGAAATAAATTTCAACTGTAGATACACCATGCGCGCTAAGGAACGCTTTTGTTAGAACGGGGTGTAAATCTTTTGAGAATGGGATGATAATATCGATATCACGTTTTTTATCATTTTCTAATTTTAATACAGTGGCAAAATAAGTCGCTAATATCCTCGTATCAAAAGCAGTGGAGGCATAGCCAGAATATAAGACATTATGAGCTTTAACGATGCCCGTTTTATTATCAAGTCCTAAAAACGCAAAAATTTCATGTTCAAATGAATGTGGTGGTGTTGATTCAATCAATACACCAAGGGCAGAGTCACTCACGCCTGTTCTTAAAGTTTGAGGTGTGAGTCCAGTTTGCTTGAGCATGAGCTGTGATGTGGTACGGTCATACTCTGTGAGAAGATAGCGGTCGCGGCCGCATTTAGGGATCTTATCAAGCAAAGAGAGGAAGAGACTTGAGTCTTTATTTGCTGGGAACGAGATGCAAAGAGCAGCATCCTGTAGGGCTTGATATTCTTCGCTAGTAGGCAATAGTGAGGTATCGGAGGCTAGAATTACTATAAGCTTGTTATTTTTTGAAAGTTCTTCCTGAAGAAGCTGTCTGGTTGTATTTGTTCCAATGTGACTATCTCCGACAATAAACCACACGATTGGCCAAAGAGAGTGGCCAGTTCGCATATTTCTAATTAATTTCAAGGCGGCCTGAAAATCTCCATAGCCTCCCATGCATTCTGTGAAAATAAGAATTTTTTGTTCAAGAAGGGCAGGCTGATTTGTTGCTTGTCGTATCTGATTTAGCTGTTTAGTTAACCACTTAGATTTCCTGTGTCTTTCGACAAAGTCACGAAATTTTTGATACTTTAGAAGCTCGGTGAGAGCATGTGGGTCAAATAAACTCATTTGCTTCACTGATTTATATAATTGTTTGTCTTCTAACTGAAGTAATTCATCGAGAAAATGTGGTTGTGCTTGTAGTAAAGTAACTGCTGCATCATTTTTGAGACCCGATAATGCTAACAAGTGTTTATGTGCTTCTATAAGAGAAAGAAAAGCTTGGAAATCTTCAAAACGATCAAATGTTCCATTGGCAGCTAAAAGCGGGGAGAAATTTAATATATCAATTAAGTGCAGGGGGGCTTTGGCTACTATATTGTTAAGCGTGTCTTTTGAAACTGTAGCTCCTAAAAATAAACGATTCTTTAAAGTGACTATGGTATAACGAAAGAAAGTTTCCCTATCGTTAGGGTGATTTAATTTTTCTGTTTCTGATAAAAAATTATATATCTTTTTCCATGCTAGCAATCTGTCGTCCAACATTTTCGGTAACGGCATGTCTAAGAGTAAATGTGGAGATTGCTTTAATGCTGTAGTAACAACATCGTTGGAGTAAGTGAGAAGATTGAGTATAAATTCCTCAGGGGGGGTTCTAGCAGCCCAAGTTTCTACTAATTTTAATTTGTTAGGGTCGAGGCGTTTAGTGCGAACAACATAACTATTCCAGCTTTTTTTAAACGTAGTGCCATCTGAAAAGGATGCATACCCTGAAAGTTGGCAAAAGGCAGAATTTAAGTCTTGGGTCAATGAACGTACACAAGTTGAGAATGAAGACTTTGTAGCATAAGGATTACCGTCTTTCGGCAATGTTTTTGCAAAGTCACCAAGTGCACAGTCTATAATTCGCCGGCTGAATGTGGATGGATCACAAATTGGAGATAAGGCTGATGCTGAGAAAGTTGGGCTTAATGTGGGGAGGTCAATTGGCGGCATCGTTTTTTTCAGTCGGTTTTTAGGCTAAAGTAATCGCTGAGAGTGTAAATATTGCACACCAAATGTCAAGCAATTTAGAAATGTCACCTTGACAATTTGTTTTGCTAGAGGGAGCGTCTCAATGAGCGAGACATTGTGTAAGGTGAGTGAGGGCGCGGGCGCTTAGCTACATAGATTTGTACTAAACCTTCGGGTATGATCTGACTTTCCAAAAATAGGGTCGGTTTTTTCATGGTACAGAGCGATAGTGCAGCAATAGAATCATCTTTAGAACCCAGTGTTAAGGCAATGATTCATGGTGAACAACTCACCATGTTGCCTGAAGATTTATACATCCCACCCGATGCTTTGAGTGTCTTTTTGGAGACCTTCCAAGGGCCGCTTGATTTGCTCCTCTACCTCATCAAAAAGCAAAATATCGACATCCTAGACATTCCCATTGCTGAGATTACCCGCCAGTACGTTAAGTACGTCGACCTGATGCGTGAAATGAAGTTTGAGTTGGCTGCTGAGTATCTCGTTATGGCAGCCATGTTGGCAGAGATTAAATCTCGGATGTTGTTGCCACGTCCCGTTGCGGAAGAAGAAGAAGGTGAAGATCCCCGCGCTGAGTTGGTACGTCGCTTACAAGAATACGAGCGATTCAAAAAAGCAGCTGAAGATATTGATACGCTGGAACGTGTTGATCGTGATTTTTATATTGCAGAAGCGATACTGCCATCAATGCCTGAAGTTGATGTGAAACCACAAATAGAACTGCAGCAGATTTTTGATGCGCTGCGTGATGTCATGCAGCGTGCGTCGCTGTATGTCGATCACCAAATCGAGCGTGAAGTCTTGTCGATACGAGAGCGCATGACGATTGTTTTATCTGCCGTGAATGATAAGGAATTTATGGAATTCACCCAACTTTTCACCCCTGAAGAAGGGCGTATGGGTGTGGTTGTAAGTTTGATAGCAATACTAGAATTAGTGCGTCAACATATGATTGAGTTCGTGCAATCTGAGCCGTATGCCGCAATTTACGTGAAAGCAAGAGATGCGGATGCCCAGGTTGCGACTGAGACTGTTGAGGATTAAAGATGACAAGTGAACAACACGAAAATATGGATCAAATTATAGAAGCCGCTTTATTTTCAGCAGGAGAGCCGTTGACTGCGGGTCGCTTACAGCAAATGTTTGCTTGGGCCGGACGTCCATCGATCGATGACATTAAAGCTGCGATTACAAGAATTACTGAGGCGGCAGAAGAGCGTGGTGTTGAGTTGGTTGAGATCGCTAGCGGTTACCGTTTTCAGGCCAAGGCTGAATATGCGGAATTTTTGCAACGTTTATGGGAAAAGAAGCCCCCGAAATATTCTCGCGCCTTTATGGAGACCTTGGCTTTGGTTGTCTATCGTCAGCCGATTACGCGTGGTGAAATTGAAGATGTGCGTGGTGTGGCTGTGAGTTCACACATTATGAAAACGCTACAAGATAGAGAGTGGGTTAAGGTTGTTGGTACCAAGGACGTGCCTGGGAAACCTGCGCTATTTGGTTCAACCAAACAGTTTTTAGATGATTTTAATTTGAAGAGCTTATCTGAGTTGCCACCACTCGATGAGATTATGAATGTCGAAGCTTTAGAAGAAAAGTTAGGCATGCAATTTAATTTGGAGGATGCGCAGGATAAAGAATCGACTGAAGCATCAGAAGATGAAGCACAAGAAACAGTAGGCGACACAGAGCAAGATCATGATGCAGAACAAGCAGCAGATGATGCTGCTAATGAAGCCGACTCAATCACTGCAAATGCTTCAGAGCAAGGTCAGACTGTAGACCAGGATGAGCTAACTAGCATGGATACAGATGCGCCAAAACAAGATCAAGATGCATGGGAAGATTTGGAAGATGACACAGAAGAAACCGAAGAAAACAGACTCGAAGAAATCCATGCCTGAAAAACAATCCTCTGAAAAACTCCAAAAAGTTTTGGCTCGTGCTGGCGTTGCGTCTCGAAGAACCGTAGAGTCTTGGATTCATGAAGGTCGCATTGCTGTTAATGGAAAAACAGCGAGGATCGGTCAGCGAGTGACATCAAAAGATAAACTCTCCGTTGATGGTCAGCCCGTTTTTATTGCCACTGAACCTGAAGAAACTCGCGTGATTATTTATCACAAACCTGTTGATGAAATTTGCACGCGATCTGATCCAGAGGGGCGCCCGACGGTATTTAATGCTTTACCGACTTTGTATGAGGGTCGATGGATTGGTGTTGGACGTCTTGATATTAATACTTCGGGTTTGATGCTCTTTACCAATGACGGTGAGCTGGCGAACCGTCTGATGCATCCGTCGAGTGGATTTGCACGCGAATATGCTGTCCGTGTCTTAGGTAATGTGACCGAGGATATTTTAGATCGTTTGGTGAAAGGTGTGCAGCTTGAAGATGGTGTTGCGCGATTTGAAGAAATTGTTGTTTCAGGTGGTCGCGGTGCCAACCGCTGGTACCACGTGGTCGTGATGGAAGGCCGCCACCGCATGGTTCGCCGACTTTGGGAGTCTCAAGATTTACAAGTGAGTCGCTTAAAGCGCGTTCGCTTTGGGCCTATTTTCCTCGAAGCATCACTCGCTCAGGGCGAGTGGCGTGATCTTTTGCCTGCTGAACTTCAGAAGATTAAATCTTTATTATCCCCCTCACCCTAACCCTCTCCCGCCAGGGGAGAGGGGACTTTTCACTGCCAAAGCAAGTTCTTTCGTGTGCCCAAAATTGATAGTTGCGAGTATGAGAATCTTCAATTCTAGGGAAATGCACTTGAAGCATTGTCATTGAGATAAAGTTCGGATTAGCACGGCCAGTCCCCTCTCCCCTGGCGGGAGAGGGTTAGGGTGAGGGGCAAATCAAACTCAATCTGTTTTTGTCTATTTAAGATTTCCTTAAGTTTCGTGTTCTATAATCGCACCGTTACCCCCCTTGATTAGGAAAAAGAATGCGTGTTTTTAAACTAAAAAAACTTCAGCAAGATGCGCGAACCGCGGCATTACCTTGTCATGATCAGGGCAAGTCGTCCATTGCTCCTGCTACAAATGCACTTGATGAAGCTTTTGATCGACGTGATTTAAGAGATGGTGTTCCATGGGAAAAAGCAGCAGGACAGTCACACCAAAATGCTGTTTCAGCATTTACAGATTCAGATCCAGCAGTAAATAATGCAATTCTAACTGTGCTGCCCAAGAGTGCGAATTGGAAAGCAGCCTGGTTAGAAGCCGCTATGAATCCACAGAAGCCTTCAGATGATCAACACATGTTCGACGTCATATGTAAGTTTTTTTCCGCTGAAAATCGTCAGACACTACAGATTAATTTTATCCATAAGTTTGACAGTGCTTCTGGAGAAGGCAAATTTTACCTGTTTGATATCAACCTGCATTTTTACAAGGGCAATATCATTCGTGAAGATCTTCAGGTGCTGAGTCAACAGGTTTATCTAGCCTTTAGAAGCCAACTAGTCGCCACTTTTAAAGAACAAAATGCGGATGTGCCTGCTGCGGCTTTATGCCAGTTTTTAATGCAGGAATTACAGCGTCGTTTTGGTGTCGATTGTATTGCAGGTGAGACAACCAAGTATCGATTAGCACCTTCAGCACAGCATAAAATTGCTGTTAATGATGCTGCGATTGTCATTAATGGTGCGATGACTTGGGAAGCTGTAGCAGAATATACAGGATTCCCTTTACAAAATTCAGGGGAGGGTGGAGTCAGTAGATTACGCGCTGAAGCTGTACTAAACCCTGCAATTACAACCACAGGATTTGAAGAAAGAAGTGCTGTCGATATACTTCCTGATGCGCTTATTGCTGCTATACAAGCAAAACTAGATACAGCGTTAACGGCAAAATTCTCCGCTAACTTTCGCAACGCAGCGTTTTATGTAAGATTGGCTAGTACTACTATGGCTGTGGGTTTTACTGATTCTATTGCATTCCCAAGGCACGTTTTATCAGAAGATCAAGTCGTCTTGTTGCGAAGAGGCTACGCTTTGCATTTTTACTTAAAGGGACAGGGTATGCCTTTTTCAGATCAAGCTGGATTTAAAGACTTAGTGCAAACTGCTCAGAGGCTGAATGATCTCCTTGTTCAGCAAGCTGCAGAGTTCGAAGCAAAATACGCTGAGCTTCTTGCATACAGTGAATGGCTCGAAAGTTTTAAGCAAGCTTATGGTTCAGCATCAGATGATGCTGCAAAAGCCGCACTTTTAGAAATATTTAATCAAATGACATCAGGGACGCTACAAAAATTAATGCCACAAGCAGGTGGTCCCGGAGGTGAAACTATGAGAAGAGCTGGTGGAAGTGCTAATGACACCGGTGGAACAGCAGGCAGTCAAGGGACTGCGGCACCACAACCGGCATTACAAATACAGCTGAGATATTTTTATCATCATGATCATATTGCCACATTGATCAAAAGAGATATTGATGGGCTTTTGGAGTGGATTAAGCGGCTTGATATCCTTGAGAACTTAAGATCTTGGTTAGGCGCAGATGCAGCTGCTAGTGAAACTGATTTGTTTGCAGGATTAAAAGCGAAAATTATTGTTTGTGAACATGATATTGATACAAGAACATTGCCTACTGAGAAAGGTTCTCTAGGTGACTTTCTAAAAACTGATCATGATGATGAAGAAACCCACCCAGATGGCGAAAAATTGGGGAAACGCATTCTGTTAATTCCGGTGAATACGGGTTGGCATTGGGAATTAATTGTTGTCATTATAGATGACAATAATGCTTTAATGGCAGCCTTTCATATCGACTCCGGACAAACGGTTGGTCATAAAAATAGAGTTAATCTGCTTTTTGGAGGTGAATACGAAGAATTTAATTATGGTTACGAAAAAATTAAGCTGCCTAATGAAAATGTAGTAACATTTGACGGTGTGTCACTACTAAGAAATGTAGAACGCTTTAATGTTCGGAAAGCTTGGGTAACAGCAGCCTATCAATATGCTAATCCCACTGCAGATGCAGATGGTATTCGTTCGCGCGTCCAATCCTATATTGCTAGTATTCAAACCGATGCTACTTCCTGTGGCCCTTTTTCAGCTAGAAATGCAACGATCGCTTTAAAATATTTGTTGTTGAAATTAATGCGGGTTGAACCAGCCTTTTTACAAGGAAAACTTGATCCAGATGGTTTGGTTGTCAGACCCCCTGAAGGTGGTAAGCCTGAGCGTGTTGATATTCGCGCATGTGTATTTGATCAAATGGCGACAATCCAGTTGCGTGCTTTACATTGTCGAATGATGATGCCGGGTGGTGTTGGTACGAATACGCAAATTATTGCTTCTGATTTTTATCAACAGCAGATAACAAATGGTGACTCGAGGGTGGATCATACTAATTTCTTTGCTCGTCAAAATACAACTTCTACCGCTACTGAAGATGCGGCAGCCGTTATTCAAGCCATAGAAGCGCTATTGCTTGAGCATAAATTGCTGATAATTTCTGCACTGTCTGCTGAAAATAATGAAGATCCTGGTCCGCATTTGAATCGCCTAAGGAATGCCATTAGAACTTTGCACGCTGCTATTACTGCAGAAGGCTCTGTGTATCAAGCAGAAGCCTCGCATTTGCAAACTATTATCGCAATCTTATTTAAAAGGCACGACGAACTTTCAGAAGCAGATAGAGCGAGGGAGGTAGCACCTGCCGATGGAGAACTGTATCTCAGTCATACTAAATTGCCTAACGATCAGTATGGCGCCATAGTTCAGCATTTTGTTGTGGCAGCGGGTAAAGCTTTAACAAATTATCCAGATCCAAGAGCGCCTCAAAAAGTGCTTAGTAATGCTTTAAAACTGCAGGCCAGAGAATCTTATGATGCGCAATTAGCTCGTGTTCGTATAGCTTTAAAATTAGTATATGCGAAAAGTGTGTCTATCGATACGCAGTTAGCACCTTGTCGAATTATTTTGGTAGGTTTAATGCCTAGCTTTGTCAATTTACCTGAAGGCGCTGATGTTGATACATTTATTGATAAGGCTATGGCCATTGATCATTTACGATTAAAAGCCATGGGTGAGGCACTTGCTCCTCCGGCAAGACCTTTTGGATCTGCTCTCTCATTGTTCTGGAGTGGCTTTGGAAAGAGTAGCGCAAGTGGTGGTGGCTTCGGCGCCGCAGCGGCAGGTGGCGCATCAGCTTCTGCTACAGCAGCAGCCGGAAGTCCGTATAGAGGTGGCGGTTTCGGCAGTTTTGACTTTGTTAGTGGTGGTGCTTCTGGCAGCGGCGCTAGTCATGGTTCTGCAGCTTCTGCAGATGGCTCTGCACCACCCAGCAGAGATGCTTCATCGGGTAGAGGTGATGCCGGTTTTACTTTTAGTTTAGATTTATAATATCTCTAATTTTCGTAGATAGTAGGGGGCTGAAATAAGGTGTTATAAAGCCCCTTTAAGCACAGGCCGCGGGATGTTATTTTCCAAGCGATTAATGCCACGATTTTGCTGGTATCGACAATCGGTCGGAAATAGCTTGCACGTGCATCATCGGGATAGCAGGAAGCAATAGCGAGTGAGGCAGGCGTTGTGCCTTTTCTTGAAGCGTCGATTAAAACTTTGCTTTCAAAAACAAACTGACCCCGTTGAGAAGCTGCGCTAATAAATGTCGGTAGGATATTGCAAGGGTATAAACGAAATCCTGATTGCGTATCTAGAATACGGCCACCAGCTGCCCATGATATAAAAAAGTCTGCAGCACGATTAGCAAATAAGCGAATACGCGGGGCATTCTTTGTGTCGATAATGCGTGCACCGATGATAATGCGATTGGGATATTGCTGCATCGCTTGGATAAAGTGCGGAATGTCATTGGGATTATGTTGTGTATCGGCATCTAGCGTAATCACAGCATCGATATCTAAGTCTTTTGCATAGGAAAATCCGCGTATCAAGCTGATATCTTTACCGCGATTTTGCGCGTTGCGCAAGATTTTAATCGGTAGGTTTTGTATCTCTTTAACCGTGTTATCCGTTGAGCCATCATCGACAACAATGACATTGCTGGTAAATTGCAAGCAAGCATCAACAACAGAGCGAATTGTTTTTTCCTCATTAAATGCTGGGATTAAAACGGCTAAACGAGAGTGGGGCATTAGGGTTTCCTTTTATTGCCGATGATTTTATCGGATAAAATTCCCGTGGACAATCCTTCAAAGGTTGTATTATTCCAACGCAGAAGTACTTTAAAATTGGGGTAAACCAGATAGGCTTGACCATTTTTTCCGTTGGGAGCTAGGATGGCTGTTTTGCCTTTGACATTCTCTAAGGGTTTGCCATTCATTTTTGTAACGCCCAGTTTTTTCCAGTGATTGACTGTGTATTTAAAATCGCGGCCAGCTTGCTTCATCGGAAAATTCTTCGGTAATTTCACAAGCATGCCCCAGCTTTGCTGTCCATTCCAACCATTTTGATGTAAAAAATTAGCAATAGAAGCGAACACATCTGCTTGGTTGGTCCAAATATTTTTAAAGCCATCATGATTGTAATCAACTGCGTATGAAAGGTAAGCAGATGGCTCAAATTGGGCTTGCCCCATACCACCATCGAATGCGCTGATCAGTTGTTCAGGAATAACTTTCGGGCGATTTAGCATAATTAATGCATCGATCAATTGGCGTTTATAAAATTCAGAACGATGGTGGTGATAAGCGAGTACGGCCAGTGATCGTACGAGTGGGAAGCTACCCATATCGCGTCCGTAGTCACTTTCTATGCCCCAGAGGCTAACAATGATTTGTCCTGGGACCTGGTATTTTTTCTCGATACCTTTTAGAAGGGTGTAATAACGTTTGTATTGTTGCTGTGCGTAAGGAATATTTGCTTTATTCAGAAATTGTTGTCGATATTCAGCGAAACTTAATACTTTTTGTGCCTGATGCTTTTGCAGATGAACGATGACGGATTCTTTTTCTGGTTTAGGTAGTGTGAGGTGGTTTAAATATTTATTAGCGACTTTTGGAGAGACGCCTTTTTTGATGGCATCTTGTTTTACGCTGGAAATAAAGGCATTGAAGCTGGGCTTTTTAGTTACAGCAAAAACAATGCTAACTGCGATGATGGTGAATACCAGTATAGTGGTGATTTTAATAAGTTTCATGAAAATTCCTTACCCTAACCCTCTCCCGCAAGGGGAGAGGAGACTGTTTCTTTCAGTTTAAAGAGTATATCCAATGCTTCCTTTGGTGTTAATTGGTTCGGATCAATTCTTTCGAGCTGTTCAAGGGCAGGGTGTATAGTTTCAGTTGGTGTGTCTTGCATATCAAACAAGGAAGTTTGTGCAGGTGAGTTTTCCCTTACCTGTGAAAATGACTGTGTTTCGAGTTCCTGTAATTTTTGCTTGGCTGATTGAATAACGTGTTGGGGTACGCCCGCTAATTTAGCTACCTGTAAACCATAGCTTTGGTTTGCTGGGCCTTCTTTAACAGCATGTAAAAAGATAATTTGATCGCCGTGTTCTGTCGCATCCAAATGCACGTTATGGAGTGCGCTTAAATGATCGGCTAGTGAGGTTAGTTCAAAGTAATGCGTTGCAAATAAAGTAAAGGCCTTTAAAGTGCGCGCTATATATTCTGCAGTAGCCCATGCTAAAGACAAGCCATCAAATGTGCTGGTGCCGCGCCCGATTTCATCCATTAAAACCAAACTGTGTGCCGTGGCATTATGTAAAATATTCGCAGTCTCTGTCATTTCGACCATAAAAGTAGAACGACCACTCGCCAGGTCATCTGACGCGCCTATACGTGTAAAAATACGATCGATAGGGCCAATCATCGCCATACTTGCAGGGACATAGCTGCCTACATAAGCGAGCAATGCAATCAATGCGGTTTGTCTCATGTATGTCGATTTACCACCCATGTTAGGTCCGGTGATGACCAACATACGACGATCGTTATTGAACACGGTATCATTTGGTACGAACGGATTTTCAGACACTTGCTCCACAACGAGATGTCGACCATCTTTAATTGTCATGCCAGGTGTGTTTGATAATTCGGGTGCTGTTAAATTTAAAGTTTCTGCACGCTCTGCCAGGTTGTTCAGAACATCCAGCTCAGCGATAGCAAAAGCGCAATTTTGTAAGGGTGTAAGTTCATCGGTCAATTGGTCAATTAAGTCTTCATATAGAGCTTTTTCACGAGTGAGGGCTTTCGCTTTACTGCTCAGTACTTTCTCTTCATAGGTTTTAAGTTCTGGTGTGATGTAACGTTCAACGCTCTTTAAGGTTTGACGTCGGATATATTCGGCGGGTGCTTTATCTGATTGTGCGCGACTGATTTCAATATAATAACCATGCACACGATTGTAACCCACTTTTAACGTTGGAATATTTGAGCGTTCACGTTCTGTTCTTTCAAGCTCTACCAGGAAGTCACTGCTGTTTTTGCTGAGTGCGCGAAGTTCATCTAACTCAGCATCATAGCCGTCAGCAATCACACCACCTTCGCGTATGACAACAGGTGGATTTTCCATGATAGCTTTGGAAAGTAAACTATGGACCTGTTCAAAATGGCCAAGCTGATCTGAAAGTGCTTTTATTTTAGTGTTTTCTAGCTGATTTAAGGCTTGGTGCAGGTCGGGTAATGCAGCGAGTGTATTGCGCAAGCCCACTAAGTCGCGCGGACGTGCGCTACGCAGTGCAACGCGGGCTAAGATCCTTTCGATATCAGTTGTACGCTTTAAAATATCTTTAAGCGTATTGAATTGTTTATTGTCTAGGATACAAGTAACGGCGTTTTGACGATCCATTAAAATCTGATGATCGCGTAAAGGCTGGTTAAGCCAACGTGATAAAAGTCGCTTGCCCATGGCGGTTGCTGTGGCATCAAGTACGGAAATCAAAGTGTTTTCTATGTTGCCTTGTAAGTTAATAGAAATTTCCAAATTACGTCGAGTGGCGGCATCCAAAATAACCGATGCATCATTTTTCTGGAGTTTTATAGTGCGAATATGTGGTAGGGCACTGCGCTGTGTATATTTTACGTATTGCAATAAGCAGCCCGCAGCAGAAAGGCCGAGTGAGCTTTGTGCAACACCAAAACCTGCGAGATCTTTTGTTTTAAATTGTTGGCAAAGCGTGCTAACTGCTGTGCTCAGTTCAAATTCCCAGGGTGGACGCCGCTTTAGTGCGGCATGTTGTAAAAATAGTTCCATGCTCGAGCTATCTTCACTAATCAATAGCTCGGCAGGTTGTATGCGTTCTAGTTCGGAAAGTAAGGCCTCTTGTGTATCGACTTCTTGAATCTGAAATTGCCCGTTGGTGATATCGAGTGTCGCTATACCAAAGCGTTTTTCATGTTCATGGATAACCATTAACAAACTATCTTTGCGTTCATCCAGTAGTGCTTCATCACTGATAGTTCCTGGTGTGATGATGCGGGCAACTTCTCGTGCGACAGGACCTTTGGATGTGGCAGGATCTCCGACTTGCTCACAAATCGCAATTGATTCACCGAGTTGTACTAATTTTGCAAGATAGTTTTCTGCAGCGTGATAGGGCACACCAGCCATTGCGATGGGCTCGCCACCCGATTTTCCGCGAGATGTGAGTGTGATATTCAGTAATTGTGCTGCACGTTTTGCGTCATCAAAAAAGAGTTCATAGAAGTCGCCCATACGATAAAAGAGCAACATATCTGGATATTCTGCTTTGATTTTGAGGAACTGCCGCATCATGGGCGTGTGTTGGGCAGTGGCTTCGGCCATCGCGCTGCTCCTTTTGAAAAGAGGCAAGCTTAATGTGCTTATGCACTGATTACAATATTCCCTACGAAAACGTGGAGTTCTTCACATCATTGTCAGTTATGCGGGAGTGCTGTATGTTTTATTGCAATGAATAGGAGATTCAAATATGGCCAATATCAACTACAGTCTGAGCTTGCACTTAAGCCAAGCTTTAACCAAAAAGAAGATGAGACTTGTCATCGCAGAGTCTTGTACTGGCGGGGGACTTGCTGAAGAAATTACTGCCGTGGAAGGGTGTAGTGCTTGGTTTGATCGTGGCTTTGTAACCTATAGCAATGCTGCCAAGGTGCAGCAGCTCGATGTCTCTGAAAAAACGCTGGCGAAGCATGGCGCAGTGAGTGATAAAACAGCAATGGAAATGGCAAAAGGTGCATTGGAACATAGTGATGCCGATATTTCTTTAAGTATTACTGGGATTGCTGGGCCGGGCGGTGGCACATCCGAAAAACCGGTGGGCACGGTTTGGTTTGGGTTGGCAGACAAAACAGGACGTTGTGAAGCACGCATGGGCATGTTTGCGAGTGGCCGCAAGAATGTGCGTTCGAATGCAATTCAATTTGCATTACAGTGGTTACTCGATACGACGAATGGTTACCTAAATCCAATCTAGATTTAAATACGGTATGTCATGAGTGAAATTTTGTGGAATAATCACAGCAATTTTTTAGTATATAGGTAAGGAGTAGAGATGGACGATAAAAATAAAGCACTTGGCGCCGCACTCAGTCAGATCGAACGGCAATTTGGAAAAGGCGCAGTGATGCGTTTAGGAGATGCAGGTGCAATTCCTGATATTGATGTGATATCGACAGGCTCTTTAGCGCTTGATGTTGCCTTGGGTGTTGGTGGACTACCAAAAGGACGTGTGGTCGAAATTTATGGTCCAGAAGCTTCCGGTAAAACGACACTAACTTTGCAAACGATTGCCGCCTGTCAAAAAGCGGGTGGTACAGCTGCTTTTGTCGATGCAGAGCATGCGCTTGATCCGATTTATGCAAAAAAACTTGGTGTGAATGTAGAAGAGCTATTGGTTTCTCAGCCGGATACCGGTGAGCAAGGTCTTGAAATTACTGACATGTTGGTACGTTCAGGCGCTGTCGATATGGTTGTGGTTGATTCAGTTGCTGCTTTAACACCAAAAGCAGAAATCGAAGGTGACATGGGTGACTCCCATATGGGTCTACAAGCAAGATTGATGTCACAGGCTTTGCGTAAGTTGACTGGGAACATTAAACGTTCAAATACTTTGGTTATTTTTATTAATCAAATTCGTATGAAAATCGGCGTGATGTTTGGCAACCCTGAAACAACAACCGGTGGTAATGCGCTGAAGTTTTATTCTTCTGTACGTTTAGATATTCGCAGAACGGGAGCCATTAAAAAAGGTGATGAAATCTTAGGAAATGAAACGCGTGTGAAAGTCGTTAAGAATAAAGTCGCACCGCCGTTCCGCCAAGTGAATTTCGAAATCTTGTATGGCGAAGGTATTTCGCGTGAAGGCGAGTTGATTGCTTTGGGTGTAGAGAATGACCTGGTTGAAAAAGCAGGTGCGTGGTACAGCTACAATGGTACGCGTATCGGCCAGGGCAAAGACAATGTTCGCCTTTATATGAAAGAGCATCCAGAAGTGGCGGAAGAGCTTGATCGCTTATTGCGTGAGAAATTATTACCAAAAGCTGAGAAGGCGGAAGCTGAAGAAGAGGCAGTTGATAGCTGATAACTCGACTTCGTCATCCCGTGCTTTAGCCGGCGTTGTTGCATATTTAGCTTGTCATTGCGAGCCGAAGGCGAAGCAATCCCCTTGTGGCATTGGAGATTGCTTCACTGCGTTCGCAATGACGCGTAGAAATAGGTCATCGCGAGAAACGTAAGCGACGCAGCGATCTGATCGCGGCTTGAAGGGAAGTACTGAGTGACCACACAAACTCTAAAATCCCCACGACATTACGCCATGGATATGCTGGCACGACGGGAGCACTCACAGGTAGAACTCCAGAAAAAACTCTCAGCCAAAGGTTTTCCCGAGGAAGAGATATCAGTAGTCATCGAAGAACTTGCCACAGAAGGCTTGCAAGATGATGCCCGTTTCGCGGAGAATTACACACAGCATAGGACTTCAGCAGGCTTTGGGCCGCGTCGCATTGTGATGGAGTTGCAGGCGCGAGGCATATCAGATCACCTTATTGATCAGTTTGTTTGGCAAAATGACCGAGATTGGTCGGCTCACCTGGAAGCAGTGTGGCAGAAGAAATACGGATATCACGAAAAATTTGGTAGCAAGGCTTACGCTGCTCAGCATCGTTTCTTGGTGCAGCGTGGATTTGACTCAGAAGATATACATCAATTATTACAGGCGAAAACATCATGACAGATTGGATGGACAGCAACCATCTTAGGAAAACTTTCTTAGAATATTTTATGATTGAAGACCATGAAATTGTTCCGAGCAGTTCACTAATTCCAAGCAATGATCCTACTTTATTATTTACCAACGCTGGCA
>Ga0316204_10002921_pt1 | contig 36416 bp, 41 predicted proteins | sample 6monrhotite_MG_2_FD_205661 | JGI IMG/M metagenome (GOLD analysis project Ga0316204, IMG submission 205661) | Microbial mat bacterial communities from mineral coupon in-situ incubated in ocean water Damariscotta River, Maine, United States -... | ecosystem: Environmental > Aquatic > Marine >... | reverse complement strand
TCAAATTCATGAAACAGATTTCAAACCTCTTTGTCGCCTCGCTGGCGCTATTCCTGCTGATTGCCGAACCCGCCCTCGCCCAGAGCATTGATCTCTCCCCGATCCAGAGCCTGTTACAGGGCATCGTCGATGCGCTGACCGGCCCACTTGGGGTCGTCATCGCCACGCTCGCTGTCCTTGGCGTCTTCCTCAGCTGGTTCTTCAACATCATCGACCTGCGCCAAGCACTCTGGGTGCTCGTCGGCATCGCCGGTGTTGCGGCTGCCCCCACAATCGTCGCTGCGGTCTTTGCTGGTGGCTGAACGCTCTCCCCTCTTCCTCGGCCTGGTGCGCCCGCCCAAGCTTTTGGGCCTGCCCATCATGTATGCGATGGTCTGGCTCTTTGGCTCGGTGCTGCTGTTCGTATGGGTGCAGCACATCGTGATCCTTGGGGTCGCGATCGTACTCTATCCGGTCCTGTGGAAAGCGGCCGATTGGGATCCGCGCTTCATCGACGTCATGATGACGGCGCTACAGGAGACCCCGCCCACCCGAAACCGGCAAGTTCATGGCGGCGACAGCTATGCCCCGTGATGAAACCCTCGATACCCGCACCTTGACGCCGGACTGGTACGCACGGGAAACGCGCCTCGCACATATGCTGCCCTATGTCAGCTTGGTCGATGACCAAACGGTGCGCACGCGGGTGAACGAACTATTCCAATGCATCCGCTTGGATGGGGTCAACAGTTACACAACCGATGATGCATACCTCGATAAGGTCACGGCACTGTTTGCTCGGATCGTCGCCCAGCTAGGTCCAGAGTTCAGCTATTATGTACACAAGGTGTCCAAGGCAATCGCACCGGAATTGGAGCCGGTGAGTGAGGACAGTTTTGCAGGTGAAGTGGATCGCCAGTGGCGCGAGAAGTTGGCGACCAGCGGGCTGCGCGATAAGACGCTAACGTTGACCATCATGCACCGTCCGCCGTCCAAGAGCTTTCTTCCTTTTCTCAATCGCAGCGCACCTGAGCGCTTTAAAGAAGAGACACAAAAACGCCTGCGCCGTCTTGGCGAGGCGGTGAATGTGTTTCTATCAGGTCTGACGGACCTGAAGCCGCGCGTCCTTACCGCAAAGACAGGCGAGCTTGTCGGCTTTCTCGGGGCTTTGAACACCGGACAGGAGCTGCCGCTCTACCCTGCCAACACATACGGGTTTCTGTCCTTCAATGTTGCCAACACCCGCGTGACCTTCCGGGAAGATCATTTTGAACTTTCCGACGGCGTGGTTGGCCATCGCTATGGCAAGAGCTTCACCATCGGCGAATACTCCGAGGCCACATCCTGCACCATGTTCGATATGCTGAACCTGCCTGTCGACATGATCGTCACCCACTCCTTTACGCCGATCAATTCCAACCTCATGGCCGGACGGATCAAGCGCCAGAAACGACAGATGCAGGCGTCGCAAGATGCGGCCTTGTCTTTGATGGAAGCCCTCGACATCGCCGCCGATGACCTTGAGGCCAAACGTCAGAGCTTTGGCGAACACCACATGGTCGTGACGATCTTCTGCGACACGCTTGATGAGCTGCAGACCCTGAGCGCCGAGATCGTCAATGCGGCTGCTGCTGAAGGCGTGAAGATGATAGGCGAGCGGGTCGCGGCAAAGGCTCACTACCTCAGCCAGCACCCCGGCAATCAGCCCAAGCGCGTCCGCGCCAGTGCGATCACAAACCGCAACTTTGCAGATTTTGCAGCGTTCCACCGGACGCAACTCGGCAAAGAGGCGGGTGACGTGCCTTGGGGCAAAGTCATCACCATGCTGCCGACGCCCGAGCAAAGCGCCTATCGGTTTTCTTATCACGAGCAAGGCAGTCCTGATAAAGAACCTACCAGCGGTCATACCTTGATCATGGGGCGTCCTGGCTCTGGCAAATCCGTTCTTTCAGCCTTCCTCATGACCCAAGCCCGTCGAGCAGGCGCGCGGATCTTCGTCTTTGATTACCGCCTTGGTATGGAGATGGCGGTCCGCGCCAATGGGGGCAGCTATGCAGCATTGAAGGCTGGACAAGCCACCGGCCTCAACCCGCTTTGGACCGAGGTGGACGATCGCGGCACGGCTTGGCTCTCGGACTGGCTGGCCACCCTGCTCTACCGCGCGGACAAGCCGCTGACGCCCGTTCAAACCAACCGCATCCAAGAGGTCGTGCGCCAGAACGCAAACGCCACTGATGCAGCTTTGCGTAATTGGAAAGACTTTGCCTCGCTCTTTGTCTCCACCGATGATGGCGGCGATTTGCACCAGCGATTGCTCGAATGGACCAGTGATGGTCGCTACGGTTGGATATTTGGCCAGTCCTTGGAAGACACGTTTTCTCTTGAAGGCGATGTGGTCGGGTTTGATCTGACTGGCATTCTGGATTCCGAGTCCGAGAAAGAACGGATGGCCGTGCTCAGCTACCTGTTCCGCAGGGTTGAGCGCGAGATCGAAGATCGCCGCCCTACGATCATCATCATCGATGAGGCTTGGAAAGCACTCGACAACGCGTATTTCGCGGAGCGCCTTTCCAATTGGCTGGTCACAGCACGCAAGCAAAACACCGTAGCTGTCATGATGACGCAATATGCAAGCCAGCTGGAACGCACCCGCACCGGCAAGACCATTGTCGAGGCGGTCCCGACACAAATCCTGCTGCCCAACATCCGCGCCCACGCGTCCGACTACGCGATGCTGAACCTCTTCGAGAAAGAACTCGACGTGTTGCTAAACACAGGCAGCAACTCGCGGTTGGCCCTGATCCGTGATGATCGCGGTTCGGTGGTTGTCGATGCCGATCTCAGCGCATTGGGCCCCAACCTCACAATCCTCGGAGGCATGGAAAAAGGTGAAGCGCTTGTAGGTGCAGATTACCGCGAACGACCTGATTTCTGGAGACTGACATGACACGACCACTGATCCTCATCGCCGCGCTTGGCGTGCTTGCCTCCTGTACACAATACCAAGAGCCTCAAGCCAACTGCTTTACGTTCTTGGCTGCCGTTGCACCTGTAGGGCCGGACTGTCTCTTCACCCCAATCGACGGGTCGGAGGGCGACATTGAAGCCTAGCCTCGCCCTTCTGTTCTGGCTCTCTACCGCCGTAGGTCCAACACATGCCCAAGGCGTGCCAACGGTCGATAGCGGTCTGACTGCTCGCGACATCGTGGAAACCGGTGATCGTGAGGTCGATCTTGCGACCCAAGCCGACAAGCTATCCGTGCGCGAACTCATTGCGGAAATTGAAGGTGAACAATTGGAAACGCTGCAACGCATCCTCGAAGCCCAATCAAGCTTTGGTGGTCAGGGCCTGCCCGCAATGGTGACCAATTTGGACTCTGGCAGTGGAGATCCTGCCCGGTCGGTGGAGGCCGTCTATGGCTCAGGCGAGGTTGATCCCAATCCGGGCGGTGCGCAGATGTTTGGCGATGCGGCTCAGAATATCGAACAACTCATTATCCGCGTCGCTCAAGAGACCAGCGGCTTTGCTGGCGTAGGGCGTGCCGGACTTTCCCCTGTTCAATGGCGCGCCCTTCTACAAGCCCTGATTTGGCAGGAAAGTCGTTTTACCATCGGTGCGCGTTCTCCCGTTGGCGCATTTGGCCTGACACAGATCATGCCCGGTACCGCCAGCGATCTCGGCATCAATCCTGCTTACTATGACAGCCCCTATTTGCAGGTGCATGGCGGCGCGCGGTACTTGGCCACGCAACTCAACACCTTTGACGGCAACATCATCAACGCGCTTGCCGCCTACAATTCAGGGCCGGGCCGCGTTTTTGAGTACAGCGGCGTGCCCCCGTTCCGCGAAACCCAGCACTACGTCACCGTCATCCCCGAACGCTACAATCTCTATCTCAGCCGGATCGGCGGGATCGAAGCCCTGGGCACGATCGATCCGGCACTACTTGCCAATGCCAATCTCTCGATCACAGGGCATGGCGCTGCTTTCTACGGAAACAATTCCCCTGCTGCGATCCGCCAGGCCGCCCTGCGTATTCGCGATATTGTCGAGCGGATTTCCGAGACAGAGGATGTGCAAGAAAGCATGGCCCTCAACACCTATGCCCGCGCTGAACTCGTGCGCCTCGTTGCAGCTCGCATTCGATTGCAGGCAGCAAAAACGCGCGTCTTGAGTGCCGAAGAACTGGCCCAAGCTTCTGCGCGTATGGCCGAAAGCGACTTCATGGACTTCACAATTGAGGAGATAGACTGATGCATCGATCCAAATGGTTCTTGAGGACTGCTTTGGTTGGTACCCTTGCTATGGGACTCCAGGCGGCTTCTCCTTCCTCAGCAATCGCCCAAGGTGTCCCCGTCGTCGACACGCAGAACATCGCACAGAATATCCAGCAATTACGGCAGATGATCGAAGATGAAATCCTACAAAACGAGCAGTTGGTGCAGCTCCGCGAACAACTCGCCACTCTCACGGACCAACTTGCCGAGTTGCAGCGCACCTATGAGGCCCTGACCCGTCTTGCCGAACTACCAGAAATCATCCGCACGCAGATGGAGGATGAGCTCAACGGCCTTTTGGACCAAGAGTTCGGCGATATCATCGCGACCATCGAGGCCATCAAGACCGGGGACTTTTCTGGCCTGTCCGGGTCGGGTGCAGGCGAGATCGAAACCCAGATGGACCGCGTTCTGGCCGACCTTGGCTTTGACGACGATACGCTCTCAGAAATGGCCAGTAGCGGCAACGCAAGCGCCAACCGGATTGCGACCCAAGCCACAACGGGCGCGCTGGTCTCGGCAGCCGCACAAAACAGCTATGGCGATGCGGGTCAATCACTTGAGCGCGTCGATCGGCTGGTTGGCCTGATCGACGACATGGATGAGTTGAAGGAAAGCGTCGATCTCAACACGCGCGTGACGGCAGAACTTGCGATTGCGCTGGTCGCCATGTGGCAACTTGAAGCGATCCAGACGGTTGGGGACGGCACGGGCGGCGTGATTGATGCCGCCACCATCGCCGAAGAACAGCGGTTCATGGATTTTACCTTGCCTGATCTCAGTGCAGACTGAGGTGTGATGCGTGGCAAGTGAACAAGAAATTATTGAAGAAGAACTCGTCTACGGCGCGCTACGGCGCGAGCGTCTTTGGCAACGGCTTGGTTTGATCGGGCTGATCTTTGGCATTCTGGGATGTCTGAGTGCGGCTGCTGTCTCGATCCTAGACATTGATCCTCCACCCGTCGTGGTGCCCTATGATCCTGCAACGGGCTTTGCGCTTCCCGAAGCCTCGGTCGGCGCCACCACAGTCACAGAAAACCAAGCGATCATCGAAGCGGAAGTCTTCCGCTATATCAGTGACCGAGAAGTCTACAACCAACTCGACAATGATGTGCGGGTCCGCAGTGTGCTACGCCGATCAGATGGTGCGGCCGAAGCCTCCCTTCGTCAAATCTGGAACAGCGCGAACGCGGACTATCCGCCCTCGCTCTATGGAGCCAACGGGCGACTTGATGTCGAGGTACTCAGCATCAACCGGATCGGCATCAATCGCGCAACGGTCCGCCTGCGCAAGCGGTTGAACTCGATCAACGGCGTCCAAACCGGCCTCTTCACAGCAACCCTGCTCTTTGAGTTCCGCCCCGAGGCCAGCCGCTCCATTGATCAGGTTTGGTCCAACCCCTTTGGCTTCACCGTGCTGGAATATTCCATCCGCTCCGACAGATTGGAGAACTAGTTTGTTTATCAAGTATTTCGTCTCGCTGCTGGTTATCCTATTGCCCAGCATTGTCTTGGCCGAGGCCATCCCACGCGGCGGGCCCAATGACAGCCGGGTCCGGCTCGCAACTTACCAAGAAGCTCAGGTCTATCGCCTAAACGTCTCCCTCACACATGTGACAACGGTGGAGTTCGGTGTGGGCGAAAGCATCCGTTCCATCATTGCAGGCGACACCGAGGGTTTTGAAATTGACGGCGTCCCCGGTGGGCAAGCCTTTGCGATCAAACCCGTCGCGCGCGGCGTTCTTACCAATGTGACGGTCTACACCAACCGCCGCAGCTATTATTTCAACGTCCAAGAAACTCAAAGCCCCACTTTCTATGTGGTTCAATTTCGCTATCCCGACGATGACACGAGGCCAACCCGCGCAATTGCCCAACAAGCCCCCAACTATAACTACGGGGCCAGCACGCAGGTCCAGTTCACCCCGACGCGCGTTTGGGACGATGGGACGTTTACGTATTTCGCATTTGCCCGAAATGCGCCTATGCCAGCCATCTTCCGATACTCCAGTGGCCGCGAGCGCACGGTAAACACGCAAGCCATAGAGGACGGTGTGATCCGCGTCTCAGGCGTAAACACGCAGTGGGTGTTGCGGCTCGGGGATGAGGTGGTTTGCATTCAGGCGACCCCACCCGCAGGGGCGTCATCATGAGCAATACAGCGGACGCAGAGCTCGAAAAACGCCTCACCGCACTAGAAAAGGGCGGAAATCGCGGGGGTTCACCTAAGGCTAGACGCTCGCCCCTTCTTGCCCTCATCGTCGTCGCACTCGTTGGTGCAGGTGGCGCCGTTCTCTACATGGTTTCCGGACCAGATGAAGAAACGGCTCTGCCAACAGCCACACCTGACGTGTTTCAAAATGAGGGTGACGGCTTTGGTGCAATCGAAGCCATACCTCCGCCCCCTGCCCCGGAAACCCAAATTGTCGTCGCCCCAGCTGCGCCTAACGAGCCCAACGCAGAGCTTCTCGCGCAACTGGCTGCCCTCCAGGCCCAGATCGAGGAATTGCGCAACGCGCCGGAACCGGTGGTAGAAGAAGATACGGCGGCTGCGGATGCCATTGATGGGCTGACCGCGCAGATCGCGGCCTTGCAAACTGCATCGGAGGCAGCCCAACAACTGTTTCAGGACGAACTGGCGGCGCGTGATCGCGAGCTGGAACAAATCCGTATGGACTTGGAATTGGCCCAACTTGAGGCCAATCGGCCAATACCTGCGCCGGTTCCCATCGGACCGTCCGAGGAAGACCTCCTCGCACGAGAGGCAGAACGGTTTCGCCGTGAAGAGGAAGCCCGCCGCATGGCTGATCTTGAGCGTCGCGCCGCAGAAGAACGCGCGTTTCAGGATCGCCGGATCACTTCCCCTACGATTGCATTTGGCGGAACGTCCGGGGCGAATGAAACCCCGCTTGCCGAGCGCACATTCGGCGAAGTCACAGACTTTGTCCTGAACGGTGCGCTGCCGACCTCCGTCACCCAAGCACAGGTTATCGCCAACCCTTCCAACACCATCATTCAAGGGACTATGATCCAAGCCGTGATGGAAACGGCTCTCGACAGCTCCCTGCCCGGCCAAACCCGCGCGGTCGTCTCCGAAGATGTCTTCAGCTTTGACGGATCGCGCCTTCTTATCCCACGCGGGTCGCGGCTGATCGGGCGCTATCGCTCGGGGCTAGATATTGCACAACAGCGCGTCACCATCGCCTGGGACCGGATTATCCTGCCAGACAATCAAACCATCCGGATCAGTTCCTTTGGTGGTGATGAGCTGGGCCGTTCGGGTGTTACGGGTTTTGTCGACACCCGCTTTGATGAACGTTTCGGCTCCGCAGCACTGATTTCTCTCATCTCTGCAGCCCCGAGTGCTGCTGCGGCCTCTGTTGAAGATGAAGCCGCCGCAGATGTGCTCGAGGATGTTGGCGATGACCTGGCCGATGCCACAGACAGCGTCATTGGCGACTACCTCTCTATCGGCCCCGTTATCTATGTCGATCAAGGCGCACGTGTCACCGTCATGGTTGACCGTGATCTAGAGATCTTTTGATCCATGTCACTGAGCTATCTCCAGACCTCGCTTGATAAGCTGGACGCCGCATCCCGCAACGATGTCATCGAGATTTGTATCAATCCGGACGGCACCTGCTGGGGAGAATTCCAGGGCGATCATTTTATGCAGTTGCTGGACCAACGGCTGTCAGAAACGGAGGTCAAAGATCTGGGCAACCAGATCGCCTCCAGCGCCAATACAACAATGAGCAAGGACAGGCCCATTGTATCGGTCTCGATTGCCTACAAAGATCGCCCGATCCGCGCACAGGTCATCACGCCGCCCGCCGTCATGTCGGCCATGTCGATCAGCTTGCGGTTCTTCTCAAGCCTTTCCCTCGAAAAAATTGAGCTGTCGTTTCTGTTTGGCAAGGAACGCAAGCTTGAAGAGGTGCGGCAAGAGAAAACCCAAGAATTGCGCGCAGTCGTGGAAGCCGGCGTGATCGACGATGCGCTGGCCTTTTGCGTTGAGAATAGGCTCAACATGATCGTCTCGGGTGGTACCTCGACAGGCAAGACCGTGGCAGCCCGCAAGATACTTTCGTATGTCGGCGCTGAGGAGCGGATCATCACGATCGAGGAGGCTGCCGAGCTTCTGCCCGCTCAACCAAACGTGGTGACGCTGATCGCAAACCGTGATGCAGCGTTCCAAACCGCAGACGTTCTCCTCACCGCGACGCTGCGCATGCGGCCGGACCGGATCATTCTTGGCGAGGTCCGCGGTAAAGAGGCCATGACCTTCCTGGAAGCCATCAACACGGGTCACGGCGGATCAATGACCACGCTACATGCCGAAACCCCGCAACTGGCGGTGCAGCGATTGGCGATCGCCGCCCTCAAAACAGAAATCCCGATGACCTATGCGGACATGGTTCGATACATCGAGAATTCCATCGACGTGATTATCCAAACCGGGCGTCACAACGGTGCGCGCGGCATCACCGAATTTTACCTCCCTGGCATGGAGCAGATTGGAGCAACCGGATGAAAACCTATGAATACGAGATCCTGTCGTTCCCGATGGATCGCAAAAATAGTCTGATTGAAATGCAGGCCGCGTTGAATGCGAAGGGCCAGATCGGGTGGGAGGTTGTCTCAATCAGCTCGTCCGAGTTTGCCAATATCGGGCACACAGCTTTCCTGAAACGTGAATCCTTCGAAGGCGCAGATGTTGGTGGTACCCGATGATGCATCGTACTATCCGTCTCACTTGGCTCACGATTGTTTTGGGCCTGATTGCACCGCCCTTGCTGGCGGAACGCAATCTGATCCCCAGTCTTGAGAGCAGTCCGGATGTCTGCTCTGAGCGCCCAAGCGAGCCCGATTGGATGGAAAACATCGCGCTGCGAGACGCCTACCAGCGTGTCTTGGTCCAGGACATCTATCGAGCACAGAGCATGGAGCGGGTCGTTGAGACGGGATCCTGCGACTGCGCCGCGCGCTTCCCAACTTGGGATTCAGCCGAAGGCACCTTCCGAGAAAACCATGCCGGAGCGAACCGTTCAGAAATGCTGCAAGCCTCGGACATCTACAACCGCCGCGCAAATGAACTTCGGCCTCAAGCCAAAACGATCTGCGAAGCCGCAGGCAATTGGTAGGGACATCCTGAAATGAGCGTCGTCACCTACTTCGTTGAAACCTCCCAAGGCTATCTCGACACCGCCGCCGAAACGCAATTCGGATCTGTTGCCGCTACAGTTGGTACGCTGCTCGTCCTTGGAACAACGGTCGTCGTGATCTTCGTCTTCCTGAACATGATCTACCAATACAAAGCGATGGACGGACGAACGGCGTTCTGGCTTGCGGTGAAGATCGGGTTGATTGGAATATTTGCGACCAATTGGGTGCAGTTTAATGCACTGTCATCAGCCATACTAGCTGGCATCGATAGCATCGCTGGCGCGCTTGTTGCTTCGGTTGGTGGCGGCGTGCCCGGCCCCTCCGGCACCTTCGCCGAAGAGTTTGACAGGCTCATTGCCGAGCTCGGGGAGTATCTGAATGCGGCGGGGTCGGAGCTCAACTGGATGGCGGGCGCGATGCTCGATATCGTCGGGGTCCTGATGCTGTCGATTTTAGGTGGGCTTGCGGCGTTCATTTTGGTGGCTTCGCGTCTGATGATCGCGCTCTTGATTGGTATCGCGCCGGTGATGATTTTCCTGACGCTCTTTGACGTAACTAAGGACTATTTTGCACGCTGGCTGTCGGCATTAATATCTTTCGCAATCTACCCCATCGTTGTGGCAGGCGTTTTCGCAACCATCACAGGAGTCGCGTCAGCGCTCATCGGCGAACTGGGCGATCCTGAGGGTGCCACCAATATCGGTGCGCTGATTCCGTTCTTTATGATGGTCTTAATGGCCAAGGGGTTCATCGTCGCGACGCCGTTCATAGTAAGAGCGATTTCCGGGAACATCATGATGCCTGCATTGTCTGGCGGCTTGGGTGGCAGCTACGGCTTTGCCCGTGCAGCTATAGGCAATCAGCAAGCCTACAATCGCTATCTCGTTGGGAGTGCCAGTGGGGCTGAATATGCCGCACTCAGGGCGCGGCAGGTGTTCGGAGTTCAGCAAATGCCACAAAGGCCAGGAATGGCAAATGTGACACCCACAGGGGGCAATCCATCGACGGGGACTGGATCGCAAATGCTGGCTCAACTCGCGCGTCTTGGAAGATTGGGGAGACGATGAGCATGTCCGACCCAGACGCGGAAATTGTAATAAAGGAGCAGGCCGACCTATGGGCCATGTCGCATGGGTTTTCTGATGCAGACGAAATGAAGCAGTGGGGCGAGCAAATGGAACGTGAGCGCCTTGCAAAATTTGCCTTAAAAGAGGTGACTGAGAATGAACAATAGTAGAGTAGCAGATCGCCTGGGTGGCTTTATCATCGGGCTTCCAACAGTGGCATTTCCCATATGGATTGCGGGTTGGTCGCCGTGGCTGGGCGTAATTACGACGACCCTGTTTTTGGTTGTAGCCGTGTCTTACGTTTGCGGCGCTACGCCTAAATGGTTTCAACATGGAACTGCGAAGTAAGCGCAGCTTAGACAACACTTTCCGATGACGCGTTTACCTCAATATGTTGCTGATATGGGGTTCTCTGGTAGGGGCAGGACCATATATTAGTGAAACCAGCCGTTCGTGCGTGATGCAGCGAAAGAGGAAAACGAGCCCACAGCGGAAGCAATGATTCCTCGCTGCGCGCGCACGCAGCACGGAAATTGCTGCTGGCACTTGGATTTTGGCGCGCGAAAGCGGCGGTGAAACCGGCCATTCATTCGGGCTGCTACTAAGTTTGGAGCACAAACCCGCGGGTGGCAGGCCAGATACAATCAGGTTTGCGAGTAGCATTCCAACGTCAGCGCGGTGCTGATGCTTGGGTTCGGAGGGCGGCAAGGAGGGCAAATCATGCCTCGAGTCCAACTTCCTGCTGTCACCCCGAAACGTAAAGCCTGGAACAAGGGGCGGATCGTCGGCCAGAAGCGACCGCTGCTACCAAAACAGGTTTGGGCCATCCGAGCGCGACTGGAACTGGCGAACAACCTTCGTGATTTGGCGCTGTTTAACGTTGCCATCGACAGCAAACTACGTGGATGTGATCTGGTCAGGCTCTCTGTGGTCGATCTGGTCAAAGAGGACCGCGTCCGAGAACGGGTTTCGGTCATCCAGAGCAAAACCAGGCGTCCTGTTCAGTTTGAACTGACGGAAAACACAAGGGAAACTGTCCTGTCTTGGGTCAAGTCACCCGAGATGTGGGCTTGCTCGTTCATGTTTCCCAGCCGCTTCCACGATCGACCGCATATCTCAACCCGTCAATATGGCCGGTTGGTGCGCGATTGGGTGTCGTCAATTGGTCTGGAACCAAGCGGATACGGAACGCATTCGCTTCGCCGAACCAAAGCTGCTGAGATCTATCGAAAAACAGGTAACCTGCGCGCAGTTCAGCTCTTGCTAGGACACACAAAGGTCGACAGCACGGTGCGCTACTTGGGAGTTGAACTCGAAGATGCGCTGAGCATCGCCGAAAATATTGACCTCTAGGCATTGGGTGAGCGGCTGATGCCGCTCGCCTTTGCGGGCCGACCCGCTGCAAGCATCAGGTTTGACGTAAAATGACCAGCGCCGCCAAAATCTATTTGACGTCCGCTCGCCATAACCATCCCGGGCCAGATAAAGTCGGGTGAATTTGCTGCCAGCTCCAAGTTTGTAATCACTCAGACGGCCAACCCTTTTAGCTCAAGTAGCGATACGGATGGCGGCGCGAAGTTCGGGGTGCAGAATCCAGTTCCCCGGCTTCTCTTCGTGTCCGGAATCACTGCAAAATCCAATCAGCGCAACTCCATCCATACTCCTTGAAGGCACCTTGGAACCTGTCTCTGTAGACAAATATCCAGCAATCATTCGACCCGCGCTTGCTAGCGCTTTTTTGGCTGAGGCAGTGGATTTGTAACTGCCCGCATTCGCGACCCTCTCCTCTGTCAGCCCGTCCGCTTCCGCCAGCGATAACGCCATCAACATGGCGCCTTGCGGTTTTGTCAGATTTCCAGTGTTGAGGGCCTCCACGTATTCGTCGGATGTTGGTACCTGTGTCCCGGTGCTTGGATCTGTCCTTCGGTCCTCGCTCCTGCGGGTTTCACGCGCATCGATGACGCAATGCAAAGCGGCGATCGCGGCTTCTTCGGTCTTACCGGTTGCCTCGGCAATCAAACCACGGGCTTTCGTCGGTGGCTTTGGGAATGCCCGAGCCGTGTATACGCCCGCGACACAAGCGGACTTGATCTGATATCGGCCATATTCGCCCATGCGGATCGACATAGGGGCTTCTTTATCGGTGTACTTGGCCTTCGATTTCTTCGACATAGCCTTGAAGACGCCACGTCCCGCATCTGATCTGTTCGGCGCTGTGTAGTCTGACATCGGCTGGTCTCCTGAGGATGGCAGGTCGCAGCGCCAGTGCAGCGCCAGTTCGGTGGTTACCGATCCGGGCAATGGAACTGCTGCGTTAGTCGGTGGAAGAAGACTAAGAAACAAATGGCCGTCGGGCGATGGGGCGCTCCAAATGAGCGCCCACTTGCAAAGATCAGGCAAGCGCGATGTTGGTTGCGCTTTCCCGGCCGTCGCGGCCGGACTCGACATCGAAGGTCACCTTCTGATCGTCGTTCAGGGTGGTCATGCCCGATTTCTCGAGTGTGGAGATGTGCAGAAATACATCCTTGCCACCTGTTTCAGGTGCGATAAAACCGAAGCCTTTTGTAGAGTTGAACCATTTCACTGTGCCATTGGCCATGTGAACTTTCCTTATTTGATCGCTGCCCACAATATGCAGCAGCCCGGCTTCTCACGACAGTGTCGAGCGCTGTGAGCCGGTAAAGGAAAACAGAAGGTCGAATGGAGGTCAGTAGCAGAACATATGTGGCACTTGCCCGAACGCGTTACAAGGTGCGCGCAGTCTGATTGCCGATGTTTCCTTTTGCCAAGACGGCGTCGATCCACTATGGCTCACAGGCTGCCGGATACCCTGGCTGCCAGGAAAGGAAAGCCAGAATGTCGTTCAACGACTTGGCGAAGAAAGAGGCCGCCAGCAAAAAGGCCCTACAAGAAAAAGATCCGAATTCACAACCCGCAGCCGCCCGACCCTCTGAGTCAAAGTTCGAAGCGGCCGATCCGAAAGCGGGTTGAGTGGCGCGACTGAGCATTTAGGCTTCGCTCATATCTAGCGTACGACAGTTGGTGCTACGATCGTCGCGAAAGGTTGTCGCCGATGATGATCTCATCGATCAGTTTGGCGGCTGCCTTATGCCGTTTTCGCTCAGCTTCCGGGCCTTGGGCACTCTCGTGGGTCGCTGCCGCATCGCGAAGAATGCCCACGATCTCGCGTTCCGGCAACAGTTTGCGATCTTGCAGGGCGAGTAGGAGGGCCTCGCAAATCGAGAAGGCGGCCATGCCTGCGGGGTCTCGTTGGTCCGACATCGGGGACAATCCTCTTCCTTTGTTGCCTCGCGACCGGGCGAGGTCGTGTTAGTATTGACCAGCATCACAAAGAGTTTGGTATCTCGAACTGATCGAAAGCAGTCTCAGCGCCGAATTCATCTGAGAGTACGCGCCGACTCACGAGGGGCCGATAATGAACATTGAAGCCAGTCCACTCACCCAAAAGCTCTCTGCGTTCGTTGCACTGTCGGAAAGCGAACTGGCCGTTCTGGAACGTTTGCATCAGCGGAGAAAATCTTTCTCTGCCGGGCGCGACTTGGTTCACCAGGGCCAATCCGAACAGGCGGCCTATATTCTGGCGGCGGGTTGGGTCGTATCTTACAAGATCCAGCCTGACGGGTCGCGGCAGATCGTTGATTTCCAGATACCGGGGGATTTTCTGGGGCTGCGCAGCGTTCTTTTGCATACATCCGATCATGGGATCGAACCGATCGTCGATATCGAGGCGGCGGAGGTTCTGGTGAGCGATCTTCTGCAAGCCTTCGCAGAGACACCACGGCTGGCCACCGCCATTCTCTGGGCAGTGTCACGCGACGAAGCGATGGTTGTCGAGCATCTGGTCGGGATGGGGCGGCGCGATGCGAATGCGCGCATGGCGCATTTCCTGCTGGAGCTTAGCGTGAGGCTGTCACTCGTCGGTATGGGGAGCAGGGAAGGCTATGCCTGTCCGCTCACACAGTATCATCTGGGGGATGCGTTGGGGTTAAGCGCCATCCACGTTAACCGCGTCCTTCGCAAGCTCCGCGAAGGCGGGCTTGTGACGTTTCAGGGCGGGCTTGTCACGTTCAATGACTACGAGGGACTGGTCGCACTGGCGGATTTCGATCCGGCCTATCTCGATCAGTTACGGCCTCTTTTGCCGTGAAACGGCCGCCCTCAGTCAGGCTTTGGGCGGCCCTGCTGTCTTTTCACAGACTTACCGACATTACATCAGTGCGCGGCTTGCTTGCTTGAGTTCGTTGTGTGCTTCTTCGTCGTTTTCGGCTTCATGGGCCTTTTCAGCGGCCTGATAGTGCTTCAGCGCTGTGGCCTTCTTTGGTCCTTCGGGTGCCTTGTCCCAGGCAACCTTGACGGATGCCATATGTTTCACAGTCTGGTTTTCCTGGCTTTGGTTTTCTTCATTCATGTAAGTGTCCTTTCCTGGACAGTCCGAGAAACAAGAGGCGCAAAATGCATGCATTTCTTCTGAGGGACTGCATGTGTCCCGCGCCTCTGAAGTACTCGGAAAAGGCCACCCTGACTTGCGGTGGACAGGTGCACCTATCCGGCTTCTTTGCGCCTTCGCACTGACGCAGGTTAGCCAGTCTGAGCCAGATAGAAGATCCACATTAGAACCACGACTCCAACGAGGGCCATCATTGTCCAGGAGATCGATAGTTTTGGAAAAGTAACAGTGTCTGCTTCAAGTGATTTCGAAACGCGGAGCGGCGCGCGTTTCGGCAGCAATGAAACCAGCTTTGCCGCTTTGCCTTCGCTTGCCAGCGCCAGCGTCGGAATATCGGTAATCGCTTCAAAATGCGTCGTCAATCGAACCTGCGCGTCCTCCCGCCCCAGACGCGAAAGCTCGCGCGCCTCGGTCCATGGCTCGAGGTCAAGGCGCGCAAGGGCTGACAAGACCGTAACAGTTGTACCGGTTCTGTCCTCGCCCACTTCGGCGAAGAGGAAAGGGTCGTAGTCGCTGCCATCCGGGTGAAGGACGTCTGAGGTGGTCATGGGTATCCTTTCGGCCTGCAACTGAGGCGAAGCTTGCACGCAAGAGTCCGAAGCCACGAAACGGCTCAGTCTCTCACCCTGTCAGCAAAGAACCCGACGGGGGCTAACCTCGATCAGCATCGCACCCCGAAGGTTCGGATAGGTTGGACTCAACAGCCTTGCTGCGACGAGGCGTTCTTTTCAACACCCGCCAAAATGGCGGCGGCGGAAAGTCCAGCATTCTATTCAATGGAGACCCGGGATGCTCACGCGTTCGACGAGATCAATGGTGACGTTTTCCAATGACTTTACGATTGGCGACAGCCAGCGGGAGCTTCCGGCCGGAACGTATGAAATCGTTGTCGAGGAAGAGCTCCTACAAGGCCTCAGCTTCGAGGCTTACCGGCGCACCGGGACATACTTGATGGTCCAGGCGCGCGGCGGCAATGCGGGTCAAACGATGATGCACCTGACCACACAGGAGGATCTGGAACATGCCGTCGCATGTGATCGGGCCCTCTCTGAAACCACCAATGACAGCGAAGCGGCGCTTTCCCCGCTGGAGGACACGACATGACCACACCCGAATGGCTGAAACCCGGCATCTACGGCGCGCTCCTTGGCGCGGCGTTCGTCGGCATCGTTGGATTTTCCTGGGGCGGATGGATGACCGGAGGCGGCGCGGAGAAGATGGCCAACGAGATGGCACAGGACGAAGTGATCGCCGCACTCGTGCCCGTCTGCCTCGACATGTCCCGCGCTGACAATGAGCGCATTGCAAAGCTGGTTACGATCCGCGAGGCATCGTCATTCAAGCGGCGCGACGCTGTCATGGAAACCGGCTGGACGACGATGCCAGGAACAGATGGCCCGAACCGCGATCTGGCACAGGCATGCATCGAAGGTCTCGACCTTGATGCATCGTAGTGACCTCAAATTCTCGCCCGTTTCGTCCAAGGGCACCGTAGGCGTGCTTGCCGCGGTGTCTTTCACGAAACTCCTTGCGGTCGCCTTCGTCGCGCTCATCGCAATCGGTTCGCCGTCTTACGCCCAATCTCAATCGGCCCCGATGCCCGCAAATGCGCAGCCCAAACGCTATGGCGGCGGATGGGAATGTGATCGTGGATACAGGCGTGACGGCGATGCGTGTCTCGCCATCATCGTTCCGGAAAACGCCTATGCCACCAACCGGACATACGGCAAGGGCTGGGAGTGTCTGCACGGATTTCAGGAGGTCGATGGCGCGACTTGTTTTGAGGTCGTCGTGCCCGAAGGCGGCTATCTCGACCCATCGGGACAAAGATGGAACTGCCTTCGTGGCTACATGAAGGTCGACGACATTTGCCTCGAAGTCGTTGTGCCGGACGATGCGTATCTGTCAGCTGACTCCTATGGCGCCGCTTGGCTCTGCAACCGTGGCTACCAGGTCGAAGGCGACACATGTGTCGCGATTCAGGTCCCGGAGAACGCCTTTCTGAACGCGTCGTCCTATGGCCAGCCCTGGACATGTGAGCGGGGCTACTTCGAACGTGATGACACCTGCGAGGCTGTTGTCGTCCCGGAGAATGCCTATTTCGACGATGCGAGCTATGGCCCAGGCTGGAAGTGTCATCGCGGTTTTTCAGAGTCCGACGACGGCTGCGCAGAGATCATCCTCCCTGACAATGCGCATTTAGACAGATCGGGAAACCGGTGGGAGTGCCACAGGAACTTTCAGCGCTCGCAAGGACGTTGCGTCCTGAACGACTAGCGCTCGCAATTAGAACCGAAACGCGGCTCACCCGCCCGAACGCTTCATGTGATCGAAGCCGGGAAAACCCGCTTGGCAAAGGAATAATCATGGAATCGGACAATGTAGAAAACTCGATGGCACGGCTGTCAACGATGGGGCCGCAAGCCCCGCCTGACCTGTCCGCGTCCCGTCGATCTCACACCAGCAAAGAAGTAACAAAAGGGGTGCCCACAGCGATTGTCTATTGCGAGGGGAACTTCGGGCAGATCGACGGGAAAACCGCAAACGGGCTTGTCCGTCACAGCCAAGCCTACCGCATTCTTTCGGTCATAGACAGCAGACTTGAAGGGCGCGACAGCGGGCAAGTGCTGGACAATGCGAGTAACGGCATCCCCATCGTTGAAGATATAGAGGCTGCGGTTGCGCGTGAAGCAAGCATCCCAGACACGCTGATCTATGGGATGGCCCCCTCTACAGGGAAGATGTCACCTACTGATCGAGAGATCGTGCTGGATGCCATCGCGCTCGGCATGAACATCGTCAGCGGTCTCCACGAATACCTTGGCGATGATCCCGAGATTTCAAACGCCGCTGATGCGGCCAACGTTACGATCCGAGATATTCGCAAACCCCGACCAAGCAAGGACATGCGTCTGTTTGACGGAAGCGTGTCCGAGGGGAAGGCAATCCGCATTGCCGTACTCGGAACGGATTGTGCAATTGGCAAGCGGACGACAGCGACCATTCTGGCCAGGGAACTGAACGCGCGTGGTATCAAGACCGTCCTCGTCGGCACCGGCCAGACGGGACTTATGCAGGGCGCAAAATACGGCATCGCCATGGACGCCGTGCCACCGCAGTTTTGCTGCGGGGAACTTGAACGCGTGATTGTCGCGGCGTCTGAGGGTGAAGACCCGGATGTCATCCTGATCGAAGGACAAGGCGCGCTCAGCCATCCGGCCTTTTGCACGTCGGCTTTCATTCTGCGCGGCAGCCAGCCGCATGCCGTCGTTCTTCAGCATGCGCCGAAGCGTGCCCATCGATGCGACTTTCCCACCATGCCGATGCCCGAGCCGAAAAGCGAGATTGTCCTCATCGAAGCTTTTGCTGACACACAGGTGATTGGTATCACACTCAATCACGAGGTGATGACGGACGCCGAGGTCGGTCATGCAATAGACAGTCTTTCGCGCGATCTCGGCATTCCGGTGACGGACGCGCTGACCCGGCCGGAAGTGCACCTGAGCGACATGGTCCTGTCCGCCTTTCCGCAGTTACGACCTGCGCCTCTCGTGGCCGCGGAATGACCTCGCCGCGGGTGGAAATCGATCTTGGTAAGATAGAAGCAAACGCGCGATATCTTGTCCGTCGCCTGTGCGCGCGCGGCATATCGGTCACCGGAGTGACCAAAGCCGTCTGCGGGCATCCTGACGTGGCCGAGGCCATGCTGGACGGCGGCGTTGCCGGTTTGGCAGACGCACGCATCGCAAACCTCTTTCGGATGCGGACGGCGGGGATCACGTGCCCAATTTCGATGATCCGCTCGCCGCTACTGAGCGAGATGGAAGACGTCATCCAGCATTGTGACGCAAGCTACAACACAGAGATGGACACGATCCTGAAGCTTGGCGCAGCCGCGAAGAAACAAGGCACGTCGCACGGTGTCATCCTAATGGTCGAAATGGGAGATATGCGGGAAGGCATTTTGCCGGAGAACCTTACCGACTACGCCACTCGGGTCATCGCAACACCCGGTGTTGCTCTCAAAGGCATCGCTGCAAATTTCGCCTGCATGGACAACGTGGCACCGACGGCAGATGAAATGGCCGCACTATCACGACTGGCAAACCAGGTCGAAGGCGCTTGCGGACCATTTCTAGAGCTTGTTTCAGGAGGTGGCTCGGCCAATTTACCATGGGCGCTTGGTGAAGGTTCAACCGGGCGGGTCAACAACCTGCGCTTGGGCGAGGCGATCCTGTTGGGCACCGACCCCGTAACAGGGCATCCGATCTCTGGCCTTCATACCGATGCCTTTGCCTTATTTGCCGAGGTGATCGAAACAAGGCTCAAACCAAGCTCAATACCACCTGCGTCAATTGCTCCGGAGCTTGGGACGCTCAAATTGGTTCGGAGTGATGACCTCCGAACCCGAACGATTCTTGCTGTCGGGCAGCAGGACACCGACACAAGCGGCCTTACTTTTCCCTCAGGAATTACGTTCATCGGCGCAACCAGCGACCACACCGTTGTCGATACAGCCAATTCCGCCGTGTCCGTCGGGTCCGAGATGAAAATGGGGACGAATTACAGCGCCCTCATGCGGGCGATGAGCGCCCCGGATGTCGCAAAGACCGTTCATGGCAAGCAAAAGATGAACGGAAGTTCCAATGACTGCGAGACCCAACATTACCTGACGCTGGTATGACGCCGAGTTGATCGACCACGTGAACGACGAAAGTCATATCTCGCAGACTTTTCCGACACCGCGCCATAGTAATAGGGCCGGTCAACACACATATGCTAAAAAGCCGCATTCGAGAATTCGAGCCTGATTGAGGGCCGGAAATTCCAGCGGATAACCCAAAAAGGATGATGAGCATGTCTTTCAAAGACCTGACGACCAGAGCTGCTGCGATACTGAAACCCAAACCTTCGGAAACGTCGAAAAAAGAAACGGCAATCAAGGCACCGGACACTGCTGCGAAACCGGGTTCTCCGGGTCCGAAGAAAACCTGAAGCATGCACCGCAAGGGGCTGGTTTTGCACCACGTCGTTGAAAACTGCTCAATTGAAAGGATCAAACGCAATGGACGAGCAAACAGCCAAGACCGTCGCGGTTTTTGACCGGCCTTTCAAACTCCCGGGCTTCGACGAAACGCTTCCTGCCGGAGAGTACGATATCGAGACAGAACTCGCCTCACCGCCCGATCACAAGGATCCGGAGGCCTGGAAGGCCTCCGTCATGGTCCACCTGCATCCACGCCTGTCCCATCCGGGATTGACGCGGAGCCTGTCCGTGTCGCTGGCCGATCTCGACCATGCCCGCGCGAAAGACAAACTGTCCGGCAAGGACCTCTCGCAGGTCTTTATCGAAGAAATGCTTGCCGATCCGATGGTGCAAATGGTCATGAAGGCCGACGGGGTGTCGGAGGCGCATTTGCGCCATCTCTACTCGGGATCGCGGATGGCACAGACTGACATGGATGACGCGGACGCTGAGACCGAAAACGCAACAGCGCAGGCGGCTTCGCGGGACGCTTCGGACATTCATGACGCCGAGAACGAAGGGATGCCGTGCCGACCGCGCACTTCATCCTTTTCCGTATGATGTCAGAAACGCAATTTCGGGGACCAATTGAACGCGAGGAACTGATGCAAGCAAAAGTCGACGGCACCCTGATGGACTACCCCGGCCGCGCGCTCGGCGATGTGCCGAAGTTGCGGTTCTGCTTGTGTTGTAAGGTTTCCTTTTGGAGCGAAGGGTTCGGCCAGCGCATCTGTGCAAGGTGCAAAGGCGGGACAGCATGGCGCGCGGCAGTGCCCGAAGGCGTCAGCAAAGGTCGGTCTCGCTCTGGCGGTCGGTCCGCTTAGGTCCGCCGCATGCCGACAATCACGATCGCACACACGACCACCTATCGCTATCGCACCGCCGTGGTCCTTGGACCGCACAGGCTGATGTTGCGTCCTCGTGAAACGCGGGACATTACATTGACGGCTTTCGATCTTAAAATCACGCCGACGGCCCGACTCGACTGGTCCCACGATGTCGCCGGAAACGCCATCGTTATCGCCAATTTTGATGCCGCGACGGATACGCTTTCGATCCGGTCCCACACGACCGCCATCCTCACCGCGCCTGAGTGGCCAGTCTTCCCGATCGCGGCCGCTGCGACGTCCTACCCGTTCCTTTACTCCGCCGAAGACTGGACAGATCTCGGGGCCCTTTCTGCGCCACAATACCAAGACGACGCAGGGCGCTTGTCAAACTGGGTCGAACAATTCGTGATGCACAGGCCAACGGATACCCTGTCGCTCCTGAAGGACGTCAGCAATGGCATCACAGCGCAGATCACATATGAGATCCGCGAGAGCGAAGGCACGCAAGGACCACTCGAAACCCTCGACCGGGGCTGTGGCTCGTGTCGCGACTTTGCGGTCCTCTTTGCCGAGGCTATCCGAACGCTGGGATTCGGGGCTCGTCTGGTGTCCGGCTACCTCTACGACCCCAGTGATGATCAACACGGATCTGCTGGCTCGGGTTCTACGCATGCATGGGTCGAAGTCTTCGTTCCCGGGGCCGGTTGGATCCCGTTCGACCCAACGAACAGGTCAGTAGGGTCGACCAACCTGATCCCGGTGGCCGTTGCGCGGAACATATCTCAAGTCGCTCCGGTAACCGGCAGCTTCCAGGGAGAAGATACCGATCTGCTCTCGATGGAGGTGGTTGTGCGTGTTGAGGATCAGTGATTGCGCCGGTAAGAACGGGACGTCCATTCGCCGACTATCATGCGGCGTTTGGACGGTTTGTCCGGGTGCTCCTTTTTGGCATGGCAAAGGACCGCTTCGGCGAATATGGCTGCAACGCGGCGAAACGTATGTCGCAGATGCGAGCGGTTTCTGCGTCAGCAATAGCCGCACGTGCAAAAGGCGGGTTTGTCCCGCTCTGCCGTCCTTCAAATCTGGTGCGGCGAACGACTGGTTCGGTGAATTACGCGCGCTCAATGGTTGCGTTACTCCTGATCCATCTCCGCCTGCTTCAACTGGTCTTCCAGCCCTCCCAGATCATCCACCGCCAGATCGAGACGATCTCGGTCGCCACCGTCGCGTTCCTCAAGTTGCATTTCGCCTTGATCGGCAAAGTTCATTTCCTGCTGTCGTTGCCCTTCTTCGACAACGACTTGAACAGCCCACGAACGTTTTTTGAGGCGAGAGGCCGATTTAGCAGCACTCATCTCCTGCGGGCCATTTGAGCGCTCCCCAGGCCTATGAGGCTGAGCGCCAATGCCGTCTCGTTTCGAACTCTGCCCTGAACCTCCCGATTCAGAGCCTGATCCATCTGCCCCACCTCCTCCCATCACTGGAAAAGGCAGCTCCCCCCTCTGCGCGCCATGTATCGCCGCAAACAGCCGATCATCAAAATACTGGATCCGTTTCGCCCGCACTGGCATCTGCGCATCAACGACCATGATAATTTCATCGAGCGGTAATCGGCGCGCTTCATCCTCAGGCAACAGAGATGTTTCTTCCGTCCGTGTGGACTGACTGCGTCCCTCAAACGGATTTTTGCCAATGGACCGCGACCGCGTGATGACCGTCTTTGTTGTCTTGCCCACGGCCTTGCTCAGCTCCTCGATGGTCTTTTCATCCGAGGGGGTCAGGTAGAGCTTGACGCCTGCGTTGCCCTGCAACGCGCGGCGGGTGTTTTCACCATAGATTTCATCGAGAGCGGGAATGGTTTGGGTCACCACCGCCAAGTGACCACGGTAAGTGCGCAGGGTTTCAATGCTCTCGACCACAATCGGCATTTTGCCAAGACGGTTGAACTCATCGAGCATGATCATCACGGGCCAGGGCTCATCTTTGCCCGGTTCCTTCTCTTGCATCGCCGAGAGAAGGTCAGAGAAAAACAATCGGATCAGTGGCGCAAGCGGCTTTACCATCAATGGCTGGACAACGAGATAGACCGTAAAGGGCTTTTTGCGGATCGTGCGGAAATCAAAGTCGGAAACCTGCGTTGCCTCGTCAATCGCGGGGTTTTGCCATTGATCCAGGCCTGACGTCATCAGAAGCGAGACATAGGAGGTCAGCGTGTCGTTGTTGGTGGAGGCCAGCCGCGTAAAGATCAGCTTCGCAGCTTTGTTGTCGATCTCATGGCCCCGCGCCACATACTCTTTCTGCTTGTTCCCACCCGAGGCCGCGATCCGGTAAATCTCGCCCAAGTTGGGTTTCTTGCGCTGGAAGGCCAACAAGCCTGCGGCCACGAAGAGATCAATACCTCCCTTCAAAAGCCCTTGAACGCGATCATTGTCGCTTTGCAGGAACAGCGTCGCCAGTAACTGCAATTCCATCTGCTGGCGCGCGGGGTCTTCCAACTCATAGATGCGCAAAAGCGGGTTATAGCGATGGGTGCGCTTGCCTTCCCAGTCCGTTGGCGCAAAGCGGTAGACCTTATCGCCTTGGGCGGCACGGTGACGCGCCGTGGCTTCAAAACATTCGCCCTTTACATCCAACGTGACGGCAGACCCCTGCCATGTGAGCAGGTTCGGGATCACAAAGCCGCTGGTTTTGCCGCGCCCAGTTGGTGCCACGATCAGGGCATGGGGAAAGACCTTAGAGGTGATGTAGCGGGCCCGCGACTTTGGGCTGCCCAATTTGCCCAGAATAAACCCGGTGCCGGGCTTTCCAAAGAACCCGTTGGCTTTCATCTCGCCGCGCTTTTGCCAATGGGTCTGGCCAAAGCGTGTGAGGGCGGAGCCGGACATCGCAAGGCTCATCATCAGCCCGGCGACGGCAGCACCGCCGATGATCAAGTTGATCAACTGGAAATCATCCGGCCGTCTGTCTCTGATCCAGAGGTAGTTCTGCGCGATATATCCAAAATCGATATCGGCGCTGAACCCAAGTGCCTTAAAGGTCAGCACAGCCGAGGCAATGGTGTAGCCCATCGCGCCTGCCACCAAAGTCACGAGAACCACCCCGATGGCTATCCGCAGCCTGCCCATGGATCCACTCAATGGACCTGGCCCCGCTCCGTCTCGCCGTCCACGTCTGCCGCGCGGTGTCTCTCGACTTCAACGTCTGCCAACTCGTCGACAACCTGTCGCAACGCCTCCGAGTTTGCCGTCGCCGCATCCGATTGCAAATAGACCTTTGCGGCATAGAGCCGGTCGAGGCGATCTTCGATGACATTTTCCAAAGCGTCGCTGTCGCCCTCCTTCAGACGATCCAGATGCCCATCATCAAGAACCCGCGCTATCTCTTTGCGGAACCCCTCGCGATCAGACTGGGTTTCGAAGGGCGATGACAGCTCTCCCGCCAGTTCATGGGCGAGAACACGGGACAGTTCGGGCGTCTCATCCCGGTCCGTCTCGCGCTCCGTGAGGTTTTCCTCCCGTTCAGCGTCGCGCGCTTCATAGACACGCGCGTATGTGTCGCCGAGGCCCTCCGCCAGCTGCTCGGGCATATCAGGATACCGGACCTGCAGATCGCGGGCCACGGAAACTGAGATTGGCGTCCTGCTGTGTGCGCCCAAACGCGCAGCTTCAACCTCAACGATAACCCGCTCTGCAGCGGCCCGATCTACGATCACCGCCCTGCCCTCCTCATCCGTGCGGATCACATCGGTCGGGCGTGCAATCAGCTCTGGATGGTCGCGCAGATAGTCCCGCTGTTCGTCCTCCAAACGCTCTACGGCACGGCTTTCGATCACCGCTTCGTCCCGATCTTTAGTCCCGGCTTCAATTCGAGTCTCGATGCGAACGGCATTGGCAGTCGTTTCAATCTGGGCCTCAGTCACATGCGCCTGCACCTCTCGGGCGTCTTCAATGACCCCGTCACGGCGCAGAACGCCCTCCCGCTCCAACATGGTCCCCAGCTGCACATGCACATCATTGAGAACATCCCGCGCCTGTTCCAAATCCGCACGGCGCTCAAGGTTCAGATCCTTCGCCTCGGCCACCTTGGACAGGTCATCCGCGATCCATTGATGCTCAAGGGCCGCGTTTTGCGCTCCTGTTTCTATGCGAGCCACAACTTGCGCTGTGCTGATCCCCGTGCCGCGCAACGCCGCATCGACGCGGGCGCACACCCGTGGGTCAGATAGACGCTCCAACTGGCCTTGTTGAATATTGGCCTCAGAATAGACTCCACCTTCTGACGGGACCTCCGAGAGGGAATTGGACCGTAGCCCGAGCGGCTGCATATGCTGCACCCGCCCTTGAATTGCGTTGAGGGACTTCTCCAGCGCGGGCCGCTCCGCATCCGGCTTTGCCGCGATCAGGTTTGTGATGTTGGCGACCTTTTCCGCGTAACGGCTGCGCAGATACTCGAATGACTCATCTTCGGCCATGTAAATGCCTCCTGCGGTTTCAACGTGACCACCCTTTGCCAAAACCTCCCCCGCACGGAACAGCACTTCGGCAATATCCTCGCGGTTCTCAGAGGACGCCTCGGCAGCCAGCGAGTGGAACATGATTTTGGTGTTTGCTATCTCGGCAAGCGTGCGGGTCAGATCTTTGCCCACACGTTCACGCTCCATTGGCGTCCTGCCTTCTTCCTTGGCGGCATAAATCTCGCGAGTGCGGGGAGGGTAATGTACCTCGCCGCGATCAACCCGCCGCGTGGCTTCCAGCCGCACGCCATACTTTTCCGCTTCCTCGACCATCGCCAAGCGAAAGTCGTCGTAGTTGAACCGGTGGTTGCGCGCCAAATAGAAGAACTCACCCTCTTGCGAGCGGCGGTTCAAAACGAGGTGCGCATGCGGGTGGTCGCGGTCCTCATGCACCGCAATGATGTAATCGAAGTGCCCCTCATCGGTTTGGAAGAACCGCTCGGCCACGTCGGTCGCGATGTCGCGCACATCCTCTCCGCGCGTGCCAATCGGGAAGGACATTAGCAGATGCGTGGTCTGCCCGAGCTTGGGTTTGAAGCCGCCGTCCCACCGCTTGGCAAAACGCTCTGTCAGGTCTTTGATCTCGCCGCGATCAAGCTTGGATTTGCCATCCAGGAACCCGCTGCTGTCGACGATGTGGGTGGACTTCGTCGTGAGATATTCGAGCTGGTTGGACAGCTGGGATTTGTTCTGCGTCCCACCCCCCCGGATCGCCTTGAACACGGCTGCCCGATGTCCCGCAGCGGCGCGCACCATCTGCTTTTGCTTGGAGACATGCAGACCTTGCATCGAGCCTCGGATCCGGCTCCACCCATCGCGGAACACCTCACCCGTAACAGCGTCTACCGCAGCGGCGGCCCGTGTCGCATCATTCAGCCGCATGCGCAAACTCCCTCAAAGCGGCTGTCGCTTCCAGCTGCATCGCATCCCGACGGCGGCGCACAAGCAGGTCAATCTCGTCTGCATTGTCGAGGATGAAACGCGCCAACCCGCGCATCTGTACAAGACGCATTTCCGAGAACTCGGGGCCCGTTCCCTGCCCCGCCCGATTGGCTTTTTGCATCTGCTTGGCAATCTGGGCGACACCGTTTCCAACCTCGTTCAACGAGGCGCGATAGCGTACCATCTCTGCAGCCAGTTGAGCGTCCGCAACAAAGGTGCCGCCCGCCGCTTGCATCAATCGGCGCAGCCCTTCCGAGCGCGTCTCGATCCCCGCTGACGCAAGCACCGCATCGAATGCATCCATCTCCTCAGATGTCACTTTCACACTTACTGCCAAGACCGGCACGGCGGTATCGCGCTGGCGCTCTGCGTCACTCTTCACCGTGTATTGCACCGCCCGCGGTGTCACCCCGAACTGCTCCGCAAGCACGGACGTGGACACGCCGTCCGCAGCTTCACGCACGATCTCCATGCGTTGCGCATCCGTGAGACGTTTTGAGCGAGACATGCGAAGAAAGACCCCCTATTTCCTGCCACCTTCATACAAGGCTGCACCCAACATACGATACTATACATATCTGTCAATAATATACTTACGGTGAATTGGGGCGCAGGCAGCCTTGTATTCCGTTTAACGCCGAGCACCGCAGGTGCGAGGCCGCGCCCGAGCGGGCGCCAACCAACACCAACCGCTTGCGACAACGTTAGCCGTCTCAACAGGGCCCGCGCCTGAGGTCTGTCTGAACATGTAATGTTCAGACAGAAGCGATTGGGCGGGACACACCTCAACCGACAGGACTGACAGACAGGGTCAAGGGAGGCCAGAATTGGCCAGCCAATTCTCTGCCGCAAAAACCGTGAAGGCTCTTGCCGGAAGGTTTTTGGGGATGGCCCCCTTGAGGCTGGCTGGCGGCTCTGTTAGCGCGCTGATTCAACCACAACAAAAACCATCAGGACTGCCCAGCAGTCCTGTCATCCGAAACCGTGACCGCGGCCTATGGCCGGGGTCTCAACCAGCCGCACAGCGATCTCTGGAGCAGAGATAGGGCCGCCTGACGGCGGCCCATCCTCGGGGAGGATTTACTCTTGGGGTTCCTTTGAGCTTGGTGGGAACATCACCAGCTCTTGGACGCCAACGGGGAAGTCGAGCTTGAGGCTGAAGAACTCCGATCCATCCCCGTTGCGGGTGTTGCGGAACATGGCGCCGACGCGTTGGAAGCGGGTGCGCTCCTGGCCTTCGACATCGGTGTATTTGACGGGAACTGTTGCGACGTAGTGGTTGGTCATTTGGGTCTCTCCTTTTTGCGATGTGGATTTTTGGGCATGGGGGCTGAGGACCGGTCGCAAGCGCAAATGCGGAGGGTCCGCGCCAAAGGCGTGGAAGCCGTATTTGTGCTTGCCGGAGCGCAGCGCAGGGAACGGCCGGGCCGACCCCGTGCGATCCACATCAATGAGCAAAAAGAAGAGACCCAAATGTGTGCCCCCACATCGCAGTCGCCACGGGTCTCGTTGATCTCGATAGAGGTGAAGGTCGGGTTCGCTTTGAGGCAGAGTGTTGGTTTTTGGTCTATCGCGCACAACGAACGGCAGGGCGGTTGTTCAGCCTCGGGCGAAGATCAATTTCTCGGTGTTAAGATAGCTATGACGTTATCGACACCAAGTTTGAGGACGTGGAGGACAGCTTGTCCGCCCGCACCGGTATGGCACAGCCAGTCCTTCCCCAATCAGTGCGCGCCCCACATCTTGGCCGTCGACGAACAGCGAGCCACAGAGTCGGCCAAAATTACATTGATCTGTACCTTCGGTACCAGGCCTGCACGAACATGCCACGCGATCAAATTCTATCGATGCCGCATTCCGCACCAGCTGACTCAAACGCGCCGTTGCACGTTCCCCGATCTGACGCTCTGCGGTGCAAGAAGGCCGCCAGGTCTCGGGAGCATTGAAACCGACAAGGCGAACGTTGGGAGTAATCCCACGCACGTTTATCGTATCACCATCAATGATCCTGACATCGCTGGCACGAAGGCCCCGATCCTGTGGTGTGGGTTGCGCCGTGGGCGGCCTATTGAGAGACAGGAAGTTGGAGGACATCCAGCCGTTTCCCAAGTCAGACCGAATTTGCGCCCATTGTCCTTGGTCACGAAGCAGCTGGACACGGGTGCCTTCAACCAAAACGCCCATGACCCGATCAGACGTGGACGGCCCGTCCCGTTGATTGACTCGTGTCCCCGTCACATAGACGTAAGCGGAACGAGCCGTTTGCGGTGCAGACGTCGCTGGCGGGCTGTAGGTTGTGGATCGCGACGATGTTGTATCGAACAAAGATCCGATCAGAGAAAAGAATGCGACAGCTATAACAAGCGGCACCATGATTTGCCGCGTGGCCCTACGGACCGCCCGCCGAGGTGCAGTGATTACGCGGGTGACAGACATCGGTCTGGTTTTTGGTTGGTAAGACTTGGTGCGGCGCTTCGGAGGCGGGCGCGAAATAACATCGTTGGTCTGTGCTGAGGTCCGCGATGATGGCTCGCGTTCCAACTTCAGGACTTTATGTAGGCTGGCATACTGAGCCTTACTCAGACGTGTGTTGGTTCCATACATCTGAAAGCGCTCGGCCATGTTTGTAAGAAACGACACCTCCCAATCGTTCGCCTGCCCAGACTGCAAACGCGCATCAATGCGCGATTGAATCTCTTTGGTGCGGTCTGGAGAAAAGGGCATCGACTGAAAAACCTGCGCGCTTGATATGCTGTCCAAAAAAGTCATTTGTGGCGCGGACACAATAGTCAGGGATTTCATTGAGATATCGCTCTGCCATTCGGGAAACGGGAAAATCGGACATCCACCGTCATGACTTAAATGAACCTATACTGCAGATCAGCACCGCGCATCTGAATGTCTACCCACGATCTTGAGAACGAAGAAAGGGCCACCCGAAGGTGACCCTCTCTGACTTAGGCCTCGCCCGTTGTCTTCGCGGGATCCGCGACTCGCATCACCGTCAGTCCTTTCGCTTCGGCCTTCTGGCCGAGGTTCAGCGCCACCCCGTTGCCGCCGAAGAGAACAACTCCCGTCGCTGCGAACTTATCGTCCAACATCTCATCGTTGCACTTGAACGGCGCCGCGCGTCCGTGTGCGGACCAACGCGGATCAAAGCGCGCTTGGTTGATACCCCGCGCACGTGCCCACCGGGCTGCGATCATTTCAGCCCCATGCTTGCCGCCTTTGTGGCAGATGAAGATATCCTGATTGCGGTTTTGCTTGATGCGATCCCGCACCTTATCGAGGGTCCGGAAGATGACGTCGATATCTGTCCAGTCAGTTGCTCCTGAGACGATCAGGGGAACTCCCTCAACTTTCGACTTGGCCGCGGTCTCACGATCATGCTGCTCCAGAAGCTGCTTGGCCTCGAAGACGGCTCCCGTCTCTTGCGCCCGAACGCTTGCCCGCGATCCCGATGCAGGGATGAAGGCGTTCCCGGTCTCAGTCTCGTAACATTCCGCTGCCGCCTCCCCCATCGTCTCGATGGCGTCCACGATCTCGCGCAACTGCACGAAGCGCGCCTGTGCCTCTTCCAGAGCCGTCTCTGCGATCTCTGATCCATCGTGGCATTTTGCCAATGCGCCGATCTTATCCGCTGTGCGATCAACTTCCTTACCAAGGGCAACCTTCCGGCGCTGCAGGATTGTTGCCAGCCCGTGGGCGAGAGGCTCGATCTCTCCCTCAAGTCCGGTGTTGCGTAGCTGCCCGAGAAGGGTCTCAAACGCTTCGCGGATGATACTGTCTTTCAGGATATCGTCCTGCGGGATTGGCAGGTGTGCATCTTTCTCCGTCAGGCCGAAGAGTTCGATTGTCTCGTATGTTGTCGCTTGATCGTAGGCCATGTGTTCATCTCCAATGTTTGAGTTTGATGACCACCACGTGAGTGTGGGGGCATGGCCGATTTCTGGTTCACCGAATCTGTCCGGGTCAGGGACGGCGCAGCCGCCAGCTTGCTGGGTGCAAAAGTTTTCGAAGCACGACGCCGACAAAAGGCGCACCTTCGCGCACAAGACTGGCCTCGCAACACACCCCCACCCTTGCCGAAAAGTTTTGCGATCCTTGAGGCGGGCTGATTTGGGGGCCATCCGGAGGATATGCTTCCATACTCATGTGTGTGTGTTTTGACCCCAGGTTTGTCCGACGCGAGCAGGCAAGCGGTGGGGCCGGACACGCAGGCGGACGCAGCGCCGGGATCGTTTTGCCTCGGCAAAACAGACCAGAGCGAAGACCGCAGGCGTGGCCGAGCGCCGCCGTGCTCGCGAGACGGGCAAACCGGGACCCGCAGCACAACGCCGCGGTAAGGCCGCATGGCCGCATGCGCGACGGACCGCAGGGCCGTTCTCACCTGCGACACGCGAAGCCGAGCAGGAGAGGCCGTTAGGTATTTCGTCAAAGGTTCAGTTGATTGGCGAACACGTCAGAGCGAACTTGTTGCCTTTCGTTGCAAGCACGAAAAACAGAACGCGACCAGATCAGTATTAGCACGAGGCGTATTTTGTTGAAAAACTCTTCCTTGATTGCGGCCTGAACTGCTGATTCAATTTCCGTATTGTTGGAGGGATTTGATGATGTTGGGACCGAAGCAAGAAGCGCAAGCGGCACTGTTTTACGAGTTTTTGCTGGAAGATCATGTCCCACAGGATCACCTGCTGCGATCCATTGATCGTTTCGTTGACCTGAGCGGCATTCGCGCCCATCTGGCGAATTTCTACAGCCACACGGGCCGCCCGTCGGTCGATCCTGAACTTCTGATCCGCATGCTGCTGGTCGGATACTGCTTTGGCATCCGGTCGGAACGACGGCTCTGCGAGGAAGTGCATTTGAACCTGGCCTATCGCTGGTTTTGCCGCCTCGACTTGAATGATCGCATCCCCGATCATTCGACTTTTTCCAAGAACCGGCACGGGCGTTTTCGGGAGAGTGAGTTGCTGCGCCATCTGTTCGAGACAACCGTCGCCCGCTGCATCGAAGAAGGACTTGCCAGCGGGCAGCGTATGGCAGTGGACGCCAGCCTGATTGAAGCGGATGCCAATAAGCAGAACTCAACACCGAAGGAACAATGGGATGCGTCGACCATCGATCCCGCAGATGCACCCCGCGCGGTCCGCGAGTATCTCGACACGCTCGATGAGGCTGCGTTTGGCGCGGCCAGCGAGGTACAGCCCAAGTTCACCTCACATTCCGACCCCGCCAGCCAATGGACAGCTGCGCGCAAAGGGCCTGCTTTCTTTAGCTATTCTGACAATTATCTGATCGACACGGATCACGGTGTTATTTTGGACGTCGAAGGGACCCGTTCGATCCGGCAAGCTGAGGTTGGATCGACACAGACCATGCTGACACGGGTGAAAGACAAGTTCGACCTGGTCCCCGACTGGATGATCGCCGATACCGCCTACGGCTCCGGCCCGATGCTCGGCTGGCTCGTGGATCGCAAGATCGATCCTTACATCCCGGTAATCGACAAGGCCGGACGCCCCGACGGCACCTGGACACGCACAGACTTCGAATGGGACGCTGAGAATGATCAATATATCTGCCCCGAGGGTCACGCGCTTAAACAGTTCCGCCGGAATTATTCCGATCCGAACCGGGGGCCGACGGGCAAGGGCACAGCGCGCTATCGCGCCTTGAAAGAAGTCTGCCAGGTCTGCCCGTCCAAACAAAAATGCTGCCCCAACGCCGATGCGCGCAAGATCACCCGCGAGGAGCACGAAGATGCGCGTCAGGTCGCCAGGAATCTGGCCAAAACCGAAGAGTACCAGATTGCGATGAAGCTCAGAAAGAAGGTTGAGATGCTCTTTGCCCACCTCAAACGCATTCTCGGGCTGGGACGACTGCGATTACGTGGGCCGTGCGGCGCAAATGACGAATTCCTCCTCGCCGCCACCGCCCAAAACCTCCGTAAACTAGCCAAGATCCTTCCTGCACCGCAGCAAACGCGCAAAGCCTGATAGAAAAGGCGCTCGCGCTCCGTTCGGAACCACGTTTTCTGCGCCAGCAACACGTTGTTTTTCCACAGAATCGGCGGACTCCGGACGTTCGCTGCATGTGCATGCCAGACATGGCAAGAAGGTAGTAGATGACATTCAAATGATGCTGCGGCTACATGTTACAGCCGCTATCGGAATCGATGAACGGCGAACCTTGTCTTGGCCGCTTAGCGATTGTTTGCTGGCAGATAAGGTGTCCCACGCAGGAGCACACCCAACGCTCCAATAATAGCGACTGGCCCCCAGGCGTAAGGCGCTGGCGTGGTCCAAAGCGCGGCATTGGCGAAGGTGGCCAAACCGATACCGATGACTGCGAATGATGCGCTCATGGCCGATGCGATGATCGCGAGCGCGACATGCTCCCGGTGGCGCGCCGCCAGGGTAAACATGACGACCATCGCCACGACCGCGACCGTATCGACGTGCCAAGAGAAATGGTGCATCCAGACGACATCAGGAGGCAGGCCAGATGCTTCAAGCGGCCCCAACATCTGTGGGCTCCCGAGCCATTCGTGTGCGACAACGCCCAGCATAGAAAGTGTTGCAGCGATCAAATAGAAAATGCGGGATAACCGACTCATTTTATGTCCTTCAAGGGTTGGTGGGTCGAGTGTTTAAGAATACGGGGTTGGTTAGGTGGTGGCTTCCACCTCCTTGATGAAGCCCAAGACCCTTTCGAGGTAATCTGACGGGTTATCCTCCCACGCATAATGCGCCGCACCAGGAATGACAGCGAACCTGCTGTTCGGCAGAAGGTCCGCCAGCCGCCGCGAATTGGATACGGACACGAATGTATCAAACTCACCATGAAGGACCTGCACCGGGGCTTCGATCCGCGTTACATCACGCTCAAGCGCCGGTGTTTCGGTGGGATAGCTGCCCAGAAAGCCGACTTGCCCGCGCAGCTTGGCAAAGCGCGTGGACCCGGCAAGATAGTCTGCCTTTACCTGGCGTGACGGTTTGATGAGGCGATACCCGACGCTGTTAGCGGCGGCGCAGTAGATGCGCCCGCCGATGGGACCACCGCCAGAGAGTGTCGCCCACTGCACAAGGCGCGAAGACACGAGAGCCCGCAGGAGAAACGACCCTTCCACCTTTCCAACCACGCCCGCATCGCCCACGGTCGCTGATTTAATCCGGCCCGGGTTGTCCGCCATGAACCGCATCAGGGTTGGAGTGCCGATATCCGGCCCGACTGCATGAGGGTGCGACAGACCGAAGTGATCCAGAATCTTGCCCAGAAACACCGCGTGCTGACTGACGGTCGTGACATGACGCGCAGGGTCAGAACCGCCGTGATTGGGCAGATCCACCGCCACCACATCAAAGCTTTGGGATAGCTGATCCCACCAGTTGCGGTAGGTCAGAACGCTCATGGGTTGCGGCGAGGTTAGCAAGAGCTGCGGCTTGCCTTCATTCCGGCTGGCCGCAAAGCGGATCATGACGCCGTCTATTGTCGTGGTCTCAAACCTCATTTTTCTGATCCTGATTGGGTGCGTTGGAGGTCAGGCTAAGCCGGACCGCTTAGATCTGGAACATGCAGATGCGGTCAAACACTTGCATTTCGTCCCAATCGACTTGCAGAACTTGCAAGAGGAATGTTTTGGCGCAATGAACTACGAAGGGACCGCCAACTGATAGGGAGACTACGGTGCAGGAAACATATCCGCTCGCGCTCGGACTGAACGCCTGCCGTATGCTCGGGATCGACCCCATAGACATGCTCCGCCAGGCCGGTCTCGGCGATCTCGATCCCAAGCAGGCAGCTCTTGGAGTGACCGCAATACAATACGTGGCCGCGTGGGACGCGATGGTCTGTCTGGCAGGGCGCGATGACTTGCCGAGCCAACTGGGCATCGCCATTGCGCGCGGGCCGATCGTTCCTGTCTTTCTGGCGCTGGATTGTGCGCCTGACCTTGAACAGGGTTTGCGCCGGATCACCCGCTATAAGAGTCTTATCGGTCCTACCCGGATGCACGTGTTCGGCGATGATGCGGAACTGACAGTTGAATACGACAGCAGCATACCCGGGCTTGATTTGCCCGCCTCCATACTGGCGCTCTATCTTGCGTTCGTCGTTGAAAAAGCGCGGCTGATGACTGCCCGCCCGATGGTCCCGGTGGCGGCCACGCTCAGGGCTGACGAAGATGCGCGACACACACTCGCCCGGCATCTCGGCGTGATGCCGAGATATGGCGAAAAGACCACCCTGAGCTTCTCCCACGCCGATGCAACGGCACCATTTCTATCCGAGGCCCAAGGGTTGTGGGGGGCGATGGAACAGGATCTCGAACGACAACTTGCCGCGCGATCCCGCACCAGCAACATGTCCGCCAAGGTTTCAAGCGCGCTGCTGACACAACTGCCGTTGGGCAAAGCTGACGTGGTCACGGTATGCCAGGAACTCAACGTCAGCCGCAGCACTTTGCAACGGCGATTGCGCGGCGAGGACACGACGTTCCAGCAAATCCTCGATACAACGCGCAAAGACCTTGCGCTGCGATACCTGACCAAGAGCTCGTTGGCGAACGAGGAAATCTCTTTCTTGCTGGCTTACAGCGATCCGAACAGTTTCTTCCGAAGCTTCCGACGTTGGACCGGTTTATCGCCGAGCGAAGTCCGAGAACCCGCAGATGGGGGCGGCAAATAGGGAGGATGGTGATCCGCTGCCCCTGCAAATGACGGTTTTTCGCATTGCGATCGTCATGCCTGTGGAAATGCTGCGCCATGCATGAATGGCTGGTTTGGTGAAGCGGCGCAGACCTCGGCCTCGAATGACCGGTTAAGGCCGGAAGCGACGCCCAACCAGATTGGGGATAACAAAGGAGCCATGTCAGGCTACCTGAGCATGGCAACACGCTGACCGGCCGTTTGCTGCGCTTTGCGGTCTCTTGCTCAATCGGCCGCGACCGATAAGGATCAGCCTTAGCCGGAACAATCCGACCTTTCCGTCCCAAGACCTGTCATTCAACGTAGAAGTGATCGGCCTGCAAGGCTAAAAGAGCAAATTAGCGAGAGCCCTCTTTCATTTCTTTTTTGGGGGCTTGCTAGATTTGCTGGGTTTGAGGGAAGGTGTATTCCCTGGCGTGGTTTTGTTATCACGACGGCGCTGATCTGGTTTCCCTGTTGATTTTGCTATCGGCTTTGGTCCCGGTTTAAGTGCCATGAATACTCTCCTTTTTTCGGTTTAAAACTAAGCCTGCGCGTTCTTTCTGACTGGGTGATACGTCACAGCGACACTGTGTAAAAGTCCACACGAGTTCTGGCTGAAGTCAAGGCCAAATGGATATTCATACACTACCAGCACCCCACGAAAATCGGCAGGCGGAGCCAGAAGCACTTTGCCTCTCTGCACCTATGAACGGCGGTGCGGGCGATCCGGTTTTTACGTCTGGACGAAGATTCTGATCGCCTGCCGTCAGCCTGGATTGGCGTCAGCTACGGGCCGATCGCAACAACTTGAATTTTCTGCTCAAGCTAAATGCTGCGGGACAGCATTTGGGAAAGAGGGTTCTTTCGAGACCTTCGCTGCGCAAATCATCTATGTCCGGTTTGGGCCTCACCTAGATATCTCGTCCTACAGCGGTACCAGAGCGTCAGTGCCCAATTGAATCGGACAAAACACGACGCCACATGCCTACACAATGTGCCCTGGACGCAGTGGCACGCGCTCACGCTCCGGACGCTTCAATGCTTCCGCATACTTTCTGGCATTGCCGTCGATCCCATCATGCCAAAGCTTCGATACAAAGTCGCGGGCATCCTGCACTGTCATGTCTTTAAGCATGGGAGAGAGGGCCATAAAGAGCTCGTCCTCGGTGAGGGATGCCGCCCGACACATCGCGTCCTGATAATAAGACGGATCGTTCAGGACATATTCGCTCAACGGCATCAACGCGACATTCTCTGCCGGAATCGCCAAGAAGATCGTATCCTGAATGGTTTCTAAAAAGTCGCGACGGGATGTGGAAACCGGTTCGCGCTTGCTCTTCGCGTCTGCGTAGGCCTCTTTCGTTTTGCCCAACTTCGTCGCTGCATAAGAAAACGCCATATCCCGCTTTTTGTCTGGTAGCTCAAACTTGGTAAATGTCTCAATGCGCGTGATCAGC
>Ga0316204_10002920_pt1 | contig 36422 bp, 15 predicted proteins | sample 6monrhotite_MG_2_FD_205661 | JGI IMG/M metagenome (GOLD analysis project Ga0316204, IMG submission 205661) | Microbial mat bacterial communities from mineral coupon in-situ incubated in ocean water Damariscotta River, Maine, United States -... | ecosystem: Environmental > Aquatic > Marine >... | reverse complement strand
CTCGTAGACCTTGGGCCACCGCCAGGAAGGTCAGGGTGGTGCCGGTGACCGGGTCGGTGGAGAGCACCTCCCGGCAGCTCCCGGTGCCGCCGTCGGCTACGGCCAGGGCGTCTCCGCTCCAGAACCAGACCCGATCCGTGGCGCGGCCGACGAAGCCGTGGATGCCGAAGGTGCCGCGGTGGGCCTGGCAGCCGCCGGACCAGCCGCCGAGGGAGCTGCCTACGTAGACGGCGTTCTCCGCGCGATCGCGGTCGCCGTAGAGCACGTAGATGTTGCCTTCGCGATCGGTGATGGGCGGGATGAGACGCATGGGCGACTCGCCCCGGATCTCACCGAAGTAGCGGAAGGTGCCCCACTCACCGGGAGCGAGTTCTGCGGCGCACCCGCTCAGGAGCGCCGCGGCGAGGATGAACACCATTTACTGCTCGGCGGTGTAGGTCATCACCCAGTAGGCCGCGTCGTTGCCCTCTACGTCCTGGTAGTCCTGGAGGTAGACGTAGGGGGTCGCGCTGTAGCGATGCTGGCTGTACTCGTCTTCGGGGGTGCTCGGGTTGTCCGGGATGGCGGGCAGGGTGCCGTTGAACATGGCGTTGTTGCCGACCGTAATGGAGTAGCCCTCGCCCCAGCCGTAGCTGCCGCTGAGCCCGAAGCTCACCCCAGCCACCGTGACGCCGACGCTGGCGCCGACGTCGGTGCTCATGTTGTTGGCGTTGGTGGTGGACTCGGTGACGGAGTTCCACCAGGAGGTGTGGCCCACGTCGGAGACGGTGTACTTCTCGGGGCTGGGGAAGAGGAGATCCGAGGACTCCAGCGGCGCCCCGTCGAGGCGCTCGGGGCTCGACGGGTAGGAGGCCACGTCGCCCACGGTGTAGGGGATCTCCATGATGGGCAGCCCGCCGATGGCTTCGGCCATGGCGTTGTAGCGGTCGGTGGACCAGAGGCTCACCCCGCCGCCGGTCGGCACGATCATGACGAACTCTTCGTCGTCGACCGAGCCGATGTGCTGCTCGGGGTCGTCCACCTCGTAGGTGTAGGCGTCGAAGCAGCCCCAGCTCAGCACCACGCCGCCGTAGTTGGGCCCGTAGAGATCCGGCTGGGCCTCGATGGTGTACCGGCTGCCCATGTACAGGGCGGTGGTTTCAGTGGTGGAGGTCGTGGTGTACCAGGAGACCTTGGAGCTGAGCTTGGCCTCGAAGATCCCCCAGAAGTCGGCCTTGGTGCCGACGTCGACGCTCAGGCCCATGGAGACGGAGTCGGTCAGGGACTCGCTCGTCGACTCGCCGTCGCCGTACCCCACCCTGCCGGCGCCGTCGCTGTAGTCGGCGCTGTAGGGGGGGATGGTCATCAGCATGATGGGCATCACCGCGCCCTCGACCGGGGCGGACTGCCCCGTCTTGTGGGCGCGAGGGGCGTCGCCGTCGTGATCCGCGGCGGCGATGCGATCGGGGCTCGCGGAGACGTCGAGCTGGGAGGCGCCGCGCAGGTTGACACCGGAGGAGCCGAGGCTCATCTCCACGACCTTGGCGCCTTCGGCCAGGATGTAGATCTCGGCCTCTTCGTCGAGGTCGGTGTCAGTGGCGACGATGTCGCTGGTGACCGTGTAGTTGTTGATTACGCCGGTCGCGATCTCGGAGAACTCGCCGCCGTCGGATCCCTCGAAGGGAGACCAGACGCGGACCTCGTCATCGCAGAAGTCGTAGCACCAGTCGTTCCAGAGGCCGATGACCTCCTCGACCCGGTCGCCGTCGAGATCGCCCGTGGTGATGCGGACCGGGTTGTCGTTGTCGTCGCCGGGGTAGTGCCACCAGCCGTCGACCTGACCGGTCTCCTTGTAGTCCGGGTTGAAGCCGTAGATGTACCGGTAGCCGTCGGACTCGATCAGGTAGATGATCTCGGCGCGGGTGTCGCCGTCGATGTCACCCACCGCCACGTCGTGCACCGTCAGCGCGGAGCTGAAGCCGAAGCCCTCGCAGCGGTCCAGCTCCATGTCGCAGATCGCGGTGGTGCCGTCGGCGGCCACCGCGACGGCCTCCGCGAGCCCGTCGCCGTCGACGTCCCCAGCGTCCACGTTGTCAGGCACGAAGCCGAGGCTCACGGTCTTGTTGCCGCTGTCGGTGAGGAGGGTCAGCGAGGAGGCGTTGCCGGCGATGACGACGTAGTTGTCGGGGCGCTGTCCGGTGAAGTCGCCGCCGGCGACGTCGCGGATGCTGGAGCCGCCGACCTCCCAGGAGTAGTCGTAGGCGATGTTGCCGTCGGTCGCGTAGCCGTCGATCCAGTAGGTGTTCTCGTAGGTGGTGGTGTCGGCCACCGCGATCTCGGCCTCCTGGAAGAAGCGCAGGGTCTCCCCGATGGGGGCGCTCGACGCGTCGAGGTTCGCCGTGCACTTCTCGACCTGGCAGATGCCGTCGAGGCAGGCCTCGCCGCTCAGGCAGTCACTCACCGTGCTGCAGGTCACATCGACCTCACCCCAGGCCTCGGAGCCTGGGCCCTCATAGTCCAGAACCTGATCGGTCTGACGATCGTTGTTCAGGCAGGCGGTCATCAGCGCGAGGGGGATGACGAGAAAGAGTCGCATGGGGGAGCCTCCTGGGCCCAGGCAGAGGGGAGCACTGAGCCCTTCACGCGGTACCTGCGAGTTGCCCATAGTAAGCGATGAATCCGCCACTGTCCACGCTCGACACGAGGTGGCCCCTCGCCGCGGAGCGCTGGAAGAGGTTTGTGGCATCGAATCCCCCCGCACCGAGCCCCCGGTCCGCTGTTTCTGTTGGGTGGTGGTGGCGTTTTGGTGGTGTAGGGGGAGCAAATCAGGAGTTTGTGGAGGGAAGAAGGGCCGCTCCCTATGCCTGAGAACGCGACTCTGGTATACAGGGCGCCCTGTTTTGGGACGGGCCGTGCCTGACTTTCTGCGAAAACTGCTCTCCCCCCCGGTCTTTGCGGATCCACGGAAGTCACACGTTGCGGGCCTGGTCAACGCGATTCAGGTAGTCTTCCTGGGCTCGCTCGTCGCCTGGACGCTGGTCGCGGCCTTTCACGGAACGGGGGTAGCGCCGCACTTCTGGCTCTACCTCGTGTCCCTGTTCGCCGTCATCCTCATCTCCCGGGTGATGACCGTGCGCGGCGCGCTGAAGCCCGCTGCCGCGCTGCTGTCCCTGTCCATCTGGGGGCTCGCGACCGCCTCGGCGGCCGAGATCGGCGTCACCGGCGTCACCGCCCTGGTGTTCAGCGTGTCGACGCTGCTGATGGCGCTGAGCGTCGGCGCGCGGGGTGCGCTGCTGACCAGCGGCGCGTCGCTCGCGATGCTCACGTTCTTGAGCCTCCTGCAGCAGGCCGGCACCGTCCCCACCACCGTCCCCGCGCTGCCGCGGGACTACGGCACCTACCTCTTCAGCCTCCTGCTCACCCTGACCGTATTGTTCGCGTTGATCGTGTGGTCGAGCTCCCTCCAGCAGCGCAGCTACGCTCAGGTCCGGCGCAGCCAGCGGCGCTTCCAGCGCCTCCTGGAGGACTCCCCGGACGCGATCATGCTCCTGGAGACCGACGGCACGGTGCTGTCCGGAAACGCGGAGCTCTCCCGGATCACCGGGTTCGACGCCGAGGTCTTCGAGGGGCGCCCTCTCCAGGACGCGCCCATGTTCGGCGCCGCGACCTGCGAGACGCTGCTGGAGAAGCTCAAGGCCACCGACCAGGGAGAAGAGGGCGCGCCGTTCTTCGAGGTGGAGCTCGCCCACGAGGACGGCAGCCACAGCCTCGCCGAGGTCAAGGTGCGTCGGGTGGAGCCGATGAGCGGCGATCCGGTCTGCTACATGGTGAACCTGCGGGACATCCGGGCCCGAAAGCGGGTGGAGGCGCAGCTCCGCGAGGCCGCCAAGATGGAGACCGTGGGTCGGCTCGCCGGCGGGGTGGCCCATGACTTCAACAACCTGCTGCAGACCATCCTGACCTGCACGGAGCTGCTCGACGGCTCGGAGCTGAACGAGTCCGATCAGGAAGACGTCGACGCCATCCGCTCGGCCGCGAAGCGCGGCGCGGATCTGGTGCAGAAGCTCTCGGCCTTCGGGCGCCGCCAGGCCCTCTCGCCCAGCCGGGTGGATCTGAACCGCCTGGTGGACGAGCTGCGGGAGCCGCTGGGGCGGATGCTCGGAGACGACATCGAGCTCGTGACCATGCTCGACGCCGAGCCCATGATCATCGAGGCGGATCCCTCGCAGCTGGAGCAGGTCCTGGTCAACCTGGCGCTGAACGCCCGTGAGGCGATGGTGGGCGGCGGTCGGATCAGCTTCGAGACCGGGCTCGTCGGCGTCGAAGAGGAGCTGTACGCCGGGCCCGGGCCCACGCCGGGGCTCTACGTCGCCCTGCGCGTGCGGGACACCGGCCCGGGGATCCCCATCGAGATACGGGACAAGGTCTTCGACCCCTTCTTCACCACCCGCCGGGGCGGCTCGGGGCTGGGGCTGTCGAGCGCCCACGGCATCCTGGCCCAGAGCGGCGGGACGATCCGCATCCGGGACAACGACACGGGGGGCGCCTGCGTCGAGCTGCTGCTGCCCGCCGCCGCCTGGAGCGCCACGCCCACCCCCACGCCCGTCGGCCTGAGCGAGGAGAGCGCGAACATCCTGCTGGTCGAAGACCGACCGGACGTCCGCGCGGCGACGCGGCAGCTCCTGATCAAGGTGGGCTTCACCGTGCTGGACGCCGAGAGCGCCGAGGACGCGCGGAACCTCTGGATGGACGGCGCCCAGGTGGACTGCCTGCTCACCGACGTGGTCATGCCCGTGGAGAACGGCGTGGTTCTGGCGACCTCGCTGCGGGAGGCCGGCTACGAGGGCGCGGTGGTCTTCATGTCGGGCTACGCCGACCGCTCCATCCTCGATGAAGCGGCGCTCACCGGGGCCTGGTTCATCGCCAAGCCCTTCACCCGCGACTCCATGCTCAGCACCCTCTCCAGCGCCCTGGAGTCCCTGCACCCGCGCGCCATCGGCTGACTGCGCTCCCCCGCTCAGCGCTTCGAGACCTTGCGCTTTCTGGCGAGGAGGACGTGATCCGGGTCGAGGAGCACCTTCTTGGGCTTCTCGCTCAGCTCGAAGTCACCGGCGCCGTCCACGACCTCCACCCACAGGAGCTCGGCCCGATCCGGGTAGAGCAGCTTGACCGGCACCTCCAGGGTTCCGAAGGGGATGTCGGACTCGATGGTCCCGCCGTCACTGTCCCAGCGAAGGCTCAGGGACGGGATGAAGCCGCCCTGGACCCAGTAGTCGAAGAAGCCGGAGAGGTCCTCGCCGCTGGTGGCCTCGAAGGCCGCCTGGAGGGCCTCCGTGCTGCCTCTCTCGGTGCCGTGGGTCGCGACGAAGCGATCGAGGCCGCCGAGGAAGGCGTTGGCGCCGATGCGCTCCATGAGCGTGCGGCCGAAGATGAAGGGGCCGTAGTCGTAGGCGATGTCGCGCCAGTGCTGGCTGGCGGTGGCGTGTGAGAGGGCGCCGACCCTCCTGGTCTCGGTCGAGCTCTCCCAGGACTCCTGCCAGCTCTCCTGGCGCACGGCGCAGGCCTCGGCACCGAAGGCGGCGCCGACGAAGAGGCAGGCGTACACCTCCGCGAAGGTCTCGGAGATCCAGCGGTCCTGCGAGCGGGCGGGGACGACGTGGCCGCCCCAGTACTGGTGAGCGACCTCGTGGGCCATCACGCCCTGCTCCAGGTGGGGCTTGTTCGCGCGGATGTAGGCCTCGCCGCCGTAGGTCTGCATCTCCTGGAGGGAGACCAGCCCGGGCACCGCCTGCCAGGTGAAGCTGCCCATGTGGGCGGGAGACTGGAAGACCTCCAGCTCACCGACCGGGAAGCCCGGCAGCAGGCTCTGGTAGTAGGCCATCACCGTCCGCATGAAGGGCGGGAACTCGGTCAGGTAGCGCTCATCCTCGGGGAAGAGGTGCAGGGCCACCGCCGGCAGCCCCTCCACCGGGGGCTCGAAGCGGTCGACCCACTCCCCGACGCCGATCCAGAGCCCCGACGGGGGACGGCCGTCGGTCTCGGAGCTGTACCAGCGCACCCCGTCCTCCTCCCAGGTCCGCGTGGTGACGCCGGACTGGGCGATGGAGAGGCCGCTGTCGACGGGCACGCCGGTGGTCAACTCGAAGGGCCAGCGCGCCCCGCCGGAGCCCACCCAGGGGAGCCCCAGGATGAGGCGGGTGGCCATCCCGCCGCCCAGCGTCTGGCCCGCCACGCTCCAGGTGTCGGTGACCTCGAAGCGCACGGTCAGCACGTCGCCCCGGGCGGCGGGCTTCGGCAGCGCCACCCGGGCGCCGCGGTGGATGTTGGCGGGTATCTCGACGGCCTCGCCGTTGATGGAGAGCCCGGTCACGGACCAGGAGCTCCGCCGCGACTCCTTGCGGCGGGCGCCCATCCTGAGGTGAGTCAGCGTCTCGTCGACGACCGTCATGGTGAAGGTGGCCTCGATGTCGACCCCGACGTCCGATCGCCCCTTCGCCAGCTCCGCGCGGACCCGCGCGTTCAGGGAGGTCGGCGACACGCCGCCGACGTTTGCAGTGAGGGCCACCCCGGCCTCCACCCAGGGCCTCGAGAGCATCGGCGTCACGATCGGGACACCCCGCTCGAAGAGGCCCAGCGCCAGCACCTGATCGTCGGCCTGGCGGCTGCCCTCCGCCCGGCGGAGGGTGAGCCAGCGATCCTCGTCACCGCCGGCGATGCCCGGGCGCACAAACCCGTAGCGATCGCCGGTCAGGAAGTCCGCGACCAGCCACTCGTGATCCGCGTCCGCGCTGAACGACAGGCTCCGCTCCAGAACGTCCAGCCGCTTCCAGGGCTCCCAGCCCTCCGCGGGGGTGACCGCTGGGAGGCCGTCAGTGATGGCGGCGAGCTGGGCGGGGCTCCCCATCAGCAGCCCCTGAGCGGCCTCGGTGCCCCAGGGCTCGCCGCGCAGGGTGGGAGCGACGGACGCCTCCTCCGCGCCAAACCAGAGCGACTGCCGGTTGGCGAAGGCGGCGGCGTCACCGCGATCGGCGAAGGTGAGGGAGACAGCCCCGGCGCCCTCGAAGGCCAGCCCGGCGACCCCGCTGTCCGTGGTGAAGGCCCGCAGCACGCCAGAGGTCAGCGTGACTGACATCTGATCGCCTTCGATGGTGACGCCCGCGGCGTCATAGGCTGTCGGCAGGAACGAGGGCTCGGCCCGCGCCGAGGCCAGCAACAATGTCACAAGCAACAGTGTCAGAAGCATGATCCCCCCTCAAGGATGGAGGGCCAACTCTACACCGCTCAGTGGCGCGACCAGGGGACGAGGCCGTCCAGGGCGTGACCGACCTCCAGCGCGAAGGCGTAGTGGTTGATCTCCATGCCGATCATCCAGCCGGAGGGCAGCCGCCAGTCCGCGTCGATCCGGGGGAGAACGACGTTCCAGTCGTAGGTCTGGTAGGGCTGGATGGCGACGCCGAGATCCAGCTCGTGCTCGCCCAGGCGCGACCAGCGCACGCCGAGGGCGCGAGACCGGGAGATCGCAGGGCCGCTGTCGCCGCCGACGAAGGTGTCGAAGCGGCAGCCGTTGTCGCAGTCCTGCTCCGCTGCGTGCATCACCATGCGATCGGCCACATACGCCGGGCCGATGCGGGAGCGCTCGCCGATGGGGATGCCGAGCGCGGCCTCCCAGCTGACGGTGGCCACGATGGGGTAGAAGGCCTCGAAGGCGGCGTCGGTGTAGGTGCGGGCGAAGAGCCCGGCCTCGCCGCGGGCCTGGAGCAGCGCGTCCATCCCGAACACCGCGTCCGCCTCCGCTCCGATCGCCGGCAGGGCGCCCACGACCCCCACGGCGCCGTCTGCGTGCACGTCCAGCGACTGGCCGTGGGCGAGCCCGGCGATCAGGGAGAGGAGCAGCATCGTTGTGGGGCCTCCGGTGCTTCAGACAGTGTGCCCCGAAATCGGCCACTCGACACCACCCGCGCTGAATCTCAACCCCTCTTGTGTAGATTCGAGCGCACGAAGGCGCTGTCCCGCCTCTCGGGATCGAGGGTGAGCGCACCCGCCGGTCGGTGTCCTCGCGTGATGGTTCACAAGGTGTGAACAGGTTCTCTAGCGCAACTGAGGGGTGGGCGGGATGTATCGCCTATAACTGAGCAATCCTTACAAACCTGCGCGCGGACCTCTCGGACCGGAGGCCGCCGGGAGACTGAATGCGAACTAAGAGCCTGCTCTTTCTGGCGCTCGCCGGGTGTGTCCGTGCCGAGCCCGCGCGGGTCGACGCGACCATCGACGATCTGTCGTTAGTGCCGGAGAACGCGCTGACGCTGACGCCGGGTGAGGCGTTCACGCTGGGCGTACAGCCGCTGGCCGAGGGGGCGGCCGTTGAGGGGATCGCTGTCTACTTCGTGAGCGACGCCCCCGAGCTCCTCAGCTTCGACGGCTCGGGGTTCTCCCGAGACGAGTCCGAAGATCGCGAACTGGAGGGCACCTTCTACCAAGCGCTCGCCGTCGCTGAGCTAACGGTGGCGAGCGACGCCGAGCCCGGCGAGTACCGGGTCTGGGTGGGGCCGGTCGAGGGCGGAGAAGCCGAGGCCGCCGAGGCGGAGGCGACGACTGGCGACGATGGCACGACGAAGCTGAGCGCCGTGCCGCCAGAGGACACCGGCGACACCGGCGGTGATGGCGGTACGGACGGCGGCGGAGAAGAAGAAATAGATGACAGCGGGCTCGGTCGCGACACTGGCGACACTGGTGGTGACAACGGCACCGGCGAGGAGGAGGAGGAGGAGACCTCGGAGGAGGACTCCGAAGGTACAAGCAAGGCCTTCATCATCACTATTAATGAGGCGGAGTAGTCATGGGTTCTCTTCTTATCTTGATAATGGCCGGCGCCTTCGCCGGTGAGCTTACGATCGGCGAACCGGTCGCGGCCGGTAAGCGACTCTTCACAGTTGATATCAGCTACGATAAAGAAGTCCTCGCGGATGAGGAACTGGTCGTGAAATATGTCCGCGTGCACCCGGCCCTGACGAGCCGTGGGCTGCAGGATCGAATTGAACGGAAGACGCCGGAGCTCGCAAACGTCTCCCGAAATGGCGACTCCTGGGTGGTGATGATGGACCAGCCATCCAGCGCGGGCGCCGTGTACGTGCTGACTGTCAGCCACATACGGCCAATGGCAGACGTCGATCGGGAGAGGCTCAGCGACGACTTTCAGGCCTTCGGCGACACGCTGAACACCAACGTCCGAGAACTCGCGAAGGCCGGTAAGTACCAGCGCAAGGAGGACGTGGTGACCTTCACACTGGATGTCGAACGGGCGGACGCGCTGCGCTCAGCGCTGGCTGCCCTGGACGGATACCAGACAGATGGCGGTGACGCGGGTTCGGTGTGGGTCCGCGAGCAGGCGGATATTGAGCTCTCGGATGATGCGCTGACGTTGCCGGTCCAGTCGTGGGACTGGTTGAAGACATTCGATACAAATAAGAACACTCCCGAGAACTTCGAGAAGGAGCAGAAGGCCGCGCTTGACTCCGCCGCGCTGAGCGACGCCTGTGGCAAAGGCGGATTCTTGGCGTCGATGAAGCTCGGCGAGGGTGAACTCAAGACGGTGACCACTATGCTGAAGGCCTGCGCCGGATCGCTCGATGTCGGCGAGGAGGCGGAGGCTGCGCACAAGGCGCTACAAGAGGCCGCAGCTAAGGTGGTGAAGGTCGGGGATGATTACGTCGAGTTGAATAAGGCGAGGACTACGTTTCGCGAGTCACTACGGTTGTTTGAAGACAAGCGTGGAAACACTCGCTCAGAGGCGGAGGTCACGAGCTCCCACGCGCTCAGCGCAGCCATGAACTGGATCAACGACTGGACCGAGGGGGAGCGCTTCAAGGCGGAGGTCGGTGAGAACTTCGGGGCTTCGGCGGCGATGATGAGCGACGCCGTCAAGGTCATCAAATTCACGGACAACACAGAGCTGGGGATCGGCGATATCCGGTGGACCACGACCCGTGTTGGGGTTGTCTACTCTCCCATGCTGGACGACGTGATGACGCCGGCAATGGTCTCCATCTGTCCCACCGGATGTATGCGAGATGAGCGCGCGTTCTGGTTCTCCTGGTGGGACTTCGCCTCGGCCTTCGCTGTGGACCTGGGTGTCTCTCGCGGCGAGACCATCGGCACGCAGGACGCCAGGGTAGGCGAAGCTGACGAGCCGGTGCTGATGGCGGGCGGCAGCTTCAGCGTGCTGCCTACGCTCAACTTCTCCATGGGGGCGATGTTCTACGAGAACCTGGAGGAAGAGCGCTGGGAGAACGATCTCTACCTCGGCGGCAGCATCGACCTTGTCCAAGCGGCGGAGTGGCTGGGGATCTTCGGTATCGAGGTGCCAGGGGGGCTGGAAGAAAGCGGCAATTCGGATGAAAATTCACCAGAGGATCCATCATGAGCGTAACGGTTGTTCTATCTCCTCCACCAATCAATGGAGTTAGCTTTAGTGTCGTCTTGAATGCAGCGGCCTCGCACGCAGCTTCCATGACGGTGACCGTAAACGGGGACGAGCGGACGTTCACGCTTACCGAGCAGGGTGGGGTGGCGGCGGATCCCGATGCCATCCTGGTGGGCTCCGGCGACACCTTCAGGATGACCGTGACGCTGACCGACGGGGAGATGACTTCGGGGCAGCGGCTGGAGGTCACCCTCGCTGAGGGGGGCGACGAGCTATCGTCCGATAGCGCGACGGTGATCTGAGGCTCAGCGCGGCTCGATCTTGAGCCCGCCGCGGGTGCCCCAGTCCTTGCGCATCTTCGCCCGGGCCTCCTTGCCGCAGCCGGAGCCCTCGAGCTGGAGCTTGTCCAGCTCCTGAAGCCAGGGGATCTGCCCCACCGCGGCGACGCCCGCGTCGCCGAAGGCGTTGTCCTGGAGGCTCAGCTCGCGCAGATCGCCCGCGCCATCGAGGGCGGCCAGGGCGGCGATGTCGTCCAGCGTCAGCCCGGCCCCCTTCAGGCTCAGGGTGCTCATCCCGGGCGCGAAGCCCTTCAGGCCCTTCAGCCCGCCGGGTCCGATGGGATTGCCCTCCAGCGAGAGGGCGTCAGCGGCGGTGCCTTCGATCAGCGCGCGGCCCCCTGCCCCGCCGATCTCCGCCCGGGGCAGCTCCAGCCGGCCGAGCGCCGTGAGCTTCAGCAGCGCCTGGGCGCCCGCGTCACCGACCGCCTGATCGCCCACGGACAGGTAGGTGAGCCCGGCGGCGTTGGGGGAGCTCGCGAGCGCGGTGATGCCCTTGTCGGTCGCGCCGTTCCCGGCCGCGAAGAGCTGGGTGACGGAGGCGAAGCCGGGGGCGCCGGCGAGCGCCTCGAAGCCCGCGTCGCCGATGCGGTTGGAGGCGACGTTGAGCCACGCCAGAGGCGCCGACTTGTCCGACGCCATCAGCGCCTTCACGCCCTCCGCGGTCAGGCGGTTCTCGGTCAGGGTCGCGCTCTTGAGCGGGGGGATTCCCGCGTCGGCGAGCACCGCCTGCAGCACCTCGTCGGTGAGGTGCAGGTTGGCCAGCACCAGGGAGCCGTCGCCGGTGGACTGCACCGCCTGCGGCAGCACGTCCTCGACAGTGGCGTCCGGGGCCTCGGGCTCACCACCGGTGCACCCCGCCATCGCCATCCACACAACCGTCAGCAGTACTCTCATGGCTCTCAGGAGTAACCGCATACGGCGTCTCACCGCATACAGAGTCTCCAGCGCCCTCAGGCGAGCGTCGGTCCCTTGGGGCCGTACAGCCGCCGCGCCAGCTCCGCGAGCCACTGGCCCTTGGGGCCCTCGGGCACGCTGAGCGAGCCCGCGCCGGCGCCGTCGATCAGCGCCTTCAGGTGCGGGTGCACGCCCTCGTTGGCGGCCCGATCCGCGAGCACGCGGAGGAGCACCGCGTGCTCGTCGCTGGCGCCGGTCGCGCTGCTCCAGGCCGCGGCCTCGGCCGTCAGCGAGGGGTCGCCCGGGTTGGGCGCCTCGTCAGCGTTGTCGGGGCCCAGCGCGTTGATGGCGTCGATGACGAGCTGCTTGCGCTCCTTGTAGGGCAGCGCCTCCAGCGTCTCCGGGTGGATGGGGGCGCCGAACCAGTAGTCCTGGCGGCCGCTGTCCAGCGGGAACTCCAGCTTGTCCGGGCGCCGCTCGGTGGCCAGGCCGCCGACGAAGCGAACGGGCACGATGGGCGCGCGCACCTTCAGGGCCATGTCCACGAAGGCCGAGGACATCTTCAGCACGGGGGTGCGGCACTCGTGGGCGCGGGTGCCCTCGACGTGCACCATCACGGACTTGCCCGGGCCGGCCATCTCCTCCGCCAGCTCGCCGATGATGCGGGGCAGCGAGGAGCGGTCCTCGCGATCGAAGAAGGTGATGACCCTCGGATCCGCGACGCCGGGGTAGCTGAAGCAGTGGGCGATGAGCTTGCCGAGCCAGGTGGTCTTGTGCTCGATCTTGGCGAGGGTCACCGTGGGGGTGTTGGTCAGAGCGCTGGCGATGATGGAGAACAGCAGGCTCTCCACGCCGGTCTGGTGGTTGCCCAGGAACAACAGGCTGCGGCCGTTCACCGCGGCCAGCGCCTCGGGATCGGGGGTGACCACCCGCCCGACGAAGCGGTTCAGGAGGCCGTAGTAGATGTCCTCCACGGGCCAGCGGCCCACGCCGAACCACGCGTCCCAGAAGCTCTGCACGGGCGAGAGGTCGAGGATCTCGGGGCCGGCGGACTTCACCACCACCGAGGCGCCCTCGCGGCTCTGGGAGAGGGGGAAGCGGGTGTAGGGGAGCGCGCTGCTGACCGCCTGGAAGCGATCGTCCAGGCCGCCGTCGACCTCCGTGACGGTGGCCGGGTGGGCCCCCGCCAGCCGGGCGACGTGGTCCTTGATGGCGACCGCGTCCACCAGGGCCTCGCCGCTCAGATCCCGCCCGCCGCGCCGCGCCGCGTAGGCGCTGGCGACCGTGCCGGGCAGCCAGTCGCTGCCCTTGACCGTCCCGGAAGTGAGGGAGGTGAGGGAGGTGAGGGAGGTGAGCGGGGTGGCGCCGCCGGTGGTCGTGGAGAGCCCGAGGCCGCCCGCGGGGAGGTGATCCCGCAGGAAGGCGCGGCGGCGATCCGGCTCGGCGCTGCCGATGGGGCCCTTGGGCAGGAGGATCTCGGTCAGGGTCAGCTCGGCCCAGACCTTGCCGCCGGCGATGAGCTGCAGCTCGAAGACCGGGTTGCGCGGGGTCTTCAGGCCCCGGTAGCGGACCTCGCAGCGCAGCACCCCGCTGGTGGGGGCGGGGCCGTAGAGGCGCACCTTGTCGATGGCGTAGGGGTAGGCCACCATCTCCGGGCTGATCTTCTTGTCCCAGCGGTGCAGGGCGTCGTGGGGGATGGCGTGGGTCGCCGCGTCCAGGAGGCCCTGGTTCCAGTTGCCGTGGGGGACCGCGCCAGCGCCGGCGTCCAGCAGGGCGCTCGCGCCCTCGGCGCCGATCTGCAGGGAGGTCAGCAGCTGGAAGGCGGGGCCGTGGAAGAGCGAGCCCGAGACGTAGGGGTTGGGCTCGGGGGGGGCGTCGGTCAGGGAGGGCCAGGCGTCGGGGGCGGCCAGCCAGCTCTCAGCGGTGGCGACGCGGCCGGTCAGCGCCGGCTCGAAGCGGGACAGCGCCGGGTTTGGGGACTCCCGCCAGGAAAGCAGCGAGACCTCTCCGTCAGCGCCCAGCTCGCGCTTGAGCCGCGCGGGCTTTCCGTCCTGGGCGGTCACCCAGCGGTGCACCTTGACGCCGTCGGCGCCGATGACCTTGCCGCCCTCGACATCCGCCGGGCCGAGCAGGCGGTCCAGCATGGACATCATGGGCAGAGCGGGCAGCGTCCAGGTGGGCTGGTGATCCTTGAGCCAGGCGTCGGTCGCCGGGTCCAGCCGCTCCTCGCCCTCGGGGATCGGCTCGTCGCTCTCGCTGCGCGCGGCATCGTCAAAAGGGCGGGACGCCTCCGGCAGGCCTCCCGAGACGATCCGCATGCCCATGTTCTCGGTGGAGTAGATCTTGCGACCGTCCACCCACAGGATGCCCCGGGCGACGGCGAAGCGGCCCTTGTCGTCCTCACCGACCTCGGTGATCTCGATCTGGCTGGTGATGAGGTCGTTCTTGGGCACGACCTGACCGCGGTACTTCCAGGTCATCGGGCGGCCGAGCATCAGGGGCTCGAAGCGCGGGTTCTCGATGCCCTCGTCCATGTCCAGGTGCAGCATGTAGAACTGCAGGAGCTGGATGAGCGCCTCGATGCCCAGGGAGCCGGGCTGGACCGGATCCTGGAAGAAGTGGGCCTTGAAGAACCACTCCGCCGGGTCCACGTCCTTCACCGCCCGCAGCTTGCCGAGGCCGGCCTCGCCCGCGTCGGGCCAGTAGCCGTCGACCCGGTCGATCATGAGCAGCATGGGGGTGGCGAGCTTCGCCTCCCCCCCGCAGTACTTCTCCGGGCGCTCGGTCAGGTCCACGAAGAAGTCGGAGTCCCGGGGCAGCCACTCCTTGTCCTCGTCGGTGATCGCCAGGCCGATCTGGTTCTCCAGGGCGATCTTGGGGAAGAAGCCGAAGACGGTCTTCATCTCGTAGACCACCTCATCGCCGATGAAGCACTCGACCTCGAAGGACTCGATGATCATGCCGGCGGACTGCGAGACGTTGGTGATCTTCACCACGGTGCGCAGGGTGCCTGAGCGCGCGGTGATGTCGGTCAGCAGGTTGCCGGTGCCGTCGAGGTTTCGGAAGGAGAGGTCCTTGTCGACGGTGAGCGCGCTGCCCACGGCGCTGGCGAGCCAGCCGCAGGGCTGCAGGGCGGCCTCCAGCAGCACGGCGTAGGGCATCGTGCGGCAGCCGTTCTCGTCGAAGTACCAGACGTCCTCGGGCACGTCGTACTCAAGCTCGATGACCGCGCCGGGCTTGCAGGCGCCGATCTCGCCGTCCACCGACGTCACGCGGGTCATGAAGTGGTAGGGCGGGCCGGGCAGGCGGGCGACGCGGCGGGTGCCGTCGAAGACCGAGTACATCTCGCCGAAGGCGTCCGAGGGCTTACCCCAGGCGCAGGCGATCAGCGAGGCGTAGTCGAAGCGGAAGGTGGAGCCGTCGGACTGCTTCACGCCGGCGACGGGCTTGTCGGCCTCGCCCGAGGCGCGGAAGTCCTCCAGGATCTCCGGCTTGCTGGTGATGGGCCAGTCGGGGACGAGGCGCAGGCCCACGCGGCGGGCGTGGAAGGCCTTCAGGCCGTCGATGGTGCAGAGCAGGTCGGCGTAGAGGATCGGGATGGGGCCGTCGATGACCTCCTCCACGAAGATCTCGTAGACGAGGTGCTTGGCCTCGGGGGTCGCCTGGCCGCGACAGCGCAGGGCGAAGGGCTCGCCGGAGACCGGGTCGAAGCGCCAGCCGTCGCGATCGAGCGTGAGCCCCAGGGCGGCCATGTAGATGCTCATGGCCTGGAGGCAGCCCTCGAACATCAGGGTGCCGGGCATGCAGGGGTCGTTCTTGAAGTGGCCGTCGAAGAACCAGTCGTTGCCTGTCGAAGCCGTGAAGTCCCAGGTCGCCTTCAGGTAGCCCCGCTTCCAGGGGCCGCCCTCGGGGTCGTAGTCGGTGACCTGCTGCAGCAGCAGCATGTCGCCCCCCTGGACCTTGGGCGTGCGGTTGTGGGTCTGGGCGAACTCGTAGCCGGGGCCGAAGCACTCGAAGGTGCGGCCCTCGGAGAAGGCGGCGAGCTGCTCGGCGCTGAAGGCGGAGCGGGTGCACGCGACCAGCGGGGCGTCGACCCGGGCCTCGCTCGCGGGCTTGTGCTCGCCGGTCTCGGGGCTCCAGAGGATGCCCATGGAGTCGTCGAGCTCGGCGTCGGTGAAGAAGCCGGCCTGTCCCTGGCGCACGGTGAGCCGGGGCTCGCCGTTCACGCAGCAGTCGTAGTGGAAGAAGAAGATGCGGATGTCGCCCTGGTTGGCGTGTCCGTCGACGTGGATGTCGTAGCGGAGCGTGTCGCCGGGGGCGGGCAGGCCGTCGTGGTAGGTCAGCTCGCAGCCGAGCAGCCGGTAGACCCGCTCCGACTTGTTGAGCAGATCCGCGCCGAGGTAGCTGATGAGCATCAGGTCGGCCTGACCGGACTCGATCATCACGCCGGCCGGCATGTAGCCCTGGTTCAGGTACCAGGCGTCCTCGGTCACGTCGGTCTCGGTCCAGATGGTGCCCTTGCCCATGGAGCCGGGGACCGCGTCCAGGCCGACCATGCGATCGGCGAGGAGCAGCGGGGGCTCGGGCATACGGACCTGGCGCTCGTAGCCGTCCTGGGGCTTGAAGACGGGGCCGAAGATCTCGGAGATGTTGCCCGAGGCATGGATCATGAGCTGCTCCCGGGAGAGCGTCATGCCGGTGGGCTCGGGCCGGGCCGCGGGCTCGCTGGCGGGGGCCGGCGCCCTGGCCGCGACGGGCCTCGCGGGGGCCTTGGCGGGGGCCTTGGCCGTGGGAGCGCTGGGAGCGGGCGCCCTGGCCTGCGCGCCGTTGGTGTAGGCGCCGTTGGTGGGGCTGCTGCTGGTTTGGCGCGCGTCGGCGTGGCGCGCGTCGGCGCGCGCGATGGCCGTGATGGGCGCCACGATCGGGGCGCTCGGGGCGCTCGGGGCCACCGGCGCGGCCGGCAGCGGCGCAGCGACCGGCGCGGCGGTCACGGGCGCGATCGGCTGGGCGATCGGCTGGGAGACCGGCGCGGCGTAGGCGGCGGGGGCGCCCATGGCCTGAGTGAGGGAGACGAGGGCCTGCTCGCGGTTGGCGAGGAAGCGGCGGGTCACCTCGGACTGGCGGGCCAGGAAGCCGCGGTGCATGTCGGCGATCTGCGCCTGCTGGGAGGCGAGCGCGTCGAGCAGCGGATCCCCGCTCGTCGGCGCGGCGTGGGCGGCGGACACGGCGGGCGCGGCGTGAGCGACAGGCGCGACGGGCGCCGGCGCGACAGGCGCGGGCGCGGCGTACTGCGGCGGCGGGGTCGGCGGCAGCTCCGCGGTGTCCATGACGGAGGGGAGGGCCGGCGCGGGCGCCATCTGTTGAGTGGGACGTCGAGCGGACATGGCGGGGAGCTCCACGGGGGGGAGATGTGCAGGGAAGGTGAGCAGCGGTCCATCCAGCGTCGGGGCGGCGCGGCGCGCCCCCGTCGCGGGGGCCTCCGCGACGAGGACGCTGTCACTGGCGCCCTCCATCGCGGGGACATGGACCGCAAAAGAGAGGGGGGCGTCGCCCGAGACGAGCCGGGCGGGGGCGCCGGGCTGCGGGATGGCGCGGCCACGGCAGGCCACGACAGCGCCGGCCACCGCCATCAGCCCGGAGGCTGCGTGGGGCGCGCCGAAGGTCGGGGCCAGCGTCGCGGGGCTGAGCTCGGCGGGCGCCTGCTTGCTATCAGCGGGGCTGTCAGCGGGGCTGTCGGGGAGGATCGCCAGGATGGGGTCGCCGTCGCGGCGGGCGTCGTCGGCGCGCTTCAAGACCAGGACCACCGCGGCGTCGCCGGGGGTCTGCTCGTCCTGACCCAGCAGCGCGGCGGCGGCGGCCCGGTGCACGGGCTGGCAGGCCAGGTCCACCGCGCCGACCACGGCGGCGTCGATCTCACCGGCGCGCAGGGAGCGGGTCGCGACGCGCAGGGCGGCGATGCCCGAGAGCTGCTCGGCGGCGAGGGTGAAGCCGAGGGCGGTGAAGTCGAACTGGCTGTTCAGGCGGTTGGCGGGGATGTTGGGCATGGTGCCCAGCACGCCCGGCGCGCGCAGCAGCGGGACGATGGCGCCCCTGGCCGCGTCGAGCCAGTCGGCGCTCTCCCCCCACGCCTTCGCCCAGGTAGCCATCCGCCAGCGCATGCCGTAGCGGCAGGTCTCCGGGTCGGCCTGGGCGCCGATGAGCACCCCGGTGCGCTCCGGCGGCAGCGCCTCGACGCCGGCGACGGCCTCGCGGGCAGCGCTCAGGAGCATCAGCTGGTTGGGGAGGGTCTGCTTCAGGTCCAGGGGCGGGAACTTCAGGCCCTTCATCTGGACGGCGATCTGACCGGCGGGCCGCGGCGGGCCGGACGGCCCCTCCAGCAGCGCGCGGGCGAAGCCCTGGGTGCCGTCGTCGCCTGCGTGGACCGCGAGGCTGACCACCGCGATCTCGCCCCGGGCGGGGGCCGCCGTGATGTCGGGGTGGGCGCCGGGGGTGTACGCCTCGACGAGGAGGTGGGCGTTGTTTCCGCCGAAGCCGAAGGCGCTGAGCGCCGCGCGGCGGGGGCCCTCCCAGGTCTCCAGCGCCTGCACGAGGCGGAAGGGCGAGCCGTCGAGGGCGTGGTTGAGGACGTCGGCGTGCAGGGTGGGCGCGCGCTGGCCGTGCCGGATGGCGCCGAGGAGCTTGATGAGCCCGGCCGCGCCGGCGGCGGTGATGAGGTGGCCCATGTTGGACTTGAGCGAGGCGATGGGCACCTGCGCGTTGCCCGCGAAGACCTCGCCCATGCTGCGGAGCTCGGTGGCGTCGCCCACGGGGGTGCCCGTGGCGTGGCACTCGACGAGGGAGATGTCGCCGGGGGTGAGCCCCGACATCTCGTAGGCGGCCTTCATGGCGCGGACCTGGCCGGCCTCGCTGGGGGCGAGGAAGCCCCGGCCCCGGCCGTCGTTGGAGAGGCCCACGCCTCGGATGACGCCGAGGATCTCGTCGCCGTCGCGCTCGGCGTCGCGCAGGCGCTTCAGGGCCACGAAGGCCGCGCCCTCGGCGGGGATGAGCCCGTCGGCGCCCTGGTTGAAGGGGCGGCTGCGGCCAGTCTTGCTGAGCGCGTTCAGCGCGCAGAAGCCGACGTGGACGAAGAGGTCGTCGGCCCGGTTGACGGCGCCGGCGAGCATGACGTCGGCCCGGCGGTCGTGCAGGGCGTCACAGGCGAGCTTGATGGCGTAGAGCGAGCTCGCGCAGGCGGCGTCGAGGGCGAAGGCTTCGCCGCCGAGGCCGAGCGCCCGGGCCATCACCAGCGCCGGCAGGCCGGACATGAAGCGGTTGCGCGGGTGCGGGGCGGGCTGGCCGTCGGGGTGAGCGACGCCGTTGGCTTCGAGCCAGGCGCCCTCGGCGTAGCGGGCCATCAGGCCGCTCGGGAAGGAGAGGTTCCCGAAGATGGCGCCGGTGCGCTCACGCGGCGCGCCGCTCACGCCGCTCAGCGCCTCCCGCGCGGTGTGAAGCACCCACTGGAACAGCGGGTCCAGCGCGCGGATCTCATCGGCGGGCAGGCGGAAGCCCTCGGGGTCGAAGACGCCCTCGAAGCCGCGCACGTAGCCGCCGCGGCGGGACCAGGCGCGATCCCCGGAGTCGCCGTCGGGATCACAGAGGACGTCGTCGTCGTCCATGCCCCAGCGGCCCTCGGGGGCCTCGGAGGTGAGATCGCGGCCGGCGGCCACGGCGTCCCAGAGCGCCTCGGGGCTCAGGACACCGGGCAGGACGCAGGCCTGTCCGACGACGGCGATCGGCTCGAATCGCATGGGTGCTCCAGGGAGAGTCGGCCCATCTAACGGGCGTGAGCCCCCCGCGCCCCCCCACTATTGAACTCGATTTAGGCCGCTCCAAGAAGAGAATTGTCCCGTGCGGCGTGCGGGGTCGAGTTCAGTGGTTCTTTGGAGACGCAGGCATGACGGGTCATTCCAAGACTCCAAAGAATCGCTGAACGAAGGCACTGCGCGTCGCACGGGATGATTCTCTTCTTGGAGCGGCCTCAGTCAGGAGCGTCACCACCACGCAACGACGGCCGCCAGGCCGCCCTGAGCGCCAGCCGCTGCCCTCGCCCCACCGCCATGAGCACACGCCGCGCGGGAGGCGCGGTGGGGGCGCGTCGGGACGGCAAAGTCTCGAACATCGGCCCCTTCCCTGTGCGCGGCTCTGCTACCTCTCAAGCGAACCTGGAGTCAGGCCCGGGGCTGCGCCTTGGTCTCCGTGCTCGCGCTGGGCAGCAGGTGGGTGGTCACCCCCCGCAGCTCCGCGAAGGGCACGCCCTGGGCGTCCTCCAGCACGAGATCCGTCACCGCCTTGCTGCCCGTGATGCTGCGGCGCTTGAGCACGCAGCGCAGGGGCCCGATCATGGCGCCGTCCTGGTAGGGGTAGAAGGCCGAGAAGCCGGTGGGCAGGCTGGACCCACCGAGGGTCTTCTGAGCCCACAGCAGCGCGAGCTGCAGTCCGCCGTCCATGGCGGCCACGTCGGTGCGCCAGTCGTCCGTCCAGCCCTGATCACCGGTGCCGCTCATGGTCGCCACCATGCCCTCGGAGGACACGCCGTCGAGGCCGCGGATGACCTGGAACTCGGGGCCGTGGAACAGCACATCGCCGTAGATCGCCGCGTCCCAGGCCTGCAGGCCCTTGGGCGAGGTCACCGACTTCGGCGTCCGCGCCGGCCGCTCCGACATCTCGGCGCTGGCCGAGTAGAACGGCGCGGGGTGGTCGCCCCGGCGCAGCTCCAGCGAGAGCTGAGCGCCGTCACCGTTGGAGATCTGACGGCAGCGGACCGAGAGGGTGGTCACCGCGTCGAAGTCCTCGAGGGTCACGCCCCGGAGCACCTTCAGGTCGCGGATGGCGACGAGGTGCAGATCCGAGCGGCAGGCCCGGGCGGCGCGGACGAACCACTCCAGCACGAGCACCACCGGCACCACGGGGTTGCCCTTGATGCTGTGGTCGGCGAGGTAGGGGTGGCTGTCGCGGGAGACCCGGACCTCCAGGTTCACCGCGGGCTCACGACCGGCCGCGGCGAGAGCGCCTTTCTGCGGGGCGCCCCCCAGCACCAGCTCGACCTCAGCGGGATCCTTCAGATCCTCGACGAGCATGCGGGCGCCGACATCCAGGGGGATGAGCGGGACACCGAGCTGCTCGAAGCGGGCCTTGAGCGCGGGGGTGACCATGCCGCCCTCCCAGGGGCCCCAGCCGAGCGACTTCACGCGGCAGTCGGGACGACGGGCGGCCTCGGCGCCGGCGACCTTGTTCAGGATCTCGTTGGCCATGGCGTAGTCGCACTGGCCCTGGTTGCCCGAGCGGGCAGCCACCGAGGAGAACAGGCAGATGACCTTGAGCGGGTCGCTCGCGGTCGCGGCCAGCAGGGCGCGCAGGCCCTCGATCTTGGTGTCGAACACCTTGTCGAACTGGGCGTCGGTCTTCTCGGCGATGAGCTTGTCGGCGAGCACGCCGGCGCCGTGCACCACCGCGCTGATCGGGCCCCACTCGGAGCGCACCGTGTCCAGCATCGCGCTCAGGCCAGCGCGGTCGGTGACATCCACCGAGACGTAGCGGGCCTTGGAGCCGGCGGCGGCCATGGCAGCCAGCGTCGCGCGGATCTCACGGCCGGCGAGGATGCCGCGCACCTGACCGCCGAGGGCGGCCGGGGTGGGCATGGTGCCCGCGGCCTTGGCGGCGGTGAGCAGCGCGCGCTTGAGGTTGGCGTCGCCGTCGATGCCCGCCACCGCCGAGGGCTCGTCGGCCAGCGGGGTGCGGCCCAGCAGCACGAAGCTGGCGCGGGTCTCGCGGGACAGGGCGATGAGCGTCGCGGCGGTGACGCCGCGGGCGCCGCCGGAGGCCACCACCACGGAGGAGGCGTCCAGGGGGACGGCGCCGGTGGCGTTGGCGAGCACGCGCTCGCTGTGGAAGCTCGTGCGGCGGCCGTCGGCGCGCAGGCCGACCTCGATCTCAGGGCCGCCGCCCATCAGCTCGGAGGCGATGAGCACGGCGATGGCGGAGTCGCTGCGATCGCCGCGCTCCACATCGACGGCCTTCACCTGCGCCGCGGGCCACTCCTGCGCGGCGGTCTTCACCAGCCCGGAGAGGCCGGCGGACCAGGCCGCCTCGCCCTCGGCGCCGGAGAGGCCGAAGTCTCCGCCGGTGGACTGGACCGTGACGAACAGGCCGCCAGCGGAGTCCCCACTGACATCCCCATTGACATTGGGGGCGAGCTGCCGGGCGAGGCGGAAGGCCTCGCGGTTGACGGCCAGCGCGGCGTCGGTGTCCGCGAACTCCCGGAGGCCGCCCACATAGACGACCGCGCGGGCGTCGGCGGGCAGGCTGTCGGTGGACACGGCGGGCACACCCGCGGCGGTCAGCGCCGCCGCCAGCGGCGCGGCGACCGCGCCGCCGGTGATGTACAGCGTGCCGTAGGTGCTCAGGCCGGCGGTGGCCATGCCCAGGGCGGGCGCCTCAACCTCACGCAGCGCGAAGCGGCCGAGGTTGGAGGGAATCGCTACAGTGCCGCTCTCCGGGACGGCGTCCGCTCCTTTAGCAGGTGGGTCTTCACCCCCACCGTTCTGAGCCATGTACTCGACGATCTGGCCGAGGGTCTGGAGCTGAGCCATGTGGCTGGCGTCGACCTCAGGCAGCTCGGGGGCCTCCTCGCGCATGGCGGAGAGGATCTCGACCCGCTTGATGGAGTCGATGCCCAGGTCGGCTTCGAGGCTCATCTCGTCGGAGAGCATCTCGGGCGGGTAGCCCGTCTTCTCGGCGACCACCGACATCAGCAGGCCGTGCAGATCGATGCTCGGGCCGCTCGCCGCGGGCGCGGCAGGCGCGGCAGGCGCGGCGGAAGCAGCGGCGGGCGCGGCGTCGAAGCCGCCGGCGTCAGCCATGTACTCGACGATCTGGCCGAGGGTCTGGAGCTGGGCCATGTGGCTGGCGTCGACCTCAGGCAGCTCGGGGGCCTCCTCGCGCATGGCGGAGAGGATCTCGACCCGCTTGATGGAGTCGATGCCCAGGTCGGCTTCGAGGCTCATCTCATCGGAGAGCATCTCGGGCGGGTAGCCCGTCTTCTCGGCGACCACCGACATCAGCAGGCCGTGCAGATCGATGCTCGGGCCGCTCGCAGCAGGCGCTGCGGCAGTCGCGGCGGGCGCCTCGCTGGCGATGGTGAAGCCGCCGGCGTCAGCCATGTACTCGACGATCTGGCCGAGGGTCTGGAGCTGGGCCATGTGGCTGGCGTCGACCTCGGGCAGCTCGGGGGCCTCCTCGCGCATGGCGGAGAGGATCTCGACCCGCTTGATGGAGTCGATGCCCAGGTCGGCTTCGAGGCTCATCTCGTCGGAGAGCATCTCGGGCGGGTAGCCCGTCTTCTCGGCGACCACTGCCATCAGCAGGCCGTGCAGATCGATGCTCGGGCCGCTGGCGACCGGCGCGGCAGCAGCGGCGGGCGCGGCGGGTGCGGCGGGCGCGGCGTCGAAGCCACCAGCCTCGGCCATGTACTCGACGATCTGGCCGAGGGTCTGGAGCTGAGCCATGTGGCTGGCGTCGACCTCGGGCAGCTCGGGGGCCTCCTCGCGCATGGCGGAGAGGATCTCGACCCGCTTGATGGAGTCGATGCCCAGGTCGGCTTCGAGGCTCATCTCGTCGGAGAGCATCTCGGGCGGGTAGCCCGTCTTCTCGGCGACCACCGACATCAGCAGGCCGTGCAGATCCAGCGACGGCGCCGCGGCGACGACCGGCGCGGCGATGACGACGGGCGCCTTGACGACCGGCGCGGGGGCCGGGATGACGGGGGCCGGGGCGACCGGCTGCGCGACCTGCTGCACCACCGGGGCGGCGTACTGCGGGGCCGGGGCGGCGTACTGCGGGGCCGGGGCGGCCACCGGAGCGGGCGCGTAGTGCGGCGCGGGCGCGGCGTACTGCGGCGCGGCGTACTGCTGCGGGGCCGCGATGGGCTGACCGGTGACCATGGTGGTCAGGGCCTGGGTGGTGCGCTCGGCCTGGGACAGGAAGGCCATGTGGGTCTCAGCCATCGTCCGCTCGTAGGCGGTGAAGGCCTCGGCCGTCTGGCGCTGCAGCTCCTGGAAGGTGTTGAGCCAGGCGCCGCTCGGCGCGGCCTGAGGCGCGTAGGTCGGCGCCGCGTGCTGCAGGGTCTGCTGCGCGGGCTGCGCGTAGGCGGCCGGCTGGGCGACGGGGGCCGCGGCAGGCGCCGCGGCGGGTGACGCCACGGGGACGTGCACGATCTTCTCGACAATCTTTTCAACCACGACCTGCTCCGGTACGCGAGGAGGATTCGGTGCAGCGCGCTTGGAGGCGCCGCCCGAAGGCGGGTAAGGCTTGTCGTAGTTAGCGCCATTGATGGTGATGGTCATCTTCGGCGCGGGGCGGGTGCGGGGATCCTCAACGGGAGTCCACGCCTCCCAGAGCGGGCTGGTGTCGAAGGCGACGCCGGCGGCAGCGAGCCTGGCGAGGGCGGTCCAGAGGGCGGTGACCCCGTCGCGGCCCTTGCGATCCAGGTTGATGGCGGTGTGGGGGCGATCGCCGAGGCAGCGGCCCACGAGGCCGGTGAGCACGGAGTTGGGGCCGACCTCCAGGAACACCCGGGCGCCGGCCGCGTACATGGCGTCGATCTGCTCGACGAAGCGGACGGGGCGGGCGATCTGGCCGGAGAGGAGCGCGCGCTTCCCCGCGGCGTCGGCCGGGTAAGGCGCGGCCTCGGAGTTGGCGTAGACCGGCAGGCTGGCCTCGCCGAAGTCCACGTCGGCGAGGAACTCGGCGAAGGGACCGGTCGAGGCGCTGACCACGGGGGAGTGGAAGGCGGTGGCGACCTTGAGGCGCTGGCCCTTCAGGCCGGCGGCCTTGAGCTTGGCCTCGGCGGCGGCGACGGCGTCGGTGGTGCCGGAGAGGACCACCTGCTTGGGGTGGTTGTGGTTGGCGACCACCACGTCGAGCTTCCACTCGTCGAGGAGCGGCTGGAGCTGCTCGATGGTGGCGGAGACGGCGACCATGGAGCCGGGCAGCTCGGCGGCCTCGGCCATCAGCTCACCCCGGCGGCGGGCGACCTTCAGCATGTCGTCGGCGCTCAGCACGCCCGCGGCGTGCAGGGCGGTGACCTCGCCGAAGCTGTGACCCGCGACGGCGACGGGCTTGACGCCGATGGCGTCCACCACCCGCAGCAGGGCGAGGCTGGCCACGCCGATGGCGGGCTGGGCCCACTGGGTCGCGGTCAGGCGCTCGGTCTGAGCCTCGGCGGCGCCGGCGGAGAAGTCCCGGCGGGGGAAGACGACCTCCTGGAGAGGCACGTCGCCCATCTGAGCGTCGGCGGCCTGGTCCCAGGCGCCGATGGCCTGATCGAAGGTGCTGGCGACGCCGCTCCCCATGGACAGGTACTGGCTGCCCTGGCCCGGGAAGAGGAAGGCGACGGGGCCGGCGGCGGGGCCGTGGCTGTAGCTGGTGCCGGCGGGCCAGGAGAAGGCCGCGTCGGGGCTCTTGCTGACCGCGTCGGCGGCCTTGATGAGCTTCTCGGCGAGCTCCGCCCCGTCCTTCGCGACCACCGCGAGGCGGGCGGGGGCGCTGGCGTCGAAGTCGCGCTGGGTGTTCCAGGCGAGGAAGGGCAGCAGCCGCCCGCGGCCCGACTCTTCGCCGCGCTTGTCCGCGCGGGCCTCCCCGGCCAGCGCCTTCGCCGCGCCGATCAGCGCGGCGGGGCTCGCCGCCGAGAGCAGCACCAGCTCCGTGGCCGTCACGCGGACGCGGGGGGCGAGGTGCTCGCCGGTGTACTCCTCCAGGGTGAGGTGGAAGTTGCTGCCGCCGAAGCCGAAGCTGGACACCGAGGCCCGGCGGGGGTGGCTGCTGCCGCGCACCCAGGGGCGCGCCTCACCGCTCAGGTAGAACGGGCTCGCGGGCAGGTCCATCTTGGGGTTGGGCACGTCCACCTTGATGGTGGGGGGGATGACCTTGTTGTGCAGGGCCATCACCACCTTGAACAGCCCGGCGGAGCCCGCGGCGGCCTTGGTGTGTCCGATCTGGGACTTCACGCTGCCGAGCGCGCACCACTGACGGTCCTCGCGGCCGACATCGTCGAAGGCCTGCACCAGGCCCTGGAACTCAGCGGCGTCGCCGGCGACGGTGCCGGTGCCGTGGGCCTCGACCAGCTCGACGGTGTCGGCGTTGTAGCCGGCGTTCTCGTAAGCCCGCACCAGCGACCGGGCCTGGCCCTCGGGGACCGGCGCGTAGACGGACTTGGAGCGGCCGTCGGAGGAGGAGCCCACGCCCTTGAGCACGGCGTAGATGTTGTCCCCGTCGCGCTCGGCGTCGGCGAGGCGCTTCAGGGCGACCATGCCGATGCCCTCGCCCAGCATGGTGCCGTCGCCCTTCTCGGAGAAGGGCCGGCAGTCACCGGTCCTGCTGAGCGCCGGTGTCTTGGAGAAGCACATGTACATGAAGATGTCGTTCATGGTGTCGACGCCGCCGGTCAGCACCAGATCCGACTGGCCCAGCCGCAGCTCGTTGACGCCCATGGACACCGCGGAGAACGCCGAGGCGCAGGCCGCGTCGGTCACGCAGTTGGTGCCGTGCAGGTCGAGCCGGTTGGCGATGCGGCCGGCGACCACGTTGCCCAGCAGTCCGGGGAAGGTCGACTCCTGCCAGGGCACGAACTGCTCGGAGATCTTGGCGCAGGCGCGCTGCACCTCGTCCTCGGGGATCCCCGCCTGGCGCAGCCCCTCGACCCAGATGGGCTTCTGGAGGCGGCTCACCATGCTGCCGAGGAGCTCCTGGGCGCTGGTGACGCCGAGGATGACGCTCACCTTCTCCTTGTCGACGTCGTTGAACTGGCCGCCAGTGGCCTCCTGCAGCACCCGGTTGGCCACGATGAGGGCCAGCAGCTGGGCGGTGTCGGTGGCGGGGGCGATCGTCGGCGGGATGCCGAAGGACAGCGCGTCAAAGTCGATGTCCTCCAGGAACGCCCCGCGGCTCGCGTAGGTCATGTCCGGCGCCTTGGGATCGGGATCGTAGTAGTCCTCGATCAGCCAGTGCGAGGCCGGAACGTCCTTGATCAGGTCGGATCCGGCGAGGATGTCCCTCCAGAAGCCGGTCTTGTCGAGGGAGCCAGGGAAGAGTGCGCTGACGCCAACGACGGCGATAGGCATCTGCCCGGCTGCCTTGGGGTCCATGGAGTCGGACATGATGGGGGAACCTCGGTGCAGGTAAGCGGCCGCGCAACATAAGACATCATGGGGGTGCCAGACAACCCCATAATGAACTGCATTCAATAAAACGCAGCGCGCCGCTCAACCCGCGCTCCCCCGCCGCGAATCACCCCAGGGGGCGCGGCTTGAAGCGGAAGGCCGCCGCGGGCACGGGCACTCCGTAGCTGCGCAGCTGCTGGGCGCGGGTGATGACCGCCGCGCCCTCCAGCAGGTTGAGGGCGATCTGCTCGGCGCCCCGGGCCTCGGGAGCCTCCAGGAAGCTGCCGCGCGTCCAGTCGTTGAAGGAGCCCATCGCCGGCCCGCACCAGATCTGGTAGTCCATCCGGCGCTCGGGCACGCCCGCGATGGCCCAGCGGCTGGACTGCCCCAGGTACCAGCGGAAGACCAGCGCCATCTTGTGCTTGGGATCCCGGTGGGCCCGCGCGTTCTCCTTGGGATCCCGGCGGCTGAAGAAGTCCTCGGTCTGGCGCCAGACCTCCTCGACGGGGGCCTGGAGGATCTCCCGCTCCAGCCTGGCGCGCTCGTCGCCGACGATCTCGTGCAGCCCGGCGCGGGAGGAGTACAGCTCGTAGAGCCGGGCGGCGCGCACGCCGAACATGGTGCCGCGCTTGAGCACCTGGACCTTGACGCCGAGCTCGAACATGTCGGCCGCGGGGGCCATCGCCACGTCCGCGAGGCCCGCCTTGGAGAGCATCACCCGGCCGGTCTCGGAGAGGCCGCTCTCGACCGCCGCCTGGTTGACGGAGCCGGTGAGCACGAAGGCCGCGCCCAGCGAGAAGGCCGCCGCCGCGGCGGCGGGGGTGCCCAGGCCGCCGGCGGCGCCCACCCGGATGGGGCGGGTGTAGCCGTTGGCCTCGCTCAGCTCATCCCGCAGGCGCAGGATGATGGGGAAGAGGGCGGTGAGGGTCTGGTTGTCCGTGTGGCCGCCGCTGTCGGCCTCGACGATGTAGTCCTCGGCGACGGGCAGGCGGCGCGCGAGGCGGCCCTCCTCGGCCGTCAGGCGACCGGCGGCGACGAGGGCGTCCAGCATCTCCGCCGGCGGCGGCGACATGAAGCGCCGGGCCACCTCGGGGCGGGAGATCTTGGCGAACAGGAAGTTCCGGCGGGCGATGCGACCGTCGGGCTGCTGCTTCGCGCCGGTGAAGGCGTACTGCACCACCATGGGCGTCAGGGCCATGTAGGCGCTGGCGGACACCCGGCGGACGCCGCGGGCCAGGTACAGGTCGACGATGTCCTGCTCCAGATCCGGCTCGTTGGGCGAGTGGATCAGGTTGGAGCCCCAGGAGGCGTCGCCGATGTTGGCCTGGATGGTGTCCAGCTCCTTCGTGACGCGATCGGGGGAGAGCCCCGCCGCGCCGAAGAAGCCCAACATCCCCTGGCGGGCCATGGCCAGCACGAGCTCGGCGGTGGCGATGCCGTTGGCCATCGCGCCGGCGACGTAGGGGAAGCGCAGGCTGTGGACCTCCTGGAAGGAGCGATCGCCGAGCCACTCGGGGTAGAGGGCCGGCAGGGTCGCCAGCACGGGCCAGCCCCCGGCGTCGAGGGCACCGAGCTCTCCGCCCGCGCCCACGCCCATGCGGCCCGAGCCGTCCATCACGACATACGCGGGCTCGCGGACACGCGGGATGACGGCGAGGAGGTCTCGCTGAGTGAAGGCTGGCTGCTCGGTGGAGCGCCAGGCGCCGGTGGGCTGCGGGCGGTAGGTGGACATGCGGCGGTCTCCCTGAAATCGGCCGCGCAGTATAACGACATCCCCTGTGAGCGCCTGCCGACGCCCGCGACCGTCGGCCTCAATCCTCGCCGTGGAGCTGCTGTATGAGCCGCTTCAGGGCTTCGATATCCACCGGCTTCTCGAGCACCGTGTTGGAGACCCGCTTCACGAAAGCGCGCGACTCGGGGGTGTAGACACCGCCGGTCATGAAGATCAGCTGCTCGGTCACCGCGGGCTCGTGCTCCGTCAGCCAGGCGTGCAGGCCCATGCCGGTGACGTCCTCCATCATCAGGTCGCAGAGGACCACGTCGAAGTCCTCGCGGCCGAGGATCTCGATCGCCTCCCGCCCGGAGGTGGCGACCTCCGTCTCGTGCTCGGGCAGCCTGCGGGCGACCGCCGCGCCCAGCAGCGGCTCGTCGTCCACGATCAGCACCCGCGCACGCCGGGGCACGCCGAGCGGCGTCACGTCCGTCGGCTGTGGATCCTTGGGGACGCTGGTGACCAGCGGCAGCACCACGGTGAAGGTGCTGCCCACGCCCAGCTCGCTGTCGACCTCGATGCGGCCGCCGAGCCCCGACACGAGGTTGTGGCAGATGGAGAGCCCGAGGCCGGAGCCCGAGCCCACCGGGCGGGTGGTGAAGAAGGGGTCGAAGATGCGCGCCATGTCCTGCGGGGCGATGCCCACGCCGGTGTCGGTGATGCCGACCCGGACGGACTCGCCCTCGGCTTGCGCGCGGATGGTGATCTTCCCGGGGCCGGCCCGCTCGGGCCCCCGGGCCTCGATGGACTGGGCCGCGTTGATGAGGAGGTTCAGGAAGATCTGCGCCAGCCGGGGCTCGGTGCCCATCACCGTGAGGCCGCGCCCCAACTCCTGCTCCACGTTCGCCTGGTACTTCAGCTCGTTCCAGCTCAGCGTCAGCGCCAGCTCCACCCCGCTGTTGACCTCGATCAGGCGGGGCGTCGGGTCGTCGTGGCGCGAGAAGGTCTTCAGGTTCTTGACGATGTCCCGGACCCGCCGCGTCCCGGTCACGGCGTCCGCCGCCAGCACGGCCAGCTCCTCGGCCGTGCCCGGCTCCAGCGCGCCGCCGTCGAGCGCCTCGGCGATCTCGACGAGGTTGTAGAGCACGTAGGTCAGCGGGTTGTTGATCTCGTGGGCCACCCCCGCCGCCAGCAGCCCGAGGCTCGCCATGCGATCCGCTCTGGCCATGCCCGCTTCGGCCTGGAGCCGCTCGGTCATGTCCTCCAGGAGCAGCGCCAGCCGGATCCGACCGCCCTCGCGCTTGCGGCTGAGCTGGTGCAGGGAGCCCCGCCCCCGGCGAGGCGCGCCGCCGCTGTGAGACACCAGCATCAGCTCCAGGTCCAGCACCGCGCCGCCCGGCGCGGCGGCGACCGCCGCCTGGAACGTCGGGACGTCCGCGGGATCAAGCAGGTCGTTGAGGTTCATGCCCTCGATGGCCGCGCCGGTCAGCCCGGTCATTCGCTGCCCGGCGTCGTTCAGGAACTCGAGCTGCCCCTCGGCGTTCGAGATGGCCACGAGCTGCGCCGAGCTCTCCACCACCTCCGCCAGGCGCTGGCGCTCGGCCTCGGCCTGCCTGCGCTCGGTGATGTCCCGGACGATGAGCAGCACCTCGTCTTGATCGGGCACCAGCACCAGCCGGGCCTCGAAGTCCCGGGCCGACTGCTGGGGGCGGGAGAGCTGGTACATGAAGGTCTGCGGCTGGTGGGTCGTCTCGGCGACGCGCAGGTGCTCATAGAACTGGCGGCTCAGGTGCTCGGGCAGCACCTCCTCGACCCGGAGGCCGATGAAGCTCTCGGGAGACATCAGGTACTGATCGTTGGTCGGGGCGTGGGAGTCCACGAAGGTGCCGTGTCGATCCAGCACGAAGAAGAGATCCGGCAGGGCGCCCAGGAGCGCGGTCTCGTGCACGGCGCGTCTGGCGAGGGCGCTCTCGGCCTGTCGACGCTCGTAGATCTCGCGCTGGAGCTGATCCCGGGTGCGCCGCCAGTACCCGGTCATGCCGCCGCTCACCATGAAGACCGGCGTCACCAGCATGGCGCTCTCCATCCACTCCTGCTGCTCGGGGCCCGCGGTGATCGTCAGGTAGACCAGCGTGAGGTGGATGGGGAGGGTCGCCAGCCCGGAGAGCAGCCCCGCTCGCATCCCGAACATCCAGCCAGCGAAGCCGGTGATGAACAGGCCAAAGGGGAAGAGGGCGATCTCCCAGATCGCGTGGGCCAGACCAAAGAGGACAACATACGCGGCCCAGCAACAGGCGAGCAGCGCCAGCGCTCGTACGTCCGAGCGGGCTGGCGGCTCCCAGGGGGCGTCGCCGGTTGTTTCTGGGCTTAGCACTACGAAGTTGTCCGGTTGTTGAGATGATCTTACAGCCACCAGCGTGCTACGGTCCGTCCACGCGAAGTCGTTGGCGACCTCGAATCAACCGTTTCCCAAGAAGACCCGGCGCCTACGATGGAGGGCAGCAGCCAGATTCGCACGCTGTTCGTGGGCGCTGATCGAGAGCGCTACGAGCTCCTGATCGCGTTGCTGGAGCGTCGGGATCACGACATCACCTTCGCCGATACGGCGGAGGAGGCGCTGGGGATCTGGCTCGGGGATCCGTTGCCGTTGTTGATTACCCCTCTCGAGTTGCCGGGATTGAGCGGTCTGGAGCTGTGTGAGCGGATCCGCCGACAGCCCGGGGGGGAGCGCGCGGTGGTGCTCGTCATAACCGAGCAGACCGAGCCGTCGACTCTCTACCAGGGCCTCGACGCGGGGATCTCGGACTGCCTGGATCGCTCGCTGGCGCCGAGTCATATCGAGCTCCGCGTCGCCGTCGCGGAGAAGCAGGTCCGCGAGCGCGCCAAGCTCTACCGGGCCGAGGCGGCCCTCCAGCGCCAGGAAGAGGCCTTCCGAGGCGTCATCGAGGCGATCCCGGACGGCGTGCTCATCCACCGCCAGGGCAAGATCGTCTTCGCCAACCCCGCGCTGGCAGCCACGATGGACTTCGACGCGGCCTCTGAGATGGTGGGCATGGAGGTGCTGTCGCTGGTGCTCCCCATCGAGCGCGCCAGGGGCCTCGCCTGGATCAGCGGGGCGCCCGACGACTCCCCCACCACCGATCTGCGGCTGGTCGACGGCTCGGGGCAGCTGCTCACCGTGGAGATCACACGCGCCCAGCGCGTCCGCTTCGACGGCGAGCGGTCCTGGCTGCTGGTCTGCCGGGACGTCACCAAGCAGCGGCTCTCCCGAGCGCGGCTGGCCGTGGCCGAGCGCATGGCCACCGTCGGCACGCTGGCCGCGGGGGTGGCGCACGGCATCAACAACCCGCTCGCCTACATGATCGGCAACCTCACCTGCGCCCACGAGGATCTGCTGACGCTGCGCACGGAGCTGCCCGAGGGCGCCCCCCGGCAGGCCATGCTCGACGAGCTGATCAAGATGAACACCGAGACCCGGGATGGCGCGGAGCGGGTGCGAGTGCTCGTCCGGGATCTCAAGGCATTCTCGGCCCTGCGGGACACCCAGGTCGAGCCGGTCGATCTGGAGGAAGTGCTCGAAGCCACCCTCCAGCTCGCCGGCAACGAGCTGCGCTTCCGGGCCGTGGTGGAGCGCCAGTACAAGCGCCCGCCGCCGGTCTCCGGCAACAAGGGGCACCTCTCCCAGATCGCGCTGAACCTGCTGATCAACGCCGCGCGGGCGCTGCCCGTCGGGCACACCGCCGACAACCGCATCATCGTCCGCACCGACTTCCTGGAGACCGGGATGGTCCAGATGGACGTCGAGGACACCGGCTGCGGCATGTCCCAGGAGGTCGTGGACCATGTCTTCGACCCCTTCTTCACCACCCGCTCAATGACCGAGGGGGTGGGCATGGGCCTCGCCATCTGCCACGGCCTCGTGGTGGGGATGGGCGGCAGCATCGAGCTGGACAGCCAGCCCGGCCGCGGCACCCGGGTGTCGATCATCCTCCCGCCGGCGCCCGTGGGGCAGTGGCAGCCGACCCCCATCGCGATCGCGCCGCCGAACGAGCTCCCCGAGGCCGCGCCGGCACCGCCTCCCGCCAACCCCGCCCCCATCAGACCCCTGCGGGTGCTGGTCGTGGACGATGAGCCGGCGATCCGCCGAATGCTCAGCCGGGAACTTTTTCCACATAATGTGGTCGTCGCGGCAAGCGGGAGGGAGGCTCTGGAGTTGTATGGGACGCAGGACTTCGATCTGATCTTCTGCGATCTGATGATGCCCGAGGTCTCCGGGATGGACTTCTACGATCAACTCCGCAGCAGACGACCCGGCGAGGAAGGACGTATCGTGTTCATGACCGGCGGGGCCTTCACCAGGCGCGCCAAGACCTTCTTGGACACGGTGAAGAATCCCTTGTTGGAGAAACCTTTTGCTCCTGAAACCCTCAACGACGTCCTGCGGCACATGACGTCGTCCACCACAACGTAGGGACACTGAAACGATGGCGCTCCATACACTGCTCTTGATCAGCCTGCTCGGCGGCGCACCGGCGTGGGCCGGGACGCACGAAGAAGGTGAGCTGGCGCGCATCATCGATGATCTGGAGAGCCTCGCGGAGCGACAGGTCTGGAACGGGGTGAACCGGCGCTATGAGCAGATCATGGCGCTGGAGGGGGTCAGCATCCCCCGCGACATCCACCTGACCGCCGCGCTCGCTGCGCGCTCGCTGGGAGACATGCACCAGACCTACCTGCGCCTGGAGCGAGCCGCCGAGCTGCAGCGCAGCGAGGAGATCGACTCCTGGATGCGTGAGATTCAGGAGGAGTACGCCCGGGTCGAGCTGGTGCTTGAGCCCGCCCGCTCCGTGGCGCTCGAAGCGGAGGTCATGCCCTTCGCCCCCGACCAGCGCCAGCAGGTCGAGCGGGCCATCGCCGCGATGAAGCAGGACGGCTACTTCCTGGGCATGCTCCCGGAGGGCATCTACTTCATGGGAGGCGAGCGCTTCGAGGTGATCTCAGGCGTCGATACCCGCGTGGATCTCTCGCTCAAAGAGCTCCGACTTCAGAAGCGCAGGAAGGATGACGAGGCCGAGCCCGGCATCGAGATTCAATAGGGTCTTTGCCCGCACGCCGCTGGGGTTGTTATTTCGCGGGTCGACCCATGGGAGTCCTGTGATGCTCACCTCCGTTCTGCTGGCGCTCACCACCGCCACATCGCCCCCCGCGCTCGCCTCCGAGCAGACCGGGCTCATGCTCGGCGTGGCCGGTGGCTACTTCCTCACCGACCCCGAAGAGAACCTGGACAGCACCTGGGCCGCGGTCCCGCGGCTGGGCTACGGCATCATCCCGCAGCTGGCGCTGGAGGTTGACGGCGGCATCACCCAGGGCCGCACCCGCACGGCGGGCAACGTCTTCAACGCCTACACCCCCCGGCTGAACCTGCTGGTCTTCCCCTGGCCCGACATCGCCGTGAGGCCCTTCCTCGCCGTGGGCCCGGGCATCATCCACAAGAGCATCAACCGGAACGAGGCCGTGTGGGAGGAGCAGGCCAACGCCCAGGGCTGGGGTAACTACAAGAACCCCGACACGGACTTCCTCATCAACACGGGCCCCGGCGTGCTGATCCCGATCGCGCCCGTGATGGGGATGCGCTTCGACGCCCGCTACCTGCTGAACCTCGGCAGCGAGCCTCACGGCGACGTGGACGATCTGTTCAACGACTGGGAGTTCACCGCCGGCTTCGCCTTCTGGCCCTTCGCCGGTCGCCGCGACAAGGACGGCGACGGCCTCGCGGACCACATCGACGAGTGCCCGGAGGATCCGGAGGATCTGGACCGCTACGAGGACCAGAACGGCTGCCCGGACCCGGACAACGACCGCGACGGTCTGCTGGACGTCAACGATGACTGCCCGCTCAAGGGTGAGGACTTCGACGACTGGGAAGACCAGGACGGCTGCCCGGACCTAGACAACGACGGCGACGGCCTGACCGATGACGTGGACGGTTGCCCCAACGAGGCCGAGGATCTCGACGGCTACAAGGACCGCGACGGCTGCCCCGAGACGGACAACGACGGCGACGGCATCCCGGATCTGGCTGATGACTGCCCGAACAAGTCGGAGGACTTCGATAACTTCGAGGACACCGACGGCTGCGTGGACCCGGACAACGATCGGGACGGCATCCCGGACACCGAGGACGACTGTCGGGACGAGCCGGAGCTGTACAACGGCTTCGACGACGACGACGGCTGCCCTGATGACACGCCGATCGAGATCGAGCGCTTCACGGGTGTCATCCGGGGGATCAACTTCGAGGTCAACAGCGACCGCATCCTGCCCACGTCGTTCGGCATCCTGGACGACGCGGTCAATGTGCTGGGCAAGTACGAGACGCTGCGCCTGGAGATCCAGGGGCACACGGACTCGGACGGTCCGGATGACTACAACATGGAGCTGTCCCAGCGCCGGGCGCAGGCGGTGGTTGACTACATGGTGGGTAAGGGGATGACGGAGTCTCGGTTCGAGGCCCGCGGTTACGGTGAGTCGGTGCCGCTGGTGGAGAACATCACGACGGAGAACAAGTCGTTCAATCGTCGGGTCGAGTTCACGATCCTGGAGCAGGCTGGGGACATGGATATGTCTGATCCCAGTGATGCTGAGCGGTCCCGGTCTCAGTAGTTTGATTGTCTCGGCGAGGCGCTGGCGTGCGTGCGCAGGTGTAAGGCTCGCCCTGACAGCCCCGTCCCGCGCGTGAAGCGGGCGCTGGGCCCGTTCCCGCGCGCAAAGCGGGTATAGGCCCGTTCCCGCGTAAAAGCGCGCTCAGAGCGCGCAGCGCGACAGCTCCGAGCCGTACGGCGCGCCAACTGCGAAGGCGTACCAGGAACGTGACGTCCCAGCGCCTCACACGAGAGGGTGTTGCGACGTCAGATGCCTCGCCGCAAGGCGACATCAGGAGGCAAGACCTTGCGAACACGTGGACGGTTTTCGACGGAGCCCAGGTGTTGTTGTTCCGCCATCCCACGCTGTAAAACCGGTCAGGTTTCGCAATGGATGCAAACCCAGGTGGGCTTGCCAGACGACCCGAGAGTCACTGCACAGGGGTCCTCCAGACCGGGGGGCAGCGCGACGACGAGGAACGAGGAGACTTGCGCGGGAGGGGAAGCGCAGGTTCCCCTCCAGAGACAACGCTGGTTGGAAGCCGCGAATCCGTCAAAGTGGCTAAAAACCCGCACTAACCGTCACGATCCAAGCGGCAGCCGCACAACCACTGACTCTCACGATCCATGCGGCAGCCCAAACCCACCTGAGCCCAACCCACCCCAGCCGGGCCGGGGTCGGCCGGGCCGAGTTCAGTCGGGCCTGACTCGCCAGGGCTCACCCCTTGGGCGGAACGCTCGTGTCTTCGGGACCGCTCATCGCTGAGGGCCTGGTGGGCACGGGTTGGCGCTGCCGCTTGGAGCATGGAGGACGCCGCTGAATCGGCTGCCGCAGGGATCGTGAGGCTCACTGGGGGTTCGGCTGCCGCATGGATTGTGGTCGTTAGTGCGGGAATTTGGCCACTTTAACGGATTCGCGGCTGCCAACCAGCGTTGTCTCCAGGGGGACGCTGCGCTTCCCCCTCGGTCAAGTCTCGTCGTTCCTCCTCGTCGACCTGCCCCCCGGTCTGGAGGACCTTTTGCTCTGACTCTCGGGTCGTCTGGCATGCCCACTTGGGTTTGCATCCATTGCGAAACCTGGCCGGTTTTACAGCGTGGGATGGCAGAAGAACAACACCTGGGCTCCGTCGAAAACCGTCCACGTGTTCGCAAGGTCTTGCCTCCTGATGTCGCCTTGCGGCGAGGCATCTGACGTCGCAACACCCTCTCCCGTGAGCCGCTGGGACGTCGCGTTCCTCAAAGGGG